>Ga0070765_100000719_pt1 | contig 19822 bp, 9 predicted proteins | sample HubBroMetageWFT5_FD_71516 | JGI IMG/M metagenome (GOLD analysis project Ga0070765, IMG submission 71516) | Warmed and freeze-thawed soil microbial communities from the Hubbard Brook experimental Forest, New Hampshire - Hubbard Brook CCASE Soil... | ecosystem: Environmental > Terrestrial > Soil... | reverse complement strand
GCAAAATGACACGAAGAGCGCGACCGAGGAAGCGCGCGAAGCGGTGCGCCTGGCGCCGCAGTCCGCCGACGCAGAGTACGCGCTAGCGCGCTCGCTCGAAGCTTCGGGAAACGTTCCGGGAGCGGAGGCGGCGATCGAGAAGGCGCTTGAACTTGCGCCCAATCGTTACGACTTGCACGACGCGCTGGGCTCGATGCGCGTTAGGGAAAATGATTCGGCGGGAGGCATCGCGGAATTTTCGAAGAGCATCGTGCTGAAATCAGATTACGCACCAGCATACCTTCATCTCGGCGTGATCCGTTTTGAGCAAAAGGAGTTGCCCGAAGCGGAAGCCGAATTGGAGCGGGCGGTGCAGTTCGATCCGCAATCCTCGCCGGGCTTCTACTATCTTGGATTGGTGCGCCGCGATCTGGGCGATTCGGCTGGAGCAATTGTCGCTTTGCAATCGTCGGTGCGGCTGAATCCGCAGCAGCCTGATGCGCAAAATCAGCTGGGACTTCTCCTGCAACGCGCGGGACGTCCGGAAGAAGCCGCGGCGGCGTTTCGGGAAGTGATTCGGATTTCGCCGGCGGATCCGGACGCGCAGAACAATCTCGGACTGGCACTTTTGCAGACAGGCGACGGAGATGGCGCGATTGCGGCGTTTCATGCTGCGTTGCGAGTTCATCCAGACGATGTTTCTTACCAGGGGAATCTTGGGGCCGCGTATCTACAGAAAGCGGACTTCGTCGCAGCGTTGTCGGAGTTCGAGTCCGCACTGAAACGTTCGCCCGATAATCCATCGCTGCATTACAACCGCGGCCTTACGTTGAAATTGCAGGACAAACTGCCGGAGGCCGTGGTGGAACTGCGAAAGGCGGAAGCGCTAGACGGTTCTCAGCCCGACCCACCGTACACGATGGGCGTCACGCTTTGGCAGATGGGCGATTTGGAGGGCGCGGCGAAAGAATTGCGCGCGGCGATCCGGGCGAAGCCGGACTACGCGGAGGCTTACTACACGTTGGGCACGGTGCAAAAGCAGCAGGGCAATTTGCAGGATGCCGCAAAGTCGCTTCGAGAAGCGATTCGTCTACAGCCGGAATTTGCGGGCGCGCACACCACGCTAGCTGGCGTGTTGAGGCAACTTGGCGATGCAGATGGAGCGGCGAGCGAGACACGCGCTGGCGCCGACCTCGTCAAGAAGCAGACGGATCTGCAAGCCGCCGTGTTCGCAACGAATTCAGGACGCCGCCTGCGAGGCACCGGCGATCTGGGAAACGCGATCGCGCAATTCCGTGCAGCCATCGCCGCAACTCCGAGTTACGCACCCGCACACTATCAATTGGGGCTGGCACTGCGGCAACAGGGAAACAAAGAAGAAGCCCAGCAGGAGTTTCAGAAGGCAGCGGCACTCGATCCCACCCTGACGCCACCCACGGAATAGGCCACGGCTCAGCGATTCGGAAACAGTTGGGAGAATCAGTGTTTGTGAAGCGCGACAAGTTCCGTCTCGACGGGAACCCCACGAGCGACTTTCACTCGGATGACCGCCTCAAACGGTTTCAGTTCTTTTGCGGTGGAAACTCCCATTCGACCAAGCAATTCTTCGAGGGAACTTTGTTGACAGACGTATTCCACGCTGGCCTGCGTGCCGATGGTGGTAGTGCCGGCCAAGATCAACACCGAGTACGTTGGCTCAAGACCCTTCACGAGCGCAATGAGCGCGTAGTCTTCGGTGAGATCTTCGTTTGAGGGTGAAGCTTGGTAGGTTGGCAACTCACCGGGAGCCGGATGAAGATTGACGATCTCGACGTTCCCGTCTCTCGAACAGCAATGGAGCCTCTGGAAGGAAAACTCCTTGGTGGTAGGAATATCCAGAAGGGAGAGGTTTTCGGAAGGCGAGCCGATGAAGATGAGATTGTTGTTCTTCGCGTCGTCCAGGGAAAACAAGCTGCCGCGTTTGACCCGGATCTGCTGCTGAAGCTGCCGGAAGGTATCGTCGAGTGCGTGCACCGCCAAAACTTCGCCAACGCCCGTATAGTGATCCAGAATCCGCGTTTTGCCGTCGTGCGCGGCATCGTAGTAACGCATTCCGGAATCCGGGCGGCCGACAAACGGTGCATTGCTGAAAATCACCAAAGGCTGCTGGTGTCCCGCCAGGAAGCCGTTCCAGAAAGAGCTAACCGCGGCAGGCGCATTCGTCGCTTCCGTTACGGAATGGGCCTCCGGAATTCGATGAGGGAAAAGCCGGTCAATGCCCACCGCCAGGAACGTTGCGAGGGCTATCGAGCAAACCACCAGCGCGGAAATCCAACGGACGGAAAATGGCAGGTTTGATTTGCTTTGCTGGGCAGGCTGAGGGGTGGGGCTCGAGAACGCTGGATCCTTCGGGGGAAGCGGTACAGGGTTAACCGGAGGCCGCTCGGTGAACGTAAGCGCGTAGGTGCCCTTGGGCATCTCGACAACGATCGGGTCGCTGGCTCCTTCGGCAGAATAATATTCGGTAAGTTTGGTGCGAAGGCGTCCGGCTTGGACGCGAACCATGGAATCTACGTGTGGATCGAAGTCTTCATTGCGCCCGAAAACTTCCGTCGCAATCTGATACTCCTTCGGAGCGGCGCTCGGGTGCTCCAAAGAATGATTCGCGAGATAACGCAACAAGTTGCGCAGAGACTCGGAGCCGTGCAAAGCACGACTCTGCAATATGCGGTCAATTTGATTGAGGTACTCGCTTTTGCCGTTCACGGGACACTTGCGCGCATTGTAACATCAAGGTAACGGTTTCGCATGCCGTTGATAGGCGACGGCTTACCCGCCGTAACCGTTTCAGAACCCCAAGAGACTTACCCTATATGCAAAAAGTTGCTACAAGCTACTCATTATTTGATGCCCCACCCCGGTGGTGGTGTCGCTTGTTCTCGAAGTAGGTCGTTACGAGACGAGCCAGCCGGGACGTCGCAGAAGCGGCGGGTGCAGTGGGGCAATGTGCAAGGCCGAGGAGTTGGGGGCTTTCGCGTCGTTGTGATCGGTTCGACAGGACTACATTCCTTTTAATTTCGCGCTAGCTCAGAAGCTGCGGGTGTGACCTGAGCCAACGTTGGTCGTTCCGACAGAACGCAACGAAAACCCATGTATTCCATTCCGACGTTGTGCCGGAATTGGCCAAGATGTTTCAGGAGGGGTGCGATGAGAGCAAGATTAGCGTGGGTGGTTGTGATCTGTTTTATGGTCGCCTTGTGTGCGAGCAGTAGCGCCCGCGGCCAAGCTGTGTATGGCAGCATTCTGGGATCGGTAACCGACGCACAAGGCGCAGCTGTGTCTGGTGCCAAAGTCACCGTGACCTCGACGACGAAAGGCACGACGCAAGAAACAACCACAAACGAGGACGGCAACTACGCCGTCACCCACTTAATTCCGGACACCTACCGGATCACCATCGAAGCAGCGGGATTCAAGAAGCAGGACATCACCAGTGTCAGTGTGTCCGCGGACAGCGGCACGAGGGCCGATGCGCAACTTGAAGTAGGTGCGGTTACCCAGAGCGTAGAGGTAACCGGCGAACTGCCACAGTTGAAAACGGACCGCTCCGACGTGGCAATCGAATTCAACGAACGCTACGTGCAGGACCTCCCGATTTTGAACCGCAATTTTACGAATTTCGAATTGCTCTCGCCGGGAACGCAGAAGATCGTCGGGTGGAGCCACGCGGCAACGGAAAACCCGCAGGGTGCCCAGCAGATTTTCGTGGATGGCCAGCACTTCAGCGGAACATCGTTCGAGTTGGATGGCACCGACAACCAGGATGCAATCCTGGGAATCATCGTGGTAAACCCAAACCTTGACGCGATTCAGGAAACAAAGATCGCGCTGCAGAATTACGACGCGGAGTTCGGGAAGGCCGTTGCAGGGGTGGTCACGGTGCAAACGAAGTCAGGCACGAACGAGCTCCACGGCAGCGGTTTCTACGATTATCGCGGGGACGGCCAACAAGCGCGCGATCCCTTCACGCAAGCTGCCAACGTGCCGCTCCCGCAAGCGACCTACAAGGATTTCGGCGTCGCGGCGGGCGGGCCGATTATCAAGAACAAACTGTTCATTTTTGGAGACTACCAGGGGACGCGAGAGATCAGCGGCGCCTCAAACCAGATAACGATTCCGACGACGGAAGTGACGAGCACTTGCAACCCCGCCACCAATGCAACCAGCGCGATGCCCGGTTTCTGCGATCTTAGCCAGTACTTGGGAACCGTCAACGGCGGCGGGCAAATGTACAATCCGGCAACGGGTAATCCATTGACCGGTGCTGGTAGGACAGCATTCGCAGGCAACTTGATCCCAATTGGCATGATTTCGACGCAGGCAGCAGCCATCCTGGCAGCGTTTCCAGCACCGACAAACAGCAACCTGACCAATAATTTCACAGGTTCGGGTTCGGGCAATTACAACCAGAACGCGTTTGACATACGCGTGGACTACAACGCGCCGCACAACTTCCAGGTTTTCGGGCGGTTCAGCCTAGACTACTTTAATTTGTCAGGAAAGGGAGTCTTGGGACTTTTGGGCGGCGTGGGTTTCGGACCCGGCGGCCTGAATGGAGAATCGACGGTTCACAATTACAGTTTGGCGACGGGTTTTGACAAGGCCATCAGCACGACACTGCTGACCGACTTCCGTTTCGGGTATTTTAAGTACAACCCAGAGACAGCGTATTCCGATGCGAACACGAATCCGATGAACGGTTTTGGCATTCCCGGCATGAACATGGGGACATCGGTAACGGGAGGCTTGTCGTCGTTCTTCCCAACCATCAACGGAAACAACGGCGCGGCTGGAGCGCAAAATGAAGGGCTGCCCAACTTCGGCGATGGGCTGAACGTGGGACGCTGCAACTGCCCGCTTACAGAAAGCGAGCAGCAATTTCAGTTCGTCAACAACTGGACGAAGATCCACGGCAATCACCAGATTAAGTTCGGAGCGGACATTCGCTACGCGATGAATCTGCGCGTACCCAGCGACGCCAACCGTACAGGGGAGTTGAACTTCGACCAGAATGACACCTCGCTCGCCGGTAACGGCGGCCTGGCGCTGGGGACGTTTCTTCTCGGCGATGTAAATGAACTGCAGCGGTTCGTGAGCACCAGCTTGAATGCGGCGGAGCGGCAGAAACGCTGGTTCTTCTACGGACAGGATACTTACCGGATAACACCCAAGTTGACGCTCAACTATGGACTGCGTTGGGAGATCTATTTCCCAGAAACGGTCAACGGAACGGGCAACGGAGGGTTCGCCAACCTCACAAACGGTGTAATCGACGTAGCGGGCTACGGGCCTGTCGGGATGAACGGCAACGTTAGCAACACGTACAAGGCCTTCGGGCCGCGACTCGGTATCGCCTATCAGGCAAATGCGAAGACCGTGGTCCGGATGGGATATGGACGCAGCTTTGACATCGGCGTTTTCGGCTCTAACTTTGGTCACGTGGTGACGCAGAACCTGCCGGTTCTGGCGAACCAGACAATCACCAATTCGAGCCAAAACCCCGCCGCAACAAATAACATGAGCCCGGTATTCACCCTTGCCCAAGGTGCGCCGGCGTTTGATTTTTCAACTGTGTTGTCACAGATTTCCCCGGCGGGCACGCTGCCGCTCCTGGGACCTGACGGCACATCAAGTTCGAGAATCCGGCCGACGATACAACGGTTGCCGACTCTGGACGCATGGAATGCGACAGTGCAACGGCAACTGACATCGACGATCTCGCTGGAAGTTGCGTACATTGGAAACAAGGGCACGCACGTGTTCAATACCGACGGACCGTCGTACAACCCGAACTCGCCTGTGGTAGGCGACGGTACGAACCTTGTTACTTGCCCAACACCAACTACGTGCGGGCCCGGTGGATTCGTTCCAACCGTGCCGCAAGCCAACCGGCGTCCATTCTTCCTCAACGGCACACCGTCGTTCACGTATCCCGGCTACTTCACGCCAACGGGTGCACCGCTAACGTGCTGCGCGGTCGACCTGACTTACTTTGGGAATGACGCCAGCAGCAACTACAACGCGCTGCAAGTGAAGGTGGAGAAACGATTCAGCAGCGGCTTGCAATTCCTGGCGCATTACACCTTCGCGCACTCGAATGCATACAACTCCAGTTACTATTCGGCTGACCCGAAGCTTGCTTACGGGCCCGACCAGTACAACCGCAGAAACGTTTTCGTGATCAGCACGGTGTATGAGTTGCCGTTCGGTAAAGGCAAGCGCTTCCTGGGCGATTCGGGTCGCGCAATGGACCTGATCGTCGGCGGCTGGCAGCTTACCAACACCCTTAATTGGAGCAGCGGACTGCCGTGGACCGCGAGCATCGGTGAGTGCGGCCAAATTGCCGATACAGGGCCGTGCCGTCCAAACCTAGTATCCGGTCAATCGTTTAACGTGGGTCCGCGCAAGATCAACGGAGTTTGGTACGAATACCAACCGGTCGCACCGCTGGCATATACCGTGGGCCCAGCGGACGTCGGCACGGACACTTGCACGCTGGCTCGTCCGGTGTCGGGACCCTTCTCGCTACCGGCCTGCGGGACGGTCGGCAATGCAGGTTTCGACACGTTCTTTGGACCTTCGGCGTTTTTCTCAGACCTGTCGCTCTCGAAGAGCTTCAGCATTACGGAGCGCGTCAAAGCGCAATTCCGATTCGACGCGTACAACGTATTCAACCACGTGGTGTTGGGCTTTAACTCGAACCAAGGAAACACCTGCATCGATTGCAGCGGAAATGCCGGGCAGATCACGGACATCGAAGCGGATAGTTCGCCTGGTTCACCAACGGGTATGCGGCAATTGCAGTTTGGTCTGCGAGTTACTTTTTAGCCCCTAGCCACCCCAAAAACGGAGGGGAGCCCCACAAGGGCTCCCCTTTCGTGATTTAATGGGACAAAAATGGGGCTGTATTTGTAAGCCATGATCACCTGCAAGCCATGACCAGCACCTCTTCTCGATTCCGCTGCGCTTCGCTTGTTTATTTGCTTATTTACTCCGCGGGGCCAAGTGTCCTCTAGAGCTTCTCTTCCAGGTTCGGCTGCTGGCAATTTCACCGTTGTAGGTCTCGGCGAACTCCTCTGGGATTTGTTTCCGCAAGGCCGGCAGCTTGGCGGCGCGCCTGCAAACTTTGCCTATATTTCCAGCTTGTTGGGAGATCATGGCATTGTTGCCAGCCGTCTGGGAGCGGACGCGCTCGGGGAGGAAGCGAGGCGCCGGTTCCAGCATCTTCGCCTGCCTACGGATTTTCTCCAATCGGATCCGGATCATCCTACGGGAACGGTGCAAGTACGGCTCGATTCCGGCGGACAACCGAAGTACGAAATTGCCGGGCCGGTTGCGTGGGACTTTTTTGAAATGACCCCGGAGTGGCGATCGCTGGCGAGGCAAGCTTCCGCCATTTCTTATGGCACGCTGGCGCAGCGTTCGGCCTCGTCGCGCGAAACGATCCTGGACTTTCTGGATGCGGCTTCCGAGGCTGCTGTTCGAGTATTCGATGTGAACTTGCGGCAGGCTTTTTACGCTGCGGAAATGCTGCGCGACTCCGCGGGGCGGGCAACGGTGATCAAGCTCAACGACGAGGAATTTCCCGCCATTCTGAAACTTCTGGGAGCTCCGGCTGCGCTTTCTGCAACCCGCGAGCCACGAGGGGCGATGGAGTGGGTGCTGCAGACAACTGGCGCGAAGCTGGTGTGCGTGACTCGTGGCGCATGTGGAAGCTTGCTGGCATCTCCATCGGGTTTCCATCAGCATCCTGGGCTTCACATCACCGTGGCCGATACCGTCGGAGCGGGTGATGCGTTCGCAGCAGCGCTGGTACATCACTATCTGCGAGGTGCGGCATTGCTGGCAATGAATGAAGCCGCGAATACGATGGGGGCCTGGGTGGCTAGCTGTGCAGGCGCGACGCCCGAACCCGACACCCGAGTGCTGGAAAAAGTTCGTAACGCGACTGCTTGACTCACCTTGTTTGGCTAAGCGTCCTCTCTCGCTCCAGACAAATATTAGAAGTTGAGGCGCAGCGTCATCTGGATCTGGCGTGGGCTGCCAATGGTTTTGTTGACGATTCCCAAGCCACTCAGTGTCGGTGACGAATAGAGGGGCGAACCTTGTACAGGGAAATCGTTGAAGTAAAGGTTTTGGTCGACGTTGTTAATTGGAATGTCGAAGCTGGGCGTATTAGTTAGATTGAAAACATCGAAGCTGAATTTCAGCGAAACCCTTTCGCTGATTTGCGTGAGCTTTACGATAGAAATGTCGGTCCGCTTTTGCCACGCCTGACGGAAGATGTTGCGTTCGCCTGTCGCGAAGTTGGTCTCGAAGGTGTCACCCGGTGGGATCGCTCCACCGAGGTCGCCCGGGTTTAGGAGTGGCAGGGTGAAACAAGCGGCATTCAGCGCCGGTTGTCCATCCGTGGCGCCGTTATGGCCAGTAAGCGCCTGAGAAGGCGAACAGGAAGGTACCAATGGCACGATTGGATTGATAATGCCGTCCGAAGTGCCGTAATAGAGGCCTCCTACCGCGCCGGAGTAATCGATGACGCTGTAAGGTTGGCCGCTTTGAATGATCGCCAGACCTTCGATTGCCCAGCCGTCCGCCAACCTGCCCTTGATGGATGTTTGTTCAAAAAATTTGGGGAACTGGTAGAGGTACGTAAAATTAATTACGTGCGTGCGGTCGAAATCCGATAGGCCGTAGCCGGAGCGAAGATCATCCGGGTTGTTGCCGTTGTAAAACAGGCCCATGGCGCTTTGCTCGTCGGTTGCGTGGGAATAGGTGTACGAGAAACCTACCTGAAGGCCGTGGCTGAGGCGTTTTTCAACGTGAGCCTGCAGCGCGTGGTACGCGGAGACACCGGCGGCTGTGTAAGCCTCGGACTCGGCAGAATACCCAATGTATGGAACACGAAGGTCAACATTGCCACCTTCGTAGGTCGCCAGCATCTGGCTTCCGTCCGGCAGAGTAATGGCGCAGCTATATACGTCGATGGTGCAGCCGGGTTGTTGAACCGTATAGCCATAGCTCCAACTCTGACCATGGATGGGGTGAGTTGGCGTGGCGATCTGCGCCTGGTTGAACGGTATGGGGATGATTTCATGACGGCCAAGATTGCCAACGTAGCCGACGGTGATGAGCAGGTCGTTGCGCGGTTGCCATTGAATGTCTAGCGTTTGGTTCATCGTATACGGCAGTTTGTTGTTTCGTGCGTAATCGCCGAAGGAGAAAAGCTGTGCGCCGCCTTCGATTGCCGCCGCGTTGGGAAGATAAATCTTGGAGGGATCGCCGGTCGGCGGAGGCTGCAGTGTGTTGCCCCAGGGATTCGAGAACGAGCCGCCGTTTGGTTGCGTGGGATCGCAGGTGGGAATGAAGTCCTGGTAGTAAGTTCCGATTGCGGTGCATACCTGTGAGTTGACGAACGGCGGGGATTGGTTCACGCCAAACGGGCCTCCGGGTATCACACCAGCGGCGAAGCCCGGCGAAAGATACGTGAATAATTCGCCGCGGTCGTAGTACATGCCCCAGCCGCCCCGTACCACGATTTTGTTGTTGAACATTTTCGGGCTCCAGGCCACACCCAAGCGCGGTCCGAGTCCCCACTGTCTACCCGTGAGCGTGGAATCGCTGACGCCCTTGCTGGGGAAGCGTTTATTGTTGCCGGCAATAATCAGGCCGTTGTTTACGATGGTGTCCGTTGTGGCGTCGTAGTCGTACTGCGAAGGATCGAAGTTGTCCAGGCGTCCATACTTTTCCGTTAGGCCGCCATGGTCGTCGAAACGCAGCCCAGCGGTAATGCTAAGGTTGGAGCGAATCTGGAATTTGTCCTGCAGATACAAACCAGTTTCCTTGGAGCGATAGTAGCGGTTCGCATCGCCCTGCAGGTAGGCAGTGGTAATGAAACCGTTGGAGGTGTAGGAAGTAGGCAATCCCTCGAGGAATTGCGAGAAATCGGCGAACCCGATCACACCCTTGTTCGCTCTCTCATCCCGCGTATTGAGTTGGGTGTAGGCAAAGCTGCCGCCAAAGGTGAGCGTGTGTTTGCCGTGAGTCCAGACGGCGTTTGCCGAAGGCATGAAGCGGTTCTGAAATACGCCGGTCCACGCACCCTGGGAATTGGAGCCCATGCCGATGTTGGTGGCCGCATTGGTAACAAAATTCACGTTGTACGGCGCTGAGTTTCCGTAGTCGTCGACGATGGAAATGCCGGGGAAATAGGACGAGCCAAAGGTGTTGATGGTTGAGTCTGCCGCGGATGCCCCGGTGAGATTCGAAACGTAAGTGCCGAGTTGTTGCGGAGTAAAGGGCTGCTGGATAGTGCTATATACCTTTTCCCGAATGAAGCCGAACACTTCGACCACACTGAGATTTGGCGTGAGGACCTGTGTATTGGAGATGGAAGCCACCTGGCTGCCGGCGTCCAAATTTTGGGTGAATCCCGGCGAGCCAGAATACGCATAGGGCGCGATGCTGGGGTCATGCTGGTAGTAGTATTTCAGCGCCAGGGTGTCTTTGGGACTGATAATCCAATCCAGATTGGAAACCGCTTGATCCGCGAGGAAGTAGGAAGTGCCTGGAGTAAATGTATTTTCCGGGTAACTGATCGTCGGTACGAAACTATCGGCAGAGGGGATTAGAAACTGACCGTTGGGCAGCTTGTAGTTGAGCAGACCGTAGGCGATGGGGTTGATATCGCCCGGGGCTGTACCGACAACCGGATTGACCAATACCGAGTAGGGAAAGTTACATGGCTGAGCGGGACAGTCCGTAGGAGCTCCATTGATGATAGCCGCCAACGCGGCAGGACTTCGATCATTGGTGAGTCCAGGTGGCACGGAGACGCGCGAGGTTCCGATCTCCTGATCGGAGTCATGAACATGCTGGTAGCTGATAAAACCGAAAAGTTTGTTCTGAATGATGGGCCCGCCTAGCGTTCCGCCGGCGGTATACCGATGCTGTTCCGGTACTTTCTCGCTGTCCGGAATATTGCCATTTGCGTTGTAAAAATAGGGAGCCGCGTTCATGGCGTCGGTTCCGCGGTGAATGTACGCGGCACCATGGTAATTGTTGGTGCCGGAGGCCGTGCTCATGTCAATGTGCGCGCCGCTGGTGGAGCCTTGCTGCGCATCGTACATGGAAGTGTTTACGCGGAACTCTTCGATCGTTTCGGGTGCAGGTGTAGGCAAGGCCTGGCCAATCGCAAGATAAACCGAAGCTGTAGCCTGAAGGGGTTCCGCAGTAGTGCTGGAAATACTTGCAGCGCCTCCGATGCCCGTATTGTTTACGATGCGCGCCGACGCCACCGAGCTGGTGCTCTTCCCATTAAATAGGTTGCTGGAATCCACTCCATTCAAGAGAAACGTGTTGCTGGTGTCTCGCTGGCCATTGGCCCAGATGGGTTGATTGCCCAGCCCGTTGTTGACGCCCGATCCGCTGGTAAGCTCCGAGTTGACACCAGGAGAAAGAATCGCCAGTCCCGTGAAGCTTCCGGTTGGAAGAGGCACGGACTCAATCTGGTCCTTTTCCAAGATATAACCGTTCGTGGTGTCAACAGCATTCAAGAGCGGTGCGGCTTCTACCGTGACCGTGGTGCCTACTTGACCAACTTTTAGAGTAGCGTTCACCGTTGCGGTGCGATCGGCTTGCACGGTGATGGAGGGTATCTTCAAGGTGTCGAAACCGCCGTGGGTGAACGTCAGGGTATAAGAACCGATAGGGAGATTCGCGAAATCATAGCTGCCAACTGCGTTTGTATTCTGCGTCCTGGTAAGTGCGGTACCGTCCGCGATCACGGTCACCTGCGCGTCGGCTATGGCGCCGCCAGAGGCGTCCGTAACCGTGCCGGTAATGCCACCAAGCGTTTGCTGAGGGAAAGCGTCGGCCGGGAAAAAGAGAACGATACCCAGGCAGAGGAATGCGATAAGAAGGAAGAAACGAGTTTTGCCTGCTTTGGCCATTCGAGGAAGCCTCCCGGCATTCAAACGCCTAGCGAAAGCACATAGGGCTGCTTGGTCAGAAAGACCAAGCAATGACGCACTGGAAAAGTTGGTATGACCCCGCTTGGCCCCATGTGTGCGAAAAATGTTGCGAGGAAACTAGTTCAAATTGTTGCGGAATCGAAACGCAATTTTTGGTTTTCCTCAATTCGTTTTTGTATTGGATAGCGCCGGGAAGGATTTCCACAGGGGCAGACGGGTGGGTGTGAGTTAGCATGTGCCATGCGGCTAGGCATTCGTGAGGCATACATCAGTAAGGTCGGTTTGCTTTTTCTGGTTCTGGCATCCGCTAGTTCAATGCGCTGCCTTCGCGCCCAAACAAAGTCATCAACCCCGAGCGTTTCGAGAGTACAACTCCACGAAAAACGCGCTTCCGCTCTCGATCTGGAGGTGGCCGGAGATTTGGCCGGAGTGCCGGCAGGAACAATCCGATATCTGCGACGGGAGGATTTGCTGACCTTGCCGCAGGTGAGTTATACGGGGACTGATGATGCTAATTTCAAAGGGCCCACGCAGGTAAGCGGCGTCTCGTTGGAAGAATTGGTGCAACGTCTTAGTCGCAGCCCGCAAGCCGATCTGGTTGTCGCCATTTGCGACGATTTGTATCGAGCGCATTATTCGCGCTCCTACATTAAGGCCCACGCTCCGCTTCTGGTGCTTCTTATCAACGGGAAAGCCCCAGAAGAGTGGCCGAAATATTCCGAAGGCCAAAGCATGGGCCCGTACCTGATTTCACATCCTGGGTTCACTTCTCGTTCCAAAGTGCTTTCGCAGCCGGAGGAATCACAAATTCCGTGGGGAGTGATTCGCCTGGAATTTCAAAACGAGGAGAAGGTCTTCGGCGCAATTGCGCCTCGCGGCCCGAGCGCGAAGGAACCGGCCGTGCAAGATGGCTACCATATCGCGCAACAGAATTGTTTTCGCTGCCACAACATGGGTGCGGAAGGCGGCGAGAAGGCGAAACGGCCGTGGCTCGTTCTTACAACCTGGGCAACTGCATCACCCGAATATTTTTCAGCGTATGTTCACGATCCGAAATCGAAGAACCCGCGCGCACAGATGCCGGGAAATCCTGGCTACGATGATGCAACTATTCACGCGTTGATTCTTTATTTCCGAACTTTCGGGACCGAGGGAAAGCCATGATGTTTCGGGTCACAAAGGTATCTCTGGTCTTCGGAGTGGCGCTTTTCTATGCCTTCGTGGTCTTCGGCAATCTCACCGACTACGATTCGAACTACCAGCTTGTTCGCCATGTTTTGATGATGGACTCCACTTTGCCCGGGAATTATGGGATGTGGCGGGCAATCAATTCGCCGGCAGTACACACGGTTTTTTATTGGACCATCATCGCTTGGGAAATCGCGACGATGGTGTTGTGTTGGTGGGGAGGATGGCGTCTCGTAAGATCGTTGAAGAGCGATGCGAAAATGTTTCGCAAGGCCAGCACTCTCGCCGTGGCCGGCCTGACACTTGGCATGATGATGTGGCTGGTGGCGTTCCTGGTCGTGGGAGGAGAATGGTTCCTGATGTGGCAATCGAAAACCTGGAACGGCCAGGAGGCAGCCTTTCGCATGTTCGCGGTAGTAGGAATCGCGTTGCTCGTTTTGGTGCAACCGGAAATCGAGGAGCAGTCTTAGCCTTCCGTCAGCGCTGGTTTTTGATTCCGTACCCTCAGGAAGAACCACAACATTCCCGCTGCAAGATAGGCTAGATAGATGTAGGGCAGTTTGCCGTATGGCCCTTCGGGAACCGGATACAAGTTGCCGACCAGCGCGAGCAACATGGCGATGCCTGCGAGCCAGGGAATGATTTGCGCGCCAGGACGGTAGGCGCCGCGGTCGCGCAAATAACGCGGCAACGCAACACAAACCAACGCATAAGTGACAATGAAACCGTAGGTCGCGAGGGAACCCATCCAGCCGTAAACGTCCAGTCCGCTCGCGCCTCGGGCAGCCAGAATCGCCACGGGCAGCACGGCTGCGCTTCCGGTTACCAAAATTGCGAGGCCGGGCGTTTCGTTGCGAGCGTGTGTTTTGCGAAGCGCTCCGTGCGCGAGACGATTGTGAGACATCAAAAGTAGTACGCGAGCGGCTGCAGTGATGCATGCGAGTGTGCCCGCGAACATACTTACCAGAGCACCGATGTCGATGAGCAATCCGAGAACGGGAACACCGCCGATATTCGCTAGTACGCTCATGGGTGCTTGGCTGGTGCCCAAATCCTGTCCCGCACTGCGCAGACCCAAGACTTCGGTGTATGCACAGGCCGTGAAAATCGCTCCTGCAAGAAGCGCGCTCTGGATTACCGCGCGGGGAATTGTCTTCAGAGGATTGCGCGCTTCCGAACCCAGCGTCGTGGCGCTTTCAAATCCCACAAAACTGAATAGCGCCAGGACAAGACCCAGCCGCAAGCCGCTTCCGCTCATGCCTTCCAGGCGAAGTTGAGGCCAATCCAAATGCGAACCATGACGCACGAGTACGAGAACCACCACCAGCAGAATGAACGAGACCGAAACCGATTCAATCCACAACATCAAGCGGGTTGAGATTTTCACATCACGCCACGCAATCCAGATGGAGATTGCCGTTACCGCGACCGAGAGGAAAGCGGCCGAAGTGGCGTGACCTGTAGCGTCTCGCAATAGCAAATTTCCGAAGTGGTAGAACCCTCCGATGACGCTTGCTCCAGTGGCGATGTAGGCGAATAGCAAGCTCCACGCCGCCGCGGCACCGAGTGACGGTGGCAGCACCATTGATGCGTAGGTGTAGAGCGAGCCTGGCGATGCGGAGTATCGCGCAAATTTTCCGATACACAGTGCCACCAGCAGAATTGCCGCGGTGGCCAAAACATAGGCGAGCCATGTGCCGTTGCCGGCTAGCGCGCAGACGAGTGGAATGGTCGCGACAGGAGTTGTCGTGGGTGCGATGGTGGAGACTGACTGCGCAAGCGTCTCCATCGGTGAAAGCACTTCGCGCCGCAGCCCGTAACTTCCTGCCTCGGTTTTTGCTTCCGTCATATTCGGGACGAAGGTCCGCCTCACCTGTTCTGCCGACGACGTAAAGGCGGCTACGATACAGTGCGCAGCACGGCGGCGCAAGGATCAACTTTGCGGCTGACCAATTTTCAAAAGCGAAGAGCTGTGTGAGTTGTGGAGAATTCGAAGGTGCTCTTATGGTTGAACCGGTTGTAGGGTTCCTGACGCTTGTCCCGCTGACGTAGTGGGCTTTTTGCGTGTCGGATGCTTTTGACCTGAGTCCGTCGCTTCCCCACTCTGCTGCGAGACTTGCTCGTGAGGCTTAAACGGCGATAGCTGATCCGAACCAATTCTTCTCAGATGCAAAACGCGGTCGCGGTCGCCGAGAACCAGCTTAACTTCGTCCTTACTTAACCATTGCACGCCCGCGGGAGCGACATCTTGATTCGGGAACTGGAAATGCAGCGCCCATGAAGTGAGATTCCTGCTGTCTATTGTGTACGTCCCGTTAGATTCCAGTTGGTGCAGCACACCCTTCTGAAATTCCTTCTCGCCAAAGAAGATTCGTTGTGGGTAAAGGTCGAGCGGAGTTTCATCGGATTGTTCATCCTGCTCAAGAATCGCCCACGATCCTCGCAGACCGCTGGCCGGAATCTGGGAAGCGATTCCCGCAGCTACATTCCGGTCGAGCTGCTCTTTTTCGGCCTGATATTCGGTTCGCCGCGCAGCGTCGGCAGGTTCACTGAAGATCGACAAGTGCAACGGTGCCGTCAAGGTCAGGCAATGAATCGCGCCTTGCGCCTTCGCTGCCTCTGTGGCTTCGATGGTGACGATCTCGGTCTTGGGACCAAATGCGGCCGCAATTTGATTTAAAGCTGAGGATTGTATGTCGCTCTCATAATCCTTATAGGATGGAACAAGAACTTGCCTGTACCCATCGGCGCCCGCCCGCACCAACGCATTTAACACCGTCGGATAGTACGTGTGACCGTTCGCGGGAATTCTGGGAAATGGCGAAGGGACCGGAACCACTTCGTTGCCGAGCCGTCTGAGGCGTTCGGCATTCGCCTCCATGGCGAGTCCAGCATTCAGGGCCAAGTCGCGCTCAGCGTCGCTCAATTTGCTCCAATACTCTGCCGCGAAAGGCTTTGACAGATCGTAGGACGCCAGCAGGATAAGTTTGCCGCCAACCGGCAGCGCGAACATATCGATGTGCTCAATGACCGGACCCGGCAGTGGATCGAGATAAGTAACATTCTTGCAGCCGCCGATTTTCTCCAGTTCCTGATCAACATTGGTGTTTTGATCCTTATTACGGGAGAGCAGCGACCGCGTCGTAAGGCACCGGCCATCTTCCAGCTTGAAGAGGTTTCCTCCGTCGAGTGCCACCGCCGAGTTCTTGTAGTCAAAATCCGGAGTTGCGAGGACTGCGTCCGCGATATCGAATGCGGAATTTTCGTCGTTGGGTCGTTGTAGAGAGGCTTCGTTCAGAATCTGGGAATACTCTCGAAGAAGATAAATTTTATCGTCAATGGCGGAGACCACAGCTTTGTGAGCGCCAGGCGTCGACTCCTGCGAGAAGTCGTCGGGTTGATCTTCCTGCTGGCGCGTTTCAATCAACTTCAGGCGCGCCGTCTCCAATTCTTGAAACTTCTCTCGCTTGGCCTCCTCGGCACGAATATCAAAATAGCGCCAGTGAACGACGTACGCCGAATTGTCGACGGCGTCAATTTGCGGGCCGAAATCGCGTATCCACACACCGTCATGCGGCACGATTTTTATACGAACTCGATCGGCCTTCAACAAATCACAGATCTGAAATTCCTGGCATCTTTGATGCACAGCGCTCTTCGTGGTCTCGTCGGGCGCCAACAGCAAGACCGGGCCGAATTTAGCGGTCTCACGGACAATATTCATCTGAATCTCAAGTAGATGTTTCTCTTTGTTGAGCGCGGGATCGGAATTGCCCACCAGGCCTTCCGTCACGTGCCGGCCGTGTTCTGCGCGAGGATTTAAAGCTTCGAGGGATATCAGTACCACGTCGCTCGCCGGGTGTTGCGCGGGAGCCGGCGCGGTTTGCGCTGGTAAACTGGCTACGGGAAGAAGCAAGAGAAACAGAAGGAAAGGAAGCCAGGGCAAGCCTGCATAACTTCTTCTATTCAAACGGAATATACCGTGAGGCTTGGCGGGTATCACGTGCGGGTGCGCCTCTTCTCTGGCCTGGAGCTCCTTATTAAGGTTATTACCCGGGGAGGCGAAAAAGGTTCCGCCGGAGGTTCAATTATTGAAGGTCAAAAGGGAGTTCGATTGCGAAGGACGAGCAGGGTTGTCCGACGGAATGGATGATACTGCAGCAACGAACTAATAGGCCGGAGGTTTGTTTTCTGCAGCCAATAACCGCCGCTGGATCACTTCGAAAAAGATTGCATTGTCGATGGGAAATGCCATCATCAATCGTGAAAATATCGTCGATCAAGGGGACTGGCATGCATTTTTCTTTGTGGGTTGAGTTGCGGAAGGCCTCAACTGCTCTACTCCTGGTGGGAGGACTGCTCCTTTGCGGGACGAGTAATTTGCAAGCGGAGCGATCAACCTCGGTCGCTTCAGGAAAGAGCGGGGTCGTCGTCGCGGGAGAGAAGAGGGCAGCGGATATTGGCATTCAAGTGCTGGAAAAAGGGGGAAACGCCGCAGATGCAACGACGGCAGCCCTGCTTGCCTTGAGCGTTACGAAAATCGGTGCTTTCACCATGGGCGGAGAAGCCTCGGTAATTTTCTACGATGTCCATCAGCAGAAGGCCCATGCCCTTTGGGCGCAAGGAGCCGGTCCGCTCGATCCGCAAGCGATTTCTTGGTATCTCAAGAACGGAATACCTAGCAGCGACATTCGGACCGCAGCTGTGCCGGCAGTGGTAGATCTATGTGTAACTTTGCTGAAGCAATATGGAACCATTTCGTTTGAAGAAGCGGTTAAACCGACTTTGGCATTGCTCGATGCTGGAGGGCCAAGCTGGTACATCGACACCTCCGATGGGAGCAGAATTGATACGGGCCGAAACTGGCAGGCGGATTTAGCCCGTACGCTGCGCAAACTGGTTGAAGCGGAACAAAAAACAAAAGGAAACCGCGAGGCACGGCTGCAAGCGGTCGCCGACCGGTTTTATCGCGGCGACATCGCGGACGAATTGGAAGCTTGGTACATATCCCAGGGAGGATTTCTGCGAAAGCGGGATCTAGCAGCCCACCGGACGATTATAGAGGACCCAGTTTCCGTGGATTACCGGGGATATCAAGTATTGAAGTGCGGCCCCTGGTCACAGGGTCCTTTCTTGCTAGAAGGGCTCCGTTTGCTGGAGGGATTTGACCTCAAGAAAATGGGACTGCTCTCGGCGGACTACATCCACACCGTTACCGAAGTCATGAAGCTGGGCATGGCGGATCGAGATGAGTACTATGCCGATCCGCGATTTGTGGAAGTACCAATGAAGGAGCTGCTTTCTGAGGCGTACGCGAAAATCCGGCGGCCGCTGATTGATCCGCAACAAGCTTCCCTGGAACTTCGTCCCGGCGATCCCTACCAAATGAAATCGGTAAAGAAAGGACTGCGATCTTTTCCAACCCAAGGGGGAACCACTACGCTTGCCGTGGTGGACCGCTGGGGAAATATGGTGGCCGCCACGCCCAGTGGACTGGGGAGCACGGCCGGTCCGGCTGGGAATACAGGAATCATTCATGGCAGCCGATTGATCAGTCTCAACACTTGGCCCGGACACCCCAATGTGATTGCCGCTGGCAAGCGGCCACGAATTACCTTGAGTCCAGCGCTGGTGCTGAAATCGGGGAAGCCGGTGGTTGCCATCAGCGTTGCAGGAGGGGATTTGCAGGATCAAGCCGGCCTACAGCTCATCCTCGACTACATAGAATTTGGCATGCACTCAGCCACGGCTGTGCCGACTCCTCGATTTGCAACAGCGCACCACATCAGCTCGTTTGGTCCGGAGGGTCCGAAATTGGGCAGCCTGGAAGTAAATCGTGATATTCCTGAAGAAACTATAAAGGAGTTGGAACATCGTGGCCACAAAGTGCAACTCACTTCCGGAGAAATCGGAGGAGCCGCAATGATTTGGTGCGACCCTGCCACCAGTGAATGCGAAGGAAGTGGATTCGCTGCCCGGAACACTGGGAAATAGCTTGCTAGCTTCGCGTATTTGTAGATCAGAAATTTGCAGGTCACAAGAAAGTCCTGCTTGGCTAATAGTGATATTTGAGGAGTGGCTCACTCCGGAGTTGCACCCATCGCACGCACGAACTCATCGTGTGCGCGCGAGTAGTCCAGCTCAGTTTGCAGCAGGAGCGCCTTGGCATCGAATTCTTGAGCGGTTGCCGCGGCCGCCTGCGATTTGAGCGCGGCTCCTCGCAATAGCTCTTGCTGCTCAACACGGTTCGATTCCTGTCGCAGCGCCAGAATCTCTTCCGAGACTTTGAGCATCTGTTGAGTTCGTTCCACTTTGTTGTAGGCGGTTTGGACCTGCAGTTCGACCTGGTCCGTCACTTTCGCAAGGTTCTCCTTTGCTTCGGACAACTGGGATTCGCGTTCGTGCAGAATGGCGCGTTTATGGCCGGCGTCGAACAGGTCGTAGCTGAAGTGAACGCCGAACGTGCCGAAGTTGTGCGCGAGAAACGGAACCTGGTTCTGGTAGCTATAGCGGCCAAAAGCGTCAACATCCGGCAACCAGATGTCGGTCTTGGCCAAACGCACAGCGGCTGTCGCTTTCTCAACCTCGGCGCGGGCGGCTCGTATTCCCGGGTGCACGTCTTTCGCCGTAGCAACACATTCCTCGCG
>Ga0070765_100000718_pt1 | contig 19825 bp, 20 predicted proteins | sample HubBroMetageWFT5_FD_71516 | JGI IMG/M metagenome (GOLD analysis project Ga0070765, IMG submission 71516) | Warmed and freeze-thawed soil microbial communities from the Hubbard Brook experimental Forest, New Hampshire - Hubbard Brook CCASE Soil... | ecosystem: Environmental > Terrestrial > Soil... | reverse complement strand
TCGACATCCTTGGGGCGCGGCAAACCATCGATACCCTCTCTCTGATTGCGGAAAAGACCAAGGGCAACCTTACCTCGACGGAAGAAACTTTTTTGCAGAACAGCCTCTATGAAGTGCGAATGGCCTATGTGGAAGTGACCAACGCGCTGTCGCGCCCTCCCCAGCCGGGATCGGCAACGGAAACCAGTGGACGATGAGGGTTCCGCGTAAACATTCAAGCCTGAAGGTTAGCGCATGAAAGCCACGCTGACGGTGCTGGGAAGCGGCACATCCATGGGTGTGCCTACGCTCGGCTGCGACTGCGCAGTCTGCCGCTCCAGTGATCCCCATGACGGCCGCACGCGCCCTTCGATCATGCTTGAGTTTGCGGGCAGGGTTGTACTCATCGACACCTCGCCGGATTTCTACACTCAAGCCATCCGGGAGAAAATCACGCGTGTGGATGCAGTCCTCTATACGCACACCCACGCCGACCATATCCTGGGAATCGACGATCTGCGGCCGCTCAGTTACCGCCACAAGCCGGGGAAGCTGCCGCTTTATGCGCGGCCGGACGCGGCGGCTTTTCTGCGCCGCATGTTCACCTACATCTTTGACGCCGATTATAAGTACGGAGGCTTGCCCCAACTGGAGTTGCGGCCGATTGATGGTCCGGTGGAGCTTTTTGGGGCGCGCTTCGAGCCGGTGCGGCTGATTCACGGCGAGGCGGAGATTTACGGCTTCCGCTTCGGTAGCGCCGCCTATCTCACCGACCACAGCGAGATTCCGGAGACGTCGTTCCAGCAGTTGCAGGGGCTGGACATTCTTTTCCTGGATGCGCTGCGGCACAAACCTCATCCCACACATTCGACGGTGGAGAATTCGCTGCGCATTGTGGAGCGGGTAAAAGCGAAGCGCGGCTTCTTTACGCATATTTGCCACGATCTGCCTCATGATGCAACCAATGCAGCCCTGCCGCCGCACGTGCGGCTGGCCTATGACGGAATGAAGCTGGAGTTCGAGATCTGAACTTCAGTGGTCAGTGAAACCCCGTAAGGCACTGGCTTTCTGGCCACTGGTCACTCGTCACTGACGACTTTAATGCAGGTATTTCACAAACTCGAAGACGTTCCAGCGGGATTTGGGCAGTCGCTGGTGAGCGTGGGTAATTTTGACGGAGTGCATCGGGCGCACGCGCATGTGCTAGGTGAGATTGTGCGGCGTGCGCGGGAAAACGGAACCAAAGCGGTTGCAGTCATGTTCGACCCGCATCCGGCGCGCATTCTGAGGCCTGACTCGGGACTGAAGCTGCTTACTCCTCTGCCGGAGAAACTGCGCTCGCTCGAGAGCACAGGGATTGACGCCGTGCTGATCCTGCCTTTTGGGCGCGATCTTTCGTTGATGACTCCGCGGCAGTTCGCCGAGCGCATCCTAAAGAAGAAGCTGCATGCCCGCGAGGTGCATGAGGGCTACAACTTTCGCTTCGGACACAAGGCTGCAGGCGATGTGAGCGTGCTGGCGCAACTTGGGCAGGAGATGGGCTTTGAGGTCAAAGTCTACCCGGAACAGACACTACGCGGCGAGCCGGTTTCGAGCAGTCATATCCGGAAACTGATAGGCGAAGGGCGGGTGAGCCGGGCGCGGCACCTGCTGGCGCGTCCGTTCTGTATCTTAGGCGTGCCCGGCCGCGGGCGCGGTCTGGGCTCGAAGTACACTGTGCCTACCATCAATCTGGCGCGCTATGAAGAGCTTGTGCCGAAGGACGGCGTCTACATTACTTGTACGAAGGTGGGCGCCGAGCAGTTTGATTCCGTCACCAACGTGGGCAATCGTCCAACGTTTGGGGCAGACTCATTTGCCGTTGAGACGCACCTGCTGAACTTTCATCCAATCGAGCTGACGCCCGAGAGTGAAGTGGAAATCTGCTTCCTCGATCGTATTCGCGATGAGATTAAGTTTCCTTCCGTGGAAGCGCTGCGCGAGCAGATCGCGCTGGACGTGAAGAAAGCACGAAGGTATTTCCATCTGCTGCGGCTAGCCTGACCTGGCAGTCGCGCGTGCCCGATCCGAGCTAATGCGGCAGATAGCCTGATTCCATGGGCAATTTGCCATCCACTCGCACCACACTGATGGTGTTGTCGACGGAGCGAACGTCCACGAAGCCGATGGCGCCCGGTGTAGTCTGCACGATCTTGAGCACCTCGGCGTCGGAGTCCGCCAGCACGATGGAATCTTTGTGAGCGGCGATCATCGCTTTCAACCCTTCGCCAGTCATGTTGATCAAGCGCTGCAAGGTTTCCGTTTCTCCTGCGGAGTTCCTGTGCAGAACCAGGACTACGGCTTTGCCATCCGGCCACTTCTTCACTTCTGAGCGAAGAATCCTGGACAAATGTACGGCAGTGACGTTTCCCACGTTGTTGTCCCTGTTGACCACAAGCGCCATATGGTGAGCGAAGCAAGGGGTGAGGAACGTCAGGAGAAAAACAAAAAGCCTGCCAAGCCGTCGAAATTTCATAAGCACATCCAGTTTCAGGCTACGGTTCCCTAAAGGTTATGAGCCAAGGCTAACCTAGAATCGCGACCAGCAAGTAAAAACATTGTCAAATCCGGACCGAGGTATCCGGAGAGCAAACATGCATGGGTGGCGGAATCGCACGCGCCACTGAAGTTCAAAATTGACAATTACTTGCCACGCCGTACAATCCGCCCTGCATGGCGATAAGTCCTCTCCAACTGATTCGGCAAGCCACGCCGGGCCAACGGCGGACGCTGCTGGCGGCGGCGCTGGGCTGGGCGCTTGATGCCTTCGACACGATGCTCTACGCGCTGGTCCTCGCACTGTTGATGCGCGACCTCGGCATGAGCAAGCCCATGGCAGGACTGCTGGGCACCCTGACGCTGCTGGCTTCCGGTGTGGGCGGTGTGTTGTTTGGTTTTCTCGCGGACCGCATTGGGCGCAAGCAGGCGCTGATGGCGAGCATCCTGACTTATTCGGTGTGTTCGTTTGCCTCCGGACTGGCAACGAGCATTGCCATGCTTGCCGCGGCGCGCTTTGTTCTGGGCCTGGGCATGGGTGGCGAGTGGAATACTGGCGCAACACTGGTCGCTGAGACTTGGCCCGCGGAGTTTCGCGCGAAGGCGATTTCCGTGGTGCAGAGCTCATGGGCTTTGGGTTTTGCTGCCGCGGCGTTGGTCGCGGGGCCGGTGGCTAAGTATTTCGGGTGGCGCGCCGTGTTTTTCGTTGGCATTCTGCCGGCGCTGCTGACGTTGTGGATTCGGCGCGGAGTGTCTGAGTCGGCGATGTGGGCGGAGCGCGGGCCGCAGGGAGGGACTGTAGCGAGCGGCCGCAGCGATGGCGATGGACAAAAAGAAGCAGGAAGCTTCGTCCCGTTCGTCCGAGGTACGAGGTTTTCGGTGATCTTTCGGCCTCCCTACCTGAAAGCTACGTTCGCGCTCCTGCTCTTCAATTTCTTTGGCATGTTTGCATGGTGGGGACTGTTCACGTGGTTGCCACCGTATTTATCGCTTCCGGAGTCGCAGGGCGGACGTGGCTTTGGGGTTGTGGGGACGACGACGCTGCTGGTGGTGCTGAACCTGTTTGGGATGTTTCCGGGGTATGCGAGTTTCGGCTGGGTCGCGGATCATCTCGGACGGCGTAAAGCGTTTTTGGTCTACAGCTTAACGGCGGCTCTTCTGATTCCGCTTTATTCTGCGGCGCGCTCCCCCACAGTGCTCATGGTGCTTGGGACGGTGGTGGCGTTTTTTGGCACTGGAATCTTCTCTGGTTCCGGAATCATGGGCAGCGAGATTTTTCCGACCGGCGTGCGAGCGCGGGCTCTGGGATTCACTTACAACGGAGCGCGAACGATGAGCTCGGTCGCTCCGCTGGTAATTGGGCAGGTCGGTCAAGTGAGGGGATTAAGCTGGGCATTTTATTTGTGCGCGCTGGGATATCTGCTGGCGGCCCTGATGACCACTCAACTGCCCGAGACTCGGGGCAAGAAGCTCGAGTAGGGGCATCCCAACTTAGCGGAAGCGTGGAATTCTATTCGATGGGTTCAACCACGACGGATTCTTCCGCGATGCGGCGGCCGGGGCGCTGCACGATCACGATAGCCGCCAACACAAAGACGATCCCGACGGTCTGAACAGGGCGCAGCACTTCGCCCAAGAGCAGGGCGGCAAGGAGAATGGAGAAAACCGGCTCGAGACAACTGGCTATGATGGCGCGCGTGGGTTCGAGATGCTGCAGACCGAGGAAGTAGAGGGAGAACGCTCCCAGCACAGAGATCATCGAGAAAACGAACAGGAACAGCCACTGCGCGGGCGCATAGTGGGCCTCGACGATTTTCCACGGCGGGTTGACGACGAGCCAGAAGGCAGCGGCAGCCGTGAGGGTCCAGACGAGCACCCGCCACCGGTCGTAACGGGCCAGGATGCGGTGTCCGCCGACGTTGTAGAAGGCAAAGGAGAATGAAGCAAGGAGTGCGGCAATCAAGCCGTAGGAGTCGAGGCGAAGCGCTCGTCCGTCATTCGGCCTGGTTCCGACGATGCCAATGACGAGGGCGATGCCGGCAACCGCCAGAGCCACGGCAACCACTTTTTGCAGCGAGAGCTTTTGCTGGCCGCGAGCTACGACGTAGAGCAGAACCCATACCGGAGCTGTGTATTGCACGATAATCGCTGTCGCGACGTTCGTCCTTTGGATAGCCACATAGTAGAAGTAGTTCGAGACTGCGACCCCGAGTGTGCCCAACACGAAGCAGTAGGCGAGATCGCGCCCGGGCAGCTTGATGCGCTGCCATCCCTGGGAGACGACCAAGAGCGGAAGCAATACGAGCACAGAGAACGTGGTGCGAGTCTGCGAGAGAATCAGTGGATCGATGGGGCGGAGCGCCGCCGCCCCCAAAGGCAGCTTCCCGGTAAAAACGGCTCGACCCAGGGCGGCGGAGACTCCCCAGAGAAACGCCGCCGAGGCGATGAACAAATAACCGCGCAGGGGATGCGGACGCTCGTTTTGCGGACCTGGGTTCGAGATTGGGTTCGAGATAGCGAGCCTCGGGAAATGCTTTCGATGATCAGGCAGCGGAGAGGAACCGGTCAAGGCGATCGGGGTCGAAGCCTTCGATTACTTCTGCACCTGCCGGGCCGAGAATCACCAAGGTCGGAGCAGTGCGGCCGTGGTAGGTTTCGAGTAACTCGAGACAAGCGGCGGGGTCGCTCATGTCACGCTCTTCGAAGACAAGTTCCTTCGCTTCCAGGAAAATCCTCATCACTTCGCAGTTGAGGCAGCCGGGTTGGGTGAAGAGGAGGATTTTCCAGGGCATCGTTTGACTCGTTTTACGCGTCCAGATATTCGATCTCAGCCGTGATTTTCGCGGTCTTGGCGAGCATGGCCGAGACCGAACAATATTTTTCCTTCGAGAGGCGTACTGCGTCCTCAGCCGCCTTGTGAGACACCTTGCCACCGACGCGGTAGAGCAGGTTGATTTTGGTGTAGACCGAGGGCGGATCGGCGGCGCGCTCGGCTTCGGCCCGAACTTCGAGGCTGGTCAACGGTTCGCGCTTCTTCTGCAGGATGGAGACTACGTCATAGCCGGTGCAGCCGCACAGGCCGATGAGAACCAGTTCCATGGGGCTGTTCCCTGTCGCTTTATCACCGTCGACCGCAATCGCGTGACCGCTGTCGGCGACTCCGTTGAAGCGTTGCTTTTCAATCCATGTGGTTTTGGCTTGGGTCATAAAACTCACTTCCTAAACGTCACCTCCGATTATCCGTGCTGGGTTCCGGATGAATCAACACGCGGAATAATTCCGGGGCCGCCTGCTTGAATCTGATTTCAAGTTCGGTCTGGATGTCGTGGACGCGGGCCAGCGATAGATCGTCGGAAAATGTGCAATGGCAGGAAACGTAAAGGCGTCCGCGAACTTTTTTGATCTGGATGTCGTGCATGTCGAAGATCTCAGGAAAGTGGCTGGCGGTCGACTTTAGCTGCCGTTCAAGGCCAGCATCGCGGACCAATTCGTCACCGGTTTCGATGGTGGCGGGCTCGCTTTCGATGTGCGTTAGGATGTCCGCGATCTCAGGTACCTCGTGGCGCATGTCAGCTTCGAGTTCCGTAACCTGATCGTGAGCGGTCTTGAGGGTCAAGCGCTCGTCGAGTTCGACGTGCTGCTCGACGTGGAGGTGGCCGTTAAGATCCTGCACGCTGATGTCGTGGACGTTCAGGTTCTGGCGTGTGGCAACGGCGCGAATGCGGTCGAAGATATTTTCCGAGCGCTGGGGGCGGGGCAGCGGCTGCACGGTTACATCAGCATCGGGAAGGATGTTGTGAACAGCGGCGGTTACGGCTTCCACAAGCTGCTCGGAACGCTGGAAGGTAACGGTGCGCGCGAGACCGACGGCTAGATCTGCGAAATAGCGGTTGCCCGCGCGGCGAATTCGTACGCGTCCGATCTCGAGCACACCATCCACGTGAGAGACGGCATCGGTGATCTGGGCTAGGACGCCGGCAGGAGCCGCATCGAGCAGAGCATCGACGGTGCGCCGGGCCAGGCGCCAGCTGACGGAAACGATGACGCCGCCGACGAACAGAGCAGCGATGGGATCGGCCACGCGGAGCCAATCCAGATGATAAACGCGCCCCAGCAGAATGAGCACCAGACTGAGCACGACCACACCCGATGACCAGATGTCAGTGGCGAAGTGGAGGGCGTCGGCTTCGAGAGCCTGGCTTTCGTATTTGGTGGCGATGCGGCCGAGAGCGCGGGAACGCCACCAATCCACAGCCATGGAGATCAGCATCACGGCGAAGGCCCAGATCGAAGGCTCGACTTCGACATGCCGGTAGAACAAGCGCACGATCGCCTCATAAATAACCCAGGCACAGGTCAGCAGGAGCAGACCGGTTTCGACGAAGGCGGAGAAATTTTCGACCTTGCCGTGGCCATACTGGTGGTCGGCGTCCGCAGGCTTGTCGGAAACTCCGACCGAGAAATACGTAAGCAGGGCCGCGATCAGATCAAGCGCGGAGTGCGCGGCTTCAGAGAGGATACCGAGGCTGCCGGTGGTCACGCCGACGATGATTTTTCCGATAGTGATGAGGGCAGAGGCCACCACCGAGTTTCCAGCTACGGCGCGCTTCTCGGCGCGCATGGCATTGGGCGAATAAAGGGCCGGCGTCCCGGACATGATGGGATTATCGCCGCTGGAGCGGGATTGCGACAAGGGAATCGCGGCGCAGAACGGTTCTGAGGAAACTGACTGTGTGCTACGATGCTAGGTTCGAGCTGTGCAACTTCCCGATCTACCAATCCTGGAGGAATTTTGTATGCATAAGAGTTGGTTGCTGTGTGTATTTCTGGGAGCGCTGGCCTGGGGACAGGCGCAGCCAGGTACGCCGCCGGCGCAGGCTCCCGGCGCTGCGAAGGCTCCCGCGCCGGCGACGGAAGTGTCCGAAAATGCGGTGGTGCTCACCGTTAAGGGCGTGTGCGCGGCGACGCCGCAGACGGCTGCAGCGTCCAAAACCGGCGCCAGCAAGACGGTCACAGCCAAGAAACCGGCGGACTGCAAGACAGAGATCACGCGGGCGCAATTTGAGAAGCTGACCAGCGCGCTCCAACCTGGCGCGAATCCGCTGACTCCGCAGCAACGGCGCCAGTTGGCCAACCAGCTTCCCCAGCTCATGGCCTTATCGGAGGCAGCGAAGGCGAAGGGCCTCGACAAAAGCACGCAATTCCTGGAGACGATGAAGTTCGTCAAGATGCGAGTCCTCACGTCGGAACTGCAACGCACGCTGCAGGAAGACGCCGACAAGGTGCCGCCGGCAAAGGTCACCGAGTATTACAAGAATAATCAAGAAGCGTATGAGCAGTTTTCTCTCGACCGGCTATTCATTCCACGCTTCAAGCAGGCGGAGCCCGAAAACAAGGACCAGGCTAAAGAAACAGAGAAGCTAACTGAAGAACAGCAAAAGGCGAAGGAGGCCGCAGACCAAGCCAAGCGGGAGCAAGGCGAGCAGGAGTTGAACAAGCTGGCTGATAGCCTGCAGGCGCGGGCAGCCGCCGGTGAGGATTTTGCGAAACTGCAGAAGGAAGCGTTCGAAGCTGCGGGCACAAAAGTTGCCAATCCAACGGTGAACCTGCCCAAGGTACGGCGCACGGGACTGCCTCCGGCGCACGCCGCGATATTTGATCTTAAGGTAGGCGAAGTATCAGCAGTCATCAGCGACAATGGCGGACATTACATCTACAAAGTGGTCAGCAAAGAGGTTCTTCCACTCGATACGCAGATCGAAACAGAAATCCATAACAAGCTGAAGGCCGAGCACTTGAAGGAAATGATGGATAAGTATACGAACTCGTTCCAGGCGGTGCAGAACGAAGCATATTTTGGACCGGCGGGACCCGAAGGATTGATGGGGCGTCCTCCGGGGCAGTTGCCGCCGCACATGCCGCGTCCCCAAGCGGCTCCGCCTGCGACGCCACCGGCTACGAACCCGCCCGCGCAGACTCCACCGACCACGCCGCCCGCATCGAAGCCGGACTGAATGGCAAGCGCGAAACCTGTCGTCGTGGTCACCGGCATCGCGGGGAATCTGGGCTCGCGGCTGCTCCCGCTGCTCGGAGATTTCTCGGTGATTGGGGTGGACTTGCATCCACCCCAGACCGATCTTCCGCTGCAGTTCGAGCGCCTGGATCTGGGCGAGGAGTCTTCGACGCGCGTTCTTTTCGAACTGCTGCGCGACACACAGCCAGCCTCTGTGGTCCATCTTGCGTTTGTCATCGACCCGGTCCGCACTGGGGTGCTCGACAGCGAGCGCATGTGGCAGATCAACGTGGCGGGCACGGCCCGGGTCATGGAGGCTGTCACCGAGACGAATCGCACCGGCGATTTCGGAATCAAGCAGTTTATTTTCCCCAGCAGCGTTTCCGCGTATGGATCCAGCCTGCCGAGGCCGGCGACAGAAGACTCTGTCCTGGCAGCGCACTCGCTGCCGTACGCGATCCACAAGAAGCAATCTGACGAAGTGGTACAGCAGCGAGCGCCGGCCTTGCGAGGATGCAGCGTCTACATTCTGCGTCCTCATATTTTTGCCGGCGCCAGCGTGGAAAATTATCTACTGGGAGCGTTTCGGGGTACGCCCAGCGGCAAAAGCGCGCGGGCGGACAAAATGCGGAGCGAGGGAAAGCGGCTGCCCTGCATGTTGCCGCGTGGGCAGCAATATCTCGACAACAAGATTCAGTTCGTGCACGTGGACGATATGGCGCGGCTGATCGCACACATCCTGCATCGCGATCCGGAGGCCCAGCGGCTGACCATTCTGAATGTGGCCGGGCGCGGCGAACCGCTGACCTTCGGGCGGTGCGTTGAAATGGCAGGAGCAAAGCTGGTACGGGTGCCTGGGAAGTGGGCCATGCATCTCGTGCTGCAATTTTTGTGGAAACGGCGGATCTCGGCGATCCCGCCGGAAGCGATGCCCTACATGACCGGTGAGTACATTATGAATACGGACCGCCTGCGGAGCTTTCTGGGCGGGGAATACGAGAACGTTATTCGTTACACGATTGCCGATGCGTTCGCGGACAGCTTCAAGGCTACTCCTGCGTCGACGAAGGACACGAGCAAATAGCTTCTCCGCCGCCAACTCTCACTTCTTCCCGCGATACAAGCCTGCAATGCCGCAAGTATAGGGCGTCCAAGTCGCTTCGCGAAACCCGGCGAGGCGCATGCGGCCAAGCATTTCCTGCGGTTCTGGGAACCGTTCGACGGAATCGGGGAGATAGGCATAAGGTCCGCGGACGCCGGAGATTACGGTGCCGACGCGCGGCAGAACCTGTTTGAAGTAGAGTCGGTACAGATGGCCTATGGCTCCCTTAGGATCGCTGAAGTCGAGAATGCCACACTCGCCACCGGGCCGCAGGATGCGCGCGATCTCGCGCAGGCCGGCATCGTAGTCGGCAAGGTTGCGGAAGCCGAAGGCCGAGGTGACCAGGCTGAAGTGCTGGTCGGGAAACGGGAGACACAGGGCGTCGGCTTCAATCCAGTGTGGCGCCGCAGACTTGCCGTTTGTGGGGAGTCTATCGAGACCCTTCGACCGGGCGCGCTGCAACATGGCGTGGGAGAAATCAGCACCCAAAACCTGAGGCGTGGACGTCCCCGCCTGTTTGCGCAGGGCAAAGGTCATATCGCCAGTACCACAGCAGAGATCCAGAACCCTGGCGTCAGGTTGGGCGAGGATTTGAGCGAACGAGCGAGCGGTGCGGCGCCACCACAGGCGATCCACGTTAAACGACAACACATGATTCAGCAGGTCGTAGCGCGGAGCGATAGAAGTGAACATTTCGCGCACGGCGCGCGCCGCTGAACGGGCGTCGCGAGCGCCCTCGGGAGCGGCACCGACTACGGTTGTGCTTTGGGGTTCAGCCACTGCGCATCACCTTCCCCATCCGCCGTGAGAGAGGCGCCGCAATTCTTCGACGGCGCCGATCACGACGCTGTCCGGCACGTCGGCGGCGATTTCGACTTTCCCGATTTCCCGCGGGAGCACGAAATGGACTACCCCGCCTTGCGTTTTCTTGTCGGCCTGGAGTCGCGCGAGAATCTTGCGCGCGCTCACCTTCAGCTCCGGCAAGCGGCCCAGGCTGAGCACGGCGTCGGCGATGCGGCCCGCGGTCACACTGTCGGTGCGACCGACAGTAAGCGCGATGTTGGTTGCGGCGATCATGCCCCAGGCAACCGCCTCACCATGCAACAGGATGCGATAACCGGTTTCCGCCTCGAGCGCGTGTCCGATGGTGTGACCAAGGTTGAGCACGCGGCGCAAGCCGCCTTCGCGTTCGTCGGCTGAGACCACTTCGGCCTTCAGCTTCACGGACTGGGCAATGAGACCTTCGAGTTCCACCGGATCGCGTTTCAGGATCTGGGCGCGCTTCTGTTCGAAGCGCAGAAAAAGATCGAGATCGCCGATGATGCCGCACTTGAGCGCCTCGTAGAGACCTGCGCGAAACTCGCGGTTTGGCAGCGTGCGGAGGACCTCCGGATCAATCAGAACGGCGCGAGGATGATGGAAGGTTCCCAGCAGATTCTTCCCTGCCCCTAGGTTCACGGCGGTCTTGCCGCCAACCGATGCATCCACCTGGGCAAGAACTGTCGTTGGAATCTGCACCAGCTCCACACCGCGCATGTAAAGTGACGCCAGCAGTCCGGTGACATCACCGACCACGCCTCCGCCGAGCGCGATCAGCACGGCTCTGCGATCTGCACCCAGCCGAGATAATTTTTCCGCCATGGTTTCGACGGTGCGCAGTTTTTTTGCTGGCTCTCCGTCAGGCATTTGAATCACCTGGGGCTTGAAGCCTGCGGAGGTCAAAGAGCGAACCAGCTTTGCGCCCCAACGCCGGCGTACCGGCGGAACGGTTACCACAAAAACTTTGCTGGCTTGCGGCAGCAACTCCGCCAGCAAGCTTCCGGCCCGCGCCAGCAAGCCGTTCTCAATGCGGGCCTGGTAAGGCCGCGGAGGGACGTGGATGGTGACCTGCGCCATGGGAATTCAATAATAGCTTATGGACAGCGTGGTTTTGATCGTACAGGCCCGGAAAGTGGTACCATTTGCCCGTTTATGAAGGGTCTTCCAGCCGAGACCGATTTCATCGTGATTGGCGCCGGGGTTGCGGGCCTGCGGGCCGCGATCGAACTGGCGGACGCCGGACCTGTGTTGGTGCTGGCGAAAAAAGAGGTCATGAATTCCAGCGCGCAGTCCCTGCCAGGCGAGACTGCCGCTCTCAGCGACGAAGAAGAAGTCATCCTGCACCTGCAGGACACTTTGATCGCGGGTGACGGACTATGCCTTCCGCAGGCGGTGAAGACTCTGGTGGATGATGCGCCAGAACGCATCGAGGAAGTGATCGCCTGGGGCAATCAGTTCGACCGGAACAAAACCAAACTGACTTTTGAAACCGAAGCCTTGTACAGTCACAGCCACGTTTTGCGTGCGCCGGGCAGTACCGCCGGAGCAGCCATCCTGCGCGCGCTTCATGCCAAGCTCCAGACGCGCAAGAATATTTCCCTGCTTGAGTTCGAGTTCTGCACCGGGCTCGTAGCCGAAAATCAGCGGGTGACCGGCGTTTCTCTCATCAGCGAGAAGGGATTGCCGGAAGAAGTTTCGTGTTCGGCAGTTTTGCTGGCGACAGGAGGTGTGGGGCAAATCTATCGCAACACAACCAACGCCGAGACTGCCACCGGAGACGGCGTAGCCACGGCCTTCCGCGCGGGTGCGGAGGTCGGCGACATCGAGTTCATCCAGTTTCATCCCACAACTCTGTACATGAAGAAGGCGCCGCGTTTTCTGCTCTCAGAGGGGCTGCGTAGAGAAGGGGCTTATCTGCGAAACATTGAGATGGATCGCTTTATGGGGAAATACCATCCGCTGGCGGAACAAGCTCCTGAGGATGTAGTGGCGCGGGCCATCATGCACGAAATGGAAATCAGCCGGGCAAAAGATCCATTCGTCTATCTTGACCTGACGCATCTCAACGCTACCAGAGTGCAGAAGCGCTTTCCGCGGATCTACGCGACCTGCATGAAACAGAACATCGATATCACAGAGGACGTAATTCCGGTTCGCCCCGCGGCACAGTTCTCGGTCGGGGGCGTGCGCACGGATCTGGAGGGCAGAACCAGCCTAGCCGGGCTTTATGCGGCGGGCGAGACCGCCTCTACCGGCGTGCACGGCGCGAACCGGTTCGCCAGCAATTCGCTGCTTGAGGGTCTTGTCTACGGGGCGCGCGCGGGACGGGCCATGCGGGCGGAACTGAAGCAGACCCGCAAAGTTCCAAGTAAGGAGAAGAAAGCGGCATCGCAAAACGGGCCGGTGGACGCAGGAATCGAAGAGTTGATTGGGCAAATCCAGGACATCATGTGGAAAGATGCGGGCATCGTCCGCACGCGCAGTGGAATGCTGGAAGCGGTTAAGGTTTTGGAAGGGCTGGCGCCACGAGTTACCCATCCTCGCACGAGGCGTTCGCATGAGGCCGCAAACTTGCATCTGGCGGGGCTTCTCGTGGCACGCTCGGCGCTGGCGCGCGAGGAGAGCCGCGGCGCGCACTATCGCACTGACTATCCCGGCCACGATGACAAGAAGTATTTGAAGCACTCGGTGATCAAAGGGGAGAGCGTGCGCTTTGTCTAGCGTGCGCCTGGTTCCTTTTTTTCCGGATATATTACCGATGCAACGATAGAAACTGCCAGCACACCAGCCACGACCGCCAGCGTCAGCAGCGTCGGGATTGGAAAACGACCCGCCGTGACCATCTTCAGACCAACCAGAATTAACATCAGCGCCAGCCCAGTGTGAAGGAAGCGGAAGGCTTTCATTAGTCGAGAGACGGCAAAATACATCGAACGCAGGCCTAGGATGGCTAACACATTCGAGGTGTAAACGACGAAAGCGTTCAGCGTGACCGCGAGGACCGCGGGGATGGAATCAACGGCGAAAAGCACGTCTGCAGTTTCGATTACAACCAGAACAATTAACAACGGTGTCGCGTAAAGCCCAGGATTCCCTTTCCATCCGCGGACAAAGAACCGGCCTCCCTGGTAGTCATCTGTCACCCGCATCCAGCGTCGCAAGATTCTCACAGCCGGGTTGGTTGCGGGATCGATGTGATGCTCGCCGGAAAACCCCAACCGTACGCCGCTATAAATCAGGAGCGCCCCGAGGACGTAAAGAATCCAGTGGAAGCGATGGATCAGGCCGACACCGGCAATGATGAAGACGCCGCGCATCACGAGCGCCCCGAGAACTCCCCAAAACAAAACGGAGTGCTGGTGTTGCTCGGGCACCGAGAAATAGCGGAAAATCACGAGAAAGAGAAACAGATTGTCCACACTGAGGGAGAGTTCGAGCACGTAGCCGGTGACGAACTCAAGAGCGATCTGGCGCCCCTGCCAAAAGAAAACCAGTCCGGCAAAGGCCGCGGCAAGGGCGATCCACATGGCACTCCAGGCGAGTGCCTCGCGCGAACGCACAACCCGGCCGCCGCGGTGGAAGACGAGAAGGTCCAGCACCAGCATGCCCAGCGCGAACAGGTTGAAGAGAATCCAGAAGTAGAGCAACGGCATCCCTGAAGCATCAAAATTGCTTTAATTCTGCCGGCCTAGATGTCCACTCTGCCAGGCATCCCACATGCCGGAGGCCTTCAGCATTTCGTCGCTATGGGTTTCGCGCAAACTCTGGTCGATCTGGGCACGAGTAAAGCGTGGACCGATCTTTTCTGGAAGATTGGCCAGCGCGAAGCTGAATTCGGCGGCCTCGGCCACGTTTTTCTTGAGCTGCACGAAGTCTACTTTGTCGTAAGTGTCGGAGATGGCGTGGTAGTTTTCCAGATAGTTCGCCTCTTCCTGATCAGCGACGAACGTCGGGACGCCTTCGAGCATGAAATCGAAGTGATCGGTGCCCCATTCCATGTCAGTTTTCATATCGGTCAGGCCGAATTGCTGGAGCGGAGCGACGAGGCGCTTCGCAGTGTCGAGCACATCTTTGCGGCCGCCGTCGGAAAAGCCCGAGGTTTTCCCTGTTCCGGAATCGTAAATGATGACTCCGGCAGCCTTGTCCAGTTCGAAGCGATGCGCTCGAGAGTAGGCCCGCGAGCCCAGCAAGCCCTCTTCTTCGCCAGAAAAAAGAATGAAGCGGATGGAGCGGCGCGGTTTCAATCCAGATGCTTTAATCGCGCGCAGCGCGTCGATAACGAGAGCGGCGTTGCAGCCGTTGTCGAGCGCGCCAGTGCCGAGTTCCCAGGAATCCAGATGCGCTCCGAGAATGACAAACTCGTCAGGCTTCTCACTGCCTTTGATTTCCCCGATCACGTTCGCCGATTTGATCGGCCCACCAATGTTGTTGGGAATACTGAGATCAACCCACACCGGATGCCCCGAGGCCAGCAGTCGGCCCATCCGCTCGCCATCTTCGCGCGCCACCAGCACCTGGGGAATGCGGTCGATCTCTCCCACGGAAGAATTCGTGTGCCGGTAAAGGATGTCATGCTCCCGCGTGGCAATGAACGCGATGGCCTTGGCTTTTCCCTTCACCGCGGCGTCGATCACGGGCGGCGCGTTCGAATACTCGGCGAAGAGATCGTCCCATGTTTTGAGGACAACCGAATGCACCAGCACCAGCTTGCCGGAAATGTTCCCGGCCTTCGCGAAGTCAGCAGCAGTGCCGTTGCCCACATCGACTACAGGCACATGCTTTGACTCGGCAAGCGCCGGCGCCCATGCCACTGACACCGCGTGCGCGTGGAACACCGTGGGCAGCAGCCCGCCGACCTTTGGATCGCCCACCTCGTAGAACGCAGTCACTGTCATTTCGGTCGCGCCCTCAGACCAGGAGCTCGGGATGGTGAAACCTTCAGTGTGAACGCTGTCAGCCCCGGCGACGGTAAGAGCCTTGACTCCCCATTCGACCGCGTGTTGCATGGCAGGCGTACCGGGCACGCGGCCGCCGATTTCATCTGTCAAGTGGTGCAAGTTGCTTTCGAGTGGGGAAGGTTGCAGGGCAACCTGAATGATGCGGGCTTCATCGTCCGTATCGGTGGGAGCAGCGGCGGCAAGACAAACGGCGCTCAGGATGAAGCAGAGCCAGACGGCTTTCATTTTCATATCGGGTGCATTAGAAACGAAATATTCGAAAAGAGCAAAAGCTCATCGCGAAAAATGCGGAGACTGTGACCTCACTTCGGCGGCAGCGGATCCATCTTGTCGAGAATGCGGACCGTCTCCAGCATGGTGACGCCGACGATTTCCAGACTTTTGGGACTGAGCTTGTCCACCGTATCTTGCGTCGTATGCCAGAACACATCGTTGTAGCCGTAGTCGAAGTCGATGAAGTCCGCGCAGGCGACGCCGCGCTTCATGAACGGAATGTGATCATCATCGACGGGCATGGTTCGCGCGAAGAAATGCGACTGGTAGCCGACCCGCGTGGCCGCCTCATATACCACGTCTTCAAGCCACGGCGTCGAGTTTGAGTCGTGTTCGATGTTGAGATCCGCATCTCCGACCATATCCGCCAGCAGAAACGCCTTGATTTTCTTCAGGGTTCCATCGTCGGCGTCCCATTTTTCTTCCAGATGTCGGACCCCGTAGAGGCTGTCATCGAGAAAAGGAACTTCGGTGTCGGGTTTTATCGCCTCCTCGGCGTCGTCCCAGACCAACCAGATGCTATATCCGTCACGTGTTTTGCCACGCAGTTGGTTCGCGAATTCGAGGAGCAGGGCGCTGGAGGAGCCGCCGTCGTTGGCTCCCACAAAGGATGTCTCGCGGAGCGGATAGTTCGTGTCGTAATGACTGGCGATGACGATGATGCCATTTTTGGTCCCGGGAAACTTCGCGACGATATTGTGAACGGGAAACTTCCCTTCGGGCGTGTCGGCAGTGAACGTGTCGTTTTCCACCTCGTCGCCTTTGAGATGGGCAAGAAGATAGTCTTCGACCTTCTTATGATTTGCGCTGCCCAGGGGCCGAGGTCCAAAGGCCACGATTTCCTTCACGTATTGGAAAGCCCGGGCAGAATCGATCGCAGGCGGCGGCCCCGTGTCCGGTGGAAGTGAGAGCTTGTGGACCGTGTCATTGGAGGCGGTTCGAACTGAGGTGTGCCCGCTCACTTGGCTGGCACCCTTGTCGTGGTCGCAAGCCAATAAGGTTACGGTGAACGAGAGCAAAAGGATGGGAACGAAGTGTATCCCGCTTAGCTTTTTCATTATCAGGATCGCCCGCATCTTTATTCGCTTCCTTAATCTCTATTCCGACATCACGGCATAAACCTCGGAATCAGCCAGAATCAGACTCAAGGAGGCATGGAATCTCACGTTGCCTGTTTGTCTCTCCGGGCCTGCCGCTGCTTGGGATGGACGAGCCACGCGATGCCGATGCTGAGGCCATACAACGCGACCATGGGAGCGGCGAAGATGCACATGCTCCCGGGATCAGGACTCGGCGTGACGATGCCCGCAACGATGAAAATAATCAAAATGGCGTAGCGGAAATTCTTCCACATGAAGCTGGCGCTGACGATGCCCATCAACGCCAGGAAAAAAATAAGAATCGGCATCTCGAAGATCAACCCCATGCCGAGAATAATGCTAAGAAACAGCGATGTGTACTCGGAGATCGTGATCATGGGCGTGAACTGACTTCCAAAGCCGATCAGGAAATCCAGGGCCCGGGGGTAAACGATCCGGTAGCCGAAGTATCCTCCGGCCGAAAATAATGCAATCGTCGAGGCCATGAAGGGAACCACGTAGCGCTTTTCGTTGCGGTAGAGTCCGGGCGAAATGAACATCCAGACCTGGTAGAGCACAAAGGGCGAAGTAAGGAACAAGCCAGCCAGCGCGGCAATCTTCAAGTAAAGGTTGAAGGGATCAATGGGATTCAGATATACCAGCTTTTCCGACAGGCCGTTGGCTTTGAGCGCGTCCATGATCGGCTTCTGCATGATCGCGTAGATCCTCTCGCGGTAACCCCAGCAGGCGAAGAATCCCACAGCAACGGCGGCAATAGAGTAAACCAGGCGGCGGCGCAGTTCTTCCAGGTGATCGAGAAAGCCCATGGTAGGCATGGAGTCGTGTTTGGGCTCTTCGCCTGAAGCATCGGCCGCAGTATCAAACATGCGATTCCTGCGGAGCCGCGGGATCGGCGACGCTCTTGGCCGCGGGAGTTGAACTCGATGAGATGTCAGGACTCGAACTGGCCGAAGCGACCGGGTCCTTGATGGAATGTTCTGCCGGAATGTCGGGGCTAACCGGCGACTCGAGTTGGTGCGGAACAGGATCGACGGCTACGGGGCTTGAATTCAGGCTGGCGACGGTTCCTTGGGGCCGTGGGCTGGGCGGGAGGATCGTGGGCTTCTCGGTTTCCAGGTGAGCGATTTCGGTTTCGATCTGCGACTTGAATTCGTTCGACGCACGCCGGAGGTCTGCGAGCAGGCGACCTGCTTGGCGGGCTATCCCCGGCAACTTCTTCGGCCCAAAAAGAATGAGGGCCAAGAAGAACAGGAAGATCGTGTCGGAAAAGCTCATGGCCTTCATCATAATGCGGCGGAGCAAAGGCGGCAACGCGTCGCCGCGACCCCCCGCAGTTTCAGTGTTGTTCTCGGGAAGGCGGCGTCGCCGGACTATGCACAACTCCTCCGCTACCTTTAACATGGTCGGCCATGCAGCTTTGGTTCGCACGAGAAAGTGAAGTCAGCATTCTCGAGCAGTTGGTAACGCAGGTCGTGCTGGGCATTCTGGGCGACGACCTCGCTCCGGGCCAGCGCCTGCCGAGTACACGGGAACTGGCGCGGCGCTTTCATCTGCATCCCAACACGGTGAGCGCGGGCTATCGGCAACTGGCGCGGGATCGCTGGGTTGAGCACCGGCGTGGCAGCGGTGTTTTTGTGCGCGCCAATAAACCGGAGATCGCACTCTCGTCCGGGCTTGCACTGGAACAGATGATCGCCGGCCTCTTCCGCGCTGCGCGCAAACATAACGTCTCTCTACCTGTTCTACGCTCTCGACTCCGCCAGTGGCTGGAATTGCAGCCGCCGGATCATTTTCTGTTAATCGAGCCCGATGAAGAACTCAGACGAATAGTGGCGGCGGAGATGCAGCAAGCTGTGAATCTACCGGTCGTGAGCTGCGGACTCGAAGATTGTCAGAAAGCGCTGGATGGCAGCATCCCAGTGGCGCTTCCGAATCGGGCAGCCACAGTGCGGCAAGCGCTGCCAGCCGGCGCCGAACTTCTGGTGCTGGGTTTTCGCTCCGTGCCATCCTCGCTGAAACAGTGGCTGCCCGCTCCCTCGGGCGCTCTGGTCGGTGTCGCCTCGAAGTGGCCGGATTTTCTAAAGCTCGCGCACACCATGCTAAGTGCGGCTGGTTTCCATCCCGATAGCCTTGTCTTACGGGATGCCCGCAAGCCGAATTGGCAAAGAGGACTGAAACAAACCGCTGCGGTGGTGTGTGACTCGCTGACGGCAAAGGATCTGCCCGCCGGTTGCCGCGCAATTCCCTTCCCGCTGATCGCGGAGTCTTCCGTTGACGAACTGCAGCGCTATGTGGAGTTCGTCAGCAAGCCGCTCGAATCGTTGTGACACTCCGGGAACTGTCCCAACACTGCCAGCTCAAGCGCGTAGTGAGCGCTACTCTGCGCTCATGGGACACACAAAACACATTCATCTACTGCTGGCGTCGGTTCTAGTGACGTCGGTCGCGTTTGCCCAAACAACAGATACCCAAACCCCAGACAGCGCCCCGGCAGAAGGCGCGGTCGTAGCGGCGCGGAGTCAATACACACCGACTGCGCCTATCTCGACTGATGCTAGCGATGGCAAAACGCTGGCTCAGTTCACCCAGCGAAGGCTGGGGGCTCCCTTTCCGCGGCAGCACGGATATCCAAGGGGAGGTTATCAAACCCCATGGATGCATCATGCCAGCCCCGGCCACGTTCTAATCGGCGCGGCCATCGGGTTCGGTGTTGGAGCAGCCCTCGGCGCGCACCAAAGCGCTCACAACGGAACCCCAGTCAGTGGCGGAATAATCATCGGCGGTGGGCTCTTCGGCCTGATCGGCGGATGCATCGGCCAGGCTGTCGGCGAGTTCTCTGGCATGCACTATTCATCTACTCATCGCAGGAGAGGCTACCAACCATCCTGGCCTGACGACGATCAGGATAGCGATCTCCGTTCGCCATCCAAAGCCGAGGAAGATACCCCAGGGGCATCCGCGAAATCTGCCTCAGCCAGCCAACCAGCTGTTGTTGAAACAACGGCTGGGCCTTCACCAGCGATGCCAGCAGTCCCCTAACGGCTTC
>Ga0070765_100000717_pt1 | contig 19847 bp, 19 predicted proteins | sample HubBroMetageWFT5_FD_71516 | JGI IMG/M metagenome (GOLD analysis project Ga0070765, IMG submission 71516) | Warmed and freeze-thawed soil microbial communities from the Hubbard Brook experimental Forest, New Hampshire - Hubbard Brook CCASE Soil... | ecosystem: Environmental > Terrestrial > Soil... | reverse complement strand
GCGTACATTCCCACCAACGTGATCTCGATCACGGACGGCCAGATTTACCTCGAAGCGGACTTGTTCAACAGCGGCATTCGCCCTGCCGTAAACGTGGGACTTTCCGTAAGCCGTGTCGGCGGCAACGCGCAAATCAAGGCGATGCGCCAGGTGGCCGGCACTCTGCGCCTCGATCTCGCGCAGTATCGCGAGCTCGCCGCCTTCGCGCAATTCGGTTCGGAGCAGTTGGACAAGGCGACGCAGGCTCAGCTGGCCCGCGGCCAGCGCCTGGTTGAGATTTTGAAGCAGGATCAGTATCAGCCGCTGCCGGTGGAGAAGCAGGTTTTGATTATTTACGCGGCGGCAAACCGCTATCTCGAGGATTTGGAAGTCTCGGAGTGCCGCCGATTCGAGTTGGAGATGTATCCGTTCATCGAGACGAATTACAACGGGCTGCTAAAAGCGCTGCGTGAGAAAAAGGCATTTGACGACACGATCAAGGCCGAGGCCAAGAAAGCGCTGGACGCGTTTAAGGAAGCGTTCAAGGCTTCGCTGCCGGAGAAACCAAAGCAGGAAGACAACGCAAAGAAAGAAGAAGACCAGGCTCAGCAAAAGATTCCACCGAAACAAGAGCAGGCAGCAGGCTCACCTGCGGCTGCTTCCGCGCCGGCTCCAGCACCGGCTGTGCATTAATTTATAGCATGACTGCCTAACTACGGTTCATGCCCACACTACTCGATTATCGGCGGCGCGTTCGCTCGGTGAAGAATACGCAGCAAATTACGCGGGCGATGAAGTTCGTTGCGGCGGCGAAATTGCGGCGCGCGCAAGAAGGTGTGTTCGCGGCTAGGCCATACGCGCGCGAAATATTGCGCGTGTTGCGTTCGGCCGCGGCGCGTATGGAAAATATCTCGCACCCGCTTCTAGTTCGGCGCAGAGAAGATAAGATTCTGGTGCTGGTGCTTACTGGTGACCGCAGTTTGGCGGGAGCGTTCAACTCCAACGTGATTCGCCGCGCGACTGAATTCATGCGCGAGCATTCGTCGAAGAAACTCGAGCTGATGGTGGTAGGCAAGAAGGCACGCGACACCTTCCGCAAGCGCGGGCTGAACTTTGTTGGGGAATACTTGGACGTTTCGGCGAAAGTGGAGTTTTCCAAGGCGAAGGAAATCTCCGCGAAGATTGCGGAGCTTTATATCAGCTGCGAAGTGGATGCCGTGTATGCGGTTTATAACGAGTTTAAGAACGTGATGGTGCAGAACCTCACGGTTCAGAAATTGCTGCCGATTGATCCGGAAGTGGTGGATCGGGAGAAAAAGGACGCGGAGAAGTCCCTGGCGAGCCATGCTGGTCCGGACAGTTCGCTGCCCATGGAACGGGCTCCCCGAGGCGACGAATTTCTAGTGGATTACATTTACGAGCAGCCGGTGGATGAAATTTTCAAGGCCTTGATGCCGCGTTATCTGGAGACTGAAATCTTTCGGATTTTGCTGGAATCCGCTGCGGCGGAACATGCGGCGCGCATGACGGCGATGGACGCGGCGACGCGAAACGCGTCGGAACTAATCGACAAATTGACTTTGCAGATGAACAAGATACGGCAGGCGGGAATTACCAAGGAAATTATCGAGATTGTGAGCGGCGCGGCTTCCGCAATGTCCTAGACCGCGAACGCTGGCTGAAAATCTCAGGAGAAAAGAATGGCTGAACATAAAGACGGCGAAAAGATAGGGCACGTAGTCGAGGTGATCGGGCCCGTGGTGGATATTTTGTTTCAAGAACATCACCTGCCGTTCATTCACCACGCCGTGCGAATCACGAGCGAAGGATTTGACGTTCCGGAGCCGCTCGATATCGTGGCGGAAGTTGAACAGCAACTGGGAGAAGGGCGCGTGCGATGCGTTGCGATGAAGCCGACCGAGGGACTCGTTCGCGGAATGAAAGCCATAAACCTGGGCGAGCCTATTTCAGTGCCGGTGGGCCGCGCTACGTTGGGACGCGTGTTGAACGTGTTGGGCGAGCCGGTGGACAAACTTGGTCCGGTGAAGACGGACAAGCGCTATCCGATTCATCGCCCGGCGCCATCGCTTGAAGATCAGTCTACGAACTTGGAAATGTTTGAAACGGGAATCAAGGTGGTAGATCTGATCGAGCCCTATTTGAAAGGCGGCAAGATTGGGTTATTCGGCGGTGCGGGCGTGGGCAAGACGGTTTTGATTCAGGAATTGATTCACAACGTGGCCATGAAACACGGCGGCGTTTCGGTCTTTGCGGGAGTGGGTGAGCGCACGCGCGAAGGAAACGACCTGTGGCTGGAAATGCAGGAATCCGGCGTGGTGGTGCCGGGGAATTCCGAGAAATCGCGATGCGCACTGATTTATGGGCAGATGACGGAACCGCCCGGCGCGCGTTTGCGAGTGGGATTGACCGGACTGACGGTGGCGGAATATTTCCGCGACGAAGAACATCTGGACGTGCTGCTTTTCATCGACAACATTTTCCGATTCGTGCAGGCTGGTTCGGAGGTTTCGGCGCTGCTCGGCCGCATGCCTTCGGCCGTCGGATATCAGCCGAACTTGAACACGGAAATCGGAGAGTTGCAGGAGCGCATCACTTCCACCAAGACGGGGTCGATCACGTCGGTGCAAGCGATTTACGTGCCGGCGGACGACTACACCGATCCAGCGCCCGCGGCGACCTTTGCGCACTTGGATGCGACGACGAACTTGAGCCGGCAGATTGTTGAACGCGGAATTTATCCGGCAGTGGATCCTCTTGCGAGTTTTTCGCGAATTTTGGATCCGCGCATTGTGGGGCAGGATCATTACAATGTGGCGCGCGCTGTGAAATCGGTGCTGCAACGCTACAAGGAGTTGCAAGACATTATCGCGATTCTTGGAATCGAAGAGCTTTCCGATGACGACAAGCAGACCGTGACCCGCGCGCGGAAGATTGAAAAATTCCTGTCACAGCCAATGAACGTGGCCGCGCAGTTTACCGGGCTGGAAGGCAAGTACGTGAAGGTGGAAGACACCGTGCGCGGCTTCAAGGAAATCGTGGAAGGAAAGCACGACGATTTGCCGGAGCAGGCCTTCTACATGGTGGGAACCATCGAAGAAGTGAAGGAAAAGGCGGAGAAGATGGCGGCGGTCGCGTAGTTTCGATTCGAGCCAGCGAGCCTGCAAATAAATGCTACCTGAAGCCATCGAACTGCAAGTGGTGACCCCCGAGCGGCATGTGCTCAGCGAGAATGTGCAATCGCTTGAGATGCCGGGAAAAGACGGCTACCTGGGCATTTTGCCGGGGCATGCTCCGCTGATTACTTTGTTGGGCATCGGAACGCTGACGTATCACAAAGGGGGGCAGACAGGGTATCTATCGGTGATCAACGGCTTCGCGGAAGTGCTTCCGGATCGCGTGATTGTGCTGGCGGAAATTTCAGAGCGAGCCGAGGAAATCGATGTGGCGCGGTCTCGCGCTGCGCTGCAACAGGCCCAAGCCGAAGCCGCCAAGCCGGGGACGCCTGAGGTTGAATCCAGGGAAGCGGAAGCCAAGATTGAACGGGCTAACGCGCGTTTGCAGACCGCTTCGAAAGGCGGCGGCTCCGGTGCATCCCAGCGCTAACTCTTGGCAGGCGCCCCTGTAACTCGCTGCATCAAAGTGGTTTATAGGTCAGTACCAAAAAGGATGCAGATTTACTGGTTGGCCGCAGGGCGGCATCCCCGAACGCCCGTTAGCATCCAATATCTGTATCATTGAGATGGTCAACGAAGGTTAACCGGGGCGCAAAATGGCCGAAATTACCGTCTATTCGACGGGATGGTGCTGTGATTGCAGGCGAGCCAAGCAGTTTCTCCGAGAGAGAAAAATCCCGTTTCGGGAAGTAAATATCGACGAATCCCCGGACGCAGAAGAGCTTGTACTTCGCGCGAACAATGGCCGTCGCAAGGTTCCCACGCTGGAGATTGACGGCTTTTTTTTCGCGGCCAGCCCCTTCGACCCTTACAAGCTTGCCGAAGCCTTGAAAATCCCGCTGAATCCTTAATTGGAATTCCCCCTGCTGTGGACCCTGATAAACGCAAAGCGTTAAACCCTGCCGCCACTGGAACTCCCAATTATTATTGACTGACCACCAGTCAGTGGCAGAAAAGAGAAGCGAATAAACCGGAGTCAATTGACGCGGGGACTGGAACAAATCTGTTGCTGAACACCACGGAGGTCTTGTATAGCGACTATGAAAGACCCGCGCCGCGCGTCATCACTCCTACCACGCGCAGATCGGGTGTTAGGACTACCAAGTCCGCGTCAGCGCCTAATGCGATGATTCCCTTTTTTCCTGCGAGGCTGACTCGACGAGCGGGGAGAATTGTGGCCATGCGCACGGCGTCAGCTAGCGGGACGCCAAGCGCAACGATGTAACGCAGCGCGCGATCCAGAGTCAGCGTGCTGCCGGCGAGTTTTCCTTCCGCGTTACGGCAGACGCCGTCTTTCACCACTACCTCAAAATTGCCGAGGCGGAAATTTCCGTCGGGCATGCCGGTGGCCGCGGTGGCGTCACTGGCGAGCAGCACGGTGTCGAACCCTTTTGTTCCAAGCAGAACTTGAATCGCGGGGCCCGCCACGTGGATGCCGTCAGCGATTACTTCCGCGGTGACCTCGGGCTCGGTGAGTACAGCGCCGATGATTCCTGGGTCGCGGTGTGAAAACGGCCGCATCGCATTGTAGAAATGAACGGTATGGCGCGCTCCGGCCTGGATTGCGGCTTGGGTTTGTTCGTAATCCGCGTCGGTATGGCCGATGGCGGCTACAATTCCGTTGGAGACGGCAGCTTGAATCAATTCGAGCGCGCCGGGAATTTCTGGGGCGACGGTGATCATGCGAATTAATCCGTCGGCTGCGGCGCGAAATTTCTCCAGAACTTGCACAGAAGGACGCGCGATAGCGCCCGGCGGATGCACGCCGCGGCGGGCCTTGGAAATAAAAGGCCCTTCAAGGTGAATGCCAAGTATCTCTGCGAGACCGGCGCTCTTCTGTTCAAATTTCTCATGTGCACGAATGTATTGAGCGATTCCCTCAAGGCTACGGCACGTTTCATCTACAGAGGCGGTAACGGTTGTGGCGAGAATGGAAGTGGTACCGTAACGCGCGACGGTAGAAGTGATGCAATCGAGTGCCGCGGGAGTAGCTTCCATCACGTCGTGGCCACCGGCACCGTGGATGTGCACATCGACGAACCCTGGCGCAACGATCATGCCTGCGGCGACGTAATCAATGGCACCAGCAGGAATTTTCACTTCGTCGCGATGGCCACTGGCGATGATGCGGCCGTCTTCGGTAAGGAGGACGCTATCGGTGAGCTGCTCCTGGGGAGTGAAGATACGGCTCGCGTAAATGGCTGTGACTGGCATCGCTTTAAGAATCCTACTTTAAGTTCAAGGCAAAAACACACGCGAACCTTGCATCATTTTCCTTCTCCGCTACAATCAGAGGTCGCTAATCGCGGAGGAACTGAATGGCAAATGAAAAGCGGTACGTAGCTCAAAAGCGGCAACGCCGCCGTCGGAAGGTCGCTAAAAAGAAAGTGCAGATGTACGAACAAGGGAAGCTGAAGCACGATCAACTTTCATCCCTGGCGAAAAGGTTTCTGACCCGCAAACAACGCGCGGCAAAGAAAGCCGAATAAAAAAGGGGGCGCTCGGGACGCCCCCTTTCTGTTACCTGCCGCGCCCGCCAGTGCGCGGGTTTATGCTGCCTTAGTTACCGCCGGAAACCGCTTGCGTGTGTGCCTGATTTACCTTCGGAACGCTCAGGTATCCGGTGATCTTGTCCTTGCCCACCTGGTTCACCACGAACTCAAGCGGAGCACGCGCGCCATTCTCGAAGAAGTAAAGCGGCTCGTTGGCCGTCAAGCCCTTCTTGTCGTGGCGCTGGTCGTCAACAAAGATGGTCACCGTGTACTGGCTCTTCTTGGTATTAGTGTTGTGAAGTTCGACCATCAGGTTGCCGACTTTCTCGCGGTTGTTTTTCTTGTCGATGCTGAACTCGTAGTAATCGCGTTCACCAAGACGGCGGAGTTCTTCCACTTCATCATGGTTCTTGGCGATTAGCGTGCCGAATTCGCCGCGGGCCATCTGAAGATTGTTCTTCTCGCTCTCCAGATCCGTCCTGACGCCGTTCACATCCGTGCCAAGTTTGTTGACATCGTCAACATTGGCCTTGGTCGCGAGCTGCGCGGAGGTTTGGTTCTGCAAGTCGGCCAATTCCTTGGCGTCTTCTTCCTTGATTTTCTTGGCCTGCGTGCGGGCCTTGTTCAGCTCGCCTTCCGTGAGCTTCATCTTGTCGGTCACTACGCTGAGCTCGCCCTGGAGCTGCGCGTTGGTGTCTTCCGATTTGGCCAGCCGCTGGCTGAGTACATCTTCGTTCTTCTTAAACTGTTCGTTCTGGTTTGCCAGATTCTGCTCGAGTTCTTTCGAGCGCGTAGAGGCCGTCCAGCCTGCGCCCAGCGCCACGAGTGAAACCACGGCCAGTGCGACGATAACGATGCCGACCCAGCGGGGCGCGGCGGCGTCCTCTGTGATAATTTCTTGTCTTTCTTCGCTCATACTTTTTCTCCTGTTTGAAACCGACTGTGAGGGCTGTAGGAGCAAGCGCGGAACCAAATCGGGCCAAACGGAGAGGCCTCCGCAAGCTATTGATAAAATTGGATTTGGTTGAGAATGGGCGGCCAAAGCCGGCTACTAAGACTCATTTTGATACTGCAATTTTTACGCTATTTTAAAGTTTTCTGCGTGGTGGATTAATATATCCACTACAGACCTCTTGGTCAGAGATTTCGCCAGCCTCATTGAAACAGCTGGGGATAATTACCTCGTGATCGTCATGTTTCGCAACTCCGCGATGCGCTCGGAGAGTGGCGGATGGGTGCTGAACAGGCCGGCCATAATTTGCCGCGGCGAGAAAGGCGCGACAATGCAAAGAGCGGCAGTAGATGGCGGAATGTTTGAAGGGATTTTCTGGTTGTAGGCGCCGAGTTTTTCGAGAGCGCTGATCAAGCCGTACTGCTGGCCGACCATTCTCGCGCCTGAAGCATCGGCTTGGTATTCACGCTGCCGGGAAATTCCCAGTTGCAGAAGTACTGCGGCCAGCGGCGCGAGGATCAGCATCAACAGTGCCGTGATTCCTCCGCCCTCGCGATCCCGGCCGCGTCCTCCGCCAAAGCCTCCCAACATCATGCCCCACTGACCCATACGGCCGATCCACATAATTGCGCCGGCAAGCGTAGCTGCGATGGAAGAAGTGAGAATGTCGTAATTACGGACGTGAGAAAGTTCGTGGGCGATCACCCCCTCGAGCTCGTCGTCATTCATCAGTTCGAGCAAGCCCTGCGTTACGGCGACCGACGCGTGACTGGGATTGCGGCCGGTGGCGAACGCGTTCGGTGCCGGTTGCGGAATCAGATACAACTTGGGCATGGGCAAATTGGCTTTGCCGCGGAGGCGCTCCATTACAGCGTAGAGACGCGGGGCCTCTTCTCGGCTGATCGGTTGCGCCCCACTGGAAGCGAGCGCAATTTTGTCGGAGAAGAAATATGCCGTGCCGTTCAGCAACACGGCTACGAAAAGGGCGATTGTGAGGCCGCGTTCGCCGCCGAAAGACTCTCCTAGAAACAGAAGTAGTAGCGTCAGTGCGCTTAGAAGCAATGTGGTTTTTATAGTTTTCATAAACTTGTGCCTTGGGGCCCGGACTCCAGTTTAAGCGGCGCCTGCCTTCAAAACTTCACGCGTAATTTTCATTTCGCCAGTCTTGGGATCCGCGTCAACCAAGACCTGGTCGCCAGGGTGAACCTGGCCGTCCAGGAGTTTCAGCGCAAGCGGATCCTGAATCAGCCGCTGTATGGCGCGTTTCATGGGGCGCGCGCCGTATGCGGGATCGTAGCCTTCGCGGAAGAGCAAGGCTTTGGCTGCCGGAGTCAAGTCGATGGTCAACTGCCGTTCCGCGAGGCGTTTAGTGAGACTCCGCATTTGCAGTTCGATAATGCGCTCGATCTGATCTTTGCCGAGCGGCTTGAACATGACGATGTCGTCGATGCGATTCAGAAATTCGGGACGGAAAAGTTCGCGCAGAGCGGCCATGGCCTGTTCTCGCGCTTTCTTCGGATCCTTGGCCGCCAGCTCGAAGATGGCCGAGGACCCGATGTTAGAGGTCATGATGATTACGGTGTTGCGAAAATCAACCACACGGCCTTTTCCGTCGGTCAAGCGCCCGTCGTCGAGAATCTGGAGCAGCACGTTGAAAACATCCGGATGTGCTTTCTCAATTTCGTCGAGCAGAACGACGGAATATGGCCGGCGGCGGACTTGCTCGGTGAGCTGTCCGCCCTCTTCGTAGCCAACATAGCCCGGGGGCGCGCCGATCATGCGGGCCACGGAATGCTTTTCCATGTACTCGGACATGTCCAGGCGAATGATAGCTTTCTCGTCGTCGAACAGAAATTCCGCTAGCGCTCGCGCAAGTTCTGTCTTGCCGACGCCGGTAGGGCCGAGGAAAAGGAAAGACCCGATGGGACGATGGGGGTCGCCCAAGCCTGAGCGGCTGCGGCGAATCGCATTCGCTACGCTGGCGAGCGCTTCATCCTGGCCAACGACACGATCGCGCAAGCGCTCTTCCATGTGAATCAGCTTCTGGACTTCACCTTCCAGAAGGCGCCCCACTGGAATCCCAGTCCATTTGCTGACGATTTTCGCGATTTCTTCTTCGCCGACCTCTTCTTTCAGCATGGGATGATCTTTCTGTAATTCACCCAGCCGGTCCTGTGCGGCTTTTAACGCTTTTTCAGCGCCAGACAATTTGCCGTATCGGATCTCGGCAACTTTGGAAAGATCGCCGGCGCGCTCGTAGCGCTGTTCATCGGCTTTCAACTGCTCGATTTCTTCTTTTAGTTTGCGGATGCGGCCGATGGCATCTTTTTCAGTTTGCCAATGCGCTTTCAAAGCGTTTGATTGCTCGCGCATGCCTGCCAGTTCTTTGTCGATTTGCTTCAGGCGATCGCGGGAGTTCTGGTCGGATTCTTTCCGGAGCGCTTGCTTCTCGATTTCAAGCTGCATGATACGGCGCTCGATTTCGTCAATCTCGGCAGGCAGCGAATCGATTTCCATGCGCAGACCAGCGGCGGCTTCATCGATCAGGTCGATCGCTTTGTCAGGAAGGAAACGATCGGTGATGTAACGCTGGGAAAGCATGGCCGCCGCAAGGATGGCCGCGTCTTTAATTCGTACGCCATGATGTACTTCGTAACGTTCTTTCAGGCCGCGCAGAATGGCGATCGTGTCTTCCACAGAAGGTTCGCCAACAAACACGGGTTGGAAGCGGCGTTCCAGCGCGGGATCTTTTTCGATGTACTTGCGATATTCGTTCAGCGTGGTGGCGCCAATGGCACGCAGCTCGCCCCGCGCCAGGGCCGGCTTGAGCATATTGGAGGCATCCATCGAACCTTCCGCTGCGCCGGCACCGACCAGGGTGTGCAGCTCGTCGATGAACAGAATGATCTGACCTTGGGATTCAGTCACTTCTTTGAGGACAGCTTTGAGGCGGTCTTCGAATTCGCCGCGGTATTTTGCGCCTGCCACTAGAGAAGAAAGGTCCAGGGTGACGATGCGCTTGGGCTTCAGAACTTCGGGGACGTCGCCAGCGATGATCCGCTGCGCCAATCCTTCCACGATGGCCGTTTTGCCTACGCCGGGTTCGCCGATCAGTACCGGATTGTTTTTCGTCCGGCGGGCGAGAATTTGCATCACGCGACGGATTTCTTCGTCGCGTCCAATTACGGGGTCCAGCTTGCCTCGTCGCGCCAGGTCGGTTAGGTCACGGCCGTACTGATCCAGAGCGCGATAGGTTGATTCGGGATTTTGCGAAGTCACACGATGGCTGCCGCGGATGGAGGTCATAGCTTGCAGGATCGCGTCATGAGTCACGCCGTGGCGCGCGAGCAATTGGCCCGCGGGGTCGCGAGAATCGGAAGCTATGCCAAGGAGCATATGCTCGGTGGAAACATATTCGTCCTTCAGTCGCTGGGCCTCGTCGAAAGCTCTGTCGAGAATCTTGTTTGTTGCAGGACTTAGATACTGCTGCGAAACATCCGAGATTTTCGGCAGGCGGTTGATCTGAGTTTCGATTTCGCTTGCAAGAGCGGCGGGCGACACACCAAGTTTTTCCAGCAAGGGCGGGACGACGCCTTCGTTTTGAGAGATTAGAGCCCAGAGTAGATGGAACGGCTCAATCTGTTGCTGGCCAGACCGGCCGGCCATTTCTTGCGCTGTTTGCAAGGCTTCCTGGGCTTTGATGGTTAGTTTGTCGAGTCGCGGCATGGTGCGATTTTCTCACTTTTCTATTAAGACAAAAAGAGGGCCGGTACGATCACGGCCCTCTTCATCGTTTCATGCTGATGTAGCTCAGTGGCCGTTGTTCGTGACGTTGATCGTACTTGTTTCGGCTTCGATTCAGCGCCTATTAGTCAAAACAGATAATAAAATATGCGTGCCTTATTGTCAAGTATTTTAAGGAGTGATCCGCCGGACCTGTCCATTCTGCTTGTATCTACAATGCGCGTATTATCATACACTTAAGATAATGTGTCTCGGGCATGGTTAGGAGAATAGGATGGTCTCGAGCTTGAGTTCGTCGCTCTACGATTGTAACTGTCTTGCGTGCGTCCATAGCGGCCTCGGCAAGGACTTGAAGAAATAGAGGCTCTGAAATATGGTACGAGCAGGAGCACGTGACCAGGTACCCGGCGGGCTTTAGCAGTTTCATGGCCCGCAGATTGATTTCCTTATATCCCCGCTGGGCTGCCGGGATGCTGGCTCGATTTTTCGCGAAGGCGGGCGGGTCGAGAATGACCGTGTCAAAGCGCCGGCCGGCTTCGCCGTATTCCTTCAGCAGGTCGAATGTATTGGCTTCACGAAAGGTGACGTTGGAGATAGCGTTCGCTTCTTGATTGCGGCGCGCGGCATTTAGCGCTGCCGGGGCCATATCGACGGCCTCCACATGATCACTTTTGCCGGCGACGGTGAGCGCGAATCCTCCCTGGTAAGCGAAGCAATCGAGGACTTCTCCGGATGAGTATGGACCGGCGGCGGCGTGATTTTCCCGCTGATCGAGAAAAGAGCCGGTTTTCTGGCCATTACGCAGGTCGTAGAAAAAAGCGATGCCATTTTCCTTAGCCAGAATTTCTCCGGGGACTTCGCCATGCAGGACGCTGACTTTCTGTTCAAGCCCTTCGAGCAAACGCACTTTTGGATCGTTTCGCTCGAGGATGCCTTTAGGAGCGAACTGCTCCAGCAGGATTTCGCACAGAAGGTTTTTGCAGCGCTCGCTGGATTGGCTGAGCGTTTGGATAACGAGGTAATCTCCGTAGGCATCAACGACCACCGAGGGCAGCAGGTCAGCTTCGCCGTAGATCAGGCGGTACGCGTCGGTATTTTCGACCACGGTTTTGCGATAGGCTGCGCTTTGGCTTATGCGTTCGGCAAAAAAGGCGCGGTTGATGGCAACGTCTTCGCGAGTGAGCAGCCGGACAGAGATTTGGGATTTGTCGCTGTAAAACGCGCGCCCGTGGTACCGTCCGCGCTCGTCAGTGACGCGTACGATGGCGCCGGCTTCTGCCGATGCGCTACGAACATCACTGCGATACACCCAGGGATGGCCTGCGCGCAGCCGCTCGACTCCTCGAGAAGTGATGACGACAGAATCTTCAACCACAATTCCTGCCTAGGGCGCTAAATGCGCTTGTTGATTCGCTAAGATGGTACAGCATACTTAGAACCCCAGCCTATGGATCGCGGACGAAACCGATGGAACTAAGCGAATTTGATTTTGACCTGCCGCTGGAGTTGATCGCACAGCGTCCGCCTGAGCGGCGTGATGCGGCGCGGATGCTGCTCCTGGATCGAAAGTCCGGCGCCACGGAAGACCACAATTTCCGTGAATTTCCTGACCTGCTGCGCGGCGATGAACTCGTTGTGCTGAACAACACTCGCGTATTGCCTGCTCGCCTCTTTGGACATCGTGAGGGCCTCCGTTCGCAGAAGCCGGGAGAAAACAATGCGGCGCGAGATGAGCACCTGAAATCCTCCATCGAAGTTATGCTGCTGCGGCAAATAGAACCCGATCTCTGGCAGACTCTGGTTCGTCCCGGGCGGAAGATTCCCGTGGGCGAACGCATAATTTTCGGCGATGGCGAACTAGAGGCTCGCGTGGAAGACCGGGGCGGATATGGTTTGCGACTTTTGCGATTCACGTCGCGAGGAAGTTTTGCCGAAGCGATTGAGCTGCTGGGCCATATTCCGCTGCCGCCCTACATCAAACGTGCCGACGAGCCGCTCGATCGCGAGCGTTATAAGACGGTTTACGCGCGGAAGGGGAGCGCGGTGGCGGCGCCAACTGCAGGCCTCCATTTCACGCCCGAAATCCTTGAATTGATGCGCAAACGGGGAATTGAGATCGCGGAGATAACGCTAGAGGTGGGCCTCGGCACGTTTGAGCCGGTGCGGACTGAGCGCTTGGAAGATCATAAGATTCACGCGGAGTCGTACGAGATTTCCGAGGGCGCGGCACAAGCCATTGTGAAAGCAAAGAAAGAAGGGCGGCCTATCCTGGCTGTGGGGACAACCGTGGTCCGCGCGCTTGAAGATGCCGCAGAGAAAGCTGCAGCGCGAGATGAACTGCCCGCTGCGGGCCCCGCGGAGGCGGAAATTTTTATTTATCCGGGAAAGCCGATCCGGATCGTGAATCAGATGCTCACAAATTTTCACCTACCACGCTCGAGCTTGCTTGCGCTGGTTGCTGCTTTCGCCGGCCGGGAAGAAATCTTGCAAGCCTATGGCCACGCAGTGGAACAGGGATACCGCTTTTATAGTTATGGCGACTGTATGTTGATCCGCTGAACCGCCTATAGTGCATTTTTCCGCCAGGCTTTATTCTCTTGGGAGTGGTGCAAAAGCCCCTCATGTTCGTCTATAATCCGCTTCCTGCCCACCGGGCTGGTTGAATGCGCTATCTAATTCTGAGCGATATCCACGCGAACGCCACAGCGCTGGAGGCAGCCCTTGAGGCTGCCAAAGGCCGCTGGGATAAGGTTTTGTGTCTTGGCGATGTGGTTGGATATGGCCCGGACCCCAATGAAGTAATCGATAAAGTACGCGAACTCTGCGCCACGACGATTCGCGGCAATCATGACAAGGCCGGAAGCGGCATCGCCAACGCAGACGATTTCAATCCGGTGGCGCGGAACGTGGCACTGTGGACCCGCAATCAATTGCGGCCCGAGAATCGCACATGGCTGGAGGAATTGCCCACCGGTCCCGCAACGGTGGACGGATTCTCGCTCGTCCATGGCGCGCATCGAGACGAAGATGAGTACGTTTTTGCGCCGGCGCAAGCGCTCGATGGGCTGCTCGACGCTCCTTCACCGATCACTTTCTTCGGTCACACTCATCTGCAGGGCGGTTTTACGCTACGAGATAATAAAGTGGGCGTGCTGCATTTCAAACCTTCCGACGGCGCTCCATTTTCCACGCTGACGATTGAGCCCGGCACAACCTACCTTCTGAATCCAGGTTCTGTGGGCCAGCCTCGCGACGGAGATCCACGGGCGGCATTCGCTATCGCGGATCTTCCCAACAATTCGGTGGAATTCTGGCGCGTGCCCTACCACATTGAAGCCGTGCAAAAGAGAATGGCTGCGGCGGGCCTGCCGGAACCTTTGATAAACAGGCTATCGTTCGGGCGCTAGACCAACAGGAAACCATGGAACCCGGAGAAACCTCGTATCGCGAAGAGCGCAGCCGTCTGCCTGTAGCTTTCTTGGCAGGCGCAGTGATCGTGCTGCTTATTTTCGGCGGATTTCTTCTTCTGGCGCATGTAATGCATTCCCATACGGCTGCCACCGTCGTCAAGTTGCCTTTTGGACCGGCAGAACAAGCCTACGCTCCGCGCGTTCAATTTCTGGACATCCAGTTAGCGCACGCTACTAATTTCCTGAACCAGGATTTCACATATGTGGCCGGCACGATATTCAACGACGGAACGAGAAAGGTGCGAGGCCTGGAAGTTACCGTCGAATTTCACGATCCCTTTCATCAAGTGATTTTGCGCGATACGAATCAGTTGATTGGTCCAGCCGCTGCGCCACTGGAACCCGGAAAGCGGCAGGATTTTCAAATCCAGATGGAACATCTTCCTGCGCAGTGGGATAAGCAGTACCCTTCGATACGCGTCACCGGACTAGCTCTGGAATAACCGCACGGCTTTTTATCTTTCTTTATATAAACGAACTGGTGATGCATCCGCAAACGCGTTCCAATGCCCCGGAGCGTCGGTAGGAGACGCTCAAAGCCGGCACCTGTGAATAGAAATGTTCGCATCCAAATGCGCATCCAGCCTGCTGGGATCTTGCAGAATGGCGGGCGGCATCAGAATGAAGGAAGTTTTCAACGCCATGGGTATTTCGCGCAATCGAACTGGACGGAAAACCGCCGATGGTGTGGCTGGTTGCTCCGGGATTAAGGTTCCGCTCAGCGACAAGATAATTATTAAACTATCTTTCTCCGGAAATTCGAATCAGGCGTAGCGGTTCGAACGAAAATTGGCGGCGCGGAATGGAAGTAATTTTTCGGCAGTGACGCCACTCTCCAGTTAGCAGTTCGCGAGGGGAAAAAATCCAAAAGTTTAGGGGGCAAAAAATTAGGGAAGCGGCCTGAGTTGAATCAGTACCACTTCCCGGGGTGTGTCCTAGAAGTATTTGAATGATTAGACGTGAACGGGTGGAAAAGGTTGCACCTGGATTTGAATCTCAAGGGGCCCTGAAAAGGCTAGTAGAAAAGGTACTTGCGCCATTTCTCGTCGCGATGGCCGATCAGGCGCATCAGTTGGCGCGAAGTATGGAGAGTGAAAGGACGCGGCCTGCGCTGAAGTTTCAAGCCGGCTTCTTCCGGCGTGCGATCACCTTTGCGATTGTTGCAGCCGTAGCAGCAGGCCACCAGATTTTCCCACGACGAGCGGCCGCCGCGCGAACGGGGCATCACGTGATCGAGCGTCAATTCTGAAGCCGGCAAAGCGTGCCCGCAAAATTGGCAAGTATTGCGGTCGCGCAGCAAGATATTTTTTCGCGAGAGAGCGCGGCTTTGCTGCGGAATGTGCCGGTAAGTGAGCAGGCGAATCACGGAAGGCACCTGCATAGCTTTGTGCGTGGTGTGGACTTCCGCGTGATTAGTTTCTTCGGCCTGAGCCACGCCTTTAAGCATCAGGACCAGAGCGCGGCGTACAGCGGTTACGTTGATCGGTTCGAAGGTGGCGTTGAGTACGAGAACCGGCGCTTGCATCACGGAAGGACGGCTGGCCGGCGACGGTGGCAACTTGGAAACGGCAGCGTCCGGCGCGACGCCGCCCAACCCGATCTTCGGTCGGGGACGTAGGCCGCTCTTGAAACGCTTGTCCATTCGCTCGCCTTTGACCTGCCAAAAGACTGCGTTACTCTTGGATGCTCGCGTTACTCGTGCGGTTACCAGGCTGAATTTCAACCGCTCACAGGCGCCGCGTTCGACCGCGGCAGTCCGGTCGCCACACGAGCTACTGTCAATCCTAACACGGCTTTTGCGCCGGCCTTCTTTAAAGCGCGCGAACACGAGTCAAGAGTCGCGCCAGTCGTCAATACATCGTCTACCAGCAGGACGCGGAGGTTGTCAACTTGGACACCGTCGCGCGTAGCGTAGGCGCCACGTACGGAATCCCAATACTCTTTGCGGGAGAGCACCAGACGCGCAGGGCGGGGCTTCGTACGCATGAGCAAATAAGAGCCGGTTTTTAGTTTTAAGCGGCGGGCGAGCGGCGAGGGGATCACGCAGTGAAGAGCGTGGTTCTATACTGCGTAACTTCGAGCGCGCGCGAAGGAAAACGAATCCAGGCGGCAGAGACGGCAGAGAGGGCGTAGCGCGCCACCGGTCACTTCTGAAATAAACGGGTATCCGCAGCAATCGCACAGGGGGACAGTGATGGGCTGAAAAGAGGCAAGGCAATTCTGACCGATGGGAATACGGCTCGCGCGAACAAGATCTGGCCGCAAATTCGGCATGGCGCGCAGGAAGAGCACTGCGGCGAGTGCATCGAGGGCATTGCGAATGAACACAAAGGCACGGTTGCTCGTGGAGATAACGCGAGACGCTAGCGTAATTGCGAAGACAAGTGGAGGAACGGAGTTACGTACGGAAATCCTGGGAATTGAAGTTTTGCACCGATGCGGCTGGGGCACACCGATCCGGATGCGAGCAGACGCCAACTTAAGAAGGAAGTTTTACAGCAAGCCCTGTTCCATCTTTTCCTGGCAGGTGATGCAATAGCGGGTCCACGGCACGGCTTCCAGGCGCTTCTGCTGGAGTTCTTGATGGCAGGCCACGCATTCGCCGAAACTGTCGTCTTTGATGCGCGTTAGAGCGTCATTCACGAGCTGTAAAAGCGAACGATCGTTGTGCGTCTGCCCGAACAAGAATTCCTTGGTGTAGGAATTGGCAGCCTTATCCGCGAGGTCCACGGTAGGGTCTTCGTCGGCTTCGCGGCCTTCTTGTTCGGTGCGCGCGATTCCCTTTACCAGCTCCTCGCGTCGGGTAACCAATTTCTTCTTGTAGTATTCGAGTCGCTTCTTTTCCATTGTCAGGTCCCTAGGCGGGGCAAACCGCCTTACTAAAATCCCACGATTTTAACGACACCTTCTCTCCAATGTCAAATTGAGGCAAAGATTGAAGAGAGAGACCTGATGTAGATGCTTTGAACGCCGGAAAGGATTCCGTCCGTCTAAATCAAGAACCTAATCGCTTCGGTGGGAACAAGAAATGTATGACCACGGCCCAAATCAGCAGAACGAGAAAAACGAACGCGCTGCCTTCGGGTCCGACGGTGCCGCCTGTGAGCCAAGTTGGCCCATGAAAAGAGGAATTGAGCAGGTGGCCTTGCGCGATGAGTCCGCTATCAGGAACTGAGTACAGATAGGTTTCGCCCCAGTCCCACGAAGCATGCATGCCGATCGCGAACCAAAGATTTCCGGTTCGAAAAAGCGAAAAGGCAGCGACCAATCCGAAGCCACCGGCCATCGCCGCACCGTAAATTGCTTCACCCGAATTTTGAAGATGTATTGCCCCAAACGCAAGGCTCAGCACGATTGCTGCGGGCCAGAAACCTATTCCCGACGCCAGCGTCGACTGCAGATAACCGCGAAACGAGAATTCTTCGAAGATGCCAACCAGAACGAACCCGATCCCGTAAAGAGCGCCGTATTTGATTGCTGTAACACCGGTGATCGCAAATCCTCCAAGTGAAAAGCCGTGGAATATTCCGATCAGAGCCATCAGCAGGGACAACATGGCGAGACCCAACGGCACGCCTTGCCAGAAGCGTTTGCCGAATGCATCGCCAGGCGGCAGGCTGTAATCGGCGAAGGACCGCCTTTCGATCTTGGTCATAATGAAGGCTGAGATAAGCAAGATGACAACCACTAATCCCTCTGTACTAATTTGCCCGGCGGGCGTGAGTGTTCCTTTGGGTTGAGCTCGCAGAAATGCACGAACGGCGGGAATGTGTGAGAGCACCAGTTGCGCGGCGAGAAAGAGCCCCATGAAGACAGCCAAGAAAATCAGGAGGCGCCAACCGGCGCGAATACCGTTGGGCCCGACAAAAACATTCCCGGCATCTGCTTGCGGCCGGGGCAGATCCGCTTGATTGCTAATCAAAACTGGATCGCGTTGTTCTGGATCAAGGGTCACGTTGTCTCCAAGCCTTCATTCTCGACGATCAAAGGCCCATATTAGTCCGAGCATGATACCGCTTCCTTAGCTGGGCGTGGATATTCCCATCGTGTTGGAATCGCCTTATTCCGAATTGCAAGATAGCCGTGAGGGACTTCTGAATGCGCCGCTGGTGCTAGAGTAAAGGATCAGAAGGCGTTGGTTTCGGTGCGGTCACATTTTTCTTCGAAGGATAGAGTTTCGCAAACGCAATGAATGCCAGGGCGAACACTACAAAATCTATCAGGCTGCCTTCCGGGCCGATACTCCCACCAGTGAGCCAGCGCGGGCCGTGAAAGCTGGAATTCAAAAGGTGTCCTTGAGCCAATAGTCCGCTATCCGGCGTCGAAAAGATGAAGGTTTCAGCATAATCAGAGGCGGCATGAAAGCCGATCGCAAACCAGAGATTTCCCGTGCGTTTCAGTGTGAAGCAGGCAAAAAGGCCGAAGGTGGCAACGGAAAGCGCTCCAACCCATCCTTCCCCGGAATTGCCCAGATGGATCGCGCCGAACGCCGCGGATAGCAAAACCGCTGAAGGCCAGAAGCCGATTCCAGTCGTAAGCGTAAATTGTGTGTAACCTCGAAAAGTGAATTCTTCTGCGATTCCCACCATAACGAAACCTATAGCCCACAAAATTGCGTACTTCAGGAGTGCCGCGCCGGTAAGCGCGAGGTTCCCAAAGGAGAAACCGCCGAGCGCAGAGATTATCAGCATTGCCGCCGTTTCAAACAGGAGTCCCCACAGGACGCCCTGCCAAAAGAGCTTTGCAAACGCTTTTTCAAAAGGTAAGCCATAAACACCGAAGGGCCTCTTTTCGAATCGCGCCAGGATGCCGGCTGCCACCAACGCTGCTGCAATAAGCGTGCTTTCAAAAATGAATTCAAACTGAGGCGTAAGGATTCCCTCTCTCTGCACCGTGCGTACGATTTCCGCAAACGAAGGAATGAACTTCAGGATCCGCTGGAAAAGAAATACAAGCCCGGCGAAGAGCAAGACGTACACTACGAATCGCCAGCCGGCGCGAACACCGTGCGGCCCAATAAAAATTTTCCGCCATGCGTGGGGAGGAGACAAATCAGGTTTGTGAGCGGGAAGCACCGTTTCTGGAACACGAGGTCCTGAACTCATGCATCCTCCGCACTAGATACGTTCAAGTGACAGGTTTGGTTCCCGGGCGAAGCCCGCAACACGCTCAGATGGAAGCCCTATTTCAGTCAGACGCAGCACCGTGGGTTAGGAGCCGTCTATAAGATTTTCTGTTGAAAGTGGCGATAAAAAGAAAGAGGGTGTCTCCCAACAGCTCTGCCTAGCCGGGCAGAAAGGAGACACCCCATGTCATCTCAGATCGGCAGACTAGCATTAGCGGATGTGATCGAGCAAGGCTGGAAACAGTTGCAGGGCGGTTTCTTGGAGCAGTTGAAAAAGACGATCGAAGGGTTGCTGGCTGCCGAGCGGGATCGGCGGGTGGCGGAATGCAGGGAGCGAGGGGAGCAGGTCTATCGCTGGGGTTTCACCGTGCGGAAGTGCTGGCAAACGGCCTGGGGAGCGCTGCAGCAGGTGCGCGTGCCGCGGCTGCGGGGTCGGGAAGAGATTGGGCTGCTGGAGAAATACCAGCGGCACGCACTGCAGGAAGTGTTGTTCGCCTTGGCCGTAGGTGGGTTGAGCCAACGCAAGGTGGTGAGTTGGGTGCGGCGATTTCTGGGTGGACAGCTGTCGCCGGCCACGATCGGGGCCGTGCTGCGCGCTGCGCAAGAACAGATTCAAGGACGCCGGGAGCAACGCCTGCGTTCTGGGATCTATCGAGCCTTGGCGGTGGATGGAATCTATTTAAGGTATCGGCGATCGGCCCGAAGTCGGGCACGAAAAGGAGTACTGCTGGTGGTGGTGGGCGTGCGCGAGGGGGGTGGGTTCGAAGTCTTGGACTGGATGGCGGCGGAGGCCGAAAGCAGCCAAGCGTACGAAGAGTTGTTCACGCGTCTGTGGCGACGGGGACTGGAGCAGGTGCAGCTGGTAATCAGCGATGGAGCCGAGGGTGCGGC
>Ga0070765_100000716_pt1 | contig 19850 bp, 20 predicted proteins | sample HubBroMetageWFT5_FD_71516 | JGI IMG/M metagenome (GOLD analysis project Ga0070765, IMG submission 71516) | Warmed and freeze-thawed soil microbial communities from the Hubbard Brook experimental Forest, New Hampshire - Hubbard Brook CCASE Soil... | ecosystem: Environmental > Terrestrial > Soil... | reverse complement strand
GATCGGGTGAAGTCCCGCGCGGTAGTTTGAGGCTCAGATATGAGAAGTCCGCACATGCCAACTATCCAAAGCTCGACAAGTGATGACGTGACCCCAGGTGAAGATCCTGTGGAGACTCTAGGTGTGTCTGTCCATGGAGAGGAGCGCGCGATCGCTCCGTTTGAACCGTTGCTTGATGATCAGCGGGCGGCGGCGTTCCTCGGGGGCATCCATCCGAAAACACTACAGCGGATGGCACGCCGTGGAGAGGTTCCCGCGTACAGAGTCGGCCGCTTCTGGCGTTATCGTGCCAGCGAACTCGACGAGTGGCTTCGTGTAAAATCGAGCGGCCGAATCGCTCGCGTGGTTTCGATGAAGGAGAAACCATGAGATTCATGCGAGCACGTTATCAGCGAGGCAGTTTGATTCGTGAGGAGCGTAAGGTCGGCCCGGACGTTTGGATATTTCGCTGGCGAGAACAAACGCCAGAGGGCCGTGTCAAACGCAAAGTTGTCGTGGGAACAGTCGAGCAGTACCGTTCCAAGGCAGCCGCACAGAAGGCAACCGAAGCTCTTCGCGTCGATGTCAACAAAGAAACTTGGACGCCGTCAACAGTGGAACAGCTAGTCACTCATTACATAGAGAGGGAATTGCCCAGCAAGGCTCATTCGACCCAAGGCGTTTACGGAAGCTACATTCGCACTTGGGTGCTGCCGCACTGGTGTAACCGATCTGTGTCAGACGTAAAGACCGTTGCAGTTGAAGAATGGCTGAAAGGTCTCCCACTGGCGAATGGCTCCAAGGCAAAAGTTAGAAATATAATGCATGCGCTGTTCAATCACGCGATGCGGCACGAGTGGGCTGATAGAAATCCCATCACTCTCGTGCGCCAAAGCGCGAAGCGACTGCGCACACCAGACGTTCTCGATGTGGATGAAACCAAGGCGCTGTTGTCGGAACTGAAAGACCCATTCTGGACAATGGTTTTCTTGGCGGCGGCAACCGGACTACGGGTGAGTGAGATTCTTGGAATGAAATGGCAAGACGTAATTTTTGACGCCCTAGAAATTCATCTCAGCCGAGCGATCGTCGATGGTGTAGTGGGAGACATGAAGACCGAAGCGTCACGCAAGCCAGTTCCGCTCGATTCTGCTCTAGCGGAAGTTCTGCTGGGCTGGCGCGCGCGAACCCCTTACAACCGCGATGAAGACTGGTTGTTTGCCAGCCCTGAGAAGTTGGGCCAACAGCCTTACTGGCCCGACAGCGCACTGCGAAAGGCTGTTCGCCCTGGCGCCGTACGTGCAGGTATCGTCAAACACATTGGCTGGCACACGTTCAGACATTCGTTCGCAACTCTGTTGAAGGCGAATGGCGAAGACGTGAAGGTTGTGCAGGAAAGCTTGCGTCACGCAAACAGCAGAATCACGCTGGATGTATACACGCAAGGTTTGATGCCGACGAAGCGCCGGGCCCAAGGCCGCGTGGTAAAATGCTTATTGGCCCTAAATGGCCCCACGTCGGGAACATCTGAGGCCGCAAGTGCTTAAAAACAAACGTAGGCGCGTAGCTCAGTTGGTTAGAGCGCTACCTTGACACGGTAGAGGTCGCTGGTTCGAGTCCAGTCGTGCCTACCATTTATCTCATTGAATCCGCTCAGTCGCGAGCGCGAGCTTCCCTCCGAGGTGGCCCAACTCGTCACCATTGGTCACCAAAACAGAAAGATTTTCCACTGCCTTGCGCTGCGCTGCGGGAATGGAGATCGTGTAAATTTCGAGGGTGGTGGACATCTTCGAGTGACCCAACTGCGCTTGTGCCTCTCTGAGCGTTGCTCCCGCATGCTGCAAGAGCGTGGCGTGAGTGCGGCGCAGAGTGTGCCAGTTGAGCCAGGGCATTCCGAGCTTGCGTCCTACCGGCTTCAAATGATGATGGAGCAGGTTGGTGTCGCTGAACGGAGTACCGTTGCGAGTTTGGAAAACCAGATGCTCTCCCAATGCTGCCGCTTTCTCGCTTAAACGCTCTAATTCGTTCTTGAGAGAATCCGGCAAAGGAAGAGTACGGCGGCTGCCTTTGGTTTTTGGAGTGCCAATCAGACCTCGATAGCAAGCCTGTTCGACGCGAATCTCGCCGGATCGAAAATCGACATCTTTCCAGCGCAGCGCCAAAATCTCGCCAATTCTTAGCCCCGTCAGCACTCCGACTAAAACCATCGTGCGGGCGGGCTCTTCGAGCGTAGCCAATAGAGTGGGTATGTGCTCCGGCAAAAGCACATGCTTTTCCCGAACGGCCTTCTTTTCCGGCAACTCGACCCCGATTGCGGGATTGTCTCCAGCAAAGAATCCCCATTTTTTGGCGGTCACGAAGATCTTTGACATCAGGTTGCGATAGTGATCGGCGCACTGCCAACCTAAACCACCGGCCATCTTGTGCAGCACGAATTGCTGCAGCTCTAACGTCCCGATGTCGCAAAGGCGAGAGTCTCCAAAAGCAGGTAAAAGGTGCTTGTTGAGTGTTCGGCGATAACGTTGCTGGGTTGAGAGTTTCAGCGTGGGGAAGAAGTTCGGGACAAAATATGTGTCGGCGAACTCCCGGAAGGAAATCGCGGAGAAGGGTGTCACCTTCCCAAGATTTAACGGGCGAAGATGCTCTTCGGCAGCCTTGAGAGCCTGTCGTCGAGTCATACTCGTTACGGGTGCGAGAATCACGGACTCTCGTTTCCGCCCTATTTTGCCATCCGGGTTTATACAATCTGCCCACCATTGCAACTCCCATACCGGGTTTCGTTTGCCGCGTTTACGGATATTTCCCTTCTGATAACGTCGGCGAGCCATATCTTTTTGCCAGCCTCCTAACTGGGCTAGCTCGCCTTGCTTTTCCGTGATGGGAAGTATAGCCATAAACGCTCTTATCGTTAAGTTTGTTAAATCCGTTAAATTAACCAAGCGGGCTTAAATTGCGCGGTTTTATTTCCGCCAGTTGTTCGAGTTCTTTGAACAAATTCTCCAACTTTGTTTTCAACAAGTTGCAGGCGCGAACATTGTCCTGGTCGCGGAATAAAAACTTAAATTGGGATTGCAGCCTTACGATCTGCTGTTTAACCCCGTTGATCTCGCTTAAGAGCGCCCGGATCTTGTAAACCTCTTCCGCACGATGCCGGAACGGGATCTCGTTCTTGGCGACATCAGCTAAGAGCTTGTTCAGAAGTTTTATTCCGTGTGGCCTGCGAACGAAGAGCTGAATCCCGCAGGGGTTGCAGACGAAATAGGGCTTTCCGTTTTTGTCGGTGCGCCTTTCGAGTTTGTCGACGCACAAGAAACAGGGTAAAAACTCCATTTTGGGTCTCCTCCAACGTTAACGTTGTAATCCGTCTTTTAACGCCTATTAGCCGTTTAAATTCGCAGTGAACGATTCGAGCAATTGATCTTCGTCATATGAAGTGGTAAGGGCGTACACGGCATACATTTCGTGCAATCGACAGATGGAAACCCGCAGAAGTTCCCACTTGAACTCTGTGGGTGTTTTCTCGAACAGCTTTATTCCGCGCGAAGTCGTAACTCTCCGGCAGCGCAAAGGAGCGGACATCAGCAATTCCTTGGTCAGGTACTTGGAGAGGTAGCGAGAGACGCGATGGACATCGACCAGGCGAATATCGACCATGAAGCCGCCACCGACGGCGACCCATGCCTTCCTGATCCATTCGAGATCGATGTAGCGGTCGATCAGAATGTGAAAGTGAGGATTTCCGTTCTTCTGGAATTCAAGAACTCGAATGAATTGGGGAGCAACTCCGTACTCACGCTGCAAATAAACCCGCAATTTAGCGAAGGTTGCATTCAAGTAACGAATGGGGTCGCCCTCGATCTTCTTGGGATCAAGAGTTAGGGTTAGGAACCTTTGCAGGTGTAGTGCTTCTGCCTTTGCCCGAATAGCGTACCTGTATCGCTTTGCTCGTCGGGGTGCGCAGTACGAGCAATTCCAGGACTTGCAATTGACTCTGTAGAAGCGCGTCTCAGCAGATCCGGGAGCCTGCCCGCGTACCGAGAACCGCCCGCAATGCTTGCCCCGCCCCAATTGCTTGTTACGATTAGTCTGTATTGGGTCAAGAGAAGAAGGCGTGGCGGCTGCGCCGCCACCGGGGACTCCGTCCCCGGACCCCTGACCACTTTTGGTCTGGGATGGGGGTACGGGAAAAAGTGGAGGGCAAGCCTCTAGCTTTCGGCCAGCTGTCGCTGGAGTTGTTGGCCCTACTCCCAGACCCGGACCGGAGTGGTCAACCGGTAACCCGGAATTGTTTCGGACCGCACCCCGCTTGCCCATGTGAGTGTTCTTCACATGGACGAGTATTCATTATTGTGAGGTCGGACATAAGAAAGAAGATTGCCAGTTTCGGAGGGTGAACTACGTACGGCTGACGCCCATATCGGATTGAGAGCTACGTCCTCATTTACTTACGACAAAGTTCAGCGCAATCAAAACCTTCGTCACTATCGGCACATTCTGCTGTAGGCGCTCGTAATTATTGATGCGCCAAACCCTATATCCGGTCTCATCGAATTGATGGTGATCAAGAGCAGTGGCGATTAGCTTGCCCACCGCGCCATCCAAGAAATTACCGGTTGTCTCATGCACTAAACTCGCTAAGCCGAACTTCGATACTTCTTGCAGGTGATTCGCTCCTAGTGAGTCGTAAAGAAACTCTCCCCAACTGATCATCGAAGATAGCAATTTCAATTCGGAAGCGATTCTGGCCGGATCGGGCATATTCTGGGAGATCAACGCGGGAGGGTTGCCGAATGTTTTCGCGAGATCGAGCAGGTCGGGAACGGGAGCCAAGATTCGCTTAGCTCGTTGGTGGCGTGTGCGTTTTTTCCCGAGCTGATCAAAGGAGTTATCTAGCAACGGTGACAGCCTGATTGCATTCATCGCCACCACAATCGGTTCCCGCCTGACTCCCAAGCTTTCCAAGCGCAACACTTCCTGCATGATGTCGGGTCGCTTCAATGATTGGAAATATTCCACGCTCCAAAGCGTCAAGGAATCAGGCAATTGTGGAACTTGGCCCAAGAAATTAACGAGTTGCTCGTTCGAGAATGCATTCAGAAAGTGGCCAACAGCCCTTGGAGACAAAGCGGAGAGGAATGCGACGAGCTTCTCATACCCCAATACGCGGTTTCGAGTTTTGCGCGACGCTTCCTCAGCTGCGGCGAATCTCGCAGATTGTTCTTCTTTCCGCTTTCTTTCCTCGTCTTCTGTTCTCTCTGAGGTCGGTGGAGTATTTTGTTTATCGGTTGTCATGGAAGCGAGACGATGGATGGCTCATTATGGCTATGATTTCACTAAGTGCTACTCAACGCACCAAACTGGTAATCGCACCCATTCGACCTATAGGGGGAAGAACGCGGGCAGCGAGGACCTCCGTATTCGTCTGATAAGCTTATGGCGGCGGGAGATGGACGAGCTATCCCGCAAAGAAGTATGCGCACACTTCGCAATGTAACACCAACGGCCGAACAGCTGGCGATCCTGTCGCGCGTTCGCCCAGGAGTGGAGTTGATTCGCGGGGCAGCTGGAAGTGGTAAGACCACCACTGCCTTGTTGAAGCTCAAGTCGCTGATCGGTTTTTTCGCAAGTCGACGCAAGCGCGAAAACGACACATCCCCAATCAAAGTCTTGGTTCTTACGTATAACCGAACCTTGCGCGGCTATATCGAAGCCCTAACACAGCGGCAAGCCTCCACATTTCAGGGTGTGAATTTGGAGGTCGAGACCTTCGGACGCTGGGCGAAGTGGGCTCTTGGAAGTCCATCCATCCTCGATGACAAGGTTAGAGAAAGCAAGATACTGACATTGGGAAGTCATTTGCAGCTTCCCCCCGAGTTCTTGCTAGCCGAGACAGAGTACGTTCTCGGGCGCTTTCTTCCCGCAGATCTGGGCAACTACGTATCAGCTCGACGAGATGGTCGAGGTGCCAGTCCTCGTATGGACAAAACCCAGCGTCAAGCTCTGCTGGACGACGTTATCACGCCGTATGAGGTGTGGAAGCTGGGGCGCAACAGAGTCGATTGGAACGATCTTGCGGTTCAGCTAGCAGCTCAATCAAAAGCTGGACCGTACGATGTGATCATCGCCGATGAAAGCCAGGATTTCTCGGCCAACCAAGTGAGGGGCCTGATTAAGCAGCTGTCTCCGGTGCACTGCCTTACATTCGTTCTCGATTCAGTACAGCGAATATATGCTCGTGGCTTTACGTGGCAAGAGGTGGGCTTAACGATACGGCCTGAGAATACTAGTCACTTGCGGCGAAACTTCAGAAACACAATCGAAATCGCAAGACTGGCCGCCCCGCTCATAAAAGGCATCCCAATTGATGACGACGGGAGCATTCCGGATTTCAACTCTTGTACTAAACACGGTCCGGTTCCGGTCGTTTTGCGGGGAAAGTTCAGCCATCAACTCGACTACGTCATTCGCTATCTGAAGGAAAAAATCAATCTCAATGACGAGTCCGTCGCATTCTTGCAGCCTTTTGGTGGCAGATGGTTCGACGCAACGCGTAGCGGCCTCAGCCAGGCAGGACTACCGTTTGTCGAGATCACTCGAAAATCCGATTGGCCTCAGGGCAGCGAGAACATTGCCCTGAGCACTCTGCATTCGGGAAAAGGGCTGGAATTCGATCACGTAATCATAATCGGCCTCAACGCCGAGGTCACAACACACGGGAAAAAAGAGGACGACGATCGTTTGATTACGTTGCGGAAATTGCTCGCTATGGGCATCGGGCGTGCTTTGAAGTCTGTAACGATCGGATACAAAGCCAGTGAAGCCTCGCAACTCGTCGACTACCTTGATCCCGAAACCTTCCAGGGGATTGACGTGTGACAATCCCAGAGGTCATTCAGAAGCGCAAGATTATCGAAGCGGTTCACTTCACCACACACACCGGCCTGCTCGGAACACTGCATTCCCGTGCGTTAAAATCGAGAGAGCGTCTTCCCGGAGAGCTGGATTTGAAGTATATCTACAAGCCGAACGCGGACTTTCGAAAAGACACTGCATGGCTCGATCATGTGAATCTCTCAATTTCCCACATAAACTCCGAGTTTTTCAACGTTTCGTGTCGTTGGCATCGAGCGCGGGACCTCTGGTGGTGCATTTTGGCATTTGATCCAATCATCCTTACGCATGAGGGTGTCTATTTCACCACCACAAACAATATGTATACCGGAGTGACTAGAGGGACAGGAGCATCGGGTCTGGACCGCCTGTTCGGTCGTTGCATCGAACGGTGGACTGGGAATACTGTGGTCAGGGCTGGGGATCTGCCTGATTGCATGACCACGTGTGTCCAAGCTGAGGCGCTATATCCAGGGGAAGTGCCGATAAAGTTCCTCAAACGGATCTATGTTTTGACGGGTGAGGATCAGGACGAGGTTCACGCGCAGATGAATGTGTACGACCTTGAGGGAGTAGAAGTCTTGATTGATCCAGCCAAGTTTGGCCGTGTGAGGGTTCGTTCGTGAATGTCAGCAAGACGGCGGTCGTCAATTCGGCTCTTTGGGCAGCCTACGGGGATGCTCTAGGGTTCATAACCGAGTTGGCAGATCTGCGAACCCTGAAGTACCGCGTCCGCACTGATAAAGTCCTGGATACGGTAGCTTGGCGTCGAAGCATCGGAGGGCGATTCGGAGCCAGCATCGAGCTGCCCCCTGGTTGTTATTCAGACGACACCCAACTCAGGTTAGCGACATCGCGATCCATCAGAGGCGATGGCTATTTTGACGTTGAAGCATTCGCTAAGGTAGAGCTTCCAGTTTGGTTGTCCTATTCGCTAGGTGCCGGAACATCCACGAAGTCAGCCGCGTCCAATTTAGCGCGCCTTGACGTGAACTGGTTCAGCAATTTCTTCGAGACGAAGGGAGCTTCCTACCTGAACGCGGGTGGCAATGGTGCTGCAATGCGCATCCAGCCTCATGTATGGGCCTCATCATCTCGATCTGATGATCAGTGTTTTCGAGATGTATTTCGCAATGCGATTTCCACACACGGGCATCCGCGCGCGATTGCAGGTGCGTATTTCCATGCCGTTTGCTTGCGGTCCGCGCTTGCAGAGAGAATCGTTCCTGACCCCGAGGCGTGGCACCGAACCGCAGAGAGCTTTTCGAAAATCTCCAAAATAATCGGCGGTGACAACGATTTGCGCTCATTCTGGCTTCCCGTGTGGGAAGAACGACTGAAGACTAGTGTTGATGAGGCGCTTGGAATTGTTGCAAGAGAATGTGTGAGAGACATTGAGTCGCTACAGCCGCTCCTGCGTGGGAATCCGGAGCTCTCCTACAAGGAGATGATCGAAGCGATCGGAGCGAATAAGCCGGACACGCGTGGTTCTGGAATGAAAACGGCGATACTTGGCTGCGCCCTTGCATGGATGTGCAAAAACGAGCCTCCGCTACGTGCGTTGACGATTGCTGCCAATCTCCTCGGATCCGACACGGACACCATCGCAACGGTAGCAGGTGCGATCCTAGGTGCTGTGAGTGACACTCCTCCTAGGGGAGCGTTGCAAGATCGCCAATACATAGAAGAAGAAGCCTCCCGGCTGCACGCTATCAGCAAAAGCGAGCGTACTTCCAGCTTTAACTATCCAGATCTCATGCAGTGGCGGCCTCCGCGTACGATGCTCGATTCCGTTGGAGTTTCGAGCGACGCCGTGGTGGTTGCCGGTCTCGGGGCGGCGAAGCCATTTGGCGACAAGTGGGAGTCGCGAAAAAAGGACGGGACGTGTTGGCAATGGCTAAAGCTTCCCTTCGGCCAAACGATTCTAGGAAAACAGAGAAGAGAACTGTCACAGGTTTCATCCGCGAACCTCAATTCCTCATCTGGCGTCGGGGAGAAAAAGGGAGAACTTACTAAGATGCAAGCACAACCAGAGTTGTTCCGCGTTAACTCCTACAAAGATAGTCAGCGAGAAACCCAACGCCGCTCGACATCGAGAAGCATAGATAGCATGACGACTGAGGCAATCAAATCCGGGTTCAATCACGACTTGATAGGTCGCCATTTAGTTGAACTGGCTGAGGGGCCCAACGGTATCGAGCTAGCAATCGCATATACAGCGATCATCGCAAAAGCGAAAAGAGCTCGGCTGCAGGCAGCGAAGAGAGAATAATCGACGAAACTACTCGCGCGGAGTAGCGTCAAAAAAGCGATCTGCACCGATGACACTTCTGCGGTCCTCGATATTCCGGGATAAGCGGCGGGAATTTGGGGTCATTCAACGTCATGTGGCGCTCTCCAAGGTCAACCTCCTTAGGCGGTGCGGCAAATTCGTTGTCAACGATCAAGAATTGAGTCATTGCTTCGTTCCGTCGTACTGGCTTGCAATATCCCCTCTAAGAGGCTTGTTAAGTGTTGTTCTCTTGACTATCGGAGTATTTGGAGGCGCTTCTACTGGAGCGGGAGCACGCACAATTTCTGTGGTTTGCCCCGATGACTGTCCCGGTAGTAGTCCCACAGATTGCAACAAGTGCACTGTGTTAGCCGCCGCTCCAGTGAATTCAAATTCGAGTGGTCCGCCAATGAAAGCGCGTTCTAGCTTGTATGCACCGCCTCCATATCTAATCTTTACTCCTGCTGGGGATGCGTACACATTGCTAACTGACTGTAAGCCGTCTAGGTCTATAACCATAGGCGCAGGATTCTGCCCGCCGATAACGAAGAGATTGTTTGAACTGTTTGGAACCATTGAGGGCGGTAGAGGGGAAACTCGCGGTACCGCTACCCCAAGCTCTGGCACGATCGGTCTCAATAAAGCAAGCATTTCTCGTGATGCTTGTGGTATTTGGGCGACTGCGTGGACGTGGTTTACTGCGATTATGCTCGACAGGCCCAGCAGAAAAGAACCCAGGGCTAATGCTAGCTTTGTCATGTCGTCATCTCCTGAAGATTTCTTTCAAAGAGTCCCATCTATTCGGGGCATCTACCATGTTGTAGTCCGCACATTCTTTGGTCTTTCCCGATGGATTTTGCGCGACCGCATGGCAGAACTGAACGAAATGTTTTTGGTGAAACACATCGACGTACGTTAGACGCCCCCAAACGTTAAAAAATGTATTTCCTTGCTTAAACTCTGTCCGCTTGGATTCCGTCACCAAACTAGGTTGATGCCCATCCAGCCATTCCTTAATCTCAGTGGTTTGGGCGAGTTCCGAACTTGGATAGATAATCCCAACCTCGATTTTCGTGGCGCGATCTTTTCGATAAATAAAGGTTGGACGTTCCCCGCTTTTAAGTTCTTCGACTATCACAAAGCCGTCTATAGCTCTTGCAGGAGTTCTTCCAATATTTACCAATCGAAGGGGTACGAGAATCTCGGCTTTGTTAGCTCCCAAGACAAGTGTGTCGGATTGGTTCGGATCAAATACGAGCCAACTCCTTTGTTCCATTTCCAATTGATCTCTCGCGTTCAACCACAAGAGAAAGGTGATCCCACCGTAGACAAAAGCAGCTAGGAAGGTAGCCCAAGCAGCGCGTCGGATCGAATTCTGTATGCGATTGGGTCGCTCCTGCTCGGCTTGTCTTTGTCGTATTTCCTCATCTGTAGAAGCAACTTCGACTCGACGCCGTTGTTCGCGTTCTTGTCGCTGATTGCGTTCATATGCGGCGCGGGTGGCGTTGCCTTCCTGCTCGATGCTCTCGCGGATTTCAGTTAATTGCCGCGGAATGCCAGTGAGCTCTCGCAGTTTGCTTATAACCTTGGCGTAATCCATATTGTGTGTTAGGTAGCTAAGTATGGCGAAACAAGTTGCGCATACGGAAGGCCCCGGAAGCTTTGGGAAACTTTAAGCGGCTGGCGACCGCGATTCTACAGGCTCCTGTGAAAAAGAAGAAGAGGCAGACGACGAAGTCCGCCTCTGTAAAGACATCGCAGAAATCCGGCAGAAACCATAAGGGGATTGGCGTCTCCCGCGCCCCTGTATCCGCGTGATCTGGCGACGCGCTCTTGCGGGTTAGGTTGGCTGTACGTACGACGACGGTTATAGACTTCGGACATTGCGGCGATGCGGTCAGCACGTCTAGCGCACGGTCGTGCGGGCTGAGCGTCTTTGGGGAAGCCGTAGTCGATTGACCGAGGAGCATGGGCTCGTCGAGCAGGATACTTCGGCTCGCCAAATTAGTGCTTGACTATTTGGAAGAGTCTGATACGCTGCGACTTTCTTCTCTAAGGGCCCCCAGCACTACAGAAACTTAAAGCGTCAAATTCTGTGCACGCGCGCTGCGGCACACACCGTTGTGCGTGCGAGACACTCGTGAGGACAATATGGGTAAACGACTCGGTGTGACTTTCTTGGTAGTGTTTGCGCTCGCAACGCCTAAGACGGGTTTGGGGCAGACGTTGCGCTATAACGTCGGCGATCCCTTACGTTTTGGAATTGGCTATAACACCCTAACCGGACAATATGCCGGCAATTGCACCGCAAATCCGCAGACTGCAGATATTAAACCTGCTGGAGATGCTGACGCCCCGACTACGGGGCAGCTCACGAGATGGGAGCTGTCATCAGAACAGGATCTGTCAACTTTGACTGAAAAGCTCGATTTCTCAGCCTCCGCGAGCGCAAGCTTCGTCGCGGGTAGCGCCTCGATGTCGGTCGACTACATGAAGAGTAGGACATTCAATAAATACCACGAATTTCTCTATGTCAGTGCGTCAGTTGCAAATGGCACTCAAGTCTGGACGAAGCCAGCTCTAACTCAGGCTTCACTCAACCTCAGAAAGCAGCCGCTGGACTTTTTGACGAAGTGTGGGGACACGTTTGTTCAAACCATCACTACTGGCGGAGAGCTCACAGCCATCCTCGACGTAACGACTAGCGCACAAGAAGATACGAGTAGCCTGACCGTGTCCGTTAGTGGAGACTATGCAGGTGTAGCAGGTCGGGCCAAGCTTGCGCAGCAGATCCAACAGAGGCTGGCGAACCATCAGACACAGGTGAAGGTGTTTCGAGCTGGCTCCACAGGCGCCCTACCGACCTACACTGCGGACCAACTTATAACAGCTAGTTTGGATTTTCCCACACAAGTTGCGGTGCACCCTGTGCCGCTGCAAGCTCAATTGGCGTCGTACGACACGATTTCTCCGCCAACCCCGCTGACAGCATCACAGCAGGCATTTATAAAGCCATTGTTTCGGGCATATAAGAAAACGATGCAAAACTTAGGGAATCTGACCTACATTCAGTCGCACACCTCCGAGTTTCGCCGTATCGTGCCACAAGCTGCGGCCGGAATGAATGCCGCGTCAGCTGCAAACGCACTTGCAGAGTTCTTAAGTTCAAGTCAATCGACTTTATCCACAAATTTCGATTTCGCTGATTTGAACATCCAGGAGATCGCTGATTCGCAGACAAGACAGGAAGACTACTCGAACAGGTTAGAGGCGCTTGCAACAGGCTGCTTGCAGGAACCGAAGACCAAGTGTAGCGGTCTATTGCCCGAAGCACCTGCACCTATCGTAAATGTCGTACGCGTTTTCGGTGTAGATTCCGCTTGGAATACGAACGCCGGACCAGTCGACATAACACTCGATCAGGCTTATGTCTGCAAGGTAGAGAACATCGCTGGGGACTGGAAGCCTGGAGACGGTCGCACACTAGCGTGCAACGACTCGCTTCCACACGGCGTTATCCAGGGGCATGTGGTTGTGGGTGGTTTCGACAACCCCGCGCAGTATGGGGACAACGTTGGCGTCTGCACATATCACTTTCTTTGTACGAGGAGATAGACTGCCCGTGATTAAATAAAAGGCAAACCTCTCGAATTCCAGTACCTGGCACGAGCGAAGGAACTTAAAATTGAGACTCCTACGGCTTGCGGTTATCCTGCTTACATGGCAACAAGCCAGTCGTGTGCAAGCGCGATCAGCGACACTGGCGCAACAAAAGATGTGTGATGAGCAGGCCCGCAAGAAGTTCCACGAAGACGACCCAAAGCCGAATGCTTCCACCGAGTACACGAGCCACTTTGATGCAAACGCCAATGTCTGCTACGTGATGGTTCATCGCGCTGATACAGACAAAAAGGGAACACCCAGCGTTTCAAATGCGGTTTATGACGCGTTCGAGGGGCGTGTCTACGCCAGCTACGTCTGGGTTAATTCGCAGCGCAAGAAGTATTGGGAGGTCGCCCCGATCGAATGCAGCGTGAAACCGCATGGGCAGGCGGAAATAACTTGCAAATCGTCGGAGGAGTTTGAAGAACTTGTGGATAGGAACTTCGGAATCGGGCGTTGAGAGTGCGTGAGCCGATGCCCACTCTCTCGCGGCCCGTCGGTACTCCACGCCGATCTGCCCTTCACGCACGGATCAGTCAGGCGCTCAATGCCAGACACGGCATCCTCCTCAGCTCCATAGAATCGGAGATGTACCTAGGACCGAGTTGAAGCATTACGGGAGATGGCTTGAAACATGTGGACTGATTCTTCTGCGATCTTATCGCCAGTCTTGATGGGCGTCCACTTTTTTCACCCCGTCGCCGAGGTTTGTCAGCGGGGAAAAACTCGTCACCAACTCGTCACCAAACCCAACCTGTTTCAGGGCGATCTGGACACTTCGAAAAACCGGAAAAGCAAGGGAGCTAAAGGGTTTTAGGTGTGATACCTTAAAATTGACACGGTAGAGGTCGCTGGTTCGAGTCCAGTCGTGCCTACCATTCTGGTTTTCATTCCTCCATCGATCATGCCCAACTCCGGTACGCCCGAATCTCAACCACAGTCCGTTTCCGAATCCACCATTCCAGAATCCGGCATTTCCGAATCTGCTGTTCAGCCCGACGAGTCCTTTGGCGATTTGCTTTCGCAGTACGAGAAGGGCCATTCGCGAAAGGCCGACGGAAGCAAACAAATCGTCGGAACGGTCATTGTTGTTTCCGCTGATTCTGTCTTTCTCGACATCGGCTTCAAGAGCGAAGGCGTGCTGCCGCTCGCGGTTTTGAAGGCAGGGGAAACGATTAAACCCGGCGATAAGGTGTCGGTCTCGGTGAAGGGTCGCGATCCGGAGGGCTACTACCAGCTCACGCGCGCCAAGGTTGAGCGGCCGACGGACTGGGCGGCGCTGGAGAAGGCATTTGCGGATAAGTCCACGATTGTGGGCACGGTCACTGGCGTGATCAAGGGCGGCCTCAGCGTGGATGTGGGAGTGCGGGCGTTCATGCCGGCCTCGCGCAGTGGAGCGCGGGATGCGGCCGAGATAGAGAAGATGGTCGAGCAGGAAATTTTATGCCGCATCATCAAACTCGATGTGGCGGATGAAGACATTGTAGTCGACCGCCGAGCCGTGGTCGAAGAGGAAGAGCGATCAGCACAGGAGCGCCGCTATTCGGCGATGAAGGAGGGCGACACGGTCACCGGTACGGTTCGCAGCCTCACCGATTACGGCGCTTTCATTGATCTGGGCGGCGTGGATGCGCTGCTGCACGTGAGTGACATTGCATGGAGCCGCGTCAACAAGCCGGCGGACGTGCTTGCAGTCGGACAGCACATTGAAGTGAGGGTGTTAAAGATCGCGAATGATTCGGACAAGCGGCGTATTTCCGTTGGCATAAAGCAATTGCAATCGCATCCCTGGGATGCGGTGGGCGGCAAGTACAGTGTGGGCGAACGGGTCCGCGGAACAGTGACGCGTGTGGCCGAGTTTGGCGCGTTCGTGGAACTCGAGCAGGGGATCGAAGGGTTGATCCACGTCTCAGAAATGTCGTGGGGCAAGAAGTTGAGAAGCGCCAGCACGCTGGTGAAGCCGGGGCAGACGGTCGATGCCGTGATTCTGGGAGTGAATATCGCGGAGCGGCGCATGTCTCTCGGCCTCAAGCAGGCACTGGGAGATCCCTGGGCTGACGTGGCGCAACGCTTCGGGGTTGGAAGTGCGATCGAGGGACCGGTCGTCAGCATAACGAAGTTCGGCGCGTTCGTGCAAGTGGGCGAAGGCGTCGAAGGCATGATTCACGTCAGCGAGATGAGCGCGGAGAAGAGGATCAATCATCCACAGGAAATGTTGAAGCTTGGACAGATTGTCAAAGTTCAAGTGTTGGCAGTGGATACCGAGAAGCGGCAGATGCGGCTCAGCATGAAGCAACTTATTCCCAGCGGCCTGGATGAATACATCGCGGAGCACAACGAAGGGGATGTGGTCACCGGCCGCATGGTCGAAGTATTCGATAAACACGCTCGCGTGGAATTGGGTGAGGGTATTCAGGCGATGTGCCGTGTCATTGAGAAGAGTGCAATGCCGGGAAGGAAGCCGCCGACCGGGGTGACGCCTCTGGAGGCGGACTCGAAGAGTCCTGCCAAGCCGGACTTGTCATCGCTCGGCTCCATGCTGCAGGCACGCTGGAAAGGCGGGGCTCCCGCTGCCGATGCTGCGCCTGAAGCAGTCCGGGAGGGACAGATTCGAAAATTTCGAATCGCGAAGTTAGATACGGCCAGCAAGAGAATCGAGTTGGAACTGGCGTAGTTTTCCCCTGCGCCCCGCCCTTAGCGAAAGACGCTGGAAAGTTCCCGGAAGAACTCCGCAGGGCGTGACTCGCAAGTAACTGTGCGTCAGCACTCTCAATCTCTTTCCCGCATCTCCCGGTCTTCCGCCCGCATCCCTGAATTGGCAGCGGCCGAGGTCTCTTCTTTCTTCTTCTGCCAGTCTGCTTCAGGCAACACGGTGATCGCTTCCATTTTCTTTTTCTTTAACCCCACGTTGATTCCGGGGAGTTGCTTCTGCGTGGTTTTTTGAAAGTCATCGATCACGTCCTGCAATTCGTGACCCAGCGACTCGGTCCGCGCCACTTGATAATCGGTGGGTTCGCCGTCGTATCCAGTGACCGCGCCGTAGAGTTGCCCCAGGAGTTCACGGATGCGCTCTTCGCCGGTGATCATGCCACCTTCTTTCGTGGCGACGATTTTGGAGCGCAGCGCGTCGCAGTCTGCTGCGAGTTGCTGCAGTTGCTTGGCCAGAGGATCTTTCGCTGCCAGCTTTACCACCCGTGTGTTCGCCGCGTCGCGGACGCCTTCAATCGCTTCAACGCCATAGGTCATGTGCTCGAGCTCTTTGTAAACCTTCATCGAGAGTTCGTACTGAGCCCTGCGTTCCTCGATCGAATATTTGGCGCGCGGATCGATCGCGACATTCAATTGCTCGGTGTAGGTATGATCTCCTTTGGTTAATTTTACGGTGTAGGTGCCCGGCAGAACGCGCGGCCCCTGGGCCGCTTCAAACAGCGCCGAAGCCGCAGGCGCAACCGCCGGCGGCTTCACCCGCATGCCCCAACTGGCGCGGTTCACCCCGCGGTGCTTGCTGCCGGAGACGGTGTCAACCAGTTTGCCCTCCTGATCGAAAATCTCGATCTTCAGATCGCCGAAAATGTGTCGCCCTTTCTGGTAATACGTGATCTGCGCGTCGGCGGGCCGATTTTGGCCGCGGAAGGTTTCATTGCCTTCAGGCCATCCGCCGCCAACGTCAAAGTATTGAATAGCAGGACGGCTTTCAATGAGCATTGCTTCTTTGCTCATCACGTCTGGAGTGAGCGCGCGGAGCGGCGAGATATCGTCCACGACCCAGATCCCGCGGCCGTGCGTGGCCAGAACCAGATCCGATTCCCGAGCCTGCATCGCAATGTCGTCCACGGGGGCGGAAGGGAAGTTACTTCCTTTGTACTGAGCCCAGTGCTGTCCTCCATCCACCGAAATATAGAGCCCGAACTCGGTACCCAGAAAAAGAAGGTTGCGGTTTACCGTGTCTTCTTTAATCACGTGAGCGTAGCCGCGCACGCTGCTCTCCTGTGCGGGAAGCGCGGTCCAGGTCTGCCCGTAGTCCGTTGTCCGGTAAACGTACGGCTTCATGTCGCCGAAGGTGTGACGATCGAACGTGGCGTAGGCAGTGCTTTCGTCGAAGCGGCTGGCTTCGATAGTCGTAACCCATGAATTCTTTTCCAGGCCGCTGACGTTTCCGACTACGTTCGTCCAGGTCTTCGCGCCGTCGCGAGTTACCTGCACGTTTCCGTCGTCGGTGCCCACCCAAATGATCTGGCCGTTTTTCGGCGATTCCGAAATCGAGTAGATGGAGGTGTGCATCTCGGCGGAAGAATTGTCGATGGTCACTCCGCCGGATTCTTCCTGCTTCTGCTTTTCAGGATCGTTCGTCGTCAAGTCAGGCGAGATCCGATCCCACGATTGCCCGTGATCGCGCGAGCGGAATAAAAACTGCGCCCCGATGTAGATCGTCCCTTTTTCGTTGGGGCTCATGTGAATCGGCGTGTTCCAGTTGAAGCGCAGCTTCTTCTCGCCATAGTTCGGCCAGGGATGGATGTCGCGCGTCTCGTGGGTGTATCGATTTACACGGCCGATTTCGCCGCCCTGTGCCTCGGCATAGAGGTAGTCGGGATCTGACGGATCTTCGAACATCCAAAAGCCGTCGCCGCCGTACATATTTTCCCAACGCGAGTTAGTCACTCCGCCCGGATAGGAAGAATCGCCCACCCACGAACTGTTGTCCTGCAGGCCGCCGTAGACGCGATAGGGGTCGGCATTGTCAACGCTGACGTGATAAAACTGCGAAACCGGCAGATTCATCTGATGCTTCCAGCGGTTGCCGCCGTCTTCGCTGCGCCATAAGCCGCCGTCGTCGCCGGCGATCACGATGTTCGGATTCTTCGGATCGATCCAGACATCGTGAAAGTCGCCGTGATCGCCACCTGAAACCGTGTTGAAAGTTTTGCCGCCGTCATTGCTCAGCAACAAAATTAGATCGGGCTTGAAAATCTTATTTTCATCTTTCGGATCGACAATCAAATTTCCGAAATAAAAAGGACGCCAAACCATGTAGTTACTGGCGTCGAGCTTTGTCCAACTTGCGCCCCCATCGTCTGAGCGATAAAGCCCTCTTCCTTTTTCTGCTTCGATGTTGGCATAGACCACGCTGGGCTTCGACTCGGCTACCTGTACCGCGATGCGGCCGTAGGGTTTGGCGGGTAAGCCTTTCGCTTTGCTGTCGCTGATTTCGCTCCAGGTTCCGCCGCCATCGGTGGACTTGAAAATCCCGCTGCCGGGGCCGCCGGAACGGAAAGTCCAGCCTCGCCGGCGGAAATCCCACATCGCGGCATAGATGGTCTTCGGTTCCTGCTTGCTGCGGGCAATCATGGCGCATCCGCTCGAACCATTCACGCCCGCCAAAACTTTCTTCCAGGTCTTTCCGCCGTCGGTCGTCTGGTAAACTCCGCGCTCGTCGTTGTCGTTCCACAAATGGCCAGTAGCGCAAACCAGAACATCGTTGCTGTCGGCCGGATTCACCAGAATCTTGGCGATGTGCTCGCTATCTTTCAGCCCGACGTTGGTCCAGTTCTCGCCGGAATCGGTCGACTTGTACACGCCGTCACCGACCGACACGCTGTTACGCGTCCAGGCTTCGCCCGTGCCGACCCAGACGATTTTCGAGTTCGAGGGATCAATCGCCACGGCGCCGATCGACTGCACATCTTCGCGGTCGAATACCGGCTTGTAAGTCGTGCCGCCGTTCACTGACTTCCACACTCCGCCGCTGGCTGCGCCGACAAAAACCGTGATACGGCCATCTTCTTCGACCGCGTCGAGCGCCGCAATGCGTCCGCTCATGGTGGCCGAGCCGATGTTGCGCGCGGGCAATCCTGAAACCGTGGCCGAATCGTAGCGGTACGGCGCCTGTGCATACAAAGAGGCGCAGAATGAGGCGAATAGCACAACTCCCAGCCAAGAATTGCGAGCAGATGATTTCATGTTTACGATTCCTCTTCGACGCCAGTGATTTTTGTTTTCAGATTTTTCTTCCCTGAACCAAAGTCCCCGTCTAGTGCACGCCGACGATTCCTGAGTCTCTCTTGTCTGTCCTGAGCGATGGCGGCAGCGCAAAGTCTTTGGGATCGATGGGCACATTCACTTCAATTTTCTGCACGGTGGTGGTTTGCGAGTTGGGATTATTTTTCGGCCCCTGCGAAATCGAATAGGGATACATCACTCCAGCAACCGGTTTGTAGGAGCCGAAGCTCACTACGTTCTCGCGCTGCGAGCCGCGAATGAACTCCTGAATCTCGCGGCGAATCTCCATGAAGGTGTCGGGATCGAGATAGTCGTAAATGATGTCGCCATTCTTCAAGGTCACCTTTAGGCGCAGCGCATCGTCGCCATCGACTACGTCGTGGCCCAGAAATTCGACCGTGCTGCCTTTCTCCTGATAATCGACCAACGGGCCGTCGAAGTCGGCGTCGAGCAGCAGGTCGCGCAGGTCGTCCTCGCCCATGAGTTCGGGATCTTTTTTCCCGCCAAAGGGCTGAATCGTCCAACCGTTGGCGCCGTCGTAGGCCTGTACCTGCGTCATCCCTTGCAGGGAGAACGTCTCGCGGACCAGGTTCGGGCGCTGATTCTCCTGGCCTACGGACGCGGTAAAGCCGCCGCCGCCTTCGAACCTGCCGGTGATGCGGACGGTCTTGATGGCCTTCATTTTCTCCATGCCGCCGCGCGCCTGGATGTTTTTGGCGATCAATTCATCGGCAGTCTGGGAGTAGGAAAGGGTAGCGAGGCAGCAGGCAGCAATGAGCACGGTCAACGCACGACGCATCGAGCAAACTCCTGTTGTTGAGGGACTTTAGAACGTACTCTGAAAACCTGGAAAACGGAAACAGTACTCTACTCGGGAGTAGACGTTTTGTTCAAGTAGAGGTGAGCAGGGGAAGAAAGGAGAAATGCTCTCCCCATTTCATGGTATGTTGGCCGCCAAGGCCAAGAAGGCTGATGACTCGACTCCTCAAACTCGCACAGATGGCGTTCGCGGCCTCGCTCTTCCTGTCAGCAGGCAGTGCGGCCGTGG
>Ga0070765_100000715_pt1 | contig 19860 bp, 14 predicted proteins | sample HubBroMetageWFT5_FD_71516 | JGI IMG/M metagenome (GOLD analysis project Ga0070765, IMG submission 71516) | Warmed and freeze-thawed soil microbial communities from the Hubbard Brook experimental Forest, New Hampshire - Hubbard Brook CCASE Soil... | ecosystem: Environmental > Terrestrial > Soil... | reverse complement strand
CGGCGCGTACGTGCGCGAGCACTTCTTCGGCCGCGACCCGGTGCTGCTTGACCGCGTCTCGCATATGTCCGACGAGGAGATCTGGCTGCTCAACCGAGGCGGGCTCGATCAGCAGAAGGTGTACGCGGCCTACAACGCGGCCGTCGAGCACACCGACCAGCCCACGGTCATTCTGGCGAAGACGATCAAGGGCTACGGCATGGGCGTCTCGGGCGAAGGCCAGATGGTGACGCACCAGGCCAAGAAGATGACCGAGGACGCGCTGCTGGCCTTCCGGGATCGGTTCGAGCTGCCGCTGACCGACGAGCAGGTACGCGCCGCCGAGTACTACAAGCCGCCGGAGGACTCCGCCGAGATGGAGTTCCTGCGCGATCGACGCGGCGCCCTCGGCGGCAGCCTGCCCGTCCGCCGCACGAAGGCGGAGCCGCTCGAGGTGCCGGATTTGGAGCTGTTCAAGGGTCAGCTCGAGGGGACCGGCGAACGAGAGATCTCGACGACGATGGCGTTCGTGCGAGTCCTCGCCGCGCTGCTGCGAGACAAGAAGATCGGCCACCGGATCGTCCCGATCGTGCCCGACGAGTCACGCACGTTCGGGATGGAGGGGATGTTCCGGCAGGTCGGGATCTACTCGCCGGTCGGCCAGCTCTACCAGCCGCAGGACTCCGAGCAGCTGATGTTCTACAAGGAGGACAAGCACGGCCAGATCCTCGAGGAGGGGATCACCGAGGCCGGGTCGATCTCATCGTTCATCGCCGCCGGGACCTCGTACAGCACCCACGGCGAGCAGATGGTGCCGTTCTACATCTACTACTCCATGTTCGGCTACCAGCGAGTTGGCGACCTGGTGTGGGCGGCGGCGGACTCGCGGACGCGCGGGTTCATGCTCGGCGGCACCGCGGGCCGGACCACCTTGAACGGCGAGGGCCTCCAGCACGAGGACGGCCACAGCCATTTGCTCTTCTCGGTCGTCCCGAACGTCCGCGCGTACGACCCGACGTTCGGGTACGAGGTGGCGGTAATCATCCAGGACGGCCTGCGGCGCATGGTGGCCGAGCAGGAGGACGTCTTCTACTACCTCACCCTGATGAACGAGAACTACCACCACCCGGCGATGCCCGAGGGCGCTGCCGAGGGCATTCTGCGGGGGATGTACATGCTGCGTTCCGGGTCGTCCGAAGGCGGTCCGCGGGTGCAGCTGCTCGGGTCGGGGACGATCCTGAACGAGGTGCTGGCCGCGGCCGACCTGCTCGCGTCGGACTTCGGCGTGGCGGCGGACGTCTGGAGCGTTACGTCGTTCACCGAGTTGCGCCGCGACGGGATCGAGGTCGAGCGCTGGAACATGCTCCACCCGACCGAGGAGCCCCGCCGGGCATACGTGACCGAGCAGCTCTCCCCGCGCGAGGGGCCGGTCGTCGCCTCGACCGACTACCTGCGCGCGTTCCCCGACCAGATCCGCCAGTGGGTACCAGGCGGTTATCGCGTCCTGGGGACCGATGGGTTCGGGCGCAGCGACTCCCGACGAGCGCTCCGGCGGTTCTTCGAGGTCGACCGCCACTATGTGGCGCTGGCCGCCTTGAAGGAGCTCGCCGATTCCGGGGCGATCGATGCCGAGCGGGTCAAGGAGGCGATCGAGCGCTACCAGATCGACGCCGACGCCCCGATGCCGACGACGGTATGAGCGCGACCTCGGGTGCGGTATCGGTCGAAGTCCCGGACATCGGCGACTTCACGGACATACCGATAATCGAGATCCTGGTGTCTTCCGGAGACACCGTCGCGGTCGACGACCCGCTGATCACGCTCGAGTCAGACAAGGCGACGATGGACGTGCCGGCGCCGGTCGCGGGCACCGTTGGCGATCTCCTGGTCAAGATCGGGGACAAGGTTTCACAGGGGACCAAGCTGCTGACGTTGTCGCCGTCGGGTGAAAGCGGAGCGGCGAGCGACGGTGACGGCGGCGCGCCCGCGTCGGACGATGGACCTCGGCCCTCGGCGGGCACGAAAGCGGCAGACTCGGCCGACAGCGCGATCCAGGCCGAGGACCAGGCCGCGCCGGAGGCTTCGCAACCCGCGCCACAGGCTTCGCAACCCACGCCACAGGCTTCGCAACCCGCGCCGGAGCGTTCGCAACCCGCGCCGGACGCCTCGAAACCCGCGGCGGCTCCCCCTGCGTCTGCGGGGAACGGCGGCGGCCCCGTGTACGCCTCGCCTGCGGTTCGCCGCGTCGCTCGCGAGCTCGGAGTCGACCTGCACCGCGTGACCGGCAGTGGCCGCAAAGGACGCATCACCAAGGACGACGTCCAGGCGTTCGTCGAGGGCGGTCCGTCCGCCGCTCGGGGCGCGCCGGCCCCGGCTCCCGGTGCCGGAGGCGGCGGCGCCGGCGCGGGTCTGGACCTGCCGCCATGGCCGCAGATCGACTTCTCCAAGTTCGGCGAGATCGAGCGCGTGCAGCGCTCCCGGATCCAGCGCATCTCCGGCCCGGTGCTCGCCCGCAACTGGGTGATGATCCCCCACGTCACGCACAACGACGAGGCCGACATCACCGATCTCGAGGCGTGGCGCAAGCAGCTCAACGACGAGCTCTCGCGGGAGGGCGTCAAGGTGACGATGGTGTCGTTCCTGATCGTCGCGTCGGTAGCGACGCTCAAGGCGTTCCCGGCGTTCAACGCGTCGTTGGACGGCGATGACCTGATCCTGAAGCGCTATTACAACATCGGGTTCGCGGCAGACACTCCCGGCGGTCTCGTCGTCCCGGTGATCAAGAACGCCGACAAGAAGGGGCTGATAGAGATCGCGCGCGAGCTGACCGAGCTGTCGGGCAAGGCGCGCGAGGGCAAGCTGATGCCCGGCGACATGCAGGGGGCATCGTTCACGATCTCCTCGCTGGGTGGAATCGGTGGGACTTCGTTTACCCCGATCATCAACGCCCCGGAAGTCGCGATCCTCGGGGCCACGCGGTCGGCGATGAAGCCGGTATGGGACGGCCGCGAATTCGTCCCCCGGTTGATGGTCCCCCTGTCTTTGTCGTATGACCACCGGGTGATCGACGGCGCCGCGGCGGCGCGGTTCGTGGTCCACCTAGTCAAGGTCCTGAGCGATCTCAAGCGGGCACTGCTGTGACCGAGATTCGCGTCCCGGACATCGGGGACTTCCAGGACGTCCCGATCATCGAGATCCACGTCTCGCCCGGCGACGAGGTCGCGCTCGAGGATCCGCTGGTCACACTCGAGTCCGACAAGGCGACGATGGACGTGCCGGCGCCGGAGGCCGGGACGGTCGGCCAGCTCCGGGTCGCGATCGGCGACCGCGTCTCGGAGGGCAGCGTGCTGCTGACGCTCGACTCCGACGGCGCCGGGTCGAGTGACGGCGCCTCGGGGGCGTCCGCGACGGAGACCTCGGGGGCGGCGGAGACCTCGGGGGCGGCGGAGACCTCGGAGGCGCCGGCGGCGGAGACTTCCGAGGCGAGGGTCGAGCGCGAGCCCGCCCCTCCCCCGCCCGCGTCCGCCAACGGCGCGGCCGGCGATCACGACGCCCAGGTCGTCGTGATCGGGTCCGGGCCGGGGGGCTACACGGCCGCGTTCCGCGCCGCCGACCTCGGGCTGAAGACCGTGCTGATCGAGCGCTACGACACGCTCGGCGGCGTGTGCCTGAACGTCGGCTGCATCCCGTCCAAAGCGCTGCTCCACGCCGCCCGCGTCGTGGCCGACGCGTCGGAGATGGGCGAGCACGGGATCAAGTTCTCAAAGCCCAAGGTCGACGTCGACGAGCTGCGCGCGTGGAAGGCGTCCATCGTCAAGAAGCTGACCGGGGGGCTCGCCGGACTGGCCAAGCAGCGAAAGGTCGAGGTGGTCACGGGCGAGGCTCTGCTCGAGGGGCCGAACACGGTCCGCGTCGGCGATCGGACGATCACGTTCGACAACTGCATCATCGCCTCCGGGTCAGAGGCGGCGACGATCCCCGGACTGCCCGAGGACGAGCGGATCTTCGACTCGACCGGCGCGCTCGAGCTACCGGCGATCCCGAAGCGGCTGTTGGTCGTCGGCTGCGGGATCATCGGACTCGAGATGGCGACCGTTTACGACGCCCTCGGGTCGAAGGTGACGATGGTCGAGCTGCTCGACCAGCTGATCCCGGGCTGTGATCCGGACCTCGTGAAGCCTTTGCACAAGCGAATCTCGGGGCGGTACGAGGAGATTCACCTCGGCACCAAGGTCGAGTCGGTCAAGGCTTCCGAGAAGCACCTCGAGGTGACGCTCTCCTCCGGGGAGACTCACAAGTTCGATGGGATCCTCGTGGCCATCGGGCGGCGGCCCAACGGGCGTTCCGTCGGGGCGCCGGCGGCGGGCGTCAACGTGGACGACGCGGGCTTCATCCCCGTCGACCGGCAGATGCGCACGAACGTGCCCAACATCTACGCGATCGGGGACGTGGTCGGCGGCCCGATGCTCGCCCACAAGGCCTCGCACGAGGGCAAGGTCGCCGCCGAGGTGATCGCGGGCGTCGCCGGCGCCGAGTTCGATCCCCGGGCGATCCCTTCGGTGGCCTACACCGACCCCGAGGTGGCGTGGATGGGGCTGACCGAGACCGCCGCTCGCGCGGACGGGATCGAGTACGAGAAGGCGGTCTTCCCGTGGGCGGCCTCCGGCCGCGCGCTGTCGCTCGGACGCGATGAGGGCATGACCAAACTGCTGTTCGACGCGGACTCGCGCCGGCTGCTCGGCGCCGGGATCGTCGGCGTCAACGCCGGCGAGTTGATCGCCGAGACCGTGCACGCGCTCGAGATGGGCGCCGACGCCGAGGACATCGCGCTGACGATCCACCCGCACCCGACGCTGACCGAGACGATCGGGTTCGCCGCTGAGATGGCCGAGGGCACGATCACCGATCTGATGCCCCCGCGCAAGCGTCCCGCGCGAGCGTCCTAGCGGTCTGACATCTCCCTGGGGCTTGGCCCTCGGGAAGAAACTTCAGCATGGCCACAGTTTCTTCCCAAGGACCTGGCTAGGGGCGGCGTCGCCGGCGGAGCGCCGCCAGCACCACGAGCGCGGCCGCGACCCCGAGGACAATCCGCACCGGCGACGTAGCGCGGCGCGCGAGCGCCAGCGCGCCGCCGCTCGACTCCGACGACTCCCTCGGCGCCGGCATCGCGAACTCCTCGGCGGCGAGCACGTCGTGGGGCTCGGCGATCCCGCTCGGATCGTCGGGCAATGCGATCGGCTGGTGGCGCAGCGTCGGGTCGCCTGACGGCACCGCGAACGCCTCGGCGGCGAGCACGTCGTGCGCTTCTTCGTTCGGATTACGGTGTTCCGGCATTGCCGCTCATGTTTCCAGATAAGGGCCTGGATCGTCGACTCAGCGGCCTCGCAAAGCCTCCCGAAAGATCTCAGCCACCCCGACTAAGATCGTGCTGGTTGGGGGGCGCGGCGGGTGATATCCTCTACTTATCTTGAGTAAGCAACTATCGAAAGCGAACGCCCTTACTGATGTCTAGTCGCCTTCTATTGATCCCGCTCGACGACGTCGTGGCCTTCCCGGGTATGTCGCTGACACTCGCGGTCGACGCCGGCGAGGAGGAGCGAGTTCTCCTCGTTCCCAGACACGAAACTGAATTTGCCAACGTCGGAACGGTCGCCGAGGTCGTTGATCGCGTCCGGCTGCCGGGCGGCGCTCGCGCCGTCACGCTCCAGGGGCTTCACCGTGGAGTTGCCGGCGCGGCCAACACTGCTCCCGACGGCCGGCTGTACGTCGAGGTCGACGAGCAGCCCGACCCCGTCCCGGTCGACGGCAAGACCCGCAACCTGGAGCGCGAGTATCGCGCCGTCGTCGAGGAGATCCTCGAGCTGCGCGGTGCCGACTCACGCGTCTCCTCGTTCCTGCGGGGCATCACCGAGCCCGGCGCGCTCGCCGATACCGGCGGGTATTCGCCTGACCTGTCCTACGAGAACAAGGTCAAGCTGCTCCAGACGCTCGATGTGACCGAGCGGCTCGAGCTCGCCCTCAACATGCAGCGCGAGCGGCTGGCCGAGCTCCAGGTCCGCAAGCGGATCCGCGACGACGTCGAGTCGGGCGCGGAGAAGCAGCAGCGCGATTACTTCCTGCGCAAGCAGATGGAGTCGATCCGCAAGGAGCTAGGCGAGGACGACGCGTCCGTCGTCGAGGAGTACAGAACCAAGATCGAAGAGGCCGGCATGCCCGACCCGGTCCGCGAACAGGCCGAGAAGGAGCTCGGACGGCTCGAGCGGATGGGCGAGCAGAGCGCCGAATCAACGGTCATCCGGACCTACCTCGACTGGCTGATCGCGGTGCCGTGGAGCAATCGCTCCGACGAGCGCCTGGATCCGGAGCACGCGCGTGAGGTGCTGGACGCCGACCACGCGGGTCTCGAGGACGTCAAGGACCGGATCGTCGAGTACATCGCGGTCAAGAAGCTCCGCCAGGAGCGTGGAATCACCGAGGACAAGCGCTCGGGTGCGATCCTCACCCTGATTGGCCCTCCGGGCACGGGGAAGACCTCGATCGGAGAATCGATCGCGCGGGCGACCGGCCGGAAGTTCGTCCGGATGTCCCTGGGTGGCGTTCGTGACGAGGCCGAGATCCGCGGTCACCGGCGCACGTACATCGGCGCCCTGCCGGGCCGGCTGGTCCGCGCGCTGCGGGACGCCGAGACGATGAACCCGGTGATCATGCTCGATGAGGTCGACAAGGTCGGCGCCGACTGGCGCGGCGACCCGAGCTCAGCTCTGCTCGAGGTCCTCGACCCGGCGCAGAATCACAGCTTCCGCGACCACTACCTGGACGTGGAGCTCGACCTGAGCAACGTGATGTTCATCGCGACGGCCAACGTGGCCGACACGATCCCCGGCCCACTGCTCGACCGGATGGAGGTCATTCGGTTCGACGGGTACACGAGCTCCGAGAAGACCGCGATCGCCCGGGGCTACCTGTGGCCACGGCAGCTGGAGCGAAACGGTCTCCGGCCCGAAGAGGTCGAGATCTCGGACGAGCTCCTGGGCACGGTGGCGAGCGAGTACACGCGCGAGGCCGGCGTTCGCCAGCTCGAGCGCGAGCTCGGGACGCTGCTACGGAAGACCGCAACCAAGATCGCCTCGGGTCAGGCGCAGGCCCCCGTCGTCATCGACGTCGACGCGGTCCGTGATGCGCTCGGCCGTCAACGGCACTTCCAGGAGTCGGCGATCCGCACTGCCGTCCCCGGCGTCGCGACCGGCCTGGCCGTGACCGGCACCGGCGGCGATGTGTTGTTCATCGAGGCCACCGGAATGCAGGGCTCGCCCGGCCTGACCCTGACGGGCCAGCTCGGCGACGTGATGAAGGAGTCGGCCCAGATCGCCCTCTCCTACGTCCGTGGCCATGCCTCCGAGCTCGACATCGAGCCGAACGCGTTCGAGGATCGCACGTTCCACGTGCACGTGCCGGCCGGGGCCATCCCCAAGGATGGTCCGAGCGCGGGCGTGACCATGGTGACCGCGCTGACCTCGCTGCTCAGCGACAGGCCGGTGCGTCACACCGTAGGCATGACCGGCGAGGTCACCCTCCAGGGCCGGGTGTTGCCGATCGGCGGCGTCAAGCAGAAGGTCCTGGCGGCACACGCCGCGGGCTTGACCGACGTGGTTCTGCCCGAACGTAACCGGGGCGACCTGGACGACGTGCCGCAGGAGGTGCGCGACGCGATGAACTTCCACTTCGCGATGACCGTCGACGAGGTGCTGGGCGTCGCGCTCGAGCCGGCCCCGACCCGACAGGCCGCGTAACCGACTTCCCCAGCTGGCAACGCAGCGCAGATAGTCCCGGCGGGCCTTGCCCGCCGGGACTTTTTGTTTGTGCGCCGGTGGTAGGTTGGACGGATGACCACGCTCACAGCCCCAGCCGAACAGAAGATCGTTGACGAAGTTCCCAAGCAGCTGTACATCGCTGGTGAATGGCGCGACGGATCGAAGGGCACGCTGTCCGTCGAGGATCCCTCGACCGGCGAGAGCCTGACCGACATCGCCGACGCCTCCACCGACGACGCCAAGGCCGCGCTGACCGCCGCGGTTGACGCCGGCCCCGATTGGGCCGCGCAGGCGCCGCGCGAGCGCGGGGAGATCCTCCGGCGCGCTTTCGAGGCGCTCACCGCCCGCGCAGACGACCTGGCCCTGCTGATGACACTCGAGATGGGCAAGCCGCTCGCCGAGTCCAAGGCGGAGATCGCCTACGGCGCCGAGTTCTTCCGCTGGTTCTCGGAGCAGGCGGTGCGGATCGACGGGCGCTACTCGACGAACGCCAACGGACAGGGGCGCGTGCTGACCATGCAGCAACCGGTGGGACCGTGCCTGCTGATTACGCCGTGGAACTTCCCGCTCGCGATGGGTACGCGCAAGATCGGCCCGGCGATCGCGGCCGGGTGCACGATGGTCGTCAAGCCCGCCCAGCAGACGCCCCTGTCGATGCTGATGCTCGTCAAGATCCTCGAGGAGGTCGGGCTTCCAGGCGGCGTCGTGAACCTTGTCACCGCATCCTCGTCGAGCGAGACGATGAAGCCGCTGATCGCCGACTCGCGGCTGCGGAAGCTGTCGTTCACCGGCTCGACCGAGGTCGGGCGCACGCTGATGGAGCAGGCCTCGCAGAATCTGCTGCGGCTGTCGATGGAGCTCGGCGGCAACGCGCCGTTCATCGTGTTCGACGACGCCGACGTCGACGCCGCGGTTCAGGGCGCGATGATCGCGAAGATGCGCAACGGCGGCGAGGCGTGCACGTCCGCCAACCGCTTCCACATCGCCGATGGGGTCGCCGATCAGTTCGCCGAGAAGCTCGCCGAGAAGATGGGCGCGCTGAAGGTCGGTCGCGGGACCGAGGACGGCGTGCAGGTCGGGCCGCTGATCGACGACAAACAGCGCAGCAAGGTCGCCGAGCTCGTCGAAGACGCGATCGGGCGCGGCGCGAAGGCGGTCGTCGGCGGCCACGCCCGCAACGGCGCCGGCTACTTCTACGACCCGACGGTGCTCACGGACATCCCCGACGACGCCAACCTGCTCCACGAGGAGATCTTCGGTCCGGTGGCCCCCGTGAAGGGATTCGCCGACGAGGACGAGGCGATCGCTGCGGCCAACGACACCGAGTACGGCCTGGTGGCGTACGTCTACACGAACAACCTGAAGCGCGCGCTTCGCGTTGTCGAGCGGCTCGAGACCGGCATGGTCGGACTCAACCAGGGCATGGTGTCCAACGCCGGCGCCCCGTTCGGCGGCATCAAGCAATCGGGCTTCGGCCGCGAGGGTGGCTACGAGGGGATCGAGGAGTACCTCGAGACCAAGTACGTGGCCGTGAACCTCTAGTGGCTCGTCGGTAGGACCTGCAGACGGGTCCACTAGTTCACGACTCACCGTTTTCCCGGCAATAGTGGTCCGTCGCCGTTCGGTCGCGGTGCGTGAGCGTGAGAAGGCCCGACGTAAGCCCGGATTGACGCTCTGACGGTAAACGACGATTGACGATGTCGTACATCTGTCCACGCTCCGGAGTCACTGCTCAAGTGACCGGGTAGCGAGGGTCTGGCGCACTAAGGAGGTAAGAGGAGTCAGGGAGGTCCAGCGCTCGTTGGCGCGGTTTAGTCCGCGCCAACGAGCGTCCCGTCGCACTCGCATTCACCAAACCAAGCGCCGGACCCCCGACCTGACGGCCGGGAAGTGAGTAACCACGAAGTCCTCAGCTTGGAGGAGTCAAATGTCAGTACGCAAACTCGGGATTATCCTCGCAGCGGCGTTTGCCGCCGCGCTGATCGTTCCGGTCGCCGCGGACGCTCAGGCGAGCGCCCCGGCTCCGATCGCCGCAACGTCCCTGTCTCAGATACCGGTGTCCGGGACGACACACAGCGGCAAGACGTTCACCGGTCATTACACCGTTACGCAGTTCGTCACGCGCAACGGCAAGACATACGCGCTTGGCACGCTGGTCGGAAGGGTCGGCGGGCGCCACATCTCGCGCTCGAACGTCGCGATTCCGGCGTCGGTGCAGCAGTCGACCATTCCCGGCGCGGCGAAGTCTGCCGCGGTGACCTGTCCGATCCTCCACCTGGTGCTCGGACCGCTCAACCTGAACTTGCTCGGGTTGAACGTGAGCCTCAACCAGGTGGTGCTCGACATCACGGCGGTGCCAGGAGCCGGCAACTTGCTGGGCAACCTCCTGTGCTCGGTCTCGAACCTGTTGAACGGCACCGGCACGTCCGGTCTCACCTCAGGGGAGCTATCCGGGCTGTTGAACATCGTCAACCAGCTGCTCGGCATCCCCGCCCTGCAGGGTCTGTAGCCCGCCCGCCCCGGGGCGTGGGCGGCGGCCGACGAGGGAGCGGCCCCCTCCCCGCCCCGCGTGGGGGCACCCCTACGTGGGCACCCCCACGCCCCACGTGGGGGTGGCCACGCCCGTGTGGGGCGGCGGTTGCAAGCCGAATCCCACACGGCGCGCTCCGAACCGATTACCGTTTGTTCTCGGGGGCGCCGACTCGGAGGGAGGGCACGCGAGCATGCAGGACAACGGGGAGTCAGGCGACTCGGTCACAGCATCAAAGGACCCGGCTTCTCTTGGCGCTGCCGGCGACGGCGACACGACCAGGAACGAGAGCGTCGTCACCCGGCTCATGCGGGCGGGCAACGACGAGGTCGATGCTCTGCTCGAGGCGCTCGGAATGCGAGACCAACTCAGCGGCGAGGCCCAGGACATCGCGCGGCTGATCGAGCGGCGGCTCGCCGAGGTCGCGTGGGGTGACCACGCTCACGCGCTCGACCAGCTCGAAATCCAGCGCGCGTTCCTCGTGCACCGCTTCATCGGCCCGATGAAGATGTACGAGCGGAGTCTCCGGGGCTACTCGGTCCTCGACAACTTCCTCAACCTGACCTCGATCCTCGCCGGCGTCGGCGGCTCGTTGGCCGTGGCGCTCAACGCGCCCAAGGTGTACGCGATCGTCCTAGGCCTGCTCGTCGGGCTGCTGCAGAGCATCAGCCAGTGGCTGAAGCCCTCCCAACGCTCGACCCGCCGAGGGATTGCCGCCGCCTACCTGCGAAGCGAGGCCTGGGCGTTCCTACAGGGGCGCGATCGCTACCGAGGGAAGGACGACCGGATCGCGTGGGGGCTGTTGTGCGATCAGATCAACAAGGTGCAGACGCGGGAGTCGGCGCAGCAGGACCAGGAGGCCGCACAGGTCCACGAGTCCTACGGCGTCCCGCGGTGACGCTTATTCGAACCACATACCGGACGCAACCCGGGCCTCGACCAGACGCGGACCGTCGTCCGCCGCCATCGCCGAGCGGAGCGCGGCCGTGAGCTCCTCGCGGTTCGACACCGTGTCCGAGGGCACACCGTAGGCCCGCGCCACCGCGGCCGTGTCGAGCCCCGGCAGCTCGAGACCCGGGGCGCCGGTGACCTGCTCGAACTCCGCGAACCACTTGAGGATCATGTACTCGGCGTTCCGCAGCACGAGGAACGTGACCGGCACCTTGTATGCGGCCGCGGTCCACAGGACGGTGATCCCGTACTGCGCCGAGCCTTCGCCTACGACGCACACCACCGGGCGGCCGGGCTCCGCCAGCTGGACCCCGACACCGGCACAGATCCCGAAGCCGAGCCCGCCGCTGGCACTCTGGTAGTAGCTGCCTGGTTGCGACAGCCGCAGCCGGTTGCGCAGGGCGGCCGAGCTCGAGGGCACCTCGGCGACGGCTATCCCACCGTCGGGCCACACGTCGGCGAGTGCGGCCATCGCGGCTGAGCCGCTCATCGGGTCGGCTTGCGGAGGCTCCGGTGGCGCGGGCCGCGGATCGGGCGCGTGACGGTCGGATTCGCCGACCAGCTCGACGAGCGCCTGGAGCGCGAGGCCGACGTCGCCGACGATCGCGTCTCCCATCGGCGCGCGCGCCGCCTCGTCGGGATCACTCGTGATCGCGACCAGCGAGGCGCCCTCCGGGAGCAGCGGGCCCGGGATGTACGGGTAGTACGGGAACACGTAGGTGCCGACGACGAGAATCAGGTCGTGCCCGTCGAGCGTCTGCGCGAGCGGGCCGATCGCCGGCGGCAGCACGCCGACGAAGTTGGGATGGGTCTCCGGGAAGCCGATCCGGCTACTCGCGGTGCCGGGCGACGCCCATACGGGCAGCCGCTGCTTCTGGGCGAGCGTGACCGCCGCCTGCCAGCCGCCGCTGGCATCGATGTCGGGGCCGGCGACGAGCACCGGGTTGCGCGCCGACTCGAGCACCGCGGCTAGCTGCGCGAGCTCGGCCGGGTCGGGCACCGCGCGGCCGGTGACCACGCGACGCCGAGCATTGACGGCGCGATCCTCATCGGCCTCGGCGTCCCAGTCATCCATCGGGATCGACACGAACGCCGGGCCCCGGGGTGGCAAGGTGGCGTGATGGATCGCGCGCGCGATCGAGCCCGGCACGTCCTGTGCCCGGGGCGGTTCGTGGCTCCACTTCACGTACGGCTGCGGGCCGACGGTGGCGTCGCGGTTCGTCAGCAGCGCCTCGATCGTGACCTGCGCGCGGACCTGCTGGCCGGCGGTGATGATCAGCGGCGCCTTATTGGCCTTCGCGTTGCCGATCCCGCCGACGGCGTTACCGACGCCGGGAGCGGTGTGCAGGTTCACATGCGTCGGCCGTCCGCTCGCCTGGGCATAGCCGTCGGCCATCCCGACGACCACCAGCTCCTGGAGCCCGAGGATGTACCGGAAGTCGTCGGGGAGGTCGGCCAGCATCGGCAGCTCGGTCGAGCCCGGGTTGCCGAAGATCGTCGTCATCCCGTGAGCACGGAAGATCTCGAGCGTGGCTTCCCGGACGGTCGTCATATCGCCGCCGGGACCCTACAGTTCGAAGCGATCCGCCGTCTATCGTCGTTGACGATCACCATGCTCGTCGCCGTCACCGACCACGCCGCCGAGCGCTTCCGCCAGCGCGTCCGCGGAACGCTCGACGCGAAGACCGAGATCGCCTCCCGCGTCGCCCGCGCCCACGCCGCCGGCCGGGTCGAGCCCGGGTCCGGCGGAGCGGTCCTCGTCCGCGACTTCGACCGTCGCGATGTCGTCTACGTATGCCGCCCCGAAGGCGCGGGCGAGCTCGTTGTGATCACGCTGTGGGAGGAGGGCGACGACGCCGCAGTGCCCAAGCGGTTCACCGACGCGTTGCGCCGCGACGACCACCGGGTGAGCTAGCCGGCAGGTCACACTTCCGCCCCGGCGGCCGTCGGGATAGCGAACGGAGCACCGATAGCGCCCTCTTGGCGTGTCGCAGACGCCCAACTGACTTACTATACTTTATGAAGTATGCTTATCTTCCGACGGCTACTCGGCTTCCTGCGCCCCTACCGGCGCGCGGTGGCGTGGGCGTTCGCGCTCGCCTTTGGCGCGATGGGGACGACGGTCCTGATCCCGTACCTGACGGGACGGGCGATCGACTCCGTCAGCAAGCACCACCAGGACCAGCTGATCGTGTGGGCGGTCGTGATCGTGCTCGCCGGCCTGGCGCGGCTCGCGCTGAGCGCGTCGCGGCGACTGGTCGCGGGCAAGGTGTCGCTGGATGTCGAGGTCGACCTGCGCGACCGGCTGTACGGCGCGCTGCAGGCGCTCGAGCTCGCGTTCTTCGACCGCCAGCAGACCGGCCAGCTGATGTCGCGCGCCACCGTCGACCTTCAGTCGGTCCGATTCTTCCTCGGCTACGGCCTGATCTTCATCGCCCAGTCGATCCTCACCATCGCGCTCGCCGGGGTCGCGATGTTCGCGCTCCAGCCACCACTGGCGGCGCTGGCGCTGGCGCCGGTTCCGTTCGTGGTCGTGATCGCGTGGATGTACGGCCGCCGCTCCCGGCCCGCGCTCCAGGAGGCGCAGCAGCGCATCGCCGAGTTGACCGCCGAGGCCGAGGAGAACGTCTCGGGCGTCCGCGTCGTCAAGGCGTTCGCCCAGGAGGATCGGCAGCTCAAGCGCTTCGAGCACTCGGTCACGCGCGTGTTCGAGCAGCAGATGTACGCGACCAAGATCCAGGCGCGCTACACGCCGCTGATCAGCTTCCTGCCGAACCTGGGGCTGGCCCTGATCCTGCTCGTGGGCGGGCGGGACGTGATCCACGGATCGCTGACGATTGGCCAGTTCACCGCCTTCTACGCCTACCTCCTGCTGCTGATCTCGCCGATGCGCACGCTCGGCTACATGCTGAGCGCGGCCCAGCGCGCGACCGCGTCCGGCGCCCGCATCTTCCAGGTGCTCGACCGCGCGCCGCGGATCACGAGCCCCGAGAACGCGCCGGCGCTACCCGAAGGCCCCGGTCGGGTGTCGCTCCGCGACGTCGGCCTGACCTTCGACGGCGCCTCCCAGCCCGCGCTGCGGAACATCGACCTCGAGATCGAGCCGGGCAGGACGGTGGCGCTTGTCGGCGCGATGGGCTCCGGCAAGACCGCGCTGGTGTCGCTCCTTCCGCGGTTGTACGAGGCCACCGAGGGCTCGGTCCGGATCGACGGCGCCGATGTTCGCTCGGTCGATCTCCACAGCCTGCGCAAGGCGATCGCGGTCGTCACCGACGACCCGTTTCTGTTCTCGGCCACGATCCACGACAACATTGCGTATGCCCGGCCGGAAGCGACGCGCGACGAGGTCGTGCGGGCCGCGGAGGTCGCTCAGGCGGCCGGATTCATCGAGAGGCTTCCGAAGGGCTACGACACCCTCGTCGGCGAACGCGGCCTCACCCTGTCGGGTGGCCAGCGTCAGCGGATCGCGATCGCGCGGGCGGTGCTGGCCGATCCCCGGATCCTCGTGCTCGACGACGCCACCTCATCGGTCGACGCTTCGACCGAGCAGGAGATCAAGCAGGCGCTCGCCGAGGTGATGGCCAACCGGACGACGTTCGTGATCGCCCACCGTCTGTCGACGATCGCGCTCGCGGATGAGATCGTCGTCCTCGAGCACGGCACCGTCGCGGCGCACGGCAGCCACGACGATTTGCTCGAGGAGTCCGACCTCTACCGCGAGATCGTCGAGAAGGGCATGCCCGACCAGGTCTTCATGACGCGCAAGTCACTCGGGGCGGTGGGATTGTGAGTCGCCTGAACGACATCCGTGGACGCCTCGAGCGCTCCCGTGGCCGGGGCCGCAAGGTCCGCGGGCTGATCGAGCTGCTCGCGCCCTACAAGTGGCGCGTGCTCGCGATGTTCTTGTCGCTGGTCGCCGCGACCGCCGCGGCCCTGGCGCCGGCGCCGCTTGCCAAGCTGGCGATCGATCAAGGAATCGATCGCCACGACGCGGGCGCGCTGGACGTGATCGTCGGCCTGTTCCTGCTGTCAGCGATCGTGTACGCGGTCGCCTCCTGGGCGCAGACGTATCTCGTCGGCTGGGTCGGCCAGCGGGCGCTCCAGGATCTCCGCGTCCGGCTGTTCACGCACCTGCAGCGGCTGTCGATCGGCTTCTACTCGCGCAACCGCACCGGGGTGATCATCTCGCGGATCACCAACGACGTGGAGGCGCTCGATCAGCTGGTCGAGGACGGCCTGGCGACGCTGATCCAGTCGGGACTGACGTTGATCGGCGTGGTCGTGATCCTGTTCGTGCTCGATCCGCACCTGGCGCTGCTCACGTTCCTGGTGCTGCCCTTCCTCGCGGTGGGCGCGTTCGTGTTCCGGATCGCCTCCGCCGACGCCTACCGCCTCACGCGCGAGAAGATCGCCGCGATCACCGGCTACCTGCAGGAGACCCTGTCCGGGATCCGTGTCGTCCGGGCCTTTGGCCAGGAGCGCGCTCACATCCAGCGATTCCGTGAGCTCAACGACGAGAACCGGGCGGCGAACATGACCACGGTCAAGCTGAACGCCGCGTACTTCCCCGCTGTCGAGCTCCTGTCCGCGCTGGTGACGGTCGAGATCCTCGTGATCGGCGGGATCGAGGCGATCAACGGTCACACCTCGACCGGCGTGGTGTTCGCGTTCATCGCGGCGCTGAACAACTTCTTCGACCCGATCCAGAACCTGTCGCAGCTCTACACGACCTACCAGTCGGGGATGGCCGCGCTCGACAAGATCTTCGATCTGCTCGACGAGCGGCCCGACCTCTCCGACGCGCCCGACGCGACCCCGCTGCCGGCGATCCGCGGCGAGATCCGCTTCGACGATGTGTCATTCCAGTACGGCCGCGCGAGCGGCGCCGAGGACGGCGACTACGCGCTGCGCGACGTCGATCTCGTGATCCCGCCGGGCCAGACCGTGGCGCTGGTCGGCGAGACCGGCGCCGGCAAGTCGACGTTCGCGAAGCTGGTGTCGCGGTTCTACGACCCGACCAGCGGCGACGTACGCGTCGACGGCCGCGACCTGCGTACGATCACCGCCGAATCGCTCCGGTCGCAGATGGGGATCGTGCCCCAGGAGGGATTCCTGTTTAGCGGCACGATCCGCGAGAACATCGCGTTCGGCCGGCCGGACGCCACCGACGAGGAAATCCGCGCCGCGGCGCGCGCCGTCGGAGCGGACACGTTCATCGATGAGCTCGAGGACGGCTATGGCTCGCAGATCGGCGAGCGCGGCGTCCAGCTATCGGCCGGACAGCGCCAGCTGGTCGCGTTCGCGCGCGCTCTCGTCGCGGATCCGCGCATACTTGTACTCGATGAGGCGACCTCAAACGTCGACGTGCACACCGAAAGCCTGATCGAGCAGGGGCTGCGGCGACTGGTCGCGGGGCGGACCGCGATCGTGATCGCTCACCGTCTGTCGACGATCCGGCACGCTGGCCGGATCCTCGTACTCGAGCACGGCCGCGTGGTCGAGGACGGGACGCACGACGAGCTGCTCGAGGCGCAGGGACGATACTGGCGGCTCTATCGCGACTGGGCCGAGCAGGCGGCCGCCTGACGTGCCGGCAGTCACCGGGCTCGCCGTCACGGCGATGAAGGCCACCCGGCTGCGCGAGGTCGATCGCGTCGAGCTCGGGCCATATGGGGTACGGGACAACCGGCGCTTCTACCTGATCGACGACCGCAATCTGTTGGTCAACAGCAAGCGGGTGGGCGAGCTCCAGCAGGTGATCGCCGATTACTCGGAGGCGGAGCGCCGACTGAGCCTCCAGCTCCCAGGCGGAAAGGTCGTCGACGGCGAGGTCCGGCTCGGTGATCAGGTCACCACGAAGTTCTTCTCTCGGGTCGCGACCGGGCAGTTGGTCGAGGGGCCGTGGTCGGCCGCGCTCAGCGATTTCCTGGGGCGGAATGTGCGGCTCGTCGAGGCCGGCGACACCGGAGTCGATCGGGGCTCCGGCGGGGCGGTGTCGCTGATCTCGCGAGCGTCCCTGGAGCGACTCGGGGATGCGCGGGACAACGACTGCCGCCCGATCGATCGACGCCGGTTCCGGATGCTGATCGAGATCGACGGCGTCCAGGCTCATGCGGAGGACGAGTGGGTCGGCCGCGAGGTCCGGCTCGGGGAGGCGAAGGTTGAGTTCGGGGGCCACGTCGGCCGTTGCGTGATCACCACCCGAGACCCGGACACCGGTGCGGTCGACCTGCCCACGCTCAAGATGCTGGGCAGCTATCGCCTCGATCTCAACACCACGGAACCGCTGGCGTTCGGCATCCACGGCCGGGTGATCGAGCCGGGAACCGTCCGGGTGGGCGACTTGGTGACGCCGGCAGATAGTGTTCCCGGGTGATGACTGACCAGACCGTCCAGACCGAGAAACGCGTTGCGATCGAGGTGTCGGACCACATCGCGACCGTCACGCTCACCCGCCCGGAGAAGCACAACGCGCTCGACGTGGCGATGTTCGACGCGATCACCGACGCCGCCGCGCGTGTCGCACTCGAGCCGGGGGTGCGGGCCGCCGTCCTCCACGGCGAGGGACCGAGCTTCTGCTCGGGGCTCGACGTCGCCGGCGTGATGGCCAATCAGCCCGGTTCGGACGCGCTGATGGATCCGCTCCACGGGCCTGTGCCCAACTGGTTCCAGCGCGCCGCCCACGGCTGGCTCGAGGTCCCCGTACCGGTGATCGCCGCGATCCACGGCCACTGCCTCGGCGGCGGCCTCCAGATCGCCCTCGCCACCGACATCAGGTTCGCCACGGCCGACGCGAAGATGTCGGTGCTCGAGGTGAAGTGGGGGCTGATACCGGACATGGCGATCACGCGCACGCTTCCGCGGTTGGTCGGCATCGACGTCGCCAAGGAACTCGCGTACACCGGCCGGACGATCAGCGGCGCCGAGGCCCACGCCCTCGGGCTGGTGACCCACGTGAGCGACGATCCGCTTGCCGCCGCGCAGGCGCTCGCCGCCGAGATCGCGACCCGCTCGCCCGACGCCGTCCGCGGGATGAAGCGGCTGTTCGACGAGTCCTGGACGGGGTCGGCCCAGGAGACGCTGCGGCTCGAAGCCGACATTCAGCTCGACCTCCTCGGGACGCCCAACCAGCTCGCCGCGGTGACCGCAGGGATGACCAAGCAGCCCGCGGAGTTCGTCGACCCGACCTGAGATCCGTGGTGATGCGCGCGCGAGCGTCGGTCGTGGCCGTTCTTGCCTCGGCTTTGCTCGCGCCCGCCGCCAAGGCATCCATCGTCCCGGCACCTCTCCCGGCGCTTCAGCAAGCGCGCGCGGCACTCGCCGGGCTGACGAGCGGTGCCGCCGGATCGCGGAAGTTGGGCGCCGCGACCGCCGCCTCGCTGTGGATAGATCCCAGCGACATCGCCGCCCCGCCCGGCGGCAAAGCCGTGTTCGCCGACACCCGCCGCGCGCTCATCGACCTCGAGCCACAGCTCGCGACCGGCACCCCACCCCACGCCGTCACAAAAGCAGAGACGCTGATCCTCGCTGCCGACCGCCGCCTGGCCGAGCACGCAATCCAGGAGGCCATCCGCGGCGCCGGAGGCCTGGTCTTTCGCGCGAGGGGCATGGTCCTGTCGGGCGACCGGTGGGCCCAGACGAGCCGGGTCGACCTCGCGGCCGAGCAGTACGGCAGAGCCTGGCTCGACGCGTTCGGCGCTCTGACGCCGCTCGCGGTGACGCCGGCTGAGAACGTTCCGCCGACGGCGCTCGCGACGGCCGCGGAGAACGCTCTCGCAAACGGCCGGATCGCGTTCTCATCGGTCCGGTCCATCTCCAATCAGCCGCCGCTCACCGCCCTCGGCAAACCCGAAGTGCTGCTCGCCGCTACCGATAGCTGCCCCGCGTGCGAGATGGAGAGCTGGGCGGTCGTCGAGGCGCTCTCCCAGTTCGGGGTGTTCGCCGATCTCCAGCTGAGCCAGTCGGCGCCGACACGCCGTCCGCTGGTCAGGGGACTCAGCTTCCGCGATGCCGGCTACGGGAGCCCGTACGTCGCGTTCGCGATCGGCAAGCCCTCGAGCAACGTTCCGCTCCCGTCGGTCGACGTCGCCAGCAAGTTCGCCGACGTGGGCTCACCGACACCACCGAGCATCGCCGGCGGCCTGTCCTGGACCAAGCTCGCGGGATCGCTCTCGCGCCCCAAGACCCCGTCCGGTCAGGCGATCGACGGCACGGCCGAGCTGCTCACGGCCGAGATCTGCGACGTCACGGGCGGCGCTCCCGCCGAGGTATGCGGGACGGCGGCCGTTCAGGGCTATCAGAAGCGGCTGCCGCCGGCATCCTGAGCCAGTCGCGAGGAACGCAACTGGGGAACAGGGACTCGAACCCCAACTTCGACGTCCAGAGCGTCGCGTGCTGCCATTACACCATTCCCCAGTGCTGTGCGTGGCTGTTGAGACTCAGGGGCCGAGTATAGGTCCTAAGGCGCCGTCAGATCGCGCCTAGGTCGCTCGAGAGGTCCTCGAGCTCGCCCACGTGATGCTCGACGGCGGCTCCCGAGCTCAGCAGCCTCCCGGCGTGCTCGAGGTCGTCCGAGCGGCCGACGGTCAG
>Ga0070765_100000712_pt1 | contig 19888 bp, 18 predicted proteins | sample HubBroMetageWFT5_FD_71516 | JGI IMG/M metagenome (GOLD analysis project Ga0070765, IMG submission 71516) | Warmed and freeze-thawed soil microbial communities from the Hubbard Brook experimental Forest, New Hampshire - Hubbard Brook CCASE Soil... | ecosystem: Environmental > Terrestrial > Soil... | reverse complement strand
ACGTTACGTTACGAGAGCGTGTAGCGCACAGGGAAACTGGCCGCAGTTGCCGCATAATGACTGTGGAGGTGTTTTTCAGTGGGGCTAAGGCTCGATTATCTGTCTTGTGTGCTTACCATTTTCTCAACAATCTTAGTCGGACGCAGATATTGGGAAGGCTGGGTTCTGGCTGGTCTAAACAGCATAATTATCTGTTTCATTGGAATGAGAACGTCGCAGTGGGGTTTCGTTCCCGCAAATCTGTTTTGCATCGTGCTTTATGTCGCCAACCTCAGGGCCTGGCGAAAAGCTGAGATTCGCTGACCAAAGAATTACCGAAGCGACTCTTCAACTTCAGACAGCCAATCGGGACGTTTCAATACTTCGCGGGGCTTGGGGCCATCCGCAGCGCCCACGATTCCGTCTCGCTCCATCAGGTCGATAAGATGTGCAGCGCGCCCGTAGCCAATCCGTAGACGCCGCTGCAGCAGGGAAGTCGAAGCTTTACCGAATTCCACCACTAACTTAACGGCATCTTCGTAGAGCGGGTCGTGCTGGGCTTCTTCGTCACCATCCCCGCCCGCGCCAGATCCGTCGTCTGCACGCTCTTCTTTCGGAGCCTGTAAGAATTTCTCCTCATATTCGGCCAAGCCCTGCGCTCGCCAGAACTCAACCACAGCGGCGATTTCCTTTTCTGTAACAAACGGAGCGTGCAGACGATGAACGCGTGCCGATCCAGACGGCAGATAGAGCATGTCGCCGCGTCCCAACAAAGCTTCAGCGCCGTTGGCATCCAGAATCGTGCGCGAGTCCACCTTGGTAGCTACGCGGAACGACATGCGTGCCGGGAAATTCGCCTTGATCAGACCCGTGATTACGTCGACCGATGGCCGCTGCGTCGCCAGCACCAGGTGAATACCGACTGCGCGCGCCATCTGCGCGAGCCGCGTGATGGATTCTTCCACGTTGCTCGAATCAAGCATCATCAAGTCGGCCAATTCGTCGATGATGATCACGATGAAGGGAAGTGGACGCTCTTCGGCACTCTCGCCAAACAGGCTCGGCGTACCGTTTTCGTCGAAGAGCTTATTGTACTGATCGATATTGCGCACGCCCTTTTCGGCCAGCAATTTGAGCCGCCGCTCCATTTCGCGCACAGCATTGCGCAGCGCATTCGCCGCTAGCTTTGGTTCGGTGATGATCGGTGTGTAGAGGTGCGGAACGCCTTCGTAATTGCCCAACTCCAGCCGTTTCGGATCGACCAGAATCAATCGCACTTGATCGGGCGTCGCCTTGTACAGGATCGACATGATCATGGCGTTGATGGCAACGCTCTTGCCCGCTCCGGTCGAGCCAGCGATGAGCAAGTGCGGCATTCCGTTCAAATCCGCGGTAACGATGCGTCCGTTGATGTCTTTGCCCAGTGCGAGTGTGAGCTTCGACTTCGAGCCCAGGAACTCCGCGGACTCAATGTTTTCCCGCAACCAAATGATTTCGCGGTCGCGGTTTGGGACCTGAATGCCTACGGTTGACTTGCCGGCCATGCGCTCGATCAGAATGCTCTCAGCCTTTAGCGCAAGACACAGATCGTCCGTCAGGTTGGTAATGCGGCTGTACTTGATCCCCGCCTCAGGTTTGAATTCAAAAGTCGTGACCACGGGGCCGGGATTGATCTGGGTGATTTGTCCGTGCACATCGAACTCCGCGTACTTTCCCGTCAACACCTGGGCGAGTAGCTTCAGTTCATCGGCATCGATGGCCTGCTGCTCATCCGGCCGATGCAGCAGGGAACTGGGCGGCAGCTTGAAACCACCCGCGGCAATGCGAGGCAAGGTCGTCTTTGGTTTCTGCGCACTGTCGGCACGCTCGCTGACTTCGGGGGAAATTGTATGTGGCTCAGACCGGGATTCCGCGATCGGTTGGTCCGCGTCCTCTTCCGCAAAAGCTCGGTCGATACCGGTCCGAACTGGCTCGGGAACCCGCGTCTGAGGCTGAATGGGCGGCGCTGCCGGCCGCGCTGGAACCATCTGCGTGGTGATGACTGGCTTCGGCGCAGCCCGGCGTTTTTCAAGTTCCTGCTGCATGCGCTTCTTGGCGCGAGCATCCCGCCAATCTTTTGCACGATCCCAAAGCGCAATCGCGAAAGCGAACCGGGTCGGCGCCCAAAGTTGCAGTGCGGCAAAAGAAAACGCGGTCGAGAGATACAGCGCCACCGCCAAAACGCTGGCGCAAACGATATAAGCTCCCGCGAGGTTGAAGTAGTGGATGAGAAAATCCCCGACCACTCGGCCAAATAGACCTTCGATCGGGATTGCGTTCATCCAACGCAAGTGGCCAGGCAAAAGCGCCAGCAGAGCGGGAACAAAAATCAGCAGCCAGACTCCGCCTAGAACCTTCGCAACCGGGGAACCAACCTTACGCGAACGAAACCAACGAACTCCAAGCGTTGCGGAAAAGACCGGAAGCAGGAAGGCTCCAATGCCGAAACCCTGCAACATCAGGTCGGAAATAAGCGCACCGACCACGCCGATCCAGTTGCGCGCGGCACGCGAGCTGGTCAGCACGGAAGCGCTATTCAACGACGGATCCAGTGGCGAATACGAGGCCAATGCAAGGAAAAGAAGGAGCGCGGAGACGCACAATAGAAAGCCGACCAGCTCGTTGAGCCGGCGGTTATTGGTTGGGGCAAAGATCTGTGAGAGATACCTCATAGGCATATTTTGTCCTGCGCAGGAAACAACATTCCTGCCGGGTGCCAGATCTATGCCAGAGCCTTTCGATTATGACAAGAAAGCGTCAACCCGACAACTCAGGATTCCCGGCGGTATCCAGAATGACAAACACCACCTGTAGCTCCGAGCGGAGCTCAAACACCAGCACCAGTGTCAGAGGGCCGGCTCACTGAAGATGCCACATGAACGCCAGACCAATCACGATCACGCCCACTACGATGCGATAAATGATGAAGACTTTCAAACTATTGGATTGAAGATATCGAATCAGCCAGGCGATCGCGATGTACCCAACCACGGCCGAAATCAGCACTCCCACCAGAAATGGCGTGTGCATCCCAGCGGGCAATCCCTCTTTCCTTAGTTCGTGAGCCTTAAGCAGGGCAGCACCCGCGATGAGCGGTGTCGACAACAGAAAGCTAAAGCGCACCGCAGCCTCTCGCGTCATATTGCGGAAGAGCCCCGCCGTGATGGTGGAACCTGACCGCGAAACGCCCGGAAGCAACGCGAAGGCTTGCGCACAGCCCACAATCACCGCGTCTGCAAGGCTGATGCCGGTGAGGGGCTTCTTCAGTTCGCCAACTTTCTCGCCCCACCACATCAACAGAGCGACCACGATCAATGCGCCGGCGATCAGAAATATGTGTTCACGAAAGTAATCCTCAGCCGAGTGTTCCAATAATTTACCGGCGATGGCGCCGGGTATCGTGGCGATGGCCAAGAACCAAAGAAGTAAGCGTTCCTCTCGCTGCTCGCCGGCCGTCAGGTTCTGGTCTGCGTCGGTCGCCTCGGAAAATCGTACAACCTTGCCGCCAAACGCCGCGCGGATAATCTGAAACCAGGTTCGCCGGAAATAAAAGAGAACGGATAGCAGCGTGCCAAAATGCAGCGCCACATCAAAAGTGAGCTCGTGCGCGGGCGAAAGTTCGTTCCAGCCCAGCAATCGACGCACAATGATCAAGTGTCCCGAGCTGGAAACTGGAATAAATTCCGCCAGCCCCTGAACGATGGCCAACACCACAACTTGATAAATTGGCAAATTATTCTACCCCGTTCCCGTAGGTTGGAATGTTCTGCGAGATCATGAACAATAGCAATTGAGCGCGGGCGCCCCAGTCGCTTTGCGGGCTCTGCGTCACAGCTTTCTGCGCTAGGGCGATGGCCTTGCCTCTGGATTCATCCGATTTCTTCACGTCAGGTTCACTCTTGTACATCTCAATCAGAGCCGACATACGCCATGCGGCATCATACAAGGCTTCCGCTGCCGCAGGCGACTGGGGATGGTCGCTCGCATACTTCTCGTACATCTCGGCTTCCTTCTCGGGACACTTGGGTGAGCCTTGCCAATCCCCGCACACTTTATTCTCAATCAGATGAAAGGCCGCCAAATCGGCCCACTTCGTTCCAGGGAACTTTTTTATCACTTCCTTCATGTACTGCTCGTCCATGCTCTGCCGAAGATACGCCTCCTTTTCCTTCGCGGAAGGAAGAGACATTACATCGGCTTTGTTGATCTGCCAGCGAATATCCGCTGACCGGTACATGGCTTCGCCGGCGAGCGGCGAGTTGGGAAAATACTCAGCGGCCCGGTAGTAGAGGCGCATGGCATCCTGCGCGGCGCCGCGGCGGCCCTGTCTTTGACTGGCCTGGTCTTCGGACTCCACGGCCTCGCCAAACACGATTTTGTCGCCGTTTGGCGTCGAGCCCTGCACCACGAACTTCTTCATCATCCAGCCCGTGATGACTTTCTCTTCGGTAACGGCGGCTTCGACGTGTAACCAGTCTCCGCTGGTCTCGAGGATTACAACTTCGCGACCGCGATCGATGTCGGCAAGCTTGTTCGAGTTGGAATCGGGTGACAAATAAATGGAACCGACCCGTATTGGCGTGCCCCGCACTGTTTCTGCGCGCGCCGCGATGCAGAGCAAGATGACGGCCACAACCATTAATCGCAGTCGCATAAATCTTCAATTCACAGCAGGATGTTGGTTTAAGAAACGTAGCAAGCTACATTTCTACAGTATGACGGCGAACCATGGCACAGACGTTGCTTGCAACCTTTCACCCTCGCCTCATCTCTTGCAATATGTTTGGATCGACATTCCCTCCGCTGATGATTGCCACATTGATGGTGGTTTTTGGCAGCTGGTCCTCGTGGAAAAGGAATCCCGCGACCGCGACTGCGCCGCTAGGTTCGGCCACAGTCTTAGGGTTCGTGGCCAGCCACTGCATGGTTTTCCGTATTTCGGATTCGCTGACGGTCACGATGTCGTCAACGTAGAGCCGTATATGTTCGAAATTGATCGCGCCGATACTTTGCGTTCGCAATCCGTCGGCCATGGTTTGAGAAACCTGCTCGGCAGTAGACTGAACGATCTTCCCGGCCCGCAAGCTGGCCTGCGCATCCGCTGCGAGTTCCGGCTCAACCCCTATGACTTTTGCAGTCGGCTTGCTCAGCTTAATCGCCGCTGCCACGCCGCTGATCATTCCACCGCCGCCTACCGGCACCAGTACGGTCTCGACTTCTGGTAAATCCTCCAGAATCTCGAGTCCCATCGTGCCCTGACCAGCAATGATCTTTTCATCATTGAATGGGGGGACAATAACGTAACCATGCTGTGCGGATAGTTCCTCGGCCTTAATTTGGCGTTCCAGACTGCCCGGACCAACCAACACGATTTCGGCGCCTAGGGATGCGGTCGCCTCGCGTTTAATGGCTGGCGCGTTGCTCGGCATCACGATGACCGCCTTCGCTCCCAACGCCCGCGCCGCATACGCGACGCCTTGCCCATGATTTCCGCTGGAATATGTAATTACTCCGCGGCTGCGTTCCTCGGGCGAAAGCGACGCGATTTTGTTGTACGCTCCTCGCAGTTTGAAGGCTCCAATGGGCTGCAAGTTTTCTGGCTTGAGATAGAGTTTGCGGCTGTCAGGCCCGGCGCCATCTTCACCCAATGACGCTTGGATGAGGCCCGTGCGCACAGTCACACCGCGCAAGCGAGCCTGAGCCTCGACAATGTCATGAATGGTGACCATCATTTACGATTCCTCGAACTGCCTGCAGCAATGATTGGATGGGCGCTTGCGGTCATTCCGAATGTAAAGGATACAGCCCGCGACTCGACCCGCCAAACGCAATATTGACATCATGATGTCTATAGATGTAACATCGTGATGTGAGAACCACTCTTTCTCTCGACGAGGATGTCGCCCGCCTCCTGAACAAGGAGAGTCGGCGATCCGGCGCTTCGTTCAAGCAGGTGGTCAATCATTTTTTGCGCTTGGGATTAATGATTTCAAAACAACCACCCAGAAAACCATTCGTGGTAAAGCCCATAAATTTGGGACTTCCCGCAGGACTGAGTTATGACAATGTCGAGGAGTTGCTCGAATTCCTGGAGGGACCGGAGTATCGGTGATCGTACTCGACGCAAACATTCTTATCTACGCGTACGATAGTGGCTCGTCTCAACATACAAAGGCGCGGGACTGGGTAGAAAAGACTTTCTCAGGTCTCGAGTCCGTCGGACTATCGTGGCAAACCGTGACTGCATTCCTGCGAGTAATGACCAACACTCGATTGCCCGGACCCCGGTTAAGCTTGGAGCAAGCGGTGCGTCTGGTAGACGAGTGGCTGGAGCAGCTCAACATACGAGTTCTTTCGCCCAGCGATGAGCACTGGATTTTATTGAGACGCATGGTTGTCGAGGGTCAGGCGTCAGGCGCGCTAATTAGCGACGCACAACTAGCCGCCTTAACCGTGGAATACGGCGGCGTGCTCCATACCACCGATCGCGATTTCGCGCGCTTCCCGAGTCTCCGCTGGACAAACCCGCTGGCGTAAGGCAACGCAGATATTCATGAATACCTGAAGGACTACAGGGAAAGGACACTATGAAACGCAAGGCAAGCACGTCCCACGACGAGGCTACAGTTCGTGAGCTTCGCGATAATCCCGAATTTGCCGCCGAGTACCTTCGGGCGGCATTGGAGGATGACGACGAGCCGAGCGGACTCCTGCTCGCCCTCCGTCGCATTGCGGAGGCTCGAGGTGGCATTGCCAGGGTAGCCAAGGCCGCCGGCATTGAGCGCGAGAGCCTGTACCGCGCCTTATCGGCTCGCGGGAACCCTCGTCTTTCGACTCTGGTTGGCGTGACCAAGGCGATAGGGTTGAGGCTCACGGTCAAAGCGGCCCAGTAGAGGTTGGGTTTACTCCTTCAGAGGGCTTACCGCTAGATTTCCAAAATCACCGGCATGATCAGCGGTCGCTTCTGCGTTTGCTTCGAGATGTAACGCTTCAAGTCGGCGCGGATTTTCTCTTTGATCACACCATAGTCCGCCTTTTCCTCGTCGCTCGAAGATTCCAGCGTCTGCATCACCAGTTGCCGTGCGCCGTCCACGAATCCGTCTTCGCCAGGGGCAAACCCGCGGGTGACAATTTCCGGCGAACTTTCCACCCGGCCTGAAAGCTTGTTGATGGCAATAATTGGCAGCACAATTCCATCTTCGCTGAGATGGCGGCGGTCTTTGATGATCAAATCCTCGACCACATCGGTTCTCGAACCGGAGTCAATGCACACCCGGCCAACGTTAACCCGGCCCGCCTTGCGCGCCCCCAGTTCGTCAAATTCCAGAACGTCGCCGCTCTCGATCAGCATCACGCTTCCGACTGAACTGTGCATCGCGCCCGCCATCTCCGCATGCAGCTTCAGTTGCCGGTACTCGCCGTGAATTGGAATAAAATATTTCGGTTTCACCAGATTGATGATCAGCTTTAGTTCTTCCTGGCTTGCATGACCGCTCACATGAATCGGCGGCGACGATCCATCTTCGTAAATGACATGCGCCTGCCGCCGGAACAGATGGTCGATCATGCGGTAGATCGCCTTCTCATTGCCTGGAATGATTCGTGACGAAAGCACGACCGTGTCGCCTTTCTCGATTTTGGCGTGCTTGTGATTGTCGACCGCGGCCCGCGAAAGTGCCGACATCGGTTCGCCCTGCGTGCCGCTGATCATCACGCAGACTTTCTCCGGCGGATAATTCTTCATCTCTCCCGGATGAATCAGCAGCCCCTCGGGAATCTCGATGTATCCCAGGTCTTCGGCAATTTCAGACGAATTGGTCATCGAACGTCCGACAAACGCCACTTTGCGCCCGTGCTGCCACGCCAATTCCACAGCCAGCTTGATGCGATGAATGGATGAAGAAAAACAAGAGATAAAAAGCCTGCGCTTGGTATGCGCGAATACTTCGTCAAATTTGCGCCGCACCGCCCGCTCGCTAGGCGTGTAACCTTTGCGCTCGACATTGGTCGAATCCTGAAATAGCGCCAGCACGCCTTCTTTGCCGTACTCCGCGAAAGCGTGTAGGTCGAACATCTTGTTGTCGGTCGGAGTCGGGTCGACCTTGAAATCGCCGGTATGAATCAGAACGCCGAGGGGAGTATGAATAGCCAGCGAAACGCAGTCGACAAGACTATGTGTCACGTGAATCGGATGAATCGTGAATGGTCCCGCCTTGAACCGCTCTCCAGCGCGAATCTCGCGCAGATCGGCGTTCTCGAGCAGTCCGTGCTCTTCCAGTTTGTCTTCCAGCAGAGCAAGAGTGAATTCAGTGCCCCACACCGGTACGTTGAGTTCAGAAAGAATCCACGGCAATGCACCAATGTGGTCTTCATGGCCGTGGGTGAGAATGATGGCGCGCACCCGCTGCCGGTTTTCGATGAGATAAGAAATGTCCGGAACCACAATGTCCACGCCCAATAGCTCGGCCTCGGGGAACATCAGGCCCGCGTCGATGACGATGATGTCATCGCCCCAGCGCATGGCCATGCAGTTCATTCCGAACTCGCCCAGACCGCCGAGGGGTACGATGTGCAGCTTTCCAGTTGGCATTTTAAGTGTCCATTGATCGTAGCATAGGAATGCTGGGCGGACCGGCGCAGGAGCGAGAACCGTGAATAGAGCAATGGGAACTGGTTTTTCTGGGCTGCTTGCGTTAACTTCAAGTCAGATGGCTATACAACAACGCAAATCGTGGCTGCGGCGGCGAGTGGAAAATGGCCTACGACGCGGCTTTCAACATGCCTACGAGACGGTGAAAGTCAACCCGAATAGGTTTCTTCTTCAGCTTCGAGCCGCGTATGGAGTGCCCATTAACAGCTTTCAAGGCATTTATTCCGTAGACATAAACGTCCTCGATGATCTTGCCAACGGCGTTATCCGCAGCGGAATGAAGTTGGCTGCGGCTGAAGGCGCCGGGTTTGGACTCGGTGGACTTCTGACCATGGTTCCGGACCTCAGCATCCTCGCCGGAATCACTCTGAGGACGATTCAGAAGCTTAGCCTGATTTATGGTTTCGAATACAACACCGACGAAGAGACGGCTGAACTTTGGATTGCAGCCGCCAGCGCCGCGGGTGTAGACATCAGCCGTGAGTTGCTGGAAAAAGAAGTGATCAATCGTTTTGTGCCTAAAGTGATCCAGCGGATTGCAGCACAGGCGAGCAAGGAAGCGGTCGAAAAGTGGGCGGGACGCGTGATTCCAATCGCCAGTTCAGCCATTGGAGCGGGCCTGAATTATTATTTTGTGCGTGCCTGGGGCGAGCGCGCTCGAGCCCACTTCCGCCAGAAACATATCGAGCTTCGGCGCCAGAAGAATCTGGCGCAGTCAGCCCTGCCGTTGATCGCGAATCCATCGCGCTCGGTTTCCTGATTTATCGAAGCAATTCTTCCAGCTCGATACGCTGATCGGTCTTCTCATCGCGATATTTAACAATCACCGGCGTGTAGAGCGACAAATTCCAATCCGCCGCTTGACCTTTTGTCACTGCTCGTGACCCCGGTACGACGACTGCATTTTCCGGCACTTCAAGTGGCTTGTCATCCGTGGCCCGGTAAATTTCTCCGCGCACAATGTCGTATAAAGGCGTGGAGCGCGTCAGGATCGTGCCCGCGCCCAACACAGCCCGCGTCCGCACCACCGTGCCTTCATAGACGCCGCAGTTTCCACCGATAAGCACGTCATCTTCGACGATGACGGGAGACGCGTTGATAGGTTCGAGTACTCCGCCGATCTGCGCCGCCGCGCTCAAATGCACACGCTTGCCGATCTGGGCACAGGAGCCCACCAATGCGTGCGAGTCCACCATCGTCCCTTCATCCACATAGGCGCCGACGTTGATAAACATCGGAGGCATGCAGATCACGGTGGGCGCAACGTAGGAACCGGTGCGCACTGACGATCCTCCCGGCACGATGCGTACGCGATCCCGGACCGTAAATCGCCGGGCAGGGAAGGTGTCTTTATCGACGAAAGAAAGGCTCACGTCTTCGCCCATCTTGCTAAGTTCGCCTAAACGAAAGCCCAGTAGAATGCCCTGCTTGACCCACACATTCACTACCCATTGTCCGTCAATCTTTTCCGCGGCGCGAATCTTACCTTGGGTCAGCTCATCGCGAAAATCCATGAAGATTTGACGGGCGTCGGGATTACTTTCAACTTCAAGAGAGGCGAGCCGTTCGATCGCGGACTTGAGGGATTCCATGCGAGGAAAGTATACGGGATTTTCAGCGCGACATTATTTCTCGGCCCACGCTGCGGTAGTTCTCCGCGAACTCTGCGCGTTGGGATTGTGTACCTGACGCCGATCAAAATCCTCAAGCGCGAAAGATCAGATGCACTTGCACTCGCTACGGATCAGCACGCCAGCCATGCCTTGCGAGGTTTCACGCGCTTCGCTAAGCGTCGCGTAAGGCCCGTGCCAGCGCGAATGGTTGGCGTCGTGTCCCGCCGGACGTCCCTTGCCGTGGTTGCACTGTGCGCAACTGGAGCGATGGACGACGATCTTATGCGGTCCCGCAAGCCAGTTTTCGTAGATGTAGAAATTGACTACGTCCGCAGGCGGAGTCGCTGGCTTGGCAATCACTCCCGCTTCAGTAGCGATCTTTTGAATTTTTGATCGGGTCTCACGCCGCATCGGCAGAAGAGGCAGACGATAAACCTCTTCGATCTTTCCCATCATCGCGAGCACCGCTTTTACCGGCATGGGATTAGATTCGATGAAGTTGGCGAGCATCAGTGCCACGTATTTGCGATGAATTCGCCGCGCTGTGTCCCAATCGTTGTTGAGTGCCGCCCGCGTCATATCTGCCATCTCGCGGGGAATTTCATTGGAAGCGACCGAAATGATCCCCACGCCTCCCAGCCCGATCAGCGCTAACGTAACCGCATCGTCGCCTGAGAAGATGAGAAAAGTTTCAGGTACGACAGCGCACAGTTCCGCCATCTGCGCTATATTTCCGCTGGCTTCTTTCACGCCAGCGATGTTCGGCACCTCCGCCAACCGAGCCAGCGTCGCCGGTTCGAGGTTTGTGCCGGTGCGGCCAGGGACGTTATAGAGAATGATTGGCTTATCCACGGCCTCCGCAATCGCGCGAAAATGCCGATACTGGCCCTCTTGCGTCGGCTTGTTGTAATAAGGCGAAGCCGTAAGAATCGCATCTACGCCCGGACGCGCAGCAACTTCTTTTGCTTTCTCCACCGCATCATGAGTTGAGTTGGAAGTTGCACCCGCCATGATAGGCACGCGCCCGGCCACAACTTCGATGGTGATATCAATGACCCGCAGCCACTCCTCATGCGACAGAGTGGGCGTTTCGCCGGTGGTGCCGCAGGGAACCAGAAAATCAATTCCGGACTCGACCTGCCACGCCACCAGGTTGCGCAGGGCGGCCTCGTCGATGGAGCCGTCCTGATGAAAGGGAGTTACAAGCGCTGTACCGCATCCTCGAAGTTGCATGAGATTAAGATATCGCGAATGGACGGGCTTGCAAAACTCGCGCATGAAGCCCAAACCAGCTCGCTCACAACTGAAGTTTGACCAGCCAGTTCGCAGGTTCCGGCAGAATCGCAAATTTTGGCAACTCGCCACGCACCATCGCTACTTCGTCGCAGGCATGAAATCGAGGGCAAACGTGGCAGTCTTTGTAAATCTTGTCGGGCAGATCCTCGCGTTGCGCGGTTGCGAAACCCAAACGAGAAAAAAATTCCGGAGCGCGCGTAAACAGGCACGTACAGGCGACGCGATGTTTTTTTGCCTCCGCCAGCAACGCCTTTACCAGATGCCCGCCCCCGCCTTTGCCCTGCTGCGAAGGCGCCACCGTAATGGAACGAATCTCGGCCAGATGCTGCCCGTAGAGATGGAGCGCACCGCAGCCGATAATCACGCCGCCGTCTTCGAGCACCACGAAGTCCCGAACGTTCTCGCAAATCTCGGCCAACGTGCGTGGCAGAAGAGTCCCGTCTCCGGCGTAAGCGCAAATCAGAGCGTGAATGCGGGTAGCGTCAGGCAGGATGGCTTTACGCGTGCGCATGGATGCCCTCCCGAATGGACTCGATTTTCTGTCGAGCATCCACCATCGCCTGCCGTACTCGTGCCGGCGCTGTACCTCCCTGAACGTCATGAAGAGCAAGCACCGATTCCAGCTTCAGGCACGCATAGAAATCGTGGTCGAATTGTGAGTTCACCGAATGCAGTTCCTCCAAAGATAGATCTTGAAGCTCGCAATGCTTCTCCAGACACATCTGCACAGCTTTTCCTATTTGCTCGTGCGCCAGACGGAACGGGACTCCGCGTCGTACCAGATACGTAGCGGCAGCCCAGGCGTTCATGAATCCCGACTGTGCCGCTTGCTGCATCGCTTCGTAGTTGAACTCCGCTTCTTTCATCCAGCCGGTCACTAACGGCAGCAGCGACATCACCGTGTCGGCTGCGTCGAATAAGCGTTCCTGAGTCTCCTGCAAATCTTTGTTGTAGGCGAGAGGCAAGCCTTTCATGCAAATTTGCAGGGTCGTCGCATCGCCAATCACGCGAGCGCACTTGCCGCGCGCGAGCTCCAGCAGATCGGGATTTTTCTTCTGTGGCATCGCGCTGCTTCCCGTCGAGTAAGCCTCAGGCAAGCGGATGAATCCGTATTCCTGAGACGAAAACAAAATCATCTCCTCTGCCCAGCGGCTCAAGTGCAGGGCCAGCAGCGAAAGCGTATTCACAAACTCAATGGCGAAATCGCGATCGCAGGTTGCGTCGATGCTGTTCGCGGTCGGACCGTCGAAATCGAGATCGGCGGCAATAGCACGACGATCCAAAGGCAGCGTGGCTCCCGCGACAGCGCCCGAACCCAGCGGACAAACATTCAACCGCTTACGACAATCGGCAAGTCGATCCGCATCCCGCAAAAACATTTCCACGTAAGCCAGCAGCCAATGCGATACCAGCACCGGTTCCGCGCGTTGCAGATGCGTATAAGCAGGCATAGCGGCATTTCCCGCCTGCAGAGCGCGGTCCAGCAGCACTCCACAGAACGCTGCCAAATCGGCGCGGGCCTGATCAGTGGCCGCTCGAACATACAAACGCAAATCGGTCGCGATTTGCTCGTTTCGACTGCGCCCGCTGTGCAGCTTGTATCCAATGTCGCCGATCAGCGAGACCAACTTCTTCTCGACGAAGTGATGCACATCTTCGGCTTCGTCGTCCTCAAGAAACGCGCGCGATGCGGCCGCCTGCTCGCCGATTCGTTCCAAGCCCTGGAGAATGGCGATGAGTTCATCTGAAGTCAAAACGCCCACGATTTTCAACGCGCGAGCATGGGCGCTACTGGCTGCAAGTTCGTGGGTCAACAATCGCCGGTCAAAATCAAACGACCGTTGCCAACGTTCAAACGCCGGATCCAAAGGTTGCCGGAAACGGCCGGACCACATCTTCATTGCGCCACCTCCGATCTTGCTGCCTGCTTGCGCGCTTGAGCGCGCGAACGCGACGGAAGACCAAGAATGCGAATGAAGCCCGCCGCATCTTTCTGGTCGTAACTGTCGCCCATGGTGAACGAAGACAGATCGGTACGATATAGCGAATGCTCAGATTGACGGCTCACTACGGAGACGTTGCCCTTATATAAGGAAAGGGTGACCGAGCCGGTCACGTTGCTTTGCGTGCTTTCGACGAACGCATCGAGCGCCTCGCGAAGCGGTGCGAACCAGAGTCCGAAATAGACGAGTTCCGCATATTTCAATCCGATGTGCTGCTTGAAATGCGCGACATCGCGCTCCATGCAAAGCGCTTCGAGCTCGCGGTGCGCCGCAATCAGCAGAGTCCCGCCGGGAGTTTCGTAGCAGCCGCGCGACTTGATTCCAACGAATCGATTCTCAACCAGGTCGACTCGCCCGATAGCATTACGACCACCGAGTTCATTTAGCAGTTCGACCAGCGACACGGGATCCAACTCCAGACCATTGACCGAGACTGGAACTCCTGATTCAAAGCCGATGGTCACTTGCTCGTCGCAATCCGGTGCATCCTGCGGCGAACAAGTGAGCTGCCAGGTGCTGGGCAATGGCGCGTTGGCTGCATCCTCCAACTCACCTCCTTCGTGGCTGAGGTGCCAGAGATTTCGATCACGACTGTGAATCTTCTCGCGGCTGGCAGCTACAGGAATGCCATGCTGCTCTGCGTAATCGAGGCAATCTTCGCGGGATTTCAACGTCCACTCCCGCCATGGCGCGATCACGCGCAGCTCAGGCGCAAGCGCCTGGTACGCCAACTCGAAACGTACCTGGTCATTGCCTTTGCCGGTGCATCCATGAGCGACGGCCGTTGCTCCCTCACGCAAGGCAACTTCAACCTGATGCTTCGCAATCACCGGCCGGGCCAGCGATGTGCCCAACAAATATTTATGCTCGTACACTGCTCCGGCTTTCAGCGCGGGAAACACGTAGCCGGTAAGAAATTCTTCGCGGAGATCTTCGACTACGACCTGCGATGCGCCGGTGGCATAGGCTTTCGCGACCACGGCTTCGATGTCGTCTCCCTGGCCCACATCGCCTACCATTGCAATTACATCGTAGGAATAATTCTCCTTGAGCCAAGGAATAATAATGGAAGTATCGAGACCTCCCGAATACGCAAGCACAACTTTCTCAGGCATGAGCGCTCCTCGATGGCAGGCGCGTTTCGCCGCCAAGCAACAAGTATAAGATGGCTTTCTGCACGTGCAACCGGCTTTCCGCTTGATCGAAGACGACCGATCTTTCGGAGTCGATTACCGCGTCGGTGATTTCCTCTCCACGATGAGCGGGTAGACAGTGCATGAATACGGCATGAGGCGCCGCTCCCGCTACCAGTTCCTGATTCATCTGGTAAGGCGGGAAAATCTCGGCGCGTTTCGCAGTTTCGTGCTCCTGGCCCATGCTGGCCCATGCGTCGGTATAAACCGCATCGACCCCTTCGACCGCCTCGTGCGGATCAGAAAGCATTTCGATAACAGCCCCGGTCTGTTCGGCTATCGCTTGCGCGTCAGCCAGGATTTCAGCATTGGGACCGTATCCCTCAGGAGTGGCCACACGAATTCTGGACCCGAGGCACGCACACGTCAGCAGTAAAGAGTGGGCCACGTTATTGCCGTCGCCGACATACGCCAAGCGGATATTCTTGAGATCGCCGAAGCGTTCTTGAAGAGTGAAATAGTCAGCCAAGCCCTGGCACGGATGCTCCAGATCGCTGAGAGCGTTAATCACTGGAATGGAGGCGTGCTCGGCCATGCCCTGAATTGTTTTCTGCGCGAAGGTGCGCAGCACAATCGCGTTGACCCAGCGCTCGAGGTTATGCGCAATGTCGCTCAGCTTTTCGCGCGCGTCCAGCCGCTCTTGGGTCTGGTCCACAAAAAACGTTGCGCCGCCCAAGCTCGCCATGCCAGCTTCGAAGGTCAGCCGGGTTCGCAACGAAGGTTTCTCAAAGAACATCACCATTTGCTTGCCAGCGAGCGCGCTGCGAAAATCGGCGGGACGCGCCTTCATAATTCCGGCAAGCTGAAGCACGGCTTCGACTCCCGGGCCGCCCAGATCGCGGGTCGAAACCAGGTCAGCACCCCAGAATGTGTTGGCATACCTGGCAGGAGCGACAGACGCTCTTTTCAATGACGGACTGTTCACTTTGACTCCTTGATTGTTGAATGTGATTTATCACGTGCTTCACCGGGCGGACGTTTCACAGTCAGGGCTGAATCGAGCGCTCGGATCACTTCATTAACGTGCTTCTCTTGAATGATGTAGGGCGGCAAGAAACGCAGAACCGTTTCATGTGTGCGATTGATCAGAATTCTTTTTGCCAGCAGGGTCGAAACCACAACCTTGGCAGTGTCGGCGGAATCTAGTTCCATCGCGAGCATGAGGCCCATGCCACGAACATCGCGGATGCTGTCGTGCTTGATCTTCAAGCCTGCAAGCTTTCCACGGAAATATTCTCCAACTTCGCGGACGTGATCGAGCAACCCGTCCAGCACCTCCAGAAACTCGATCGCAACCGCGCAAGCCAGGGGCCCTCCGCCGAATGTCGTGCCGTGCATGCCGGGATGCATGCTGCTCGCCACGCGATTCGTGGTGAGAACCGCTCCCAGCGGCAATCCCGCGGCCAGAGGTTTCGCGATCGTGACAATGTCAGGCCGCACGCCATAATGCTGGTAGGCGAAATAGCGACCGGTTCGTCCCAAGCCACACTGGATTTCGTCGAGGATCAGCAAGGCATCACTCCTCTCCGTCAATTTGCGCGCGAGCTCTAAAAAATCGGGGCTGACCGGACAGACTCCACCTTCCCCCTGAATCGTCTCAATGCAAATCGCACACACGCCTGCGTCGAACTGATGTTTCAGGTCTTCCAGATCATTGAACCGAACGAAGCCGACCCCAGGCAGAAGCGGAACGAAAGGATCGCGATACTTGGCCTGTCCGGTCGTTGCAAGCGAACCAAAAGTGCGTCCATGAAACGAATTGTCGAGTGCGAGAATGCGCCATTTCGGCCTGTGACCATTCGTATTTCTGGTCCGGGCATAGATGCGCGCAAGTTTCAACGCGCCCTCCCACGCCTCGGTCCCGCTGTTACAGAAAAAGACTCGGTCCATGCCGGAAATCTTGGTCAACCGCTTGGCCAGTTCTGCCTGGTACTCATGAAAAAACAAATTGGAAACGTGAATCAGCCGGCCGGCCTGCCGTTTCAAGGTTGCCTGGATCGCAGGATGCGCGTGTCCCAGAGCGTTCACGCCAATCCCGCTTAGAAAATCGAGATAGCGATTTCCGCGCGAATCCCACAGATACACGCCACGGCCGCGCTCGAACAGGATCTTGTGACGATCGTAAGTCGGCAGCAGTAATTTTTCTTCGGAACGAATGACGGAAGCGAGACTCATGCCCCAATCACCTCCGTCCCGCACGCCAGCTTGGTGAAGTAGAACTGCGGCAGAATTTCGACCTGCGCTGCTGGCAGAATCCGCACGCGCCCAACCCCTTTATGGAGCGCCTGACTGCAAGCTTCGAGTTTGGGCAGCATGCCGCCGCCGATGACGGAAGCGGCGATCAAGGCAGCGACGTCTTTCGTGTTCAGCCAGGCGATGACCTCGCCGTCAGCGCCTTTCACTCCCTCAACATCAGTGAGAAAAATTAGCGTGTCGGCATGGCAAGCCACGGCGCAGGCGGATGCCATCTGGTCCGCGTTGATGTTGTAGTATTCGCCGTCGGACCCCAGCGCCACGGAAGACAAAACCGGAATCCCCCCGGCGCTCCAGATAGCTTCGATCCAGCGCGGTTCTGCATAACAAATTTCGCCGACGAAGCCGAGGTCAACGCCTGGGGTTTGCTTCTTGCGCGCACGGAAGCCCATTCCGTCGGCGCCACAAAGACCAACTGCGGCGCTCCCTGCTGCAACGATTGCTGCGACCAGGGTTCTATTTACGATCCCCGACAACACCATCAGAGCTACATCGCGCGTCTCAGCGTCCGTAATACGCAGCCCGTTTACAAAGTCGCTCTCCTTGCCCAAAAGTTTTAGCGTCCGAGTGAGCGCGCTTCCGCCGCCGTGCACAACGGCGACGTGATGACCGTCTTGCGCCAGTTCAACCACAGCACGGGCGCACTTGCGCAATCTCGCTTTATCCTCGAGCGCCGCGCCTCCGATTTTGACCACGATTTTCACTGCAAGCCTTCCTCTTCGCTCCACCCGTACATCAGATTCATGTTCTGCACTGCCTGTCCGGCCGCGCCTTTCAGCAGATTGTCGACGCACGAAACCAACACCAGGCGGCGGCCGTCGTCCGCAAGGCAGAAGCCGAGGTCACAATAGTTCGTGTGCAAAGAAAACTGGATCTGCGGAAGCTTCGGCGTCGCAAAGACTCGCACCCAGTGCCTGCCAACATAAAAGTCGCGAAAACAATATTCAACTTCGCTGGCCTTCATCTCACGATTCAAGTGCACGTAGATGGTCGAAAGAATTCCCCTGGGAATCGGAAGCAGATGCGGAGTGAAAATCAATTCACAGGCATTCAGCTTCAACTGCTCCAGCATCTCTCCTACATGCCTGTGACCGAAAACTGAGTAAGCCGAAAGGTTGTCGGCAACAGAAACAAAATGTGTTCGCGAATTCGGTTCCTTGCCCGCGCCGGATACCCCCGACTTGGAATCGGAAATGATTCCGTGTTCGCGATCCACGATGTTAGCGGCGAGCAGTGGCGCTAAAGCGAGAATCACCGAAGTCGCATAGCATCCGGGATTCGCCACCAGGGCCGCGCTCGGAATCTGATCGCGACTCAACTCGGGCAATCCGTAGACTGCCTTTTCGGTGAGTTCAGCCGCCGTCACTGCATCCGCATCCTCGAAGCCATACACGGCGCGATGCTGCGCGTGCTTGAGCCGCCAAGCCCCACTCAAATCGATAACCCGCAACCCTTGTGCGATGGCTTCGGGAACCAGCGAACGCGAAGCCTCGTGCGGCGTAGCCAGAAAAAGCAATTCGACACCTTGCTGCCTCAACGACGGCCACGAGAGCGGTTGCAGCGGATAACTTCCGTTGCCTGAAAGCGCTGGAAAAATCTCAGCCAGATTCGGAGACGTGTCGGTATCACTCTGCCGGCGGAGGAGCACTGGCTTTTCCACCCGTGGATGACGCAGCAAGAGCCGCGTAAGCTCCAGGCCAGAATATCCAGTCGCACCCAGCACGGCGGTCTTGAGTTTCGCCGGCATCAGGCAAGCATCTCCTCGATGCGGGCAGCCAATCTTTTCGCGTCCTCTTTGTCGGGACAAATTGTCAGGATGGTGTCATCGCCAGCGATCGTGCCAATCGCTTCCGGCCACTCCTCATCGTCGAGTGCGGCGGCGACCGGCTGCGCGCTGCCAACGCTCGTCTTGATGACGAGGAGATTCTGCGCCGGACGCAGCCCCAGCACAAATTCCCGCACCAGGCGCGACACCGGCGGCAATGCGGGCGCAGACGAACTCTCACCCTGGGACAGAGAGTAACCGTCGGAAGTCTTTGCCAATCGCATGTCGCGAATATCCCGTGAAAGAGTTGCTTGCCCCACCTTGAGTCCTCGTTTACGCAGAGCCCGCTGCAAATCTTCCTGATTAGCGACGGGACCGTGTTTCAGCAGATCCAGAATGACTCGCTGTCGTAACGTTTTATTCATGATGAATAATTATGCACTAATATGCATAAACATTCAACTCCATATTATCTGCTTGAGCGCGGGTGTCAAGCTCAAACAAGACGAAAATTAGCGAACGAACGTAATGCTTGCCGCACTGCTTTCCTCGCCCTAGCGTTCGGCCAAGTCCGCGCCCGAGGCTCTGCAATGACCCCTTTCTGTTGTGATAGATTGTTAACAATGTGGGCGCGTAGCTCAGTTGGCAGAGCAATGCCCTTTTAAGGCATGGGTCGATGGTTCGAGTCCATCCGCGCTCACCAGATTTTCCGAGGATTTACCGGCGACGGGTTGAAGGAAGTTAAGGTAAGTTGGCAAATCGGCATCGAGAAGGCAGCCTACCCCAATCCACTGCCACGACCGGCCGCCCCGCGCGGGCGACACGATGACTCAAGCAGCCATGCGGCGAATCACTCGCTGGTGAAGTAATCCACCGTCACCGGATTTTCAAACAGAGAATAATCCCGCGTCACCACCGTGATTCCGCTGTCCGTGACGAAGTAGCGTTGCCGGTCAGCCTCAGGGTCGTAGCCGATGGTCGTGCCCTCGGGGATGTGCACGTCACGATCGATGATGGCCTTGCGGATACGGCAATGGCGGCCCACGTTGACATGAGTAAAGAGGATGCTGTCGTCGATTTCACTGTAGGAGTTGATG
>Ga0070765_100000711_pt1 | contig 19901 bp, 16 predicted proteins | sample HubBroMetageWFT5_FD_71516 | JGI IMG/M metagenome (GOLD analysis project Ga0070765, IMG submission 71516) | Warmed and freeze-thawed soil microbial communities from the Hubbard Brook experimental Forest, New Hampshire - Hubbard Brook CCASE Soil... | ecosystem: Environmental > Terrestrial > Soil... | reverse complement strand
CTGGTTTTTGTCAGTCCGTGGGTGATCGATCCCATGTTTCACGCGTTTCGCCCTCTGGGAGAGACGCATCCGGAGCTGGTGCAGGCGATCGGAAAATTGACGGCACATGCGGGCGTCCCCGTTCCCGCCGACAAAATGTTTCTGATGGAGGCAAGCAAGAAAACCAACCAGTTGAATGCGTATGTGACCGGATTCGGAGCTTCGAAACGCGTGGTGGTGTGGGACACGATGATCAGCAATTCGAATCGCGATGAGTTGCTCGCAGTGGTGGGGCACGAACTGGGACATTACGCGCTGGGTCACGTGGTGAAGGGATTTGCGTATGGCGTGATCGGATCGTTTTTCGGGCTTTGCGTCGCATACCTGGCGCTGCAATGGATTTTGAAACGCTGGGGAGCCTCGTGGGACGTGCATGGCCAAGGGGATTGGGCGGCGGTGGCGGTGCTGTTGTTGATTGCGAATCTGACGTCGTTTGTGAGCGAACCAATTGGCAACGGCATCAGCAGAAGGCAGGAACACGCAGCGGACGTGTACAGCCTGGAAGTGATTCACGGGATTGTGCCGGACGGAGCGGAAGCCGCGGCGCACTCGTTTCAGGTGATGGGAGAGCATGACCTGGCAGATCCGAATCCACCAGCGCTGATCAAGTTTTGGCTTTACAGCCACCCGCCATTGGGAGACCGAGTGAGCTTCGCGCACAATTACGATCCTTGGTCAAAGGGCGAAGAACCGAAATACGTGAAGTAGGGATTGCGTTGCCGGTCAGTTTTCGCGACGATGCGTGGTCTTGCGATGTAGGAAGGAAGCCACCTTGTGGCGATTGCCGCAGACGGACATGGAGCACCAGCGACGGCGATGGGTGCGGGAGTCGTCGTAGAAGAAAAGACGGCAAGCGGGGTTGGCGCAGCGACGAATGGGAGATTCGAGCCCTTCGGCGACAAGTTCCGCCGCGGAACGCGCGATGGCCGCAAGCAGCCAGTCCAGGCTTTCTTCGCGCGCCAGGAATTGAAGACGCCACACGCCGTCGACCAGCGTCAGCTCGTCATGACCTTCAGTGATGCGAAGAATCTCGTTGATAGGCTCCGCCCATACGCGGGGAAAAGAGCGTTTCTCGCAGGTGGCGGCAAAAATGGCCCGAAGGGATTCGCGGAGACGCAACATTTTCAGCAATACGCCGTCTACCGCTTGAGGCTCGTTTTCAGACAAGGGGCGCAAGTGTCGCGCACGCTCTTCTCCGGTCACACGCGCAGCGACGAGGAAGGCCACGAATTCTCCCCAGGAGAGGTCGTGGGCGGTGGGAGTAAGATTCGCGAAATCGAGGGCCAACCGTCCGGCGATCAAGCGAGCGGGTTGAAGAGATGGGGTGGCCATATAGAGGTGCAGTGAGACTTGGCGTGCAAGCGCCGCCTCTAACCAGGATGATAGCAAAAATGGGTTAGGTGGAATCGGTCATCAAACTGAAACACTTTTGGATAGCTTAGCGTAGCTTGTGTAGCTCGTTGCTATCGAGGTAGAGGAGAATTCATGGATACAGAGAATCCCGTCCCACCAGGCCTACCGAACGACGCGGTGATCTCTTCACCCACTCCACCGGCGACCAACCTATTTATTGGAGAGCACGGACTGCGGTCCGGCTGGCGACTGCTGATTTACATGATCCTGGTGATAGGACTGGGAGCAGGGATTTCGATCGCGGCTCGCCACTTTCTGGGTCCACACCCTCCAGGCTTCGCGACGCCACAGGCTGCGGCGCTACAGGAAGCCATGAGTTTTGGGCTGGTGTTTGGCGTTGCGTGGGTGATGTCCCGAATTGAGCGCCGAAGTGCGGGCGTGTACGGATTGCCGTGGAGCGATGCGTTCGGCAAAAAGTTCTGGCTAGGGTATTTGTTCGGGCTGGTGGAAGTTTCTTTGCTTGTCGGGCTGATCTCTGCCTTCGGCGGCTATTCGTTTGGTTCGCTTGCCCTGCATGGTAGCGAGATCGTGAAGTGGGGCCTGATTCATACGGTGCTGTTTATTTTTGTGGGATTTTTCGAGGAATTTTTCTTTCGGGGGTACGTGCAATACACGCTTGCGGATGGAATCGGCTTTTGGCCGGCGGGCATTATTCTATCGCTGATCTTTGGTGCAGTGCATTTGTCGAATCCGGGCGAAGGATGGGTCGGCGCGGCCAGCGTCGTGTTGGTCGGATTGCTTTTCGTGTTTACGCTGCGAAGGACGGGAAATTTGTGGTACGCCGTCGGGTTGCACGCCAGTTTTGACTGGGGCGAATCGTTCCTCTACTCCGTGCCGGATAGCGGAACGGTGATGCAAGGGCATCTCTCCAACTCGATAATTCCCCTCGCGCCGAAGTGGCTTACGGGGGGAGCCGTTGGGCCGGAAGGCAGCGTGTTTTGCTTTTTGACGATGGGATTGCAGTTTCTTGTGGTGATGTGGCTTTTCCCGAAGAAGAAAGCTGGCGAGGAAGTGATTTCGCGAACCAGCTAGTGAAGCTCGAAAGGTTGTGAGGTTAAAACGCGGTCGGATCGCACGGGTTGCTGGCGTAGGGGAAAGCCTCACCCCTTAAGGGGTGAGCTACAGGTGGACTAGGGTGGAGACGAAGACGAGTTGGACGCCTTGGGCTTTGACTTGTGGCAGGACTTCCGTGAGGGCGTGCAGCGTGGTGGGGTGGGGATGGCCGATGGCGATGGCTTGGCCTTTTTCTTTCGCTCCGCGAATTGCTAGTTGAAGCTGCTTGCGAATTTCCGTGGTGTCCTGCACATCGTCTAGAAACGGCACGTTGCGAAAGGCGGAGCGGACCCCTGCTTGTCGAGCCGCGTCGAAAGCTACCGTGGCCGCAGTGGTGCGGCTATCCAGAAAAAAAAGTTGATGTGCGCGTAGCAGCGGCATCAATTCCTTCATCAAGGCGGCATCGGATGTGGCTTGCGAGCCCTGGTGATTGTTCACGCCCACAACGTGCGGTACGCTTCGCAACATTCCATCCAGTTCACCGGAAATTTTCGCGGAACTCATGCCGGTGTGAATTTCTTCCGCCTCCGGCGTCTCATTGGCGACCGATTGCATGGGAAGGTGGAGCATCACCTGATAGCCGCGACTGTGGGCCTCTTCCGCGATTTCCGTGGAATGCGGATGGTGCGGCAAAACGGAAATGGTCAACGGATAATTGAGGGCAAAGATTTCATCGGCGGCCGCGAGATCGCTACCGAGGTCATCCAGCACTATGGCGAGGCACGGGCAGGCGCCATGCCAAACGGGAAGTGCTCCCTGAGGGTGTACGTGCTCTTTCGAGGTGGTGTGTTTTTTCGAGGAGAAAAAGTCGAAAAGCTTCTGCCGGCTGCATCCGGCCAATACAAAGGTACAAAAGAAAAAAGAGCACAGAATCGTGCGCTTCCAAGCAACCGAGAGAGTTAGCACGCGTGAACTAAGCGGCCTTTTTCGCCGGTGCTTTCAGGAGGTCGAGAGCTCTGTGAAGAACTGGATCGTCGGGTGAGAGGGGACGCGGACCTGCGGCGGGTTCTTTCTGATTGCCGGGCGTCGCGGGAACTTCGTCGGCACCGTCACCATCGTCGCCCGAATCCGCTGCGCCGCGCACAACTTCCGTGGGTGTCACGCCTTCTTCGAGAATGGATTTGCCGTCGGCGTTGTAATAGTTCGCTACCGTAAGGAAGAGCGCCGAGCCATCGTCCATGGGAATGAGCTTCTGTTCGGAGGCCAGGCCGAAGCTGCGATCCCCAACAAGATCACCCCGCTTGGTATTTGCGATGGAGGCAGCCAGGATTTCCGCCGCGCCGGTTGTGGTGCCGTCCATCAGGACGCTCACGGGGCCTTTCCAGATAACTTTGGAGGGCTCGGCGGCGAAAACCTGCTCCGTCACGGTTTGCCCTTTAAGAGTGATGAGCGTGCCGTTGGGCGCGAAGAGGCGGGCGGTGGCTACTGCTTCATTGGCAGAGCCGCGGCCACAATCACGAAGATCCAAAACTACGCGAGAGACGCCTTGCTTTTGCGCTTCCAGCAGACGAGTGCGAACCTCATCGGCACGTCCAGCATCGAGCGTAGGAAACCGCAACGCGATGGTGTCGTTGTCGATGCGCTGCACAATCAGTTTTGCCGGCGCGAGCTTTTCGCGTACGAGGTCAACTTCTTCCGGTTGCGTCTTGCCACGACGAATAACGCCCACCTTCACGCCTGTTCCAGCTTGACCAGCGAGCAGATTCTTGGCCTGGCCAACGGACATTTCGCGAGTAGTGAACCCCGCCACTGATTCCAGGAAATCGCCGCTGTGAAGTCCCGCCTTTTCCGCGGAGCTCTCCGGCAGAACCGAGGTAACGATGATGTAGCCGGAACGCTTGCTGAGGTTCAGACCAGTTTCGGCGGTAGTGGGACTGGCGGACTTCTGTTTGTATTCGGTGTATTCGCGTGGCGTGAGATAGCTGGATTCGGAATCGAGCGATTCGAGCAAGCCGTGCAGCGAGCCGGCCGTCACCAGATGCATGTTGGGCTCGTCCACGTAGTCCTGCTGAACTTTCTGCAGGACCTCGCTGTAGACGACCAGCGACTTGTAGGCTTTGTCGTTCGCGGTGCGTCCCAGGACATGGCCGATACCTACCCAGCCAACAATAATAATGGAGAGAATCAAAACACCGAATCGCATGAACCGATTCATTCCGGCACCACCTTTAGATCGCGTAAAAACTGAGTATAACATCGCGCCCTTTTTATGATGCACAAAGTAGGGACGGGGCAAGCTGAAGAGGGTTAGCCAGATGTTGGAGGGGCGTCGGTGTGGTGTTGAGACACGAGCGAGCGGGCGGTTTGTTGTAAAAGTGACACACGCAAGTCCAAAAATAGGTTTTGTGAGCTTCTAAGTTATTGAAACTAAGGTACAAATTCGACTCCTGGCAGTCGACAGTTGTGGTAGGCTTATAGCTATACAATGTTTCAAACCACGATTCAGCATTCCGTGTCCACGCACGGGGTTGGGCTGCACACGGGAGCACACGGCAATATTCGGCTGGCGTCGGCGCCTCCCGATACGGGAATTGTGTTTCGACGCGTGGATTTGGATCAGTTTCCCATCGAAGCGCGCGGGAACAATGTGGCGCGGGTGAGCTACGCGACCAGTTTGATGAAACAAGGCGTGCTGCTCTCCACAACGGAGCATCTGCTGGCAGCCATTTATTCCTGCGGAATCGACAACGTTTACATCGACATTGATTCGATCGAAGTGCCAATCCTGGATGGCTCCGCGGAACCCTTCATGCTGTTGATTGATCAGGCTGGGATTCGGCGCCTGCGGCGGAAAAGACGCTATCTGAAGGTCATAAAGACGGTCGAAGTGGTTGAGGATGGCCGGCGAATTGCGATTCATCCAGCCGATGAATTTAAAGTGCAATGCTACGTCGATTTCCCGCATCCCCTAGTTGGCAAGCAGGAGGTGGAAATCGTGGTGAATGCGGACAGCTTCCGGCGAGTTCTTTCTCGGGCGAGGACATTCTGCTTTGAGAGTGATATTGAGCCCCTGCGCGCGATGGGCCTGATCCGGGGCGGTTCTTTGGATAACGCCATCGTGTTGACGAAAGACGGCGTGATGAATGGGCCGTTGCGCTATGCGGACGAATTTGGCCGGCACAAAGCGTTGGATCTGATTGGTGATCTCGCGCTGGTCGGCTTGCCGCTGCTGGGACGCGTGGAAGCGCGCAAGGCTGGGCACGCGTTGCATACGATGCTGGTTAGCCGCCTCTTGGCCGATCCGTCTTCGTGGGTGGTCACCACGGAAGAATCCGAGCAGCACCAGCACGCCGGGAGGGCTGCCTATCAGATACCAGCCTCCGCGGCGGATTGACCTCGGAGTTCGTCTCCCCCGTTTCTTGCAGTTTGTACCTACCCTAGAGTTCCCTCGTAACCCATTGCTTGTAGTTTTAGACGCGATTTCAGGAATGGAGACTGCGTTTGCGTGGCTGGCAGTTATAAGATGGCCAAGCAGAACGCATTGTCAAAAGGTCCGGACCACGGGAGAATGCTGGAGCCATGTCCAACAAAGATGTTGCCATTGTGATTCTCGCGGCCGGAAAAGGCACTCGGCTGAAGTCCAGCTTGGCGAAAGTGTTGCATCAGGCCGGGGGGAGGCCGCTGATTGAGCACGTTGTGCGGGCCTGCCGGCCGCTGGGCGCGAAGAAAATTGTGGTTGTCATCGGGCATCAAGGGGACAAGGTAGCCGAGAAGGTAGAGCCACTAGGAGCCCAAGTGGTGCTGCAGCAGCCCCAAAATGGGACTGGACATGCGCTGTTGGTGGCCAAGCGAACCATCGGGAACTCCAAGTACGTTATGGTTCTGCCGGGAGACGCGCCGCTGGTGCGTACCTCCACGCTGCAGGCATTGATCAAGAAACACAAAAATGGCGATGCGGCGGCTACGATTTTGACGGCGGTGCTTGCCGACCCGGCGGGATACGGGCGCATTTTGCGGAAGTCTGGAGACACGGTGGCGGCGATCGTGGAAGAGTCACAACTTTCGCCGGAGCAGCAGGAAATTAACGAGATTAATTCCAGTATTTACTGCTTCACGGCGGGGAAATTCTGGCCGGCGCTTGCGAAAGTGAAGCCCCACAACAAACACCGGGAAATTTATCTGACGGATGCATTTGCGATTTTGAACGAGGCCGGGGAGCCGGTGCTGGCGGAAGTGGCTGCGGATGCCCGGGAGACGCTTGGGTGCAACACCAGAATGGACCTTGCGGATGTGGACCGCACGTTTCGTTCCTGGAAGCGCCAACAATTGATGGAAAACGGCGTGACGATTCAGCTGCCGGAGACAGTGGTGATCGATTCGGATGTCGTCGCTGGGGAAGATACGGTGATCGAGCCATGCGTACAACTATTGGGAAAAACAAGGATTGGTGCGCGGTGCGTGATCAAGACGGGAAGCGTGTTGCACGACATGCTGGTAGGCGATGATGTCGTGATCGAGCCGCACTGCGTGATGACCTCAAGCCGTTTGGACGATGACGTTGTGGCGGGTCCCTTTGCGCGATTGAGGCCGGAGAGTCACTTGAAACGCGGCGCGCGCGTGGGAAATTTTGTGGAACTAAAGAAAAGCGTGCTGGGAGAAGGCACCAAAGCGCCGCATCTTTCTTACATTGGCGATTCGCGGGTGGGCACAAAAGCGAATATCGGCGCGGGAACGATTACCTGCAATTACGACGGGTTTGCGAAGTATGCAACGACGATTGGAAATCGTGTGTTCGTCGGAAGCAATGCGACACTCGTGGCGCCGGTGAAAATTGGCGACGGCGGGTATGTGGCTGCGGCCTCGGTGATTACGGAAAATGTGCCGTCAGATGCGCTGGCCATTGGACGCGGCCGCCAGGTGAACAAACCGGGATGGGCTAGCAAGAAACGGCGAGAGATGGGCAGCGGGCACGACGCGAAGAAGTCCAAGAAACACCGCTGAGCGGATTCCCAGCGTTTGTCGCTGCTCCGTCAGACAGCGACTTCCATGTGCTAAAATCAAGACTGCGAGGATTCTTACGCGGAGGTGTCTCGTGAAATTTGGCGTGGTAGTTTTCCCCGGGTCCAACTGCGATCACGACGCATTCCACGCGCTCGGTCATGTACTGCAAAAGCCGGTCGAATTCATCTGGCACCAATCCGAAGACCTTCATAACTGCGACGCGATCATCCTTCCGGGTGGATTTGCGTACGGGGATTACTTGCGAACCGGTGCGATTGCACGATTTTCTCCGGTGATGAAATCGATAGAGAAATTTGCCGCTGGCGGCGGGATGGTCCTGGGAATCTGCAACGGGTTTCAGATTTTGCTGGAGGCCGGGTTGCTGCCGGGGGCGATGATGCGTAATGTCGGGCTACGCTATATTTGCCGGCACGTTCACATCCGAGTCGAGAATACGGATACGCCGTTCACGCACGGCGCTTCAGGCGGACAGATCCTGCGAATTCCTATTGCACATAACGACGGCAATTACACCTGTGATGAAGCGACGCTTGCGGAACTCGAGAAAAATCGGCAGATATTGTTTCGCTACACTACGCCGGACGGCAAGAATGATGCGGCGGGGAATCCGAATGGGTCGATGGAAAATATCGCCGGAATCTGCAATCGCGGACGAAATGTAGCGGGATTGATGCCGCATCCGGAGCGGGCTGTGGAATCCGCGTTGGATTCGGAAGATGGATTGGTGATTTTCCGCTCGATGGTGGAAGCGCTCACAGGGGCAGCGAAGGCTTCCGCGTGACGTGTCGGACTCCAATTTGGAGTCGTGATGAGGCACTTTTGACAAAGCCGTTGAGTGTTTGCTCACTTGGCAGCACAATTTCTGCGTTGAGTTTGCTTTTTTTCGCTCTGGCTCTCGACACTCTGCGCTTGGCTGCATCGTCTAATTCAGAGGAAGAACTCCGCGGAGGTGCCGAGGAGTTCATTACACTTATTGAAGCCCGTGATCAGACTGCTTTGTTGAGCCTAATTTCTGAACAGGGTACTTCCTTTATCGGCACAGCTTACGTTCCGTCAAAAGCGTCACTGACACCCGGCGCGATTCGGAAGGATTTTGAAGCCAAAACTGGCGTGTACTGCCTGTTCTTCAGCACGGAATGCTTTCGACAACAAGACTTGCAGGAAAGAACTCGGCAAAATGGACGCCCTTTGAGGACGCCTCTTAGATCAATCGCCGATCTTCTTTCAACGGCAAGGCAGAAGAAACTTGTGACTTATGACATAAGCAAGATGAACGGTAAGGTGAGTGTGCTGCTTTCCTCACGGGCACCAGACGCGGCAAGACTCGAAGAGGATGCGCTGAATTTTTATTTCCGATTGGAAGATGGCAAGTGGAAACTCCGGAACGTCGAGTACAACTAACAATCCGAAATTCGCAGTTGGGCAACGGCCAAGATTGAGCTACTGAAGAGGGTTATGGCGACAGCGCAGACAGAAATCAGGGCCACTCCGGAGATTGCCGCGGAGCACGGCATTACCTCGGAAGAATACGGGCGCATCCAGAAAATCCTGAAACGCGATCCGAACATCACGGAGCTGGGCATCTTCAGCGTGATGTGGAGCGAGCACTGCTCGTACAAGTCGAGCAAAGTGCACTTGAAGCGGCTGCCGACGAAGGGGAAGCTGGTTGTTCAGGGACCCGGAGAGAATGCTGGCGTCGTGGATATTGGCGACGGATGGGTAGCGGCGTTCAAGATTGAATCACACAATCATCCGAGCTTCGTGGAACCTTTTCAGGGAGCGACTACGGGCGTCGGCGGAATTTTGCGGGATATTTTCACCATGGGTGCGCGACCGATCGCGGTTCTCGACTCGCTAAGATTCGGCGAAATCACCGCTACGAAGCAAACCAGTGAAGAGGATGCTGCCAAGAACCGGCGGATTCTGGATGGTGTGATTCGCGGCGTGGCGAATTATGGGAACTGCTTCGGGGTGCCGACGGTTGGCGGAGAAGTTGTGTTTGAACCGTGCTACGCGCAGAACCCGCTGGTGAATGCGCTGGCGCTGGGGATTGCGCGCAAGGAAGATCTGTTTTTCGCGAAAGCCAAAGGTACCGGCAATCCGGTGATTTATGTTGGTGCGAAAACGGGGCGCGACGGAATTCACGGCGCTTCCTTGTTGGCGTCCGCGGAATTTACGGAAGAATCGCAACAGAAGCGGCCGAATGTGCAGGTGGGCGATCCGTTCACCGAAAAATTGCTGCTGGAAGCGTGCATCGAAGCAATGAAAACCGGCGCGGTGGTGGCGATTCAGGATATGGGCGCGGCGGGGCTGACGTGCTCGACGTGCGAAATGGCGTCGCGCGGCGGGACGGGAATCGAAATTGATCTGGCGAAAGTGCCGCAACGCGAGACGGGCATGAGCCCTTACGAAATCATGCTGAGCGAATCGCAAGAACGGATGCTGCTGGTGGCCGAAAAAGGCCGTGCGGACGAAGTCCTGGGGGTTTTCAAGAAGTGGGGCTTGGACTCGATGGTGGTGGGTGAAGTCAAAGACGGCGGCTTGATGGTAGTTAAGGATCATAGCGTCGTGGTCGCGGAAATTCCGGCGCACCCACTGGCGGAAGAAGGACCGGTGTACAACCGCCCGATGGCAGAGCCTACGCCGCGCAAGGAGACGGCCAGTGATTGGTTCAAGTTCGCGCCAGATGGCACGGACTTGACGGAGAATTTCAAGAAATTGCTGAGCGCGCCGACGATTGCATCGAAGCGTTGGATCACCGAACAGTACGACACCATGGTGCGAACGAACACGTTGGCAGGACCTGGCGCAAGTGACGCTGCGGTGGTGCGGCTGAAAGAATCCAAACGCGCGCTGGCATTGGCCACGGATGGGAACGGGCGCTGGAGTTCATTAAATCCCAAAGTAGGCGCGATGCATGCGGTGGCGGAAGCTGCGCGCAATGTGGCAGCAAGCGGCGCGCGGCCTATTGCGGCGACGAACTGCCTGAATTTTGGAAGCCCGGAGAAACCCGAGGTGATGTGGCAGTTTTCTCAGGCGATTGACGGGTTGGGCGAGGCTTGCATTGCACTCGGCACACCGATTACCGGCGGGAATGTCAGCTTCTATAACGAGACTCTGGGCAAGTCCATTTATCCCACGCCGACGATTGGCATTCTGGGGATTCTGGAAGACGCCGCGAAAGTTTTGAAAATTGGATTCCGCGACGAGGGCGACGTGATTCTGTTACTCGATGGAGCAGGCGGAGAAAATTTGTCCTCGGCTAACCGCGCTAAGGAATTTTCATCTTCGGAGTACGCGAAAGACATTGCGAACATTGTCGCGGGTCAGCCTCCGGCAATTGAACTGGCGGCGGAAAAATGGCTGATCGATGTTCTGGTGACGCTGGCAGAGCAGGGATCGCTGCAATCCGCGCATGATTTGAGTGACGGTGGCTTGGGCGTGGCCATTGCCGAGTCCTGCTTCGCGGGGAACAATGCCGGCGCGAATATCGTATTACCTGGCAGTGACTCTGCCGAATATGCGCTGTTCGGCGAGCGAGGAGCGCGCATAGTTGTTTCAGTTAAGCCGGAAAGAGTCAATGGGGTGGTAGCGACCGCGAAAAAGCATGGAGTGGCAGTTCAGGAAATCGGCAAAGTCACCCGTGACAATCAATTGCGCATCGAATATAAAGGGCGGGCGGTTGTGTCCGCTCCGGTGAATGCTCTGCAGGACGTTTGGGGCCACGGGCTGGAACGGGCGCTGAAATTACAATGACCAACAAACTTGCCTACGCGGACGACCATTTTCACGACGAATGCGGCGTGTTCGGCGTGTTTGGCCATCCCGAAGCTGCGAATATTGCGTATCTAGGGCTGTACGCGCTGCAGCATCGCGGGCAAGAATCGGCGGGAATCGTTTCCAGTACGGGCAATGATCTGCACCTGTACAGGGCCATGGGCGAGGTTGAGGAGATTTTTCAACCGCAGGTGTTGGCGGAACTTCCCGGGACAAGCGCCATCGGACACACGCGTTACTCCACGGCCGGCGACAAGGCTTTGCTGAACGCGCAGCCCATCATGATCGATTGCAACAAAGGGAAGATCGCCGTTGGACACAATGGGAATCTAACCAATGCGGGCGAGTGGCGGCGAAAGTTGGAGCATCGCGGATCGATCTTTCAGACGAACAGCGACACCGAAGTAATCGTGCACCTGATTGCGCGATCGCAGGCGCGTAATTTTTCGGGAGCGCTCGGCGACGCATTGAACCAAGTGGAAGGCGCGTATTCGCTGCTGGTGCTGACTCCTGAAGAAATGTACGCGGTGCGCGATCCGCGCGGCTTCCGGCCGCTGTCCTTGGGCAAGATAATTACTCCAGAAGGAAATGTCGCGTGGGTGGTGGCATCGGAAACGTGTGCGTTCGATCTTCTGAACGCGGAGTATGTCCGTGAGGTTGAGCCGGGCGAGATGCTGCGCATTTCGAAATGCGGCATGGAATCGATCAAGTTCAGCCCAGAAAAGCCGCATCAATATTGCGTGTTCGAACATGTTTATTTTTCGCGACCGGACAGTGTGGTGTTTGGACGCTCGGTAAGCCAATCGCGGGAGATGCTGGGCCGGCTGCTGGCCAGAGAGCATCCAGTGGAAGCGGATATGGTGGTGCCGCTGCCAGACTCCGGCGTGCCCGCGGCTATCGGCTACTCATTGGAATCGGGGATCCCTTTCCGCATGGGGCTGATTCGCAACCACTACATCGGGCGGACGTTTATCGAGCCTTCGCAAGCGATCCGAAATTTTGGCGTTAAATTGAAATTGAATCCTGTGCGCGAATTGATCGCCGGGAAGCGCATCATTCTGGTCGACGATTCCATCGTGCGCGGTACAACCAGCCGAAAAATTGTGCGCATGGTGAAGGACGCCGGGGCCAGTGAAGTGCACGTGCGGATCAGCTGTCCGCCAACGATTTCCCCTTGCTACTACGGCGTGGATACGCCGACCAAGGAAGAACTGATTGCCTCCAACAATTCGCCGGAAGAGATCCGCAAATATCTAGGCGCGGATTCGCTTGGGTATCTTTCGCTGAACGGGCTGCGGCAAGCGGTTAGCGACAGCGAGGGAAAATTCTGCTCGTCCTGTTATACAGGCGTGTATCCGACAGATCTGGTGCAGCTTGAAGTCCGCGAAGGCGTTGCGGCGAACAAACTGAGCGAAGCGGTAACAGTGGATCGCGAAAGCTGACATGGACAAGACAGAGAAAAAAACAGCGATCCAGAGACAAAAACGAGCGACGCCGGGCAGCCGTGTAAAAAGCGAAATTGTAGCGTGGTTCTGGATCGTGCTGGTGTTCCTGCTGATCAATGGAACGCTGGGACAAGCGCGCGTGATTCCTTCGGGTTCGATGGAGAACACGCTGCTGGTGGGCGACCACCTGATTATGAGCAGGATTGGCTACGACGCGGGAGTGCCGTTCACCAACCTGCACGTGCAACTGTGGCGAAATCCCAAGCGCCAGCAGATTGTCATCTTCCGCCCGCCGTTTGATCACAACCAGTCGGACTTGATCAAGAGGGTTATAGGCTTACCCGGCGACACAATCGACATTCACGATGGCGCTGTTTGGATCAACGGGAAGAAATTGGAAGAGGGCTACACTACAGGCCCGACGCGACGGCCGTTCCGTTCGGAATTGCTCGCTTCAGCGCCGGGGTTTCCGTTCACCATTACAAAAAACAATTATTTTGTGATGGGCGACAATCGGGGAAACTCCTACGACAGCCGTTTTTGGGGCACCGTTCCGCGAAGTGACATTCTGGGCGAGCCGGTAGCGATTTATATGTCAGTGGATGCTCCCGGAGACGCCTGGAACGGCAACATCGCCGCGCGTTTTCTCGCCTACGCGAACGCGGTGATTCATCCCAGCAAGATTCGCTGGAAGAGGTTGTTTGAGACCTTTCCATAGGGACCAGTGCCCGTGCGGAACCACGGCAAAGCAGGCGTCTTTTGTTTGTAGCCTTTGTAGCTGTTCAAATGAATCGTGAAAGCTGACATGTCGAAAGCAAAGAAAAAACTGGACGCACCGAAGGAAGCCCAGGTACCGATGGGCAACCGGGTAAAGAGCGAGATTATTGCCTGGTTCTGGGTAATTCTGGCGTTCATGTTGATCAATGGAACGCTCGGGCAGGCCCGCGTGATTCCTTCGGGATCGATGGAAAACACATTGCTCATCGGAGACCATCTGATCATGAGCAGGATTGGCTACGACGCGGGGGTGCCGTTCACCAATCTGCACGTTCCGTTGTGGAGAAATCCCAAACGCCAACAAATTATCATTTTTAAACCGCCTTTCGATCCCACGCAGCCGGACTACGTGAAACGGGTGATCGGACTTCCGGGCGAAACCGTGGATGTTCACGATGGCGCGGTCTGGATCAATGGAAAAAAGCTGGAGGAGAATTACACTATTGGCACCACGGAGCCTCCGGCAAGATCTCAGCTGATGGGCCCGTTTACCGGCCTGCCGTATACCGTGCCGGACAACTGCTACTTTGTGATGGGTGATAATCGCGAGAATTCCCTGGATAGCAGGTATTGGGGATGCGTGCCGCGAAATGATATTCTTGGCACGCCGGTATTGATTTACATGTCACTCGATGCGCCGAAAGACGCGTGGAATGGGGATATCGGCGCAAGATTTCTGGCTTACGCCAACGCAGTGATCCACCCAGGGACCGTTCGCTGGCGTCGATTGTTTCACCTGTTCTAAGCTACAACAGCCGGAAAGACGGACGCGGCCTGACCGCATTCCGTTAGAGCCTTAGAACTGCCACCGCGCCGCTCGTGGCCCGCTGTTGTCCCCGAGCCGGTTACTGGCCCGCAGGTTGTGAATCCGCTCCATACCCTGCGCTCCAGAAGCACGATTCTTCCTTGAAGGCGGCCGACGATGAAATACGCCGATGCAGGAGTAAACATAGCTGTCGCCGACGACGCCAAACAGCGCATCCGGCACCTGGCGAGCAAGACGTTTACGCCCGCGGTATTGGGCGGCATCGGCGGATTTGGCGCACTGTTTGCTCTCGACACAAAAAAATGGAAAGACCCGATTCTGGTTTCGAGTGCCGATGGAGTTGGGACCAAGTTGAAAGTAGCGTCGGCCATGGGTGTGCACTCGACCGTGGGCGGCGACCTGGTCAATCACTGCGTGAACGACATTCTGGTGCAGGGCGCGGAGCCGCTGTTTTTCCTGGATTATCTGGCGATGGGGAAACTGGATCCGGCGGTAATCGAGCAGCTTGTGGATGGAATGAGCCGGTCCTGCCGGAAGGCGGGCTGCGCGCTGGTTGGCGGAGAGACCGCGGAGATGCCGGGATTCTATCCGGCCGGCGAATATGATCTCGCGGGATTTATTGTGGGCGTCGTGGAACGAAAGAAATTGCTGACCGGGAAGAACGTAAAGCCGGGAGATACGCTGCTGGGATTGCCAGCGGCGGGTTTGCATACCAACGGATATTCGCTGGCGCGAAAATTGATTTTCGATGTTGCCAAGCTGAAGCCGGACACTTACGTCGCGGAAGTGGGAAACAAAATTGGCGCGGAACTCCTGAAGCCGCATGTGTGCTATGCGCCGGCGCTGAAAAGTCTTATCGCCCGTGGGTGGGTTTCGGCTATCGCGCACATCACCGGCGGGGGGATACCGGGAAATCTTCCACGGGTATTGCCCAGCGGCGTGAAGGCCACCATCGATCTGGATGCCTGGCCGATTCCCACGATTTTCAAATACTTGGCGAAGCTCGGGGAGATCGATACCGATGAACTGCTGCAATCCTTCAATATGGGCATCGGAATGATTGCGATTGTGCCCGCGGATTTTGTGAAAGAAGCAGAGGCGGACCTGAAGCGTCGACGCGAGAAGTTTTTCCGCATTGGGCGGATCGAGCGCGGAGACACCGGCAAGGCGCGGCTGGTTTATTCCGGCGCGTTGAATCTGTAAATTTACTTGGATATCGTTGGTGGGCCGTGAAAGGGGCGACGTCGTGGTGAACAAACTCACTCCCGTGCTTTTCGTGAAAGAGATTGAGCCGGTGTTGCCGCTGTGGGTGGACGGTTTGGGCTTTGCGAAGACGATAGAGGTGCCCGAGGGAGACCACCTCGGCTTCGTGATTCTGGAGAAAGATGGAATTGAAGTGATGTATCAAACCTATGCGAGTGTGGAGAAGGATCTGCCCGCGGTTCTGGATGACGTGAAGCGAGGTCCTACATTCTTGTATGTACAGGTGGATAGCCTGGAAAAGGCGAAAGCTGCGGCCAAGGGCCTGACCGTTTATCTGCCGGAGCGCACTACGTTTTATGGCGCGAAAGAGATTGGCGTGAAAGATGCGGCTGGGCACTTCATTACTTTCGCGGAGTTTCCGCAAGCGACGAAATAGCGTGCTATAAACTAGCGACGCGCCCTGGAACCCGAGTTCCACTGGCTTCTTCTCCCCTCTCTCTTCTGATTTACTGAGCGTTTGCCCCCTGACAAATCCGCGTTGGCGCTCGTCTATTCGGCAGGGGCAATGTGGATCTCCTGTGGTGGGGGCGCTCACGTGAATCTAGATACGTCAGTTGGTGATATTGAAAAGCCGTGGCACCGTGCGTTCGCCTGGGCCGCCCTGTTGCTGAGTCTTGTTGTTTACCCGATCCTGCTCACCGTGTATCAGCGCGCGAATTCGCCGGTCTTTGATGAAGGAATGCACATAGCCGCAGGCTATCGCTATTGGCAATGCGCGGACTACGGGATCAATCCCGAACACCCGCCTCTGCTGAAACTTATTGCCGCCGCGCCGTTGCGGAAGTGGACGATTGGCGACTACGATGCGCCGTGCGGAACGTCGTCTACGAGCAACGCGAGGCTGATTGCTGTTGGGTATCGCTTGTTGAATGGCCCGCGCGGCGATCAGGCGCTGGCGGCCGCGCGAACTGCGGCAATGCTGTTTCCGATGCTGCTTTTGATTGTGATTTGGGCCGCGGCGCGCGCGTGGTTCGGCCCGTTGGCCGCGGGCTTCGCGGCGTTGCTCACTGTTTTTGAGCCGAACTTAACCGCACATGCTCCCTTGGTGGCGACGGACGTGGCGATTACCGCCACCGCGCTTCTCACGGTTTTTTGTGCAGACCGCTTTCTCAGGAAGCTTACCCTGGCCAGGCTTTTGTGGCTCGGTCTGTCTCTGGGGCTCGCGCTCGCCTCGAAACACACGGCTGTTTTCGTTCCCTTCATTGTTTTGCTTCAGTTTGCGGCGTCGTTCTGGCTCGACCGGAACTTTACTCGTCAACGTGCGGCGCATCTTTTTGTGGCTTGGTGCACAGCTTGCCTGATCGCGGTGACGGTTCTGTGGGGCACGTACCAGTTTCGCTATGCGGCATTGCCTGGTCCGAATGCCTCATCATTTGAAATCGCCAAATCGGTGGAGCGATCAGGGAAGGCCGGCACACTGTTCGGCAGGAGCATGACTCAGATGGCGAGATTCCACCTGCTACCGGAATCCTATCTAGCTGGCTTGCTCTACGTCGTGAACAACAGCACACGAGCGTCGTTCATCTTCGGCAAACAATACGATACGGGCGTGTGGTTTTATTTTCCGGTGAGCATTGCGGTGAAGACGCCGCTCGCTCTTCTGGCGCTGGTTCTACTGGCAGTGGCGTCGCGACAGCTTTGGCGGTTATACAGGCGAGAGTTCACGACTCTGACGATTCCGGTAGTTGTGTTTCTCCTTTGTGCCGTCACGAGCAAGATCAATTTGGGCGTGCGTCACATTCTACCCATTTATCCTTTTTTAATTCTCTTTGCAGCGGCCGGGGCTGTCGATTTGTGCAAGCGCTCCCGGGCCGCGACTGTGCTTTGTTTCGGATTGGTTCTCTTTCAAGCGGTCTCCTATGGCTACAATTTTCCGAACGAGATTGCGTATGCGAATGAAGCCTGGGGCGGACCCAAACAAGTACATCGATTTCTTGGCGACTCCAACGTGGACTGGGGGCAAGGGCTTTACCAGGTCAAAGCATACGCAGACGCGCGGAATATTACGGATTGCTGGATCGCGTGGGCGGGGCCGAAAGATCCGCGGCAGGTTGGACTTCCCTGCCTGGCGCTCACCGGCCCGAGTTTTGTTGAGGCCGCCGGCACGGAGCTCCCGCCGCTTCTTCGGGAGAAATTTTCCGGCGCGGTGTTCGTCAGCAATCTGCTTACGAACTACGATATTTTTCCCTATGGCTATTTTCTGAAGCGCCCTCCGGATGATGTTATTGCGGGCAGCGTGCTCGTGTATCACGGCGTATTTGATTTGCCGGAGATTGCCGCGGAGAGAAGAGTGGCCCGCGGGTGGTGGTACCTCAATCACCAGCGAGCACAACAAGCCCTGGAGGAATTTGATGTGGCGGAGGGACATGTTGCGGCGCCGGGAATTCTACATTCGCTGTATGGATGGGCGCTGGAAGCGTCGGGCCGGCCCGCGGAAGCTCGGCGGAAGTACGAATTGGCTGCCGAAGATTATGCTGGGCGCCCCGCCGATGCAGGGGCGCGCAAAGCGGCACTGGAACGGGTGGCGGCTCTTAGTTCCACGCCGAGCCACTGACCCTGCAAATCCTGGAGTTCAGATATTTGTGGGGCTATGCTTGCGTCCGTTTGGTGTGCTGCGGCGGATGTGCTAATTTTTCTTATTCATGACCAAACGTATCGGCGTGCTGTTGAGCGGCCGCGGCTCGAATTTCGAGGCGCTGGCGGAAAGTGTGTCGGCTGGAAGAATTCCAGACGCGGAAATCGCCGTAGTCGTCAGCAATAAACCCGACGCAAAAGGATTGGAACGGGCGAAGGCGCGAAATATTCCCACGCGCATGATTCCGTCGAAGGGATTGGAGCGCGAGGCTTACGACCGGCAAGTTGCGGCGGTTCTCCAGGAGTATAAAGTCGATCTGATTTGTCTGGCGGGCTACATGCGGTTGCTGTCGCCGTATTTTGTGGCGGCGTTTCCGCAGCGCATCCTGAATATTCACCCGTCTTTGCTGCCATCGTTTCCCGGGCTGGAATCGCAGAGGCAAGCGCTGGAATACGGGGTGAAATTTGCCGGGTGTACGGTGCATTTTGTGGACGAGAATCTGGATGCAGGCCCGATTGTGCTGCAGTTGGTGGTGCCGGTGGAAGACACCGACGATGAAGAAAAGCTTTCGGCGCGGATTTTGCGTGAGGAGCACCGGATTTACACGGAAGCGGTCAAAATTGTGCTGGATGGAAAATACCGGATTGAGGGGCGCCGCGTGATTCGCGAATCGAAATGAGCGAGGCAAAATTCAAGCCCATGGAGGAGCAGCTCGCGTACCTGAAGAAGGGCGTGGCGGAAATTGTGCCGGAAGCGGAACTGCGCGCGAAGCTGGAAAAATCGCTGAAGACAGGCAAACCGTTGCGCGTGAAGCTCGGCGTGGATCCCACCGCGCCGGATATCCACCTGGGCCACACGGTGGTGATTCGGAAGCTGAAACATTTCCAGGCAATGGGACACACGGCAGTGTTCTTGATTGGCGATTTCACGGCGATGGTTGGCGATCCGACGGGCCAATCGGAGACGCGACCGCCCCTTACGCGCGAACAAGTCAATGCCAACGCCGAAACTTATCTAGAGCAAGTGTTCAAGATACTGGATCGCGAGAAAACGGAGATTCGCTACAACAGCGAGTGGCTGGAGAAATTATCCAGCCATGACATTGTGCGGCTGTGCGCGAAATATCGCGTGGCGCGGATGCTGGAGCGCGAGGATTTCCGCAAACGAATTGCAGAGCAGCAGCCGATTTCCGTGCACGAATTTCTGTATCCCCTGCTGGTGGCGTATGACTCCGTAGTGCTGGAGGCCGATGTTGAGCTTGGAGCTACCGAGCAGAAATTCAACCTGCTGATCGGGCGGGAGATTCAGCGGGAGTACAACCAGGAACTGCAAATCGCGGTGATGATGCCGATTCTCGTGGGGCTGGATGGACAGCGGAAAATGTCCAAGAGCCTGGGAAATTATGTGGGAATTACGGAGCCGCCGGTAGAAATGTTCGGGAAGATGATGTCGATTCCCGATGAGCTGATGTGGTCTTACTACGAATTGGTGACGGATCGTACGGCCACGGAGATTGCGGAACTCAAACAGGAAGTGGCGAGCGGAAAGCTGCATCCAATGGATGCCAAGATGCGGCTGGCCGAAGAAGTCGTTACCGGATTTCATGGGGCGGAAGCTGGACGTAAAGCGGCGGAGAATTTTCAACGCGTATTCCGGGACAGGCAAGCACCAGAAGAGATGACGGAAATACCCCTTCGGCGGACGAGTGGCGCGCTGGTCGGAACAGTTGTTAAGCCCGACGGCACGATTGTTGAACAGGTGATTACCGCTAGGAAATGGTCACAGGTGTTGACTTATTTGGGGCAAATTGGGTCCGCTGCGGAGGCCGAGC
>Ga0070765_100000708_pt1 | contig 19906 bp, 14 predicted proteins | sample HubBroMetageWFT5_FD_71516 | JGI IMG/M metagenome (GOLD analysis project Ga0070765, IMG submission 71516) | Warmed and freeze-thawed soil microbial communities from the Hubbard Brook experimental Forest, New Hampshire - Hubbard Brook CCASE Soil... | ecosystem: Environmental > Terrestrial > Soil... | reverse complement strand
TCACTTCGCGATACTGCGAGCGCCTGCGCCTTAACGCCGGCGCGCAGTTCTTCGAGCGACCCCTGGGCTACGAGCCGTCCCTGGTGAATGATGGCGACGTGGCTGCACAGGCGCTCGACGATTTCGAGCACGTGCGAAGTGAGAAAAATCGTGGCTCCGCGCGCAATCATGCCTTGCAGCATCGCCTTTAACGTTCCGGCGGCGATGGCATCGACACCCTCGAAGGGCTCGTCCAGGAAAAGCACTTTCGGCCCGTGAATCACCGCCGCTGCCATGGCCAGCTTTTTCTGCATGCCGTGCGAGTAGTCGGTGACGAGCTTTTTTGGCTGATCGGCGAGCTGCATGAAATCGAGCAGTTCCGAAGTGCGCTTGGCTGCGGTTTCGCGATCGAGGCCGTACATCCGTCCTGCGAAGTTCAGGAACTCCGATCCTGTCAGGCGTCCGAACAGCGCCATGCCTTCGGGCACGACGCCGATTTGCCGCTTCACTTCGACGGGATGCGCGATGAGATCCACTCCGAGGATTTCGATGCGTCCGGAACTGGGTGCAAGCAGACCGGTGAGCATCTTGATGGTTGTGGATTTGCCGGCGCCGTTGGGACCGAGGAAGCCGAAGAACTGTCCGGGCGCAACACGCAGATCGACGTTATCGACGGCCAGGAGGTCTCCAAAGCGCCGGGTCAGGCCTTGAGTCGAGATGGTGGGAGCGGAGTCCATGAAACTTCCGAATCTAGCACAAACGGAGGCCTCTCGGCGCGGTCGGTTTTCATGAGTCTCAACGTGATTTTCCGAAACCCGAACGGAACCGACCGTGAAACTATCTTTCCTCTGGTGCGTGATAGACTGCCGCTCTTAATTTCCCGGCATTTTGGTCTCTCATAAAGGAGGCCGCATGGCCAAGAATATCGTGATCTGCTGTGACGGAACGGGAAACGAATTCGGGGACCACAACTCCAATGTGGTCAAGCTCTACAGTGCCCTGATCATCGATGGCAGGCGGCAGGTTGGATACTACCATCCGGGCGTGGGCACGATGGGAGCGCCGGGCGCACATAACAAGATCAGCGAAGCGTGGTCCGTGGTGATGGGCCTGGCGTTCGGAGCCGGGCTGCTGGCGAACGTTGGCGACGCCTACCGGTATCTGATGAATGTTTATGAAGACGGAGACCAGGTCTATCTGCTCGGTTTCAGCCGCGGCGCGTACACGGTGCGGGCGCTTGCCGGCTTGATTCACATGTTCGGATTGCTCTGTCCCGGCAATAACGGGCTCATCCCGTACATCATCCGGCTTTACGCGAAGCGAACGCGAAACGCCGCAGGGATGAAGAACACGTTCGAAGTGGCAGACGGATTCAAGTTTACGTTCTGCCGGGATTGCCCGCTGCATTTTGTCGGAGTATGGGACACGGTCAGCTCGGCGGGCTGGATTTGGGATCCCCTGAAGCTGCCGTATACGGGGCAGAATCCAGACATAGTTAACGGCCGGCACGCGGTCTCGATCGATGAACGGCGTTGTTATTTTCGAAATAACTTGTGGGGAGATCAGCTTCCCGGGCAAAGTATCAAGCAGGTCTGGTTCGCGGGCGTTCATTCCGATGTGGGTGGATCGTACGCGCCCGCCGAAAGCGGCTTGTCGCAGATTGCTCTTGAGTGGATGCTTTGCGAAGCGGTTCCGCTTGGGTTGCTGGTCGACCCGGGGAAAGCCGATCAGGTTCTTGCCAGGGTTCCTCCAACAACGATTCCGCCTCCTGTGTCAGTGCCACCGGATCCGGCGCAGAAGACGCACGACTCGCTGACAGGGGCTTGGTGGATTCTGGAGTTTCTCCCCCACTCTTACTACGACCCGGTCGCGAAAAAGAAGAAGTGGCGTGTGCCGCTTGGGGCGAGGCGGCTGATTCCCGAGGGCTCTGTGTTGCATGAAACGGTGAAAGAGAAACTCAAGATCGATCCTGACTACAAACCATCGAACTTGCCGCAGAGTTCGAGTGTCGAGGCGAGAAACGCTTGCCGCTTTTTTGATTAAGAAAATCTCAACTCGCACGGGCACAAAAACGCGCAGGCCAGCGACCCGGGCGTTTCACCTAGAATAACTGTGGCGTTCTAGAACAAGTTCCAGAGGAACTGGTTATACACATCGTGATGGTACTGGACCTCGGGCGCCTTCACGAACGTTCCCAGCAGACGCGGACAGCGGTCCGCGCCAGCTTGCTTGAGGTCAGCGTAACGGCCTTTCACATCTTCCCCGAGAAGTTTTGTTGTCCACTGAGCTTTGCGGAAGTCGGCGAGCGCGTCGTAGATGTTGTCTGGCAGGTAACGCTCGGCCTGGCGAAGGTTCTTAATCTTCGAGGTGTCGCCATCGATGCCGCTCTTGAAGATCGCCAGCATCACCAGGTAGGGATTCGCGTCTGGAGCGACCGAGCGCACTTCCACGCGCATGCTCTTTTCGTTGCCGATCGGGATACGAATCATTGATCCGCGGTCCACCGCCGACGCTTTGATCTGGTTCGGCGCCTCAAAATGCGGATCGAGACGGCGATAGGCATTCACGCTTGGATTCAACAGCAGGCAAATGTCGTTGCCATGGGTGAGGATGCGATCGAGAAATGCCCAGCCCATCTTGCTGAGTTTTTCTTCGCCCTTCGCGTCCCAGAACAGATTCTTGCCGTTCTCGCTGATCGAAACGTTCGTATGCATGCCGCTGCCGTTCACGCCGACTACCGGCTTGGGCAGAAACGATGCGGTGAATCCCATGTTGGTCGCAACCTGGCGGCAGATCAGCTTGTAGAGTTGAATCTGATCGGCAGCCGCGACTACTTCTCCGTAACCATAGTTGATTTCGAACTGCGAAGGCGCAACTTCGGGATGGTCCTTCTCATTCTGGAAGCCCATGGCGCGCTGCACTTCGGCAGTGGTGTCGATGAAAGTGCGCAGCGGATCGCCGGGCAGCGAGTGATAATATCCGCCGGTATTGACATACTCGAACTTGCCGGTTTCGTGATAGCGGCGCTCGGCGTCCGAGCCTTTGAACAGAAAACCTTCAATCTCGTTGGCCGCGTTGAGCGTGTAGCCTTTTTTCTTGTGCAGATCCTCGGCATAGCTTTTCAGCACACCGCGAATGTCCGCAGAGTACGACGTGCCACCCTTGTCGATGACCTCGCCGAACACCAGCACTTTGCCGGAGCCGAACACGTCTGAAGGCGCCCAATAGAACGCCGCCCAGTCGATGCCCAGCCGCAGATCGCTTTCGCGCTGCGCGGTAAAGCCGCGAATCGAGGAGCCGTCGAAGGTAAGATTGTCCCAGCTCTTGATCAGGAATTTCTTGTCGTAATCGAGCATGTGCAACCGGCCTTCGAGGTCGCTGAAGAGCACGGTGACGGCTTTGATCCGCTTCTCGTCGGTCAAATACTTCAACCGCTTCTCCTGGATCTTGCCGATGGGGACGCGGTTCCTGCGCTGCTCCTTTGCCTCCAGATTCAGGTCTTCGAGTTCGTCGTAGGTGAGTGCCAGGAAATTACGCAGTTCGTTAGGCATGGATATCCTTCAGTCTCCTATTCATGATCAGCAAAGAATGATGTCGGCAGCAACGCTACGAGTACAGGCTGTTGAACGGCTGGGCTTCAACACGGAAGAATAACGCGAGTGCGGGTGCCCGAACAATCGAAAAAGCTGATCGAAGGCATAAAAGAGATTCATTCGGAGCGAACTCGTGAGTTCTCCTATTGCAAACCCAAACCGTGTCCCGGCATAAGTTTGATAATCACGCCCAGCGCGGTCAGGACCGCCAAAAAGTAGATGGTCGTGGCGCGGCTGGGATGGGCGGGCAAGTCTCCGGCGAAGAAAGCTCGATATCCCGCACCCAACGCCACCAGGAAAAACAATCGTTGTTCCAGCGCGAGCCCGAGAACGAGACACGCTGCCATTAAAACAATGCGTTCCGTCTTGCTGAGAGCCAGAGCCGCCTGCCCGCCATCCAGCACCCAGACCGGAATCAGATTCAACAGATTCAGAATCGCGCCGATACGCGCCAGCGCGGCCCAGAGCGGGTTCCCGGTTTGATACCAGATCACTGCGCAGGCGACCGAAGCGAAAAAACCGGCCAGCGGACCAGCCAGGCTGATGGCTGACCGGGTTTCGATCGACACGCCCATCGCCTGCCAGCGGACGTAGGCTCCGAGGCCCGGTAGAAATACTGGCATGTCTGCGGGCAGTCCGCGGCGTTTGATATCGATGAAGTGGCCCATCTCATGAATCAGAATCAGCACCGCGAAGCCGATTCCGAATTTTGCTCCAGACCCGATCGAATAAATCGCAACGAAAGCTAGAAAGCTCAGGATGGAAGTCAGCTTTACCCTCTGATTCGCCGGAGATCGACTCTTTCCGGAGTGCGCTGGGATCGGACCTACCAGTTCCCGCTGTTGCGCCCATTTATTGTCAGTCGACTTACTGTCACTCGATCCACCTGCTGGTGCTGCGCCGAGCGTTCCCGCGCGGTGGATGATCCACCCGGTTTGCGTGGAGGTTGGCGGCAGTAACGGGAGTGCGCTGAGCCATTTCTCGCGCGCCTGCTGCAGTTCGCCTCTGGCTTCCAGCGCCTTCGCTTCCGCCGACAGGCGCTCCAATTCCTCGGAGTGCACCAGTGTGTGGCACCGATCGCACACAAGCGCGCCGGGCGCCAGTTCCTGCGAACAGCGCTTGCAGTTGGGAGTCAGTTCTGGAGTAGTTGTCGACACGGATGGAGAAAACGCCTCTGCGTCATGGGCTGGTTCAACATGAGTTGGTTCAAGAAGAGCTCGGTGGAGAATCGGCAAATGGTCCGTAGATTTCTAGCTGCCGGCCCGCGGTGATCCTCCACGCGATCCTGATCCCCCAGAAGAGAATTAACAGCCCGATGGCGCCCCAGAGGAGATTGCCCGAAAGCTGAATGAAGGGAGAACCCAGGCCGAGCAACACAACGGTCCCCAGCCACGTGCCGAAGCTGATTCTAGGTTTCTGCGTTCGGGGAGCCGGTTGCGCTTCTGGTTGCTGCTCAGCATTGTTTCCGAACTTATGCTCCTCTTCTTCAAACCTTTGATCCTGGATCTGCTTTTGCTGGTGCCGGTCGGGAGCAAAGTGAATCCAGATCGGAATCGCCGCCATTGACACGGCCGCATAAGTCAGCACGGCCGCGGCAATCTGATAACGTCTGCCGCCTATACCGTTGGATCCCTTGATCATAGCCGTGCCTACCATCCAACCCACTCCAATCGACATATAGCTGATCACCCATCCCTGCAGGAGGATGGCGATCAGCGCATACCCGGCCAATCCGGCGACAGCCGCACCGATTCCGTACGCCAGAGCGCGCACATATGCTGCATGATTGTCCGCGGGGATTGCGCCGCGCATCTTTTGCGCGCAAGTCGAACACACAACGGAAGCTTTGATTCGATAATAGGTTCCGCCGGTCGGCTGCTGGCAGATCCGGCAGCGACTGTCCGCCGGTTGCCTGGCGTACTCAGCGGTGCCAAACTGCGGTACGGGACTGTTCAAACTGTCGGTCATGCTGCGCCACTTAAGGCTTTGTCCCACAGATTCCGCCACATGGTCCCGAACAATACCACGGTGCGCTGCGACGAGGAAGAGGGAATCGGGAAACAGTCACGATCGGGCCCGAACGCACGGTGAGCGGCCGCTACTGCCGATGCGCCGAGACTCCTGCGGCGATCTCGCGGAGAGCGCTGACAAAGCTGGCGGCGGCGGCCGGGTCGGCCAACGCTTCCAGATGGACTTTAGCCGAGAACTGTGGCGATTCCGGGCGGAAATGCACCTCCAAAATGTCTTGCCGCCGCGCTGACATCAGTGCGTTCAGTTCCGCCGTGGGATCCTGTTTCCAATGCGTACGCGTGGTCAGGATAATGGGGCCGGGTTCATAGAGGTCCCACTGCCGCCCGTCGCGTTTGCGGGCTGTAATGCCGCGGTTGTGAGCGGACCAGCGATGCCGCACCACTTCAAGATGGAAGCTCGGTGAACCACCCAAGTCAGCCTCGAAGGTCAGAGTCTCCTTCTGGCGACGCCAGCAGCTCACCAGCCAATGTATAGGGGACGATCGAGGGCGGAACCTCACAGTGACTCTCGCGTTGTCGAACCAACGGGAAGCAAAATGCAACCGCGCTTCCAGGCGGGAGCTGCCGAGTCCGACCCAGCGCGACTCCAGAATTCTTCCCTTGCCGGCGCATGCCGTTTGCACCCAGCGCAAGGCCGATGCGCCCTTTTTTTGATTGTAGATTGAAAACACGAGGTACCACAGCCCTAGCACGGCGACCGAACTGGCCACGTCGATCAGCAGAAGGCGTCCCACAACGCTTCCTCTAATCCCATGGTACGTCCACGGATGCGGGCTAAGCAAGGGGAGGGAGGTCAGAATTCAGCCGCCCAAGCATCCAACCTCGGATTAGCTGTGGAAAACTCGGGGCAATCTATTGAAGAATCGTTCTCATCGACCGCCGCTCAATCGTCGGTTGCCTTTGCTCCCACTACAATGGCGTCGTGCCCCTCACGGTTCGTGACTTCCAGCCGTCTGACTTCGACACGCTTTGGCGCCTCGACCAGGAATGCTTTGCTCCCGGCATTTCCTACTCGCGGACGGAACTCAAGGTCTACATGCGGCGGCGCGGATCCTTCACGCTGGTGGCGGAAGATGGCCCGGCGGCGGTGGCAATTTCAACGAGCGTTCCCGATTCGGGAAAAGGAGCGAAACATTTTCCCGCGACAACCCCTGCCAAAGCCCTTATCACCGGCTTCTCCGTAGCGGGCTTCATCGTGGCCGAAGCCGACGGCCGGGGTCGCGGTCATATCATTACCATTGACGTAATGGCTGCCGCCCGGCGTTCCGGAGTGGGATCGCTGTTGCTCGGTGCCGCCGAAGATCGTTTGCGCGCCGCCGGCTGCAGCTCCGTCGAGCTTGAAACCGCTGTGGACAACCTCTCCGCCTTGTCCTTCTACAAGCGCCACTGCTACAGTGTAATTAAGATGTTCCCCCGCTATTATTCGAATGGCGTGGATGCGCTGGTGCTGGAGAAAGATCTCGGCATACTCTAAACACCAAACTCTCAATCCCGGCGTCAAACGCTGCGGCCACAGAATCAATTTGCGCTCACCCGCCTTCTCCAGCTACCTTGCCATGTAATGAAAGCCGCCGCCGTCAAAGTCGCCATCCAGGGCGAACTCGGGTCCTTTAGCCACGAAGCCGCAGAGCGTATGCTGCGCGATTGTGTAGTTGTTCCCTGCGCACGCTCCGTCGAAGTATTCGACCGGGTGCAGCGCGGATCGGTTGCAGCCGCCGTGATCCCTATCGAAAACTCTCTAGCTGGCACGGTCGCCGAACATGCAGATCTCCTGGTAACGCGTGACGTATTTGTGCAGGCTGAATTTCTGCTCCGCATCGTTCATAACGTGATCGCTGCCCCCGGAGTAAAGCTCAAGGCCGTGCGCAAGGTGCTCTCACATCCGGTGGCGCTCGACCAGTGCCGCGACTTCTTTCGCCGCCATCCCCGCATTGAGCCAGTCCCGTTCTACGACACCGCAGGCAGCGTGAAGCACGTCGTCGCTCATCGCCTTGCTGACGCCGCCGGCGTGGCCGGACGTCACGCGGCGCGTGAATACTCCGGCAAGATTCTTCAGGCCGGCATCGAGGACGACAAACGCAACTTCACCCGCTTTTTTCTGATTCGAAAGTCGACAGGGAACCGGCGAACCGGCGCGCCCGGCTATCAGCGGCTCATTCCGCCTGGCGCCGACAAGACTTCCATCGCATTCAAGGTGAAGAACCTGCCGGGAGCGCTGTTCAAATCGCTGAGCGTTTTCGCCCTGCGCGACATCAGCCTTAGCAAGATCGAATCACGTCCCATGCGCGGACGCCCCTGGGAATATGTCTTCTATGTCGACTTCCTCCGCGGCGATGATGAGCCTGCACGCAATGCCCTCCGCCATCTTGGCGAAGTCGCCGAGTTCGTCAAGGTCCTGGGAATTTACCGCGCGGCATGACTTGGCCATGTAGGCGGGTCGCATCCGCCGTCCGACTAAGCGAAGCGAGGGGCGAGGCGCTGGTCCGGCCATTGGCTGCGGTACCTTTGATACAGTGCGAACCGTGCCCGGCAGGAATAGAATTCATTCGCGGGGAACTACCGGGAGCCTGAAACCTTTCCGGCGGAGTATCATCTAAGCTTGAGTGAGTTACACTCAAGGAGAGCCAATGAGCCAACAACCGCTTTCCGAGCAAGTTCCTAAGCATCGGGAAACAAACGACGTACGGGCTTTGCCTGTGCTTCCTGTGCGGGATACCGTCCTGTTCCCGCACGCCGTCCTGCCTCTAACCGTGGGCCGGGACAGTTCTGTCCAGTTGATCAATTCGCTGGGTGAAGACAAGACCATCGTGGTGGTGGCGCAGCGCGAAGCCCGCGTCGATAGCCCTCAAGCTAGCGACCTTTATACCGTGGGTACGTCTGCGGTCGTTCACAAAGTCGTCAAGATGCCCAACCAGAGCCTGTTTGTGTTTGCCGAAGGTCTGGAACGAGTGCGTCTGGGCGAGTTCACGCAATTAACTCCATTCATGCGAGCGAAGGTTGCGACTATTCCGGAGCCTACACAGCCGGACAGCTCCGAAGTCGAAGCGCTCCAGCGCAATGTTCTCACCCTGTTCCAGCAGATTGTTTCGGGTTCGCCGACGCTATCCGATGAGCTTTCCACTGTGGCCTTGAACATCGACGAGCCGGGGCGGCTGGTGGATTTCATCGCATCATCTTTGCCGTCACTCTCAACGCCCGACAAGCAGGACACGCTCGAGACGCTCGACATCCGCGTGCGTCTGGAGAAGATCAATCAGCATCTCGCCAAAGAACTTGAAGTGCAGCAACTGCGCAACAAGATTCAAAGTGAAGTGCAGGATCGGGTGCAGCAGACCCAGCGCGAATACTATCTGCGCGAGCAGATGAAGGCCATCCAGAAGGAACTGGGTGAACAGGATGAAGGTCAACGCGACGTTGATGACTTGAAGAAGAAGATCGACGACGCAGGCATGCCCGATGAGGTAAAGAAAGAAGCGCTCAAAGAATTAGGCCGCCTTTCGCGTATGTCTCCCATGGCTGCCGACTACTCGCTCACGCGCAATTACGTTGAGTGGCTCGCCGTGCTGCCGTGGGCCAAGACTTCCGGGCAGGAGATCGAGATTCCCAAGGCCAAAGAGATTCTGGACACCGATCACTATGATCTCGAGAAGGTCAAGGATCGCATACTCGATTACCTCTCGGTCCGGCGACTGAAACCGAACATGAAGGGTCCGATCTTGTGCTTCGTGGGACCTCCGGGCGTAGGCAAGACTTCGCTGGGCAAGTCGATCGCGCGCGCGCTGGGCCGCAAGTTCGTGCGGCTGTCTCTTGGTGGAGTGCACGATGAAGCCGAAATCCGCGGCCATCGCCGCACTTACATCGGCGCCCTGCCTGGACAAATCATCCAGGGGATCCGGCGAGCGGAAACCAAGGATCCGGTTTTCATGCTCGATGAAATCGATAAGGTGGGGCGCGACTTCCGCGGCGATCCGGCTTCGGCGTTGCTCGAAGCGCTCGATCCGGAGCAGAACTCGACGTTCCGCGACAACTATCTCGACGTCACGTTCGACTTGTCGAAAGTTCTCTTCATCACGACCGCGAACATGCTCGACCCGATTGCCGAGCCGCTGCGCGATCGCATGGAGATCATCGAACTGCAGGGTTACAGCGAGGAAGAGAAGCTGCACATCGCTCGGCGTTATTTAGTTCCGCGCCAGGTGGAAGAGAACGGCATCACCGCTGAGCAGATCGAATTCCCCGACGAAGCTTTGCGTTATGTGATTCGTCACTACACGCGCGAGGCTGGCGTACGCAGCCTGGAGCGCACCATCGGAACCATCTGCCGCAAACAGGCGCGGCGGTTGGCCGAGGGCAAGACCGAGAAGCTGGTGGTGACGCAGGAAGTCATCCAGGAATTTCTCGGCGGTATCAAGATCCGCACGGAGGGTGAAATCGAGGAGCGAACCGAGCGTCCGGGAGTGGCTGTGGGCTTGGCTTGGACTCCCTCGGGTGGCGACGTACTCTTCGTGGAGGCCAATGCCATGAAGGGCAAAGGCGGATTCACCATGACCGGGCAGATTGGGCAGGTGATGCAGGAGTCCATGCAGGCGGCTCTGACCTGGGTGCGCTCGAACGCAGCACAGCTTGGTATTGCGGAAGCGTTTTTTGCGGATCATGACATTCACATGCACGTGCCGGCGGGAGCGATTCCGAAGGATGGTCCATCAGCTGGCGTGACCATGGCAACCACTTTGGTCTCGCTGCTGTCGGGGCATCGCATCCGTCCGCTCACGGCTATGACGGGCGAGATCACGCTGAGCGGCAATGTGCTTCCGGTCGGAGGCATTAAGGAAAAAGTGCTGGCCGCGAAACGTGCGGGCGTGACCACGATAATTCTCCCGGCCGAAAACAAGATGAATGTTGAAGAGGATCTCACGCCTGAACAGGTCGAGAACCTCAGCATTCACTATGTGAAGACCATCGAGGAGGCGCTGCGGGTCTCGCTGCCTGTAGTGGCCGAGGCCTTGGCGGCGAAGGTTTTTCTGGAGTCCGAGACGAAGGATTCCAGGCCGGAAGCTCAGACTGCCAAGGCCATCCAGTCGCCGACGGTGACTCACGACAAGGTTGTTACCTGGCAGTCTTGAGAGGAAGTTGACAGTATTCAGCTGTAAACCGCCAGTCCCGCTGGCGGTTTTTTTCGTCTGAACCTCTCCCTGGGTCTTCCCTCCCGGAATCAAATATGAGAGCTTGTTCTGGCAGTTGACTATTCGCAGCTGTCCTTTATGCGCGTGCGTGTTCTCTTTTTCGGGAGTTTGAAGGATCTGGCGGGCAAATCCAGCGATTTTCTGGAGCTGCCTGACGGGGCGTTGGTGCGCGATGTGCTGTTGCACTACATGGCGCAGGTTCCGCAGATCAGGGGGTTGCTGGCTTCGCTGGCGGTGGCGGTGAACCAGGAATATGCCGGAGCGGAAACTGCCCTGAGATGCGACGACGAGGTGGCGTTGCTGCCGCCGGTTAGCGGCGGGTCGGGACGCGCGTTGATCATTCGCGATCCGATTGACACTCAGGGAGTGCTTGGCCGCGTGAAACAGGGCGGGGACGGGGCTGCAGTTGTGTTCGAAGGCGTGGTGCGCAACCAGACGCGCGGGCGCAGAACACTTTACCTCGATTATGAGGCTTATGAGGAGATGGCGCTGCGGCAGATGGAAAGTCTGGCCGAACAGGCGCTGAAGGAGTTTCAAGTGCGCGAGGTTGCGCTGGTGCACCGGTTGGGACGGTTGGAGATCGGTGAAACCAGCGTGCTGATCGTGGTGGCTTCCGCTCATCGGGCTGCGGCTTTCGATGCTTGCCGCTGGCTGATCGATACGCTTAAGCGCACCGTGCCCATCTGGAAGAAAGAATACTTTGAGGACGGAGCCGTGTGGGCGGACGGCGAGCCCTTTCCAGCAGAAATTCCGCGGGCGCAGGGCAGCCCCGGAGCAGACCTCGCATCTAAGTGACCGAGCCTGCATGCTAGAGCGCCTCGCTCCTCGGGGAAGCTGACGAGGCTGTCCCAGAGGTTAACTTGCACAGGTATACTTCTTCTACTGAATGAGAAAATCCGCCACCGTGACCCTGCTGCTGTTGGCCTGCGCTGTCTCGTACGCGCGGCAGCCCGAAGCTCAGAGTCAATCGCCGACCGGACCGGAGAGTACGCTCAAGGTTGACGTCAAACTGGTGAATGTTTACGTCACCGTGACCGACGCTCATGGAGCGCCTGTGGCCGGGCTTAAGAAGGAGAATTTCGTAGTGCAGGAAGATGGCCGCGAGCAAAAAGTCTCGGTTTTCGACAAGGAATCCGCGCTGCCGATTTCGATCGCTCTGGCCATCGACACCAGCCTAAGCACACGTCACGACCTGCCGTTGGAACAGGCTTCGGCGAAACGCTTTGTCCGTGACATTGTGCGGCCAGTGGATGCACTTTCGGTGTTCAGTTTTAGTGAATCTGTGTACCAGTCTCCTTTTGGGTACACAGCAGATTTAAAGCGTATTGATGAGGGGATTGACCATATCCGCCTAGGCGCGGCGACGGCGCTATTCGATGCGGTTTATCTGGCCTCGCGTTCGCTCGACCGCCGCCAGGGACGGAAAGTGATGGTGCTGATCACCGACGGCGGAGACACGATCAGCAGAATTGACTACAAAGGAGCAGTGCGTGCCGCGGAAGAGGCTGAAGCCCTGGTCTACAGCATCATTGTCGTGCCCATCGAGAACAGCGCGGGACGTGAAATCGGCGGCGAGCATGCTCTCATCCAGCTCTCGGAGGATACGGGCGGCAAGTATTACTACGCGACTTCCATATCCCAACTTGATGATGCCTTCCGCCAGATCAGCGAAGAACTGCGTAACCAGTACCTGCTGGCTTATTATCCCTCACAACGTACGTCGAACTCGGAGTTTCGCCGCATTCAGGTGGGAGTCTCCGGGCCCGCGGATGCGACCTCTTACCACGTGAGACACCGGGTCGGGTACTACACAACGAAGTCGAACTTCTAAGAGTTTTCCGTTGAATGGTATCTTGAAAGGTTGGGCTACAGGGCAAACTGCTGCCGGGAGTTGCTGAACGAGAAATAGTGAAACCAGAAATAATGAAAACTGTTGAGAGAGGTTTCGTGAAGATTCTGAAGGGAAGGTTTGCGATCTTGAACTTCAACTCCGCTCGCCGTTTGGCCGCGCGTTTCGGGCTGTTAGTGGGGGCCGTCGTGTTTGCTTCGCCGTTGGTCCTGGCCCAGACCGTGGGTACGGGCAGTATCGTGGGCATCGTCACCGATCCAGCACGGAAGGTGATCACCGGAGCCAAGGTGGAGATCAGAAGTAAGTCCAAGCGTGCGCGAATCCATGTGACTTCCTCGTCAGTCGGATTGTACTCATCGGGGCCGATTCAGCCGGGAGACTACGTGCTACTGGTGGAAATTAAAGGATTCAACCCGGCCTTAGTGCCTGTGGTCGTTCAGATCGGCAACGTGACTCGCGTCGATGTGGCGATGAAGCTGGGTCCGGAGGTTGGGCAGGTTGAGGTTCCGGGCGGCACGACCGTCAACATTGAACAAGCCACCGTGCAAAGTGTGGTCAACGGCGAGGAGATCGAGAAGCTGCCGGTCAATGGACGAAATCTTCTTGACCTGGCGCAGCTCGAGCCTGGGGTACAGATGCAGGATGGAGGAAACTTCGAGGGCAAGGATGGGCTCTCATCGATTTCGTTTCTCAGCCAGTACGGGCGCTCGGAGAGGATCGAACTCGATGGTGTCGACATCAGCGACGAAAGCGTAGGAGGCACGACGCAGAACATTCCCGCGAGTGCGATTCAGGAGTTCCAGCTGGGCCAGTCATTGCTCGATCTCTCGACTGGACTAACGTCCTCCGGTGCCTTGAATGTTATTACCCGCTCGGGAAGCGATCAGATCCACGGAGAGGCGTTTGGATCGTTCCGCGGCAACCAGGGCGCGGCGGAGCTGCCGGGTTCCACGGCTTCTTCCTTCCAGCGGGAACTCTTCGGTGCAGATGCGGGAGGGGCGATCATCAAGGACAAGGTGTTCTGGTTCGCCGACGCCGAACGCGCACAACAGAATCTTACGGCAGCCGAGCCTTTTACCTCTCCCTTTGACGGGCTGAACGCCGCGCTCGACGAACCTTACCGTGAGTTCAACACGGATGAGCGTGTGGACTGGAATATGAGACGCAGCACGCGGGCTTTCTATCGCTTTGACTTCTTCCAGAACAGCGATCTTCGTCCCTACGGCTCGGCCAGCTCGACACAGCAATTCCGTGACATCAACAACACCGCCACGAATGCACTGGGTGTCGACTTCAACACCGGCGTGTATGCGCATAGTTTCCGTTTCGAATATCTCAAGCTCCGGAACGAAATGGAAAATGCCACCAGCGGTCTCGGCGGAGTCGATAATCCGATTCCCGGGTTAGGCATCAACATTGGCGCCTCTACCGCAGGGAATTGTGTTCTTAGCGAAGGCGGCAGCTATTGCGGCGGGCCTAGCTGGCTGGGGCCGCAGCAAACGGTTCAATCCGACAAGCTGGCCAGGTACGACGGCAGCCGGGTGATGGGCGGGCACATTATTCGCTACGGGATTGCATATAACCGGATCGACGCCGGACGCCTGTCGGCGTTCTCACAGTTTCCGCAAGTGGGCACGACTTCGCTGGTCGGGTCGACGTCGTCTGATCCAACCTCCTATCCCGCGGATTGGGTCAGTTTGGGGAACGGAATTGCGTTCTCCACCGCGAAATCGTCGTTTGGATTCCCTGGTGGAGGAGTGGGTCCCGACAATCGCATAGAAATGTACGTTGGGGATGCGTGGAAGGCCACGCCAAGATTGACCCTGACTTATGGTTTGCACTATGTGCGAGATAGCGGACGCACCGACAGCGGTTTGGGTGCTTTGCCAGACTTGAATCAGTGGGGCGCGGGATTGGGAGAGAAGATTCGTAATCCAAACGTGAACTTTGCTCCTCAATTGGGATTCGCGTGGGATGCGGGAGGCAACGGCAAGACCGTAATTCGCGGCGGGGGCGCTTTGTTCTACGAGAACGCGCTGTGGAACAACACGTTATTGGACAGCCCCTCCCGACTTAGCGAAGGAATTTTCGCGGACGCTCCAGAGGTGTGCCAGGCGGGAGTTGCGAATGCGTTCAATTGGCCCACTAATCCTGGAGCAGCGGGGACGTCCATTGCCGGCACTGCTGCTACGGTCGTGACCAACGCCACCACCGGGGCTTTGCAGGTGTTGCCGAACTTTTGCGGAGGAACGATATCGGCAATCGCGCCGCAAATTCTGGCCCTGAGCAGCGCCTTTCAGACGGCGGCTGCGACGGTGACGAGGTCGCAGCCGAACAGCAACTACGTCGGTACCACGCAGTCGGCGTTGAATCCAAACTATGACCTTCTCTATCCCGGCTACCGCACGCCGCGTTCCTGGCAGGCGAACCTCGGCATTGAGAAGGAGATTCGCCCGGGAACGGTGCTCAGCGTTGATTACATCCGCAATATCGGCGAGCACTACCTGATTGGTCAGGACATCAACCACAGCGGAGCCGCGCGCAGCTTCAATCAGGCCAATGCGTTTGCGGCTCGTGACGCGGCTCAGACTGCCAACGGGTGCCCTGTCGGTTATGGGCAAGTTACCTGCATGATCAACTCAACCGTAGCGAGTGGCGGAACTATTCCGTTGGGAGTGGCGGGAGCTCAGGCCGCGTACTCGAGAGCAGGCTTAGATTCGAATCTGCAGGCGGCGGGCGGTGGGCCTTGCCCCTACTGTGCGTTTCCCGGTATCAACCCCATCACAAACAACACCGGAGCTGTGGGCGGAGTCGATATGCTCTTTCCTGACGGGCGGTCAGTCTATACCGGTGTGCAGGTGAAACTGGTGACGCAGGTCGACAAGCCGGTGCGCGGCGTGAAGACTGCGCACTTCCAGCTTTCCTATACGCTCTCCCGGTTAGTCAGCCAGATACAGGATCAGGATTCCACCAACCTGGCGACGGATAACGACGACCCACTGCGATTCACGGGACCGAGCGGTCTGGACCGCAAACAGCAGTACTCGTTTAGCGGGATATTCGATCTGCCGTTCTATTTGAAGTTGAGCGTGATCGGACATTTCTTTAGCCCACTGCCGCAGAGCCTGTTGCTTCCGGAACTGACGAATGGAGGCGAAATCTTTGCCACCGACTGGCTGGGATCTGGATTGGGTTCGGCGGGGGCTCCTGAGCCGGTGCCGGGAACTCAGATCGGCCAGTATGACCACAGCGTCAATATCGGGAATCTGCAAAAGGCAATCAACACTTACAACCACACCTTTGCTTCTTCGCTCACTCCTGCGGGAGATTGCCTGGTGGCCAATCACGCTGCTTGTCCCGGGCTGATTTCCAGCACGCAGGTTATGACAGCGAGTGACTTGGCCTCACTCGGCTGGGTCATGCCTACACTCGATTCCGTGGCTAACCACGCTGTGGCCACTCCCTGGCTGAAAACGATGGACCTGAGACTATCCTGGCCAATCAAGGTCAAAGATCGAGTGACCATCGAGCCGAGCGCGAGCGTCTTCAACGTCTTCAACTTCGCCAATGCATTCTCCGCCGGCAACATGCCGAGTGGTTCCTTGTTGCCGGGCCCGAACGGAGTGTTGGCGCCGAATGTGGTGGGCGGCGTGGCTTCGGGCTCTAGCTATACGCCGTTCCGGACGAGTTTGCAGTCGGGAACGCTCGCACTAGGGGCTCCCCGCCAATTCGAGTTCGGACTGCGCATCAGCTTCTGAAGAAGGGGCGCATCTGGTCTTGAGCTCGATGGGACGGCCTTTTGCACGCGCCAGAGCAAATCAAGGCGAAGTGGCTGCGTGTACAATGCCTGCATGCCTTTTCGTCCGCAGGGAAACTCCAACGCCGCCAAACGCGGCCGGACCCCGCCCCCGGAGGAGACGTTTGAAGAGGCCGGCTTTCTCAAAGCTTTGGGCGAGAAACAGAAGTCAGTGAGCGTCAAGCTGATGGATGGCCAGACGGTGAGCGGCTGGATCGAATATTACGACAAGCACATGGTGCGCTTGACGCGAGAGGGCGCTCCCAATCTTTTTATTTTCAAGCACGAGATTATGTACATCGCCGAAGACGGTAAGAAGAAGTGAGGCGGGCTTCAGGCTTCGGCTTTCGGGCTTCGGTGATCCAGTCGCGCTCCGCCTTATTTTCGGACTTGAAGCCCGACAGCCGAAGCCCGGAGCCCGGTATCCAGAACTGTGCCTAACCCCAACGAGAACTTTGTTCCCGCCATGTCAGCGATCGCCCGCGAAGCCGGCGCCTTGCTGATGAACTACTTCCACCAGCACTTGATGATCGAATACAAAGGCGAGGCCGATCTGGTGACGGCGGCGGACCGAGCGTCTGAGGTCCTGATCCGGCAGCGCATCCGGGAACAGTGGCCTACGCACGACGTTCTCGGCGAAGAGCAGGGACTCAGCGACCAGGGCAGCGAGTATCGCTGGTATGTTGATCCGCTCGACGGAACGACGAATTTCGCGCACGGATTTCCTGTTTTCTGCGTGTCGATTGCGCTGGAGCACCAGGGCATCGAACACGAAGGCCAGCGCATTGCCGCAGTCATTTACGATCCCACGCGCGACGAGCTGTTTTCCGCCGAGAAGGGAAGGGGTGCACAGCTCAACGGTGAGAGCATGCATGTTTCAAAAACGGCCGCGCTGAAGGAAAGCCTTCTGGCTACCGGCTTTCCGAGTAGGAAACGGCACGAGAATCCGAATATTTACTTTTATCATCAGATTACGCTGCACTCGCACGGAGTCCGCCGGGCGGGATCCGCAGCTCTCGATTTGTGCAATGTGGCCTCGGGCCGTTTCGATGGCTTCTGGGAATTCAACCTCAACCCCTGGGACACCGCGGCGGGTGTGCTGATCGTGGAAGAAGCGGGCGGGAAAGTGACGCGCTTCGACGGGTCACCATTCGAAATCAACAGCCGTGAGACGGTTGCTTCGAACGGGCTAATTCACACAGCTCTGCTGCGAGAGTTTGAGGAAGTCTTTGCGGGGCGAGGGTTGGAGCCGCTTCCAGATCCGCGGGTTTACAAAGGGTGAACCAGAACCGCGGTGAATATGGAGGAGTGCAAAACGATGCTTAGTAAGTCCATCTCGCGGGTTGCGGTCGCAGTTCTCGTACTGGGATCGGCAACTCTCGTCGTCGGTGCGACTAGCTCTTCGCCGGCGGCTCCCGATCCGGCTTACGTGCAGTCGTTTGAGAAGTGGAAAGCGGAGCAGATTGGCGACCTGAAGCAGAACTGGCTGCCTCTGGCTGGATTGTTCTGGCTGAAGCCGGGCGTGAATAGTTTTGGTACGGCACCGGAGAATGCGGTCGTGTTCCCCAAAGGTCCGGCGCACGCTGGCGAGTTCAATCTTGAGGGCAAGGACGTAACTATCAAAATGCTTCCGGACGCGCGCGCTACGTTGGCGGGCGCGACGCTGACAACAGCAAAGCTGGCTCCCGACATTTCAGGGCACGCCTCGCTAGTGGAGATGGGAACTCTGCGCTTTCACGTGATCGTGCGTGGAGAACGCGTGGGAATTCGCCTGAAGGACCTGGAAAGCGCGTCCGTCGCTAACTTCAAGGGACTGATATTTTATCCGCTCGATTTGAAATATCGCGTGACGGGGACGTGGGAGCCGTCCGATGGCAAGAAGACGATCGACGTGCCCAATGTTCTGGGCGATGTCACTTCGGTGCCGGTAGCGGGGACAGTGGTGTTCAAGATCAACGGCCAGGAGCAGAGGCTGACCGCACTCGGAGGAGATCCATCGAACGGATTGTCATTTGTGTTCAACGATCTGACGGCGAAGAGCGATACTTATCCCGGCGGACGCTTTCTCGATAGCGAGCCGGTGGTGAACGGAACGGTGATTCTGGACTTCAACCGGGCCTACAATCCTCCGTGTGCGGTGACTCCTTATGCCACATGTCCGTTGGCGCCAAAGGAGAACCGGCTGGCCGTGGCGATTCCCGCGGGCGAAAAGTTTGATAAAGCGGCGCACGGGCACCACTAGCGGGGCGGGAATGCTCCGCGGATCGACGGATCAACGTTCCCTTGCCGCGTTACAATAACTAAGGGATGGTCGTGCCCGCTCTCCCAGCTGTCCCAAAGTTCTCTGAGTCCCACAGGGTTAACGTGATCAATTCTCTTCTGGAACGCAAGATCGAAAAGCGGCCCGACCGAGTCCGGCTGCAAGGACGCATTCTTTTCCTCACCGAAAACCCGGAACTGATCAAGCGGCAACTGGCAGGCGAAGACCTGCCCTGGGATACGAAGAATCCGGCGAATAATCCCAAACTGCGCGACGACATCTCGACCGACGAAATCACTCCGGCGCACTACTGCTTTTACTTTGACGAGACGCTGGGCGAGATACCTTACCTTGGGCTGAAGTGCGGGGACGTGACGCCAGTCGGGCGCGGTGAGGTAAAGCGGGGCGGATTTGTGTGCGCGGTGAGCGGGAAACGGCGCGGCAAAGGGTCGAGCCGGGAGCAGTCGCCTTACGCGGAGATGTGTGCCGGAATCCGCGTGGTGATTGCGGAAAATATTGAACGCATCTACAAGCAGAATTGCCAGAACCTGGGAGTGTTGACTTCGACCGACTTTTCGCTGATTGACAGGATTCGCGGCGGGGAAGAGATTGCGCTTTCCGAGTTCACCGCCGGGGAAGATGAGATCACGCGGCAGGTGATTGAATACGGCGGGCTGTTTCCGTTCAATGTGGCGCGGATGCAGGGGAAAGTGTTTTTGCCGCTGATTAAGAGCGAGGGCGCCAGCGCCACACTTCCCATGACGTTGGCCGAGAAAATTTTCGCGCGGCACATGATGAACGAAACCGGCGGAGTTGGTGTTGCTCGCGTGAAACCTGGGGACACTGGATTCGCTCAGGCTGACCTGCGCTTTAGCCATGAGTACGTGACCCCGATGGCGGCTATCTTTTTTGAGCGCTATGTGGGCAAGGATGCGAAAGTCAACGATGCTGCGAGCATTATTTTCTTCCGCGACCACCTGACGTTTCTGGATGAAGTGATTTCGGAGGAGAAAAAGAAGCTTGGCCTGCTCGATCTGGCGACCCAACTCAAGCTCAAGCAGCAGGATTTCGCCGCCAAGCAGGGAATCAAACTGCATGGAGAATTGAAGGATCGCAAGGGCTCAGAGGGCATTTGCCACTCGATTGTGCTGGAAAGCTATGCGCTGCCGGGGCAGTTGAATATTGGATCTGACTCGCACACGCCGCATGTGGGCGC
>Ga0070765_100000707_pt1 | contig 19913 bp, 19 predicted proteins | sample HubBroMetageWFT5_FD_71516 | JGI IMG/M metagenome (GOLD analysis project Ga0070765, IMG submission 71516) | Warmed and freeze-thawed soil microbial communities from the Hubbard Brook experimental Forest, New Hampshire - Hubbard Brook CCASE Soil... | ecosystem: Environmental > Terrestrial > Soil... | reverse complement strand
GCCGCTCGCCGGAAGGCCGCCCTCGCCCAGATCCGTCAGTTCGGCGATCCGGTGCTGCGCACCAAGGCGCGTCCGATCGAACGGTTCGACGATGCCCTGCGCGAGGAGATCGAGCGCATGGGCGACCTGATGGACGACGCCGTCGGAGTCGGCCTGGCGGCGACGCAAGTCGGCATCGTTCACCGCCTGCTCGTGTATCGCGTCCAGCACGGGGCGGAGCTCGCCGCGCTGATCAACCCGGAGGTCGAGTGGTCGGGACGCGACACCGAGTCGATGGAGGAGGGTTGCCTCAGCCTTCCCGGCGTGCTCGTCGACGTCGATCGGCCGGTCCATGTCCGGGTGCGGGCGCTCAACGAGAATGGCGAGCCGATCATGATCGAGGCCTCAGGACTCGAGGCGCGCGTGATCCAGCACGAGATCGACCACCTCGACGGCGTGCTGATCCTCGACCGGACCAGCCGAGAGCAGCGCAAGGAGGCGATGCGCAGCATGCGCGAGGCGCAGCAGGCCGCGTAGGCCGCCTGCTCGCCCCCCGAGCCCGAGCCCGCGCGTGCGCACCGTCTACCTAGGCACTTCGGAGTTCGCGGCGGCAGTTCTGCGGCGCCTCGCGGACTCACCGCACCGCCCCGAGCTCGTCGTCACCCGGCCTGACAGCGCCCGCGGACGCGGCCGAAAGTTGTCGCCGCCGCCGGTCGCCGACGCCGCCCGCGAGCTCGGGATCGCGCTCGACCAGCCCGCCTCGGTGAACGATCCGGAGGCGGTCGAGACGATCGCGCACGTCCACCCAGAGGCGGTCTGCGTTTGTGCCTTCGGCGCGCTCATCAAGGAGCCGCTGCTGTCGCGCTGGCCGATGCTCAACGTCCACCCGTCGCTGCTTCCACGGTGGCGCGGCGCCGCTCCGATCGAGCGGGCGATCATCGCCGGGGACTCGGTCACCGGCGTGTCGATCATGCGCGTGGGCGCGGGGTTCGACGACGGGCCGGTGTGCGCCCAGGCACCCGAGCCGATCCGGCCCGATGACACCTACGGAACGCTCGCGCATCGCCTCGAACCCCTCGGCGGCGACCTGCTGGTCAAGACGCTCGACGAGCAGCCGCCGTGCGTCGACCAGGAGGAGGCGCTCGTCACGTACGCGGCCAAGATCTCCGCCGAGGACCGCGAGCTCGACCCCTCGCACCCCGCGGTCGAGCTCGAACGCATCGTGCGCGCGCTCACGCCGCACATCGGCGCGTACGTTGTGCTCGGCGACGGGTCCCGGCTCGGGGTGCGGGTGGCGCGGGCGCTCGCCGGCGACGAAACGCGACCGCCGGAGGGCGTCGTGGCGTTCGACGGCCCGCTCCCAGTGCTCGGATGCGCCGAGGGCGCGCTCGAGCTCGTCGAGGTGCAGCCCCCGGGCGGGCGGCCAATGAGCGGCGCCGATTACCTGCGCGGGCACGGGAAGTAGCCGCATGCCGGCGACGAAGAGTCACACCCGGGTCTCGCCGGCGCGTGCGTGCGCGCTGCGGGTGATCCGGCGTACGTTCGAGGAGGACGCCTACGCCGACCGGGCCTTCGCGGCCGAGGCGTCCGGCCTCGAGCCACGCGATCGCGCGCTGGCGATGGTGCTCAGCTACGGCACGATCCAGCGCCGCGCGACGCTCGACCACGTCCTCGCACACTTGACGGACCGACCGCTCGCACGGCTCGACCCACCCGTGCTCGCGACCACCCGCCTCGGGCTGTACGAGCTCCTGTACCTCGGTCGGACCGCGCCTCACGCGGCCGTGAACGAGAACGTCGAGCTCGTCAAGCGGACCCGCCCCCACGCCGTCGGCCTGGTCAACGCGGTCCTGCGTCGTGCGGCCAGGGAGGGACCAGGCCTGCTCGCTGGACTCGACGACCGCTCGCCTGAGCAAGCCGCGATCCTCCACTCAGTGCCGGGCTGGCTCGCCAGCCAGTGGTGGGAAGAGTTGGGCGCCGAGGAAGCCCGCGCCCTGCTGGGTGCGATCAACGAGCCCGCCGAGTCGGGGATCCGGGTGAACACGCTGGCGGCGACCGCGGCGGAAGTCGCGGCGAGCCTGCCAGTGCCGAGCCGCCCCGCCGAGCGCCCGCCGACACCGAGCAACCCCGCCGCGGGCCACCTGCCGGAGGGGCTCGTGGTCGAAGGCCCGTTCGACGCCGAGGGATCAGACCTCTGGGGGAGCGGGCAGATCCAGCCTCAGTCGCGCGCCTCGATGCTGGTCTCGCGGATCGTCGACCCACATCCGGGGCAGCGCGTGCTCGACCTGTGCGCGGCGCCCGGTGGCAAGACCACCCATCTGGCCGCCCTGATGAGGGACAGCGGCGAAATCGTGGCCGTTGAGCAGCACCCCGGCCGAGCCGCAGCGCTCGAGCGCACGTGCGCCCGGATGCGCACGTCCTGTGTGCGCGTGGAGGTCGGAGACGCTGCGATTCCGCGGACCGATGGGCACTTCGATCGGATTCTGGTCGACGCGCCGTGCAGCGGGCTCGGCACGTTGCAGTCTCGGCCGGATCTTCGCTGGCGCCGGCGGCCCGAGGCGATTGCGGAGCTCGCGGCGCTCCAGGCGCGGATCCTCGCTGCCGCCGCACCGGCGCTCGCTCCCGACGGAGCGCTCGTGTACTCGGTGTGCACGATCTCGCGCGCCGAGGGTGACGACGTAATCGAAGCGTTCCTGCGCGAGCACGGCGATTTCTCGGTGGAAGAGCGCGTTCAGCTGCGCCCGGACCGGGACGGCACCGACGGATTTTTCATCGCTCGCCTACGCCGTGCCTCGGCACGTTGACACCCGTGTGGGGTTGAGCCGCGCCAGCGGCCCGTTAACCTGTGTGCCTACCGTGACCGAACCGATGCCAAAGCTCGGTCCGGAGTGCCCGGGGTGCGGAGAACCCTGGCTTCGCCCGACCGCGGCACCCGGTCGCTACCGATGCGTCTACTGCCTGCAGCGGTACGAGCTCGTGTCGGTTTGCCCCAATTGCGGCGAGCACTCGACAATCGTGCGCATGTCGAGCACCGCGATCGTGGCCTGCAACCACTGTCACGGCAGCATGCTCCGGGCGGTCTGACGTGACGGTCGCGACCATGCTCCGGGCGGCGTGAGGTGACGGTCGCGGCCGGCGGACGGGCGGAGACGACCCTGCGGCTCCTACGTGAGCGTCGGATCGCCCCGTCGATCCTCTCAGCGGATTTTGCCCGCCTCGGCGAGCAGGTCGACGAGGTGCTCGCGGTCGGCGCGAAGGTCATCCACGTCGACGTCATGGACGGTCACTTCGTGCCCCCGATCACGTTCGGCGCGATCGTCGTCGACGCGCTGGCCGAGCGCGTGCACGGCGCCGGCGGAGTCCTCGACGTGCACCTGATGATCGAGCGTCCCGAACGCTACGTCGGCGATATCGCCCGGGCGGGCGCCGACAGCATCACGATCCACTACGAGGCGACACCGCATCTGCACTACACGCTGAACGCGATCCGCGAGGGGGGTTGCACGGCGAGCGTCGCGCTCAACCCGGGGACCCCCGCCGACAGCCTGTTCGAGGTCGCCCACGAGCTGCTCGACATGGCTCTGTGCATGAGCGTCAACCCGGGATGGGGCAACCAGCAGTTCATCCCGTGGTCGCTCGACAAGCTCGCGCGGATGCGCGGTGCGCTGCCCGATCAGGTCGCGCTCGAGGTCGACGGCGGCGTGCACGAGGCCACCGCGGGGCCGTGCGTCGAGGCTGGCGCGAACCTGCTCGTGACCGGCTCGGCGGTGTTCGGTAGCGCCGATCCGGCCGCCGCGTACGCCGCGATTGCGGCCGCGGCCGGCGCGGTGTGATCCGTCCGGTCCGCGCAGCATCAACTCGGGTCCGACGCTAGGCTGACCGTGGTGCGCTTCGGGAGTCTTGGGTCCGCTCTGGCGATGGTGCTCGCCGTCGCGATGTGCGCGGGATGCGGGTCGAGTGGATCCTCAAAGATCAGCGCCGGAACCTACGTGGGCACCGTCTGCTCGGCCATCTCGCCGCTCGAGAGGGACGTCGTGTCCCGGAGCAGCGCGCTCAACTCGACGACGGCCCCGAACGCCGCGCAGGCCAAGAAGGCGCTGCGGGGGTTCCTGGTCGCCGTGGAGGGCGACGCGTCGCGCGCGCTGTCGAAGATCCAGTCGGCCGGCACGCCGGACATCTCAAACGGCAAGACCGTCGCCGGCACGATCACCAAGACGTTCACCGAGCTCAGGGACACGCTCCGCGCCGCGATCACCAAGTCGAACTCCCTGCCGACCGACTCCCCGACGTCGTTCAGGACCGCCGCGCAGGCGCTCGGCGCGAACGTGAAGAGCTCGCTCAACGGGATCGACTCGAGCGGCCTCACCAACCCGGACCTGCAGAAGGCCGCGGCCGGGCAGGCCGCGTGCAAGAGCCTCTCGAGCAGCTGAGCGGAGCGGCTCGCCCTGAGCTAAGGCCGGGAGCCCGAGCCGCTCGCCGGCGCCGCCCCGAGCCGGTACACCGCCCACAGCAGGCCGCACAACACCAGCGCGGCCGTGAAGTACGAGACCTCAACACGGGTTACCTCGTTGCTGATCGCCTGAGACAGCATGAACGCCACGAACAGCCCGGCCGAGAACAGCCAGGCCACCGCGGCCCGGCTGGCGCGGCCCCGCGCGAGCGCCGCCTGGTTGAGCGTGCCGGCAGTGAGATGGAGGCCCATGCCGAGGCCGACCAGGGCAAGGCCGAGGCGCCCGTAGTGGAAGCCCTTGTCCCCGAGCAGCGCGGTCATCACGAGCGGCCCGATCGCGAGCAGTCCGATCGCGACCGCGCCGGCGAAGGCGGCGATGACCTTGATCGTGGTGCGGATCGCCTGGTGGAACTCCGCGGCCGACTCGCGCGCCTCGAGGCTCGCGAGGTGGGGGAGGATCGAGGTCTGGATCGCCTGGAACAGCTGGAGGGGCGCGCGGACGATCAGCAGCACGTTGAACACAAACCCGGTGATGCCGACGGTGAGGCCGGCCTTGCTGCCGGCATTGGCGGCGACGATGAGGACGCCCGCGTTCATCAGGGTCTGCTCGGCGAGCATGATCCCGACGACCGAGACCGCGAACCCGGTGCCCCCCTTGAAGCTGAGGTCGGCCGCGGCCTCCTCGATCTCGGCGTGAGCTGGCCCCTCGCGCGCGGCGTCGGCCACCGGCACGCCGGACGGAGCGTCGACGCGTAGCCGCGAGAATGCGAACGGGATCACGCACAGTGACGCGAACGGCGCGACCGCCATCCCGAGCCCGACGGCCGCTTGACCCGAGGCGATTCCGACCGCGACCGCGAGCGCGAACATGAACCGCGAAGTCGACTCGAGGAACACGAGACCGCCGTACAGCGCGAACTTCTGGTGGCCGGCGAGCCAGCCCCGGGCGAAGTAGCTCGCGGCGTACGCGAGCACCCCTATCACGAGGATCCAGTAGAGGGCGCTCGAGCCGTCGAAGATCCCCTGTTCGATCTCTGATCGCAGCGCCAGCGCCACGATCAGAAACAGCATCGCGAAGCCGCCCTGGATCAGGGCCGGGATCCGGAGCGGATGGCCGTGCAGGCCCCGCGCCCGGCGGTCGGCGATCGTCCTGGAGAGGAGCTGCTCGATCGGCCGGTAGATCACCGACAGGATCACGAACATGATCGCCCAGCACAGCGAGATCCGGCTGTAGGAGGCGGGGTCGAGCGAGCGGCTCGCGAGCGCCAGGTAGAGGAACGTGAAGATGCCGGTGGACGCGATCCCGACCGAGAGGACGCGCGCGCCCGAGGCGTACGACCGCTGGCTCTCACCCTCCGGCGTGCCGTTCGCCGTCGCGGCCGCGGTTCCGTTCGCGCCCGGGGGCGCGGGAGCGATGGTCGTGTTCTCCGGCGGCGTCATCGGACCTGCATCAGCACCATCGTCCAGGGGAACGGCGAGCAGGCCTCGACCACCTCGCCGTGGCGCTCGAGCATCCGAATGAAGCCAGCCTTCGACCAGTGGTTGACGTGGCCGGGGGTGTTGCCGAGCTCTCGCACGTAGGCCCCGCGAGCAACATTCAGGGCTCGCCAGAGCGGCTCGCGCGGGACGGAGACGAGCAGGTGACGCGCGGCCGTGCGCGCCATCTCGGCGACCGTACGCTCGGGGTCGGGCACATGCTCGAGCACCTCGATCGCGGCCGCGAGGTCAAACGAGCGGTCCGGGAACGGCAGCTCCCGCAGCTCCTCGGCGCTCATCGCGCGGAACTCGAGGTTCGGGCGCCGGCGCGTGCTCCACTCGGCCTCGAGATTGGGGTCGGCCAGATCGATCCCGAGCACTGGCCGATCCCCGAGCGCCTGGGCCCACTTGTAGGTCAGGACTCCCTCGCCGCAGCCCACGTCGAGCACCGACTCGGGTGCGGCGCGGCTGAACAGACTCGCCAGCGCGCCCTCGAACCCCGACATGAGGCGGCGGACGACCGGGTTGGTCGAGCCGTACTTGTCGAAGGTGTTGCCGGTCGGGACCTCAATCGGGCCGCCGCCGGCGGGGGCGACCTCGGGGGCGCGACTCATACCTCGAGTGCCCTGCGGTCCGGGGCCTCCGTGCCGGTCTGGCCGTTGCTGGCCGGCGGCGTTCCGGTGGCGCTTTCGGCGATGCGGTCCTTGTCGGCGGCGGAGTCCTTCTCGGCGGCGGAGTCCTTCTCGGCAGCGAGGTCCCGCTCGGCGGCGGGGTCCTTCTTCTCGGCAGCCGGCGCTCCGCGCTCGTAGTGCGAGGGCTCGACCCCGAGCTGCAGCTCGATCCGCCGGACCCGCTCGAACGTCCGCTGCGACAGCGTGCGCTGGGCATCGAGCAGGTCACCGATCACGCCGAGCGCGCCGAGCAGCATCGCGGCGTTGAACAGCACGCCGCCGGCGATCAGCGACTGGATGTGCCCTCGTCCGGCGGTCGAGGGGTTCTCGATGAAGTACACGAGGAACCGGATGAAGATCGCGAGCGCGGCCGTGCCGCAGATCAGCGCGCCGGTCCAGAACACCTTGAGCGGCTGATACTGGGAGTAGACACGGAAGATCGACAGCGCGTTGCGCCGGACGTACGCCGCCGTCGAGGGGAACAGGCGGGACTCGCGGGTCTTGGGGTTCGTCCGGATCGCGACGTGGTCGACGGCGACCTGGAGCCGGCCCGCCTGGATGATCGTCTCGAGCGTGTAAGTGAATTTCGAGACGGCCTGCACCTGGAGTGCGGCCTCACGGTTGTACGCGCGGAAGCCCGATGTCGTGTCCGGGATCTCGGTCGACGACGCGTGCCGGACAACCCACGATCCGAGCCTCTGGAGCAGCTTCTTGAACCCGGAGAAGTGCTCGATCGTCTCGACCTGGCGGTCGCCGATGACCATGTCGGCTTCACCGCGGAGAATCGGCGCAACCAGCTTGGGGATGTCCGACCCCTCGTACTGGTTGTCGGCGTCGGTGTTGACGATCACGTCGGCGCCGAGTTTCAGGCCGGCGTCGAGCCCGGCTTGGAACGCTGCCGCCAGGCCCTTGTTGTTCGTCAGCCGGACGATGTGATCGACGCCATTCTCCTTGGCCACATCGATCGTGCGATCGGTCGAACCGTCGTCGATGATCAGCCACTCGACGACGTCGATCCCTGGGATCTCGCGAGGCAGTCGGCTCAGCGTCAGCGGAAGCTGGCTCTCCTCGTTGTAACAGGGAACTTGGATGATGAGCTTCATTGGGAACGGGCCGGCCTGCGGGTTAAAACGAGGTCCCCGGCGGGATGGAGCGCGGTACGCCCCTAGAGCTACCGCTAACACGGTAGCGAGCGGGACGCCGGAAGACCCCCACCGCATGCGAGCGTGTGAACGTGGCTTTCCGCTTAAGTTCGCGTCCTATGCTCCAAGGCCCTGTGTCCGCCCCCACCGACATCGACCGTCTTCACCTCGCCCGCGCGATCGAATTGGCCGAGGGCGGTCGCGGGCGGGTCAGCCCGAACCCGCTCGTGGGCGCTGTCATCGGACGCCAGGACGAGGTCCTGGGGGAGGGGTTCCACCAGGAGCTCGGAGCCCCGCACGCTGAGATCGAGGCGATCCGCGCGGCCGAGGGACGCGACCTCGGCGGCGCGACCATGTACGTGTCGCTCGAGCCGTGCTGCCACCACGGACGCACGCCCCCATGCACCGACGCGATCCGGGACGCCGGAATCGCGCGGCTGGTGGTGGCCTCCGACGATCCGAGCGAGCACGCCTCCGGCCGCGGACTCGGGATCCTGCGCGACGAGGGGATCGAGGTCGTGATCGCCGACGGCGAATTGGCCGAGCGCGCTCGCCTGCTCAACCAGTCTTTCCGCAAGCACGCCCGCACCGGGCGTCCGTGGGTGCTGTTCAAGTCTGCGATGACGCTCGACGGCAAGGTCGCCACGCGCGGCGGCGACTCGAAGTGGATCTCGGGCGAAGAGAGCCGCCGGTTGGCGCACCACTGGCGGGCGCAGTGCGATGCCGTCGCGGTCGGTATCGGGACGGCGTTGGCCGACGATCCCCGGCTGACCGCGCGGATCGACGTCGTGATTCGCCAGCCGCGACGGGTCGTGTTCGATTCGCTCGCGCGCCTGCCGCTCGACTCGAAGCTTGTGCTCGGCGCGCGCGAAGTGCCGCTCACCGTGGTCGTCTCGCGCGCCGCCCCGCGCACCGCCACCGACGCGCTCGCGACTCACGGCGCTGATGTGATCGTGGCCACTGGGCAAAACGAACCGGCGCGGGTATGCTCGGCGCTCGACCAGCTCGGGGCCGACGGGATCGGTTCGATCCTGCTCGAGGGCGGCCCTCATCTCGCCGGTGCGTTCATGGACGCCGGCGAGGTCGACGAGATGCGTCTGTTCCTCGCGCCGATGGTGCTGGGCGGCCGGACGGCGCGCGATCCGCTCGAGGGCGAGGGCGTGGACGCGATCGCGGATGCGGCACGCGCGCTGACGCTCGAGTGCGACCGCGTCGGAGAGGACTTGCTCGTGTCGGCGCGCGTCAAGGATTGGTAGGCGGGCGGTGTTCACCGGACTCGTGCAGGGGGTCGGGTCGGTGGCTGGGATCGAGCGCTCCGACGACGGCGCGCGGATCACGATCGCCACGCCGCTCGTGCCCGAGTTGAACGCCGGCGACTCGATCGCGATCAACGGCGTGTGCCTGACCGCGGTCGACCTTGCCAGCGACTCGTTCGTCGCCGACGCCATGAACGAGACGCTCGCGCGGTCGTCGCTGGGCGATCTGGCGCCCGGCTCTTCGGTGAACCTGGAGCTTCCGCTGCGGGCCACCGATCGCCTCGGGGGCCACGTCGTCCAGGGGCACGTCGACGGGGTCGGCGAGGTGCTCGACCAGCACGACGACGGCTTTGCCCGGCGCATCCGGATCGGAGCTCCCGCCGAGGTCCTCCGCTACGTGGTCGAGAAGGGGTCGATCGCGGTCGACGGAGTTTCGCTAACCATCACCGAGGTGGACGAGCGATCGTTTACCGTTTCTCTGATTCCCGAGACGCTGGAGCGCACGACGCTAGGCGGAATCGGTGCGGGCAGGCGAGTCAACCTGGAGGTCGACGTGCTGGCGAAATATGTTGAGAAGTTGATGGTGAGGGCCGGATGAGCTCGGTCCAGACGCCGTTCGCGACGATCGAGGACGCGATCGAGGACATCCGCCAGGGCAAGATGGTCGTGGTCGTAGACGACGAGAACCGCGAGAACGAGGGCGACCTCACGATGGCGGCGCAGTTCGTCACCCCCGAGGCGATCAACTTCATGGCCAAGGAGGCGCGGGGCCTGATCTGCCTGTCGCTCACGCCCGAGCGCTGCGACGAGCTCGGGCTCGACTTGATGGCGGCCAAGAACGAATCGGCGTTCGAGACCGCGTTCACGATCTCGATCGAGGCGCGGTCGGGCGTGAGCACGGGGATCTCGGCCGCGGACCGTGCGCGGACGATCCAGGTCGCGATCGATCCCAAGACCAGCCCGCGCGAGCTCGTCCAACCCGGGCACGTGTTCCCGTTGAAGGCCAAGCCCGGCGGCGTGCTCGAGCGCGTCGGCCAGACGGAGGCGGCGGTCGACCTCGCCCGCTTGGCCGGGCTGATCCCGGCCGGCGTCATCTGCGAGGTCATGAACGACGACGGGACGATGGCGCGGGTCGGCGACCTCGAGCCGTACTGCGAGCGCCACGACCTCAAGATGGTCACGGTGGCCGATCTCGTGGCCTACCGCCGCAAGCACGAGAAACTCGTCGAGCGGGTGGTGTCGACCAAGCTCCCGACGGGATTCGGCGAGTTCATGGCGGTGGGGTACAGGTCGCTCATCGACAACAAGCATCACGTCGCGCTCGTCAAGGGCGACGTCGATGGCCAGGACGACGTGCTCGTCCGCGTCCACTCCGAATGCCTCACCGGAGACGTGTTCCACTCGCTTCGCTGCGACTGCGGCGAGCAGCTCGAGTCGGCGCTGTCGATGATCGAGTCCGAGGGGCGCGGTGTGCTGTTGTATCTGAGTCAGGAGGGCCGCGGCATCGGCCTGCTCAACAAGCTGCGGGCTTACAAGCTCCAGGAGGAGGGCTTCGACACCGTCGACGCCAACCTCAAGCTCGGCCTGCCCGCCGACCTGCGCGATTACGGCATTGGGGCCCAGATCCTGGTCGACCTCGGGCTGACCAGCATCAGAATCCTCACCAACAACCCAAAGAAGATCTCCGGGCTCGCCGGCTATGGGCTGTCGGTCAGCGATCAGATCCCGATCCAGCACATGCCGAACCCGCACAACGAGGCGTACCTGCGTGCCAAGCGCGACCGGCTCGGGCACACGCTGCACCATCAGGGCCTCGCGCTCGACGAGGAGATGCTGCGCGACGAAGTCGAGCAGGATCGCGTACGTCACCGGTCGGAGTAATGGGCGACCACAACGGGACGCGCGTCGCGCTGTGCGTGGCCCGCTTCTACTCGGAGCTGGCCGACAAGCTCGAGTCCGGCGCGCGTGACGCGCTCGACGAGGCCGGGGTGGCCGAGATCGATCGGTTCGATGTGCCCGGCGCGTTCGAGCTGCCGCTGATCGCCCAGTACGCGGCCCAGTTGGGGCGCTACCGCGCAATCGTGTGCCTGGGCGCCGTGATCCGGGGCGAGACAGACCACTACGACCACGTCTGCCGCGAGACGGCCCGCGGCATTCAGACGGTTCAGCTCGAGACCGGGGTACCGTGCGGGTTCGGCGTCCTCACCGTCGACACAATGGCCCAGGCGCTCGATCGCGTGACCGGCGGCTCCAAGCGCGACACGGGGCGGCAGGCGGCCGAGGCGGCGCTGGCCTCGCTGGCGGTCAAGGACGCGCTCGCCGCCGGCTCGATCGGGCGACTGACAGGCGGGGCCTCGCAGCGAGGCCCAGCCTCTTAGTAGCCCTCAGTCGCCCTGGGTGCTCGGCTGTGGACCTGGGCCGGGCGCGCTCGGAGGTCCACCGACGCCCGGCGGTCCGACGCCGGGTGGTCCGACCCCGGGGCCTCTGTGGTCGTGACTCTGGCCGGGTCCCGCGCCGGTGCCGCCGCTCGTCACCTTCTGGCCGAGCGCTTGGAGCGCGAGTTGCAGCTGTTGCCTGACGACGCCCGTCTGGTTGGGGATCTGTAGGCGCTGGTACAGCACCGTGACCGCGGCCTTCGGATCGCCGGCCAGGCGCAGCGAGCGCCCGAGGTCGAACAGCGCATAGGCGTAGGTCAGGCTCCCCGGGTCGGCCGCCTGGACGGCCTGTCGCAAGGTTGCGATCGCGGCGGTGTAGTTGCCGTCCGCCATCAGCTGGTGCCCGCGGGCCTCGAGCGTGTCGGCCGTCGGCGGCGGCGTCGTGGCCGCGGCGGGGGTAACGGTTACCGTCGGCGTCGTCTTTGGCTTGGGCGTCGTCGCTGGTTTCCGGGGCGCCGCCTCGGTCTTGTGGGTGGCCGCCGAGGTCTGGTGCTGCACGCTCGCCGCGGACTGCGCCGGGTGCCCACCGCCCCCGCCCATCGTGCCGGCGATCGCGATCGACGCGATCACCCCCGCGACGAGGGCCACCAGGGCGGGAATCCGGGCGCGGCGGCGTGCCGACGGGCGATACGCGACCGGCGGATGCGATCCCGTGCGTGGCGACGTGCGTCGTTTGCCGGCCGTGTCGGACGTCCGTCCCGAGGGATGGGGCGTGCGTCCGGCCGGAATCGCCGTCCGTCCGGCAGCAGCCTGCCGGGCGGGCCGAGCGGCCCCCGCCAACGCGGCGGCGCGGTGCGGCCGGGTCGCCGCCTCGGTCAGCGCGGACTCGATCGCCTGGGCGAAGTCTTGTGCGGAGGGCCAGCGCTCCTCGGGGCGCTTGGCCATGCCGCGCGCGAGGATCCGGTCGACCGACGGAGGAAGCGTGCGGTTGATCGCGCTGGCGGCCGGCGGCGCCTGTTCGATGTGCTGGCGGGCCTGCGCGGCGAAGTGGTGGGCGGTGAACGGCCGCTCGCCGACGAGAAGCTCGAACGTCGCCACCGCGAGCGAGTACCGGTCGCTGGCGGCGGTCGCGGGCTCGCCTATCGCGCGCTCGGGAGCGAGGTACGAGGCGGTTCCGAGCACCTGACCGCTGCCCGTAATCGTCTCCTCGGTACCGAGCCTGGCGATGCCGAAGTCGGCGACGTGCAGCGTCCGGTCGCGGTCGAGCAGGAGGTTGGCGGGCTTGATGTCCCGGTGGAGAACGCCCCGGCTGTGGGCGTAATCGAGTGCGGACGCGGCCTCCGTCAACCATTTGACGGCGTGCACTCGGCGCACGGAGTCGACCCGGAGGGCATCCGCCACGGTCCCGCCCGCCAGGTACTCCATCACGATGAACGCGCGCCCATCGACTTCGGTCTCGCCGACGTCGTAGATCATCACCACGTTGGGATGGCCCGACAGCCGAGCCGCGGCCCGCGCCTCGCGCATGAAGCGCTCGTTGGCGTCGTCTTCGTCGGCGAATCGCTCCGCAAGGAGCTTGATCGCGACGTTGCGGCCGAGCGCGTGATCGCGGGCACACCAGACAGAGGCCATTCCGCCGCTGGCGATGTGTCGGAGCGCCGCGTAGCGGTCCGGAAGCCCCAGATCCTTCCGAACTCGCGCGTCCGGCTGGGATTGATTACCCATCGAAACGCCTCATTACCCGTCCCAAAGAATACGAACCCTGCCGGAAATTCGCTGCAAGCTTGGACCCGCGGCGCACTGAGCCCCGGCAGCGCTCTCGCCGGCGGGCCCACGAGCACCGTCGCCGTCCGCCCATTGGGCGGCCGGTTTTCCGCGGCCCCGGAAGCTATACTCGCCCGCCATGGCCAAGGTCTGTCACGTGTGCAAGAAGGGCCCCTCGTTCGGAAATACGCGGAGCCACTCGATGGTCGCCACCCGGCGGCGCTTCGATCCCAACCTCCAGCGGGTGCGGATTGACGACAACGGGACACCTCGGCGGGTCTATGTCTGCACACGTTGCCTGAAGGCCGGCAAGGTCGCCAAGGCCAAGTGATTGCCACGGCTGCGGCTCGGGCGATCCGCAGTCAGCCGTCGCCTTGTTGAAGCCCGAATCACACTTAGAACAGACTCTCGAGCCTGCGACCGTTCAAGGATCGAGCGGGACCGCCCCGGGACTGGATCCGACCCCGGGACCGGGCGCTAACGCTCAAGGATCGGACGCAAGCCTGCTGCGCTTCCGCGCGGTGCTCGAGGCGGGGCTGTCCGCGCTCGAGGCCCGCCGCGAGGAGATCAACCAACTCAACGTGTTCCCGGTCGCCGACGGCGACACCGGCGACAACATGGTGCTGACGATGCGTGCGGTCCTCGACGAGCTCGATCGCCTCGCGACCGCGCCACCCGACGGCACGATCGAGCGCCTCGGCCGCGACGAGATCGTCGCGTCGGTCGCGCGAGCTGCGCTGCTCGGGGCTCGCGGGAACGCTGGGGTGATCCTCTCGCAGCTGATCCGAGGCGCCGCCGAGGAGCTCGCCAGTCGCCCCGGAGAGCTCGTCGACCCGGTCCTGATCAGCGCCGCCCTGGCCCGCGCCGCCGACCAGGCCTACGGCTCGGTGCGCGACCCGGTCGAGGGCACGATCCTCACCGTCGTGCGGGAGATGGGGGTCCAGGTCGCGTCGGAGGCGGCGAGGATGCCCGATGCCCGCCTGGCGTCCGACGCGAGCGCGGAGGAGCAGAACGAGGTCATCGCGACCGTCATCGAGCGCGCGCTCAAGGCGGGGGAGAGCTCGGTGGCGCGTGGACCCGATCGGTTGGTGGCGCTCCGGCGAGCGGGCGTCGTCGACGCCGGCGGCTATGCCCTGACGGTGTTCGTCGCCGGCATCATCGGTGCGCTCCGTGGAGGCGAGCAGCCGGCGGTCGAGCACCGAGCCCCGGCGCACCTGACCCATTCCCAGCGCTTTCCGACGCAGGTGGCCGAGGAGCGGCTGGCGATCGCTGAGCCGGTCGTCTGCGGTGCCGTGGCGGTCGCGAGCGGGGCCGGGATGGAATCGCTGTTCGAGAGCCTCGGGGTGCGCGCGCTCGACGGTGGGCCGTCGCTCACGCCCTCGAGCTACGAGCTCGTCGCCGCGATCCAGGCGATCGAGGCCGAGCACGTGGTGGTCCTGCCGAACAGCCAGAACGCGTTCGAAGCCGCTCGGCGCGCCGCCCAGCTGTCGGACAAGCCGGTGTGCGTCGTCCCGTCGTTCTCACCCCAGGCCGGGCTGGCGGCGGCGGTGGCGCTCGACCCCACACGCAACTCGGGCCAGAACGCGGCCTCGATGACCCGAGCGCTCGAGCACGTTCGCACCGGCGCCGTCGCACCTGCCGTGTTCGACGACGCCCAGGGCCGGTTCCACGCCGGCGACGCGGTCGGGTTCGTCGAAGAGGAGATCGTCGCCTGGGGACGGCCGCGGGAGGCTCTCAGAGAGGTACTCGAGCAGCTCGCGCACGACGCCGAGCTGATCACCTGCTTGCGGGGAGCCGAAGCACCGTTGGACGACGGGACGGTTCAGGCGCTCGCTCATGGCGATGTCGAATTCGAGCTCTCTGACGGGGGTCAGCAGGCACAGTGGTGGCTGCTCGCGGCCGAGTAGCGGTCGCGTCCCCAGCGTGAGCCAGGTCGGTCCGGGCGCGGAAGCAGGTCCGCAGCGACGGTCATCATCTGCCGGGCAGGTGTCCACAACCGCATTCGCCACGTCTGATCCCCTGGAGCCGTCCGAGCTCGAGGCGGCGCCCGTGCGCTATCCGCGGCCGTCGAAGCTGCGCGAGTCCCTCGCGCTCGACGGGGCCAAGACCCAAAAGGCCGCCGAGACCCTCGGTCTCGAGACGGTCGGGGACCTGTTGCTGCACCTGCCGCGTGACCGGCGCGAAGCCCGCGTGGTCGCGGAACTGGTTCCCGGAGACAGCGCCACCGTGGTCGTCCAGGTCAAGAGCATCTCGTCGCGGTCGGTGCGCCGCCGCGGCATGCGGCCGCTCGTCGAGGCGACGGTCGCCGACGACACCGGCGCGATGAAGGCGACCTTCTTCAACCAGCCGTGGCTCGAGCAGCGATACCCGGTGGGCACGCGGCTCGCGCTGCACGGCAAGTTCGAGGGGCGGCGGCGGTTTCGCGTCCAGGCCCATGCCCGCACTGGTGAGGCGGTCGGCGGGGACGGGACGGTGGCGCACTATCCCGCGACAGAGGGACTGACCTCGACCCAGATCCTGGCGCTCGTGCGCGAGCACAGGCTGACGTTCGAGGACGTCGTCGAGCCGCTTCCCGCGGGCGTTCTCGTCCGCGAGCGATTGCCGGATCGGGTGGCGGCGCTGACCGAGGCCCACTTCGCGCGCTCGGACGCGGGACTCGAGGTCGCGCGGCGGCGACTGGCCTTCGACGAGCTGCTGCTCGCGCAGCTCGCACTGCTGCGCCGGCGTCTGCGCCGCCGGTCCTCGAGCAGGGCGCCCGTGCTCGACGGCGAGCGCGACCTGACCGCGCGTTGGCTCTCGGACATGCTCCCGTTCTCGCTCACCGGCGACCAGTCGCGGGCGCTCGACGCGGTCGACGAGGACCTCCGGCATCCCGTCCCCATGCAGCGGCTGCTGATGGGCGAGGTGGGGTCCGGAAAGACCGTGGTCGCGCTCTACATGCTGCTGCGGGCGGTCGAGCACGGCTATCAGGGGGCGCTGATGGCGCCGACCGAGACGCTTGCCGAGCAGCACTTCGCGACGATCCAGCGCCTCATGCCGGGCTCGGTCGTGCCACTCGGCCTGTTGACCGGATCGACGCCGGGGCGCCGGCGGGCGGACCTGCTGAGCAAGCTCGCGTCGGGGGAGCTGCCGCTGATCGTCGGGACCCACGCCCTGATCGAGGACGCGGTGCAGTTCGCGCGGCTCGGCGTCGCGGTGGTCGACGAGCAGCACCGGTTCGGCGTCCGCCAGCGGGCCGCCCTCGACGCCAAGGGGGGTTCGGACCCCGCCCACCCTCAGCGGCCGCACGTCCTGCATATGACGGCGACACCGATCCCCCGTACGCTGGCGCTGGCCGGCTATGGGGATCTCGACCACACGCTCCTACAAGAGCTCCCCGCCGGGCGCCGGCCGATCAAGACGTTCGTGTGCTCGAGCTCCGGCGAGCGGGAGCGAGCGTACGATCGGATCCGGGAGGAGCTCCGCGCGGGGCGGCAGGCTTTCGTGGTGTGTCCGCTCGTGGAGGAGTCCGAGATGCTGCAGGCGCGTGCGGCGACGGCCGAGTTCGAGCGGCTGCGCGCCGGCGAGTTTCAGGACTTCGAGGTGGTGCTGGTGCACGGCCAGCTGCGTTCGGCGGCGAAGCAGGATGCGATGGCCGCATTCGCGTCGGGCGCCGCGGATGTGTTGGTGGCGACGTCGGTGATCGAGGTCGGGATCGACGTTCCGAACGCGACCGTGATGCTCGTCGAGGACGCCGACCGGTACGGGATCTCGCAGCTGCATCAGCTGCGGGGGCGGATCGGGCGAGGTGCGCACGACTCGATCTGCCTGCTGTTCGGGCCCAAGGACTCGTTACGGCTGCGCGCGCTGGCGGGGCACACCGACGGGTTCGAGCTCGCCGCGATCGACCTCGAGCTCCGGGGAGAGGGCGAGCTGGTCGGGACGCGCCAGCACGGGGAGGCGCAGTATCGGGTCGCCGAACTCCCGCGCGACGCCGAGTTGCTCGAGCGGGCCCGCCGGTACGCCGAGGACGTCGTGGCGGTCGATCCGGAGCTCGTGGCCCCAGAGCACGCGCTGCTGGCGGACGCGCTCGTCGGGGCGTTCGGTTCGGAGGCGCTTGCGCCGATCCGGGCCTGAGCCACCGGGGCCTGAGGCGTGCGCGTAGTCGCGGGACGGTTCGGCGGTCACACCCTGGTGGCGCCGCGCGGTCGTGCTACCAGGCCGACCTCGGACCGCGTTCGGGAGGCGCTGTTCTCGATCCTGTCGAGCTCGGGTTCGGGAGCGAGTTCGGTTGATGGCGCGCGGGTGCTTGACCTGTTCGCCGGGTCGGGTGCGCTGGCGATCGAGGCGCTGTCTAGAGGGGCTTCCGAAGCCGTCCTGGTCGACTCATCGACGGCCGCGGTGGCGGCGATTCACCGCAACCTGGAGGCGATCGGCGTGGACGCCGAGGTGCGTCGGCAGGATGCGCTGAGCTTCCTCGGCGCGGCACGTCGGGAGGCTCGTCTCTACGATCTGGTGTTCCTCGATCCTCCATATCGGCACGCGAGCGCTCTCGGGAAGCAGCTTTCGGCGGCGTTGGGACCGGTTCTGGCGACCCGCGCCTGGGTAGTGACCGAGAGCGACCGGCGAGCTCCACTCGAACTCGACCTCGAGCTGTTCGACGAGCGCCGGTACGGCGACACCCTGATCCGAATCTATGGCTCCTGACAACCGCATCGCGATCTGCCCCGGCACGTTCGACCCGGTCACGAACGGCCATCTCGACGTGATCGCGCGCTCCTCGAAGATGTACGACCAGGTGATCGTGGCAGTCGTGAATCTGCCGTGGCGCAAAGGCTCGACCGTGTTCAGCACCGAAGAGCGCGTGGGGTTCCTGACGGGCGCGACGCGAGATATCTCGAACGTCGTCGTCGAGCCATTCAGCACCCTGCTCGTCGATTTCGCGCGCGAGCGCGGGGCGATGACGATCGTCAAGGGGCTGCGCGCGATCTCGGATTTCGAGTACGAACTGGAGATGAACCAGCTGAACCGCCGGCAGGACCCGGAGATCGAGTCCGTTTACCTCATGGCGTCCGCCAAGTACAGTTTCCTGAGCTCGAGCGGCATCAAGGAACTTGCCACGTTCGGCGGGGACATCGATGATCTTGTTCCCGCAGAGGTCGCCAGCGCCTTGCAGGAACGGCTAAGCCGCTAACGAAACAGAGGTTTTGGGATGGATGTCCTTGTACTAATCGACAAGCTTGACGATCTGGTGCACAACGCCCGGGCGGTCCCGCTGACCGATCAGGTGCGGGTCGACAAGGAGGAGATCTACGACATCCTCGACCAGATGCGCGCCACGATCCCCGAGGAGATCAAGCAGGCGCGGTGGATCGTCAAGGAGCGCCAGGAGATGCTGGCAGAGGCCAAGCGCGAGGCCGAGCGGATCGTCAAGGAGGCGCGCGAGCGTCAGGAGCGGATGGTCTCCGAGGAGGAGATCACCAAGCAGGCCGAGCGTGGCGCCGAGGACATCATCGAGGACGCTCGCGCTCGCGAACGCGAGATCCGGCTCGGGGCCGAGGACTACGCCGATGAGATCCTGAACACGCTTGAAGTGAACCTTTCGAAGTTCATCGCGGCGGTGCGCCGGGGCCGGGAGCGGCTGGCGGGCAAGGAAGAGCCCGTCGAAGTGTCGTGACCATCGAGGTCCTCGACACCGACATCACCAAGCTGGACGTCGACGTGATCGCCAACGCGGCGAATACGGAGCTAAAGCACGGCGGGGGCGTGGCGGGGGCGATCTCGCGCGCCGGCGGACCGTCGATTCAGCGCGAGAGCTCGTCGGTCGCCCCCATCGGGTTGGGCGAGGCGGTCGAGACGAGCGGCGGCGAGATGCCGTGCAAGTGGGTCATCCACGCCGCCACGATGGAGCTCGGCGGCCCGACGTCCGCGGAGATCATCCGTGCGGCCACCGCCGCAACATTGCGCAGGGCGTCAGAGCTCGGCGCTCGGTCGGTCGCCCTTGTCGCGTTCGGCACGGGAGTGGGCGGCTTCGCTCTCGACGAGGCGGCCCGGATTGAGGTTGATGAGGTGGTTCGGCATCTGGAAGCCGGCGATTCCGCCATCGAGACGGTGGTGTTCGCGGTCCAGGGTTCGGAGGCGCGCGAGGTGTTCGAGGCGGCGCTGGCGAGCTGAGCGGTTCGTCGGCACTCGGCCGGTGGCGCTCGCGCCTCGGCCATCGTGTGACGTGGCGGATCCGAGCATGCATGACATGCCAACAGACCGGTTTCGGCAGGACCCTGGCAGAGCGCGCATGTGGGGCATGGATCGCATGCCGCGGTCGGTCGATCACGACCGAATTGGCAGACTATGCATGCCGCTCTCGGATGAGACATCGCCCGCCTCTCAGCCGGCATCGAGTGGACCGTATGATCGGGGCGCGGACCGCGTCGGGATCACTGGGTAGAGCTCCCGGGCGACTCGTCTGACCGACTCGCCTGACCGAATCGCCTGACCGATTTGCTGCAAATGAGTACCTCGCCAGAACCGACCCGCGCGATCGCCGCCGCGGCCCCGCGTCGATGCGTGCGTTAGTCATTCAGCACGAAGAGGACGCGCCGAGCGGGCTGGTCGGCGCCTGGTTGACCGAGCACGGGGCGGACCAGGACGTCTACCCGATCGGCGCCGACGGCCGGCAGCCCGATCCGCTCGAGTACGAGTTGGTCGTCTCGCTAGGCTCGGAGTGCTCCGCGTACGACGACACGTTGCCCTGGGTGGGTCGTGAGCAGCGGCTGCTCCGCGATGCGGTGGACGGCGACGTTCCCGTCCTCGGCATTTGCTTC
>Ga0070765_100000706_pt1 | contig 19934 bp, 16 predicted proteins | sample HubBroMetageWFT5_FD_71516 | JGI IMG/M metagenome (GOLD analysis project Ga0070765, IMG submission 71516) | Warmed and freeze-thawed soil microbial communities from the Hubbard Brook experimental Forest, New Hampshire - Hubbard Brook CCASE Soil... | ecosystem: Environmental > Terrestrial > Soil... | reverse complement strand
GGCGAGATATGCGACGGCGTCGGCAATGTCGTCGCCTGTTCCAGTGCGATGCAGCGGGACGCGCCGAATGTATTCTTCGTCGGGCGGCTCACCGGGAAACTGGATCGTGCCGGGCGCCACGCTGTTCACCAGAATTTCAGGAGCCAGCGCGCGCGCCAGGCAGCGCGTCAACATGATCGTCCCAGCCTTCGACACGCAGTAGTGCGTGTAAAGCGGCCAGGCCAGCAGCCCGCCCAGCGACGACAAATTGATGATGCGCCCGCGTCCCTGGCGTTTCATGATCGGCGCCGCCGTCTGTGCGCACAGGAATTGCGATTTCAGGTTGGCGTTCATGATACGGTCCCATTGCTCTTCGCTCAGGTCTTCAAACTTGGAGGGGAAAAAGATGCCCGCGTTGTTCACCAGAATGTCCAGCCGCCCGAATTCGTTTTCCGTCGCGAGAAATAATTTTTGAACGTCGGCGCGCTGGCTGACGTCCCCTTCCACCGCAATGGCGCGCCGCCCGCCGTCGCGAATCTCCTTCGTAAGCTGCTCCGCCTCCGCTTTCGATTCCATGTAATTCACCACCACCTCCGCCCCCTCGGACGCAAGCCGCAGCGCAATGCTCCGCCCCACCCGCTTCGCCCCGCCAGTAACCAGCGCCACTTGCCCTTCCAACGCCTTCCCCGCCATCGCTTCGGTCCTCCTGCTTATTGCGGCTTGCCGAGTCGGTGACACGTTAGCACTTTGCGCTCGCCGGCGAAACGGCGAGAACGTTTGGTGGGCCCGTACGGCGGCCATGGCGCTGTATCCACTGGCCGAGATTTTGTGTTGTAAATGGTCGAAACTGGAAAATTCTTCATGTGTGTTCTGGCGTCGGCTAGAATGTTTTCTGTCCTTTGTGTTGAGTGCGCTCGGACGAATTCCGTTGGTGGTGCACCGTCCATTAGAAATGGGCGCCCACTCGGGCAAATTAGTAGTGACAACTGGCTCGTTTTGGAGAGCGATTCGGGCATTGTGAGCGCCACGTCGTCAGGACGTCTCCTCCGCCAACTGCCAACCTTCCCTTGTTTGATGCCGCCGCCCGCCACGGGCGAGTAAGCGCAACTCCGCGCTCGGCACAGAAATATTATTAGATTATTTTGTGGGTGAAGCTTTGATAACGCGGTTTCAAGGAGTCGTTTGCTGTGTGCACGAAATATTTCTGTGGGTTTTGGTTCGCGGTTCTGTTTCGGGAACCGGACGTAAACTGAAATGCGAAATTCGGCAGCCAGCTTCGGGCAGGACTAGAGGAGCGGCTTCAAATATGACTCAAAGGTTTCAGTGTATTCGAAACCGATGACTTTCTGACGGAGAATCCCTTGACGGTCGAAGAGCATTGTCGCGGGCAACCCTACGATGCCGCCGAACTTTCGCTTTAGGTCGTCTGACGCTGCGGCTAGCGGTAATTTTTTCCCTTCCAATAGCAGGGGGGTGGGCCATGGCACACGATTTCAGCAAGCAGTTCTATGGAGGGCAGACGAGATGCGAAGGGGTGATGAGGCAGCCGTCGGTGGACCTGGCCGAGCGTGACCGTGAGAAGGTCCAGTTTTCGAGGCGCAAATCGAAAGTGGCGCGGCGTTGATGGCCGGAATTACTGCCAAAAACATCAACGACGCCGGCATCGTTTGAACTGAAGAAGGCTGTCCGGCTGGCGCGTGCATGGAGGGCATTGTCTTGCAGCAATCCTCTCCGTGATGATTGGCATGCGGAGAGCAAGGCATGGTATTGCAACACTGCATGGCTTCGGTAGGCGAGGACCTGGCTGAACAGTCGAATGCAAAGGCGACTAGCGCTAAGATGAAGAGCTGTCCGTGTTCACATCCGTCACCCTGATGCAGAACACCCTCAACACGCGAGGTAGCAAATCTGAAGCTGTAGCGAAACTTTCGGCGCGCCATCGAATCTGATTGGGCAGCGGACGGAACGAGGGAGGGCTTATGCCGACGATTTCGAAAGACAACAAAGTGGCTACGTTGATCAACGTGTTTACGGTGGAACCCGGGAATCAACAGAAGGTGGTGGATATGTTGGTGGAGACGACGCAGAAAGCGATGAAGCATATTCCCGGGTTTGTATCGGCGAGCATTCACAAAAGTTTGGATGGAGTGCGCGTCGTCAATTACGCGCAGTGGAGAACCAAAGAAGCTTTTGAGGCGATGAGGAATAGTCCGGAAGCGCAGAAGCACATGAAGCCGTTTTATGAGCTTGCCAAGGTGGATTTTCATTTGTACGAGGTGGCGGACGCGATCGAGGTGCGGGACGAAGACGACGGCCGTCAGGCTTGGATGAGCGCGCTGTGAGCATATAGAAGCAGATTCCCTCGGACTTTTTCCGGCCGCTTCATGGCTTCTTCCCGACGTCTGATTTGCCGAGCTCGACTAGCCGTCGACCCGGGAGCCCTGTTTTTGATCTGGGCGGCCCGGCGCATCCCGCGCCAAAAGACGGCCTCTGTCAGGATGACAACTTAAAAAGGACTACATGGTGCCCCAAGCCGGATAGGCGGTTATGGCGTCAACGTAATTGTGGATTACGTCGGTGTGGGCGTCTTCTTGCCAGCCGCCCGGAGAGGCGTGCTTGAAAAGATCGCGGGGGCGGCCTTGGTCGTCGATGGAATATTCCGAGAAATTCAGAGCTTCGCGAGCTTCTTGAGCCGAGGAATCGGAGCTGATGGCTTTGGCGTAGAGTGCCAGAACGGCTCCGTAAGTGGAATTGATACCGTTCCAGGCGCCGTGGTCTTCGTCTTGTTCGTGGCAGACGGTGACGCCGAATTCCTGATGCGCGAAAGTCTTGCGCACAAATTCAATCAAGGCAGCGGAATCTTCGCGCCAAGCTGGGTCTAGCGCTTCCCTTCGCTCCAGCAAGTAACGCGCGAGATTCAGCGGAGCCCAGGCGTTGCGATTGGCGGGATTGTCGTGGTCTTCAAAGAACTGGGCGAACAGAGCGCCGCCGGTTTTCGCGCTGGGAATTTGGCGGACTTTGATCCATTGCCACAGAGCGGCGCGAGGCGCGGCGAATTCCGAGTAGCCGTGCGCTAGAAGCGCCTCGTAAAGGCGCAAGATGTAAGTCATATTGCTGGAAACTGGGCCGCGGGGCGCTCCGCTACGATAGTCGACGCGAAAGGGCCAGGGAGAATTATTTGCGTCGCCGGGGCGCTGATTTTTCGCCAGGTCGCGAGCGTTCTGTAAAGCTTGCGCGAGATATTTTCTGTCTTGTGTGGCGTCGTAGAGCAGGACCAAGGCGTAGCCGGCGACGCCGCCTTTGTCCGGCTCGATTTCATAAGGACGGTCGGCTTGCATGCCGCTGTCGGGCGGTTGCGGAAAAATGCCGCGGCGTCCTGTGGAGCGCGTGAATCGCGGAAATTTTTCTGCGTCGGGAGTCAGGTCTTCGGTGATGAGGTAATTCCCCATTGCACGCGCGAGCTGCAAAGTTTTGGGATTGCGCTTGCCTCTCAATTCGTAAAAATTCAGATACGAGATGATGCCCAAGCCGTTTTGGGTGGCCGGGATGATGTCGTCGTGCTCCGGCCAAGGGCGCCAATCGCCGTCCAGGAAAGTGGTGGTGACGAAAATCGGATAGCCGTGGTCCGTGGGAGCACCTTCGTAAAAGTCCATCTCGCGATCCAGCGCAACGTTCCAGGGAATCCACGAGAGCAAATGGCCTGCGGAATCGAACTTTGCGCCGTGGCCGGCGATTACGATGGGCTTTGCGGATGGGGTGTGAAGAACACCGGCGAAAGCGCCGAGAAAGACCAGGAGAAGCATTGCAAAACGTAGAGGATTTACGCTCACGCGCGGATTATAGCTTGTATTCCGAGTTCAGGCGGCTCACGGTACCGCGCTAACGCATTCGATGGGCTGCTTTACCCTCTCGCGCGCGATGAGTGACTGAATCGGCGTGCTCGTAGTATCTTTGCACCCCGTAAGAGCTTCTGCGCAGCGATAACCGCAGAATATGGAGGCGGCATGCTCACGGCGTTCGAAGATATTCTCGTCGTTTTAGGATGCACGCTGGCGTCGCTGATTTTCGTGTGGGTGCTCAATCGCGTTTGGCCAGCGGAGCGGCGGCGGGATCACAACGACATTATCGGCTGGCAAGTGGGCGTGCTGGGAACAACGTACGCTGTGATTCTGGGATTCATGCTGTACGCGGTGTGGACCTCGTTCCAGGACGCGAACGTCAACGCGGAGACGGAGGCGAATTGTCTGGTAAGTGTTTTTCGGGTGGCGAATGGACTGCCGGCGGAGCAGCGCGATGAAGTTCACACGCTCGCGCGCCGATACGCCGATATCGTGATCACGCAAGAGTGGCCTAGGATGGCGGGCGGCGATTTTGGCCACGCCGGCCACGAAACAGTGGAGCAGCTGTGGTCGGCTGTGCTGCAAACCAAGCCGGATTCGTTCGCGCAGCAGACGGCCATGAATCTGGCGCTCACGGAAATTGACAGCATGACGGAACATCGGCGACTAAGGCAACTGCAAAGCCAGTCGAAACTGCCAGCCATACTTTGGATTGTGTTGATCGTAGGCGGAATTATTACCATGCTCTCTTCCTGCATGTTTGGGATCGACAACTTTATTTTGCATGCGCTGCAGGTGGTTTCACTGACGCTGCTGCTCTCCCTGATCCTCGTCGCGATCGCTGATATCGACCGGCCATTTCAGGGTGTTGTCCATGTGCACCCGAGTGGTTTTGAACGGGCGCGACAGACTTTCGCGCAGCTTCCCTAGTCCTTCAGCACATTTAACATGACGCTTCCCTACGGCGCTGCGTGAATGGAATGTTACAAGGCAGACCTATGCCTTGACATTTCCCATTTGCGAAGATATACGAGCGCACAGCGTGCCGGCAGTGGAGGCATCGGTACCTGAAGGAGCGCGCAATGAACTGGACTCAGGTATACGACCCGCTGGGCCACTGGTGGCTCTCGACGCTGGTTGCGGCGCTGCCGATCATCGTGCTGTTCTCGCTGCTGGCGGGCTTGCGCGTGAAGCCGCACTGGTGCGCCATCGCGGGCGCGTGCACCGCGATGCTGGTCGGCATCCTGATATTTCACATGCCACTGATTTTCGCCGCATCGGCGTTTGCTTACGGCGTAGCGTATGGCGTGCTGAAAATTGCGTGGATCGTTCTCGCCGCGGTGTATCTGTACGATATTTCCGTTGAAACCGGCCAATTTGAAATCATGAAGGAATCGATTGCCGGGATTACGCCCGACCGGCGTCTGCAAGTGCTGTTGGTGGCGTTTTGTTTTGGCGCGTTCATCGAAGGGGCGGCGGGGTTTGGAGCGCCGGTGGCGATTGCGGGCGCGTTCATGATTGGACTGGGATTTCGTCCCTTCCATGCTGCCGCGCTGAATCTGATTGCGAACACCGCGCCGGTTGCCTGGGGCGCGATTGGGACGCCTGTGCACGCGTTGGCGGCGGTTTCGGGGCTGCCCGAATCAGACTTGAGCGCGATGATCGGACGCATTCTGCCGTTTACGGCGGTAATTGTGCCGCTGTGGCTGGTGCGTACGATGGTGAATTGGCAGGAGACGTTTGAAGTGCTGCCCGCAATTATCGTAGTGGGCGTTTCGTTCGCGGTGACGCAATTCATTTGGGCCAACCATGTGGACAGCAATCTAGTAGATATCGCGGCGGCAGTGGTGTCGATCATCGTGACGATTATTTTCCTGCGATTCTGGAGGCCGAAAAAAATATGGCGGTTTGATTACGACAAGGCGGAAGGCGCCGCTGTTAGCGCGACCCGGCCGGGTGAAGTTGTTGACGATATGGGCGGCCAATGGCCCGCCAGCGATTATGACGACTACGTCAGGCCGAAAAAATATCCTGCCGGGGTCGTGCTTAAGGCGTGGATGCCGTTTGCAATTCTTTCGTTTTTTGTACTGCTATGGGGGCTGCCGACAGTGAAGCTGGCTATCAATCAGGCCACAACGCCCGCGTTTCGCGTGGTGCAAGCTGACGGGAAAGTTCGTCCTGGGCCGCCGGGATGGAACTGGCCGTATTTGCACAATGCGATATCGAGATCGACTCCGGTGGTGGCGAAACCAACTCCGGAAGGCGCGCGTTACGATTTCAACTGGCTGTCGGCGACGGGGAGTGGCTGCTTTCTTGCGGCGCTTCTCTCCGGATTATTTCTCGGTATGAGTCCCGTTGCGCTGATGAAAACATTTTGGCGCACGTTGGTGCGCATGCGTCTGGCGATGATCGCGATTTCGTTCATGCTCGGCTTGGGATTCGTTACACGCTATTCAGGGCTTGATGCAGTGTTGGGCCTGGCGTTCACGCGAACGGGCTGGCTGTATCCGTTCTTCGGAACTTTTCTCGGATGGCTTGGCGTTGCACTCACCGGCAGCGACACGTCGTCCAATGCGCTGTTCGGCAGCTTGCAGCGGATTACCTCCCAGCAACTGGGGATTGATCCTGTGCTGATGTGCGCGGCAAACAGCGCGGGCGGTGTGATGGGCAAGATGGTGGACGCGCAGTCGATCACCATCGCCACTTCAGCAACGGAACAGGTTGGCAACGAAGGCATGATTTTCCGCTTCGTGTTCTGGCACTCGATTGCGCTGGGCGCCATCGTTGGCGTGATCGTGACGCTGTATGCGTACGTGTTCCCGCATTTTGTGCCACATGGCTTGACCTTCGTGAAGTAAAGGCTATTCGTAGCGAAGGGCGATGATGGGGTCAACCATCGAAGCGCGTCGAGCGGGAAAGTAGGCCGCCAGCAGCGCCACGGCCATCAAAAGCAGAGTCACCGCGCCGAAGGTAAGCGGGTCGCGCGCGCTAATGCCAAAAAGCAGTGTGGCGAGAAGGCGCGTCGCAATCAGCGAAACCACCAGGCCAATCGCTAATCCGGAGATCACCAGCCGCATTCCCTGCCGAACTACCATGGTAAGAATTTCACCACGCGAAGCGCCCAACGCCATACGGATGCCAAGCTCGCGAGTACGTTGCGTTACGGAATACGCCAGTACGCCGTAGATGCCGATCGCCGTTAGCAACAATGCCAAAGCCGCGAAAAAGCCGGTGAACTGCGTGGTGAGGCGAGGTTGTGCCACTGAAGCGGAGACCACATCACTCATGCTGGAAACCTGCGTGAAAGGCAGATCGGGATCCAAGTCTGCTACTTTCTGACGTACTGCAGCCACCAGCCCCTGCGGACTCGAGCTGGAGCGAACCACGAGATTCATGGTGGCGAACGGATCCTGCGCTTGCGGCAAATACATTTCTGGAATGTAGGGAGCGTTCAGCCCGGTAAATTTCACGTCGCCGACCACGCCGACGATTTCCATCTGAATCATGTCACGCGAGTTCGCCAAATGCTTGCCGATGGGATCCTGGTTGGGAAAGTGAGTTTTCGCTACGGTATCGTTGATGATGACGACGGGACTTACTCCCGCGATGTCACGATCATTGAAAACTCTGCCGCGAAGGACCGGGATGCGCATGGTTTTCAGGTAGTCGGGCGTGATTTGGCGGATGGCGATGACCGGATCTTTGCCGATGCCCTGGCAGACAATTCCTTCGGGACAAAAATAGACGTAGCGCAGAGCCCCTGCAAGAGGCAGAAAACTGGAGAGACCCGCGCTCTGAACACCCGGAAGAGATTGCACGCTTCCCACCAGACGCCGATAGAATTCCGCCAGCTGCGGTGGTTGCGGATAACGGCCCTGCGGGAGCGTCATGGTGAAGGTCATCACCTGAGAAGAGTCAAATCCGGGGTTCACATGCGTCAGTTTCCCAAAACTTTTCATGAGCAACCCGGCACCCGTGACCAACACGACTGCGACAGCTACTTCCACCACGACGAGCGCGGCCCGCGAAGTTCGGTTCTTTCGTCCCTCATTGCCGCTGCGGCCGCCTTCTTTCAGCGTTACATGCAAGTCTCCGCGCGAGACCAGCATGGAGGGCGCTAAGCCGAAGGCGATGCCTGTTACCACGCAAAGCAAGATTGAAAAAATCAAGACTCCACCGTCGAGGCTAATTTCATTTGCACGCGGAATAGTTCCCGGAGGGAATAGACGCAACAGGCTTAGGCAGGCGCCCGCCAGAGCCACTCCGAGAATTCCGCCGAGAGCGGAAAGCAGCACACTTTCGGTGAGAAGCTGGCGCATGAGGCGTCCGCGCGATGCACCGAGCGCCTGGCGAATTGCGATTTCTCGTTGCCGCGTGGTGGAACGTGCCAGCAACATGCTCGCAATATTCGTGCAGCCGATCATCAAAACGAAACCGACGGCGGCCAACAACACCAGCAGTGACGCGCGCATCGGACCGACAAGACTTTCCTTCAGCGAAACGGCGTCTAGCGCGTAATTCGAGGCGTCCACATATCCGGGAAAATCCTGTTTGTAATTCGCGTTGATAGCTTCGAGTTCGGCCTGGCAACGCTCTAAAGTTTCGCCGGGACGCAAGCGCGCGTAAACCGTTAGATACGACGCTCCGCTACGAATTCGGACCGGGCCTAGCGCGGGATTGTCAAATACTCGAGGGAACCAAACGTCGGGTTCTGGCTGCTGGAAAGGAAAGTGGAAGTTTGCAGGTAATACCCCAACGATGGTGACACTCTTTCCGTCGAGCGAGAGCGTCTGGCCGATGATATGCGCTGCTGCACCAAAATGGCTATGCCAAAAACCGTCGCTGATGATGGCAACATCCGCGCCACCCTCCCGATCTTCTTCGGGACGGAAAGCTCTTCCGAGAGAAGGAGTAATGCCGAGCAGTTCAAACAAATTGGCGGTAGCGAGCGATGCGGGAAGCTGCTCCGGAGTACTTTGGTTGCTGAAACTTGTATCTATCGGAAACGCGGCGCCGATACTTTGAAGCGTGCGGGTTTGCTCCTTCACTCGCGTTACCTTCGTGAATGAAACGGCAAGCCCCTTGATTCCCTTCTGCACGTTGCTGGTGGTGATGGATAAAAGCTGATCGGAGTTCTGATACGGGAGCGGGCGAAGCAATACCGCGTCAATGACGGAGAAAATTGCGGTGTTCGCGCCGATGGCGAGAGCCAGCGTAAGAACAGCTACCACCGTGAACCCAATATTTTTGCGCAGCATGCGAGCGCCGAAACGAACATCTCGAAACATGGTATCGATCATCGGTAGTCCTCGTTACGGGCCGGTGAAGCTGACAAAGTCCGGAAGCGCACAGCGTTCAGAATCGATACGAAACTGTAATGAATTGTTCAGCCAGGATCCGTCTTCCCATCACTGCTGCCTACCACTATTCGGATGAAAATTGACCAGAGACATACCATCGAAAAAATCTAATTCTTCTGACGCAACGAGCAGTTAAAGGAAAGCAAAACCGGGCACGCTGTTGTGCCCACTTGGTGGTTTCTCGCTCGAGCTGGACTGCTTGATCGAAACAAGTCAGACGCAGATCTCGGTTTCTCGGCAGGCAGGCTCAGGGCCACTCGCAGACTATGCGGATTTCGGATGACGACGTTGAGACAGGAGTGAATCAAAAAGGTCAGCGGACTCCCTTCGCGGCCTCACCACCAAAGAGTTGAGGTGCACAAATACTGCTAGAATCGGGGCGCAAATGGAGGGGGCATGAAGATTGATTTGCTGGCGATTGCGGCGCATCCGGATGATGTGGAGCTGACCTGCGGCGGAACGGTTTTGAAGATGGCGCAAGCCGGTTACCGCACGGGCATTCTCGATTTAACGAAGGGCGAAACGGGGTCGCGCGGGACGCCGGAAATTCGTCTGCGCGAAGCGGCGCGGGCTGCGAAAATTTTGAAAGCAAGTGTGCGGCGAAATCTGGGGCTGCCGGATGCGCGTTTGGAGATGCGCGAAGAATACAAAATGGCGATTGCGGAAGTCCTTCGCGAGCTGCAACCAAGAACGGTGATACTTCCCTACTGGGAAGGGCGTCATCCGGATCATTACAACGCGGCGAAATTGGGGTACGAGGCTTGCTTTGTGGCGGGACTGAAAAACTATCCGCTGAGCGGGCGCGCGTTTCGTCCGTTTAAAATTTTGTATGCGGCGGCGGATGCAAACGCGCGGCCCACGTTTTGCGTGGATATTTCAAAGCAATTCGAAAGGCGGCGGCGAGCGATCCTTGCTTACAAATCGCAGTTCGAGCCGCCGGAGAAAGAGCGCAAGTCGAAAGTGTATCTACCGCTAGATGAGCTTGAGTCGCGAATGAATCTGATGGCGGCGAGTTTCGGACGCATGATTGACGTGAAGTACGCAGAGGGATTTGTGGTGAAGGAAGTGATGCGCGTGGAGGATGTGGTGCAGATGCAGGTGCGGTCTATTTGAGGGACGCAGGTTGGGTGCAGACCGGCCAGAGCAGATACTTCGCTTCGCTCAGAATGAAAGGTATTAAACCTTGTAACAGATGCCTTCAGACGAGACTCTTGTGCTCGTTCGAACTATTTACCTGAGCGCAAGGCTAGAACTGATCGGATTCCTGGGTGTAGGTGTAACCGGGGAGTGCTTGCGCTGTGCCGCGACGGTCCACTTTCACTTTTACCGTTCCTTCGGCTTCGGCTCCGGTTTTGCGCAGCAGGGCGTAGGTGGCTATGGCTTCGTTGTAAACCTTAGTAATCAAATAAGATTCGCCCGAATCGTCTTTCTTCCAGACTTGGCCAACTTGGATTTTGCCGACAGGCATAGTACGAATGTAGACAGATTCGAGTTGGGCGTCAATAACAGTACGAGCGGAAGATTCGCAGAGCAAACCTCTAGCGCTGACCAATCCGGCGCCCATGCTGACGATGAATAAGATGCCGGGCTTCCCTGGTGGCAGGCAGAAGGCACATTTAGACCGAGAGTATGAGGGATGCAATTCTCGTGGTAGATCGGCGCGCTGACGCTGGATTCGAGTTTTGCGGCAGCGGGCGCAGCATGCTGCGCTCCTACGGAGCGTTACATGACCGGAGCCGGGCCTGCCTGCCGGCAGACAGGCTGAATACCCCGGCGCTACATTTAAACCTAAGGCATGAGGCGAATGCCAAAACCGAGCCTGGAGCCGAATGTAAATTCTTGGCTAGCGGGAAACTAATTGGCGGAAGGCGCCATCCAAGCAATTATCGTGACGGCGCTAGGGTGGGGTGTATAATCCTGGCAAAGTTGCTGGGAGGTCCCCATGAAGAAAAGCCTGGCAGGGCAATTGGGAACACTAATCGTAGCCGCCTCGCTACTGAGTCCTGCGACCATCGCCGGGCCTATTCAGCAACCGTCAACGCCACCTACCAGCCAGCAGCAACAGAATGGATCTTCGCAGTCTGGCCAGCAATCAACGGCGCCGGCGCAAGACAGCCAGCAGCCGCAGTCCGGACAACAAACTGCTCCACCGCAGACTCCCACGCCGCAACCCGAGCAAACTTCGCCCTCTGCGCAGACTCCCCCGCAATCGGGGCAGCAACCTCCTGTGTCGCAGACTTCGAAGCCGGATGAGTCAACGGCGCAGGACCAAAGCGCTCCGGGAACAGGCGACAAGAATCCGGACACGCTGCCGATTCAGCAGATGCCGACGGACCCAAACGTCAAGTCGGGCTCGAAGCAGGATGTGAACGCGATCGGCAACCGCAGCGTTGGTCATGGGCTGAATTTTTATTCGCTGGAGCATGAAATCGCGTTGGGAAAGCAACTGTCGCAAGAGGTCGAGAAGCAGGCAAAATTTATCAATGACCCGGTGGTGAACGAATACGTGAACCGCGTGGGCCAGAACCTGGTACGCAACTCGGATGCGCAAGTGCCGTTTACGATCAAGGTGATCGATTCGGACGTGGTGAATGCGTTCGCGCTGCCTGGGGGATTTTTTTACGTCAACAGCGGGCTGATTCTGCATGCGGATGAAGAATCGGAGCTGGCGGGCGTGATGGCGCACGAAATTGCGCATGTTTGCGCGCGACATGGCACAAAGCAAGCGACCAAGAGCGACATCATCCAGATCGGCGCCATGGTCGCGACGATTTTTATTCCATACACCTGGGCCGGATACGCCATATACCAGGGCATGCAGTTTGCGATTCCCATGACGTTTTTGAAATTCACGCGTGAGAACGAAGCGGAAGCCGACTACCTGGGTCTGCAATATATGTATAAGGCCGGGTATGATCCGAACGCGTTTGTTTCGTTCTTTGAAAAGGTGCAGGCGGACGAAAAGAAACAGCCCGGCACGATCCCGAAAGTCTTTTCGACGCATCCTCCCACGCCCGACCGCATCGTGAAGGCGCAGAACGAAATTGCGACGATTTTGCCGGCGCGCGATGAATACATTGTTACCACCTCGGAGTTTGACACGGTAAAGCGGCGCCTGCAGATGATCGAAATGAATATGAAGGTGGACGACAAGAAGAATCCGAACAAGCCTTCGCTGCGCAAGAAGACGGATCAAAATCCGAACAAAGGTTCCACGGGCGGAAGCGATCCGCAATCAACCAGCAGCGATCCTACGTCGTCCGATCCCGACAGGCCAACGTTGCAGCGGCGGCCAGATCCGAACGCTCAGCCGTAATCGAAAAGTTTGCGATATCGAAATTCGAAAGGGCGCCGATGATTCGGCGCCCTTTTTTGATTGGGCAGCGCTGTGTTGGAACAGCGAGCTCGGGAGGCGCGAGCCAAGAGATCAAAGAGCCGGCAGGATGCCAGCGCTACGAAAAGCAAGTTCCGTAGGCTGCGGTGCAGGGGCTCAGACGGCTAGCGGACGTGGACTTCGGCGACGCCGAGGCGCTTGAGGCCTTCGGCGTAATATTTGCGGTAGAGGATGTCCCACTCTTCGCTGCCTTCCAGGATTTCCTTTTTCTGCGAGGCAATTTTCGCGCGGACTTCGGTATCAACCTGTTCCTCAACCTTTAGCAGAGACGATAAAATCGTAACAATCTCCTGGCGAATGGTGTCGCGGTCCTCCACGAAATCCACATCCGGGCTGGCCACCAGAAGATCGATGATTCGGTGAGAGATACGAACGGTTTTCTCGCGAGTCAGGCGCATATCAGCGGAGAATTAATTTCCTTTCACGGGCGAGCTGGCCTTTCACTTTCTTGAACATTTCCTGATACGAAACGCCGGTGCGCTTCATTTCATCGGAATATTTCGCCAGAATCTCGCGGACTTCTTCATTCACGCGGTCTTCCACGGTGACTTCATCGGCCATCACCTGACGCACCTGCTGCGTGAGGTTTTCTATGTTCTTTATTTCGATCATTTTTTGGGCCGCCAGGCGTTTCACCACCTCTTTGGCCATATAGCCGACATAATCCCGAGACAGAAGCATTCGGTTTTGCTCCGCAACCTATGACGAGCATTTCAGTCTACTGGCAGGCTATTCAAAGTGTCAAGGCGGGGCGTTTCGAGCGTTGATCCAAGTCGGAGCGGAAAGCGCGAGTTTGAGGAAGCCGGTAGAATCGTGCTGTAAAGCGCAGGATCAGCGTCGCGGCGATTAATCCCGCGATGACTGACAAGCTGAGAGCGACATAGATATCCCTGGCCACGACTTGGTCCGGCCTCACAAATAAGTGGGTCCAGGCGGTAGCCAAAACGTAATACGTTGCCATAAAACCGGCCACAAGGCCGCCAAGCGCTAAAGCAGCTGAAACCACCACTCGGCTTACTTTTCGCACAGTCTCCCCCTGAATCGCTCGCAAATAATGCCACGAGATTTTTCTTCGCCATGACCGGATATTGCTGCGCGTGTTCATTCATGTAATGGCGCATGCTGGCACGTAATTGCGCGTAGCGAGACCTGTGTAAGGCGACGAGTAGGCAGCGGCCTCGTATCGCTGCGTTTGTTCTGATAATCTGAGCTGGGATTTGCGCGGGGCGAGAGCAAGATAGCGCCGCGTCGATCGCCAGAAAGAGAAAAGCCAGAGTGCCTATTACCCGTATCGCTGCTCCACCCGACGCAAAGCGCGTGTTCAATTTCAACGCAGGGCCCGCCACTTTGCCGCTTCCTGTGCTCGAGCGCATTCGCGAAGAATTGCTGGATTATCGCGGCACGGGAATGTCGGTGATGGAAATGACGCATCGTTCTCCGGAATTCGAAGAAATACTTTTCCGCGCGGAGCGGAGTCTTCGCCAGCTCCTGGCAATACCCGAAGAATACGCGGTGCTATTTCTGCAAGGCGGCGGAAGCTTGCAATTCACGATGGTGCCGATGAATCTGTATCAGCCCGGAAAACCCGTTGACGTGCTGCACACGGGGATGTGGACGGCCAAAACGATTACCGAACTTGAGAAAGGCGTGCCATTCAGGCTGGCAGCGTCCACCGAGGCGCAAAAATTTACGCGCGTTCCACGCAAAGACGAAATCGCACTTTCGCCGAACGCTTCCTACGCTTATATGGCGTCCAATAATACGATTGAAGGGACACAGTGGAGCGAGTTCCCACAGACAGGCGAAGTGCCGCTTGTTGCGGATATGTCTTCCGACATTGCGTCGCGGCGCATCGATGTGAGCCGCTTCGGACTGATTTTTGCCGGGGCGCAGAAGAATCTGGGGCCGTCGGGTGTGACGGTTGTAATCATGCGGCGAGATTTGGCGGAGCGCGCGGATAAGAATCTGCCGACGTTGCTGCAGTACCGAACGGAGATCAAAGAGCGTTCGCTATTCCATACGCCGCCAACCTTTGCGGTGTACATCGTGGGCCTGGTCTTGGAATGGCTGGCGGCGGAGGGCGGCGTCATCGCCGCTGAGACACGGAACGAAGAGAAGGTTCGAATGCTTTACCACGCCATTGACGCGAGCGGCTTTTATTCCTGTCCGGTCTCTAAGGAATCGCGCTCGCGCATGAACGTGGTGTTCCGATTGGCGGGTGGAGACGAGAAGATCGAGAAAAAGTTCGCGGAAGAATCGGCCGCGGCGGGCATTGCGGGCCTAGCCGGGCATCGATCGGTCGGCGGAATGCGCGTGTCGCTCTACAACGCGGTAACGCTGGAGGCCGTGACTTCGCTGGTTAGCTTCATGCAGGAATTCAAGCGCGCTAACGGATGAATGCTTCCGCAGTGACGGTAATTCTGGCGCAACCGGCTCGATTCTCCGGGCCAACGAAAAAGAGCCACAATAGTGTGGTAGATACGCAACAGTTCCTTGACAAGCCCTAGTTTGCCCTCTAAGCTACGTTTTCCATGCCAAATGGGCGCGATCCGAGCCTAATTCGCACCTTTGGCATCTCGCGTTCACCCTCAAAATGCGACAAGAAGGCGGCTCGGTGAAGAACCAGCGGTCCAAGCGAAAACGCCGGCTATGGCTCACGCTGGGCCTCGTCGCCATCGTACTACTCGCAGCCGTCGTGTTCACGCTCGGTTCCTTGCGGATTCCCCTACATCCGGAAGAAGGAAACGGCCTGGTAATTTGGTTCGCGCTAAACACGGTAATAGCCGCAGGACTTCTGATTTTCACGTTGATCATGACCCGAAGCCTTCTTCGGCTGTGGAATGAGCGGCGGGTCCGCCAGATCGGTTCGCGGTTTAAGGCGAAAATGGTTTTGGGCGCGATGGGCGTTTCGCTGCTGCCGGTTGTATTTCTGTTTTTCTTCAGCTACGCGCTGCTGAATCGAACTCTTAACCTATGGTTCCCGCGTCCGCTGGAAATCGCCAACGAAGAGAGCCAGGTCCTGCTCACTGGGTTCGGCGGATCTGAACTGAAAAGGCTCGACGCGCTAGCCTCCGAGGCAGCCAGGCGCGAAACTCCGGACGAAAGTCTTCTAGTACTGAGCCGCAACACCGGCGCAGCGTGGTTCACTGACTCTGAAGGCCGCGTGGGCGCGGGAATGGATTTTGAGAAAGGCTGGAACCTGGGTCTGCAAAGCTCGGCGGAAAATGCCAATCGCGCGGACAATCGCGGTCCCGGGCCGCCTCAATTCATCCGGAAGCTGCGCAGCGGCGCTCAAGTGTGGCAAGCAGGAAATCAGCTATACCTAGCGGGAAACGCGCCTCGGCAGAACCTGACCCTATATGCCGCGCGGCACCTGCCTGACGATTTCCTGCAACGTTACGACAATATTGAAACGCAGATGGCGTCTTACGCGCAGCAGAAGCAGCGTTTGCGTGATTACAAGCGCGAAATTCTACTCACCCTGATGCTGATTACTTTGCTGCTTCTTTTTACCACAACCTGGGTCGCGCTGTTTCTTTCGAAGCAAGTGACCGTTCCGATCCAGGCATTGGCCGAAGCTACCAGAGAAATCTCGCGCGGCAATTTCGATCATCGCATCGAGGTGCAGGCGCAAGACGAGTTGGGAACGCTGGTGCGGTCCTTCAATCGAATGACTGACCAATTAGGAGCGGGGCGCCGCCAGATCAACGAGTTTACCAAGAGCCTGGAGCAAGCCATCGAGGAGCGTGAGGGGCGCCGCAAGTTGATGGAAGCGATTCTGGAAAACATTCCTACTGGAGTAGTTTCGCTGAACGCGTCGGGCGAAGTGGCGCGCATAAATTCGGCGGTCACGATGATCCTGGGCGAGCATGCACGCAATGCGCACACGCTGACGGATTTGCTCGGCGAAGAAGCGGGGCGTGCTGTGCTGCATTTGATGAGGCGGTCGTTGCGAATGGGCGCGGCGTCGCGCGAAATTGAAATCGCTACCGCCGGGCGATTAGTTCGCGCAGCGGTGACGGTGAGTTCGCTGGGACCGCGGCGCTCGAATCCGGGATTTGTGGTGGTTATCGACGACTTGACCGACCTTCTGCGCGCGCAGAAGGCCGCTGCCTGGCAGGAAGTGGCGCAGCGCATCGCGCATGAAATCAAAAATCCGCTGACGCCTATACAGCTTTCGGCTCAGCGGCTGCTGCGCCATCTGGAGCGTGCAGCATCATCGCAAGCGAATGGCAGGCCCGCAGAATTAGAAGGACTCGTAGCGGAATGTGCCGGATTGATTGAACGTGAAGTGCAGACGCTAGAATCGCTGGTCAACGAATTTTCGCAATTCGCGCGATTCCCTTCCGCGCGGCTGGCGTCGGCGGACTTGAATTCGATCGTGTCCAGCGCGCTCGATTTGTTCCGCGGCCGGCTGGAAGGAATCACCTTGAAGACAGAGCTTGCGCCGACATTGCCGCCGGTGAAAGCTGATCCGGAATTACTGCGGCGCGTGGTGGCGAATCTGATTGATAACGCGGCGGAGGCGATGGAAGGATCGACGGTTCGGCGCTTGCGCGTGGCGACGAGGGTGCAAGGAGACGGCGACGCGGTGGAAATCGAAATCTCAGATAGCGGACATGGCATTTCTCCACAGGATAAGGAACGGCTTTTCTTGCCGCATTTTTCCACGCGTGAACGTGGAACGGGATTGGGACTTGCCATCGCGAGCCGGATTATCGCCGAGCATTTTGGAACCATTCGCGTGGAAGACAATTTGCCAAGTGGTACTCGATTTCTGATTCGCTTCCCCGCCGCGGAAACTGTCCCGGCACAAGTTGCGGCGGGAATTCCGGTGGCGTAGACGCCAAATCGAGCGGCACTGTTTTTATTTATAGAAATCTCGAGATAGTCAGCCCAAGGGTCTGGAAAATAAATGGCGGCGACGATACTGATTGTTGATGACGAAAGCGGAATCCGTGAATCACTTGGAGCTCTGTTGCGCGACGAGGGGTACGAGGTTGAAGCGGTGGCTTCGGGCGAGGAGTGCCTGGAACGCATAGGACGGCGAAACTTCGATCTGATCTTGTTGGATGTTTGGCTGAAGAAAATGGACGGTCTCGAGACGCTGGAACAAATCCAAACGCGGGACGAAGCGCCCATGGTTGTAATGATTTCGGGACACGGAAATATTGAAACCGCCGTGCGGGCCACAAAATTGGGCGCCTTCAATTTCATCGAGAAACCTCTATCCCTGGAAACTGTAATTTTGGTCGTACGTAACTCGCTCGAATATCTGCGGCTGGAATCAGAAAACCGCAGGCTGCGCGCCGAACTTGAAGAGAAGCACCAAATTCTTGGCAGCAGCGTCCCTATGAAAGCGTTGAGGCAGCAGATCGCATTGACCGCGCCAACGAATGGACGCGTCTTGATTTACGGCGAAAGCGGGACCGGCAAAGAGTTGGTGGCGCGCGCGTTGCACGCCAGCAGTTCGCGTGAGTCCATGCCATTCGTGGAAGTAAATTGCGCGGCGATACCGGAAGAACTGATCGAATCCGAAATGTTCGGGCACCGCAAAGGAAGTTTTACTGGCGCTAGCGAAGATAAAATTGGCAAGTTTCTGAAGGCGAATGGCGGAACGTTATTTTTGGACGAAGTTGGCGATATGAGCTTGAAGACGCAGTCGAAAGTTCTGCGAGTGCTAGAAGAGCAACGCGTAGAGCCTTTGGGCTCGAATACGCCGATCACTGTGGACGTTCGCGTGATTGCGGCCACGAATAAGAGACTCGAAGAGGAAATCGGACGCAACGCGTTTCGCGAGGATTTGTTTTACCGGCTGAACGTCATTCCCTTTTACGTGCCGGCGCTTCGCGATCGCATCGAAGACATCCCGATCATTGCGGCACATTTTCTAAAAGCGTTTTGCGAAGAATATGGCAAGAAGCAAAAAGAGTTTAGCGCTCCGGCGTTGGATGTGCTGATGGGCTATCCCTGGCCCGGTAATGTGCGCGAGTTAAAGAATTTGGTGGAGCGGCTGGTTATTATTTGCCCGTCGCCGCGGATTGAGCCGCATCATTTGCCGCCGGAGTTATTTCGCGGCGCTTCCAAAAGCCCCCAGAAGCCGTATGAGAGCTTGCATGAAGCGCGGTCAGCGTACGAGCGCGAATTTGTGTTGCGCAAGTTAGAAGAGAATCGCTGGAACATGACGAAGGCGGCGCAAGTGTTGGGGCTGGAGCGCAGCCATTTGTACAGGAAGATGCGTTCGCTGGGAATTGCGCCTGCGCGGGAATAAAGAAAGCAAGATGCCGGGTTAAAACCAGGCGCTACGGAGGCAAAATCATCCTATTCTTGGTAGTCGGCTAATTGTTCGAGCTGGCGGTGCCAATCGAGTTGGCGAACGATTGCGGAATTCTGGCGCCAGTGGGGTTGAACCTTTACCATTAGCTCCAGAAAAACTTTTGTGCCAAGAATTAATTCGAGTTCCTGGCGCGCTTGGGTACCAATTTTCTTGATGGTGGCGCCGCCTTTGCCGATCAGGATTCCCTTCTGGCCTTCGCGCTCGACGTAAATCGTGGCGCGAATTCGTGTGAGTTTCTCTCCCTCTTCAAAACTATCCACCAGGACAGCGATGGCGTGCGGCACTTCCTCGCGCGTGATCAGGATCGCTTTTTCACGAACGAGTTCTGCGGCCAGAAAACGTTCAGGCTGGTCAGTGAATTGATCGGGTGGAAAATGCGGCGGCGCTTCCGGGAGGAGCGTCAGCCAGGAATTCACCAGGTCCAGACAGCCGGCGCCAGTGAGCGCTGATATGGGGAAAATTTCTGCGAACTCAAATTCTTTGTTATAGCGTTCGATCAGCGGCAGCAGCAGCTGTTTGCGGAGCTTATCCACTTTGTTCAGCAAAAGAAAAACAGGGCCGCGAAAACGGCGCACCCATTCGATTGAGAAGCGGTCGCCCGCGCCGAAATCCGCGGTGGCATCGATGATCAAAGAAAGGATATCGATTCCCTCCAACGCGTACTGCAACTCGTCCATCATCATGCGGCTGAGAACGTTTTCGGGCTGATGAATGCCGGGCGTATCGACAAGAACGATTTGCGCGTCGTCACGATTCAGAATTCCCTGGATGCGATTGCGAGTGGTCTGAGGCTTGGGCGAGACAATGGCGACTTTTTGGCCGACCAGCGTGTTTACTAGAGTAGATTTGCCCGCATTGGGGCGACCAACTATCGCGACGAAGCCAGACTTGAATGCCATGAGTACATCAATTGTACGCCTTCGCACGCGTTACGAGTAGTTTCCACGAAATCCGTTAGTGCTACAGTTTGAATCCGCCCGGCAGGATAGTGGCGACAGCTCCCGAAGTCTATCGAGGCGAAAATG
>Ga0070765_100000704_pt1 | contig 19956 bp, 10 predicted proteins | sample HubBroMetageWFT5_FD_71516 | JGI IMG/M metagenome (GOLD analysis project Ga0070765, IMG submission 71516) | Warmed and freeze-thawed soil microbial communities from the Hubbard Brook experimental Forest, New Hampshire - Hubbard Brook CCASE Soil... | ecosystem: Environmental > Terrestrial > Soil... | reverse complement strand
GTCGCCTATGGCAACGGCTTCACCGGTCAGGGATTCACCACGCTGAATAGTGCTGGCGATTTTGAGTTCGTTACCGCGACCGGGCCCATAGCCGCAGGGTCGGTTCCCATCTCCGGATCAGGATTAGGTGGCGGTTTAGTCTTTGCCTATCACTCCGCCGCAGTCTCCGCCAACGCCGGACAAAGCACCTACCAGGTAATTGTCGTTCCGCAGTACACCACCGCCTCCTTCAGCGTGGCCTCGCCCCCTACAGCGCTCGCCTGGAATGGCTCGACAGGCGGAGTTCTTGCTTTAGATACTTCGAGCACACTTACGCTGAACGGTGCAACCGTCTCGGTAAGCGGTCAGGGCTTTCGCGGCGGCGCTGGCATGGAATTAACCGGCGGCGGCGGCGCCAACACTGACTTTCGTCAACCTGCGCCCGCCACCTACACCGGAGTAGCAGAGGCTGGCTGGGACGCTCCCAAGGGCGAAGGAATCGCAGGCACTCCCGCTTGGGTCGAATCCAACTTATCCTACTTAGCCACCAGCACCGGCTATCCAAGCGGTACCGCGGGAACGGACGGCAGCATGGCCCGCGGAGCCCCGGGCAACGCCGGCGGCGGTGGTACCGATGGCGATCCCCAAACCGCATCTCCCGGAGGCAATGACCAGAACGCCGGCGGCGGTGGCGGCGGCAACGGCGGCGCAGGAGGCTTTGGCGGCGACTCATGGGACAGCAACCTGAGCGTGGGTGGTGAGGGTGGCGCTCTGTTTCCGGCGACCATCAACCGCATCGCGATGGGTGGCGGCGGCGGTGGCGGCTCGCGCAACAACGATGACGGAAACAACCAGGCCAGCGGCGGCGCAACCGGCGGCGGAATTATTATTATCCGCACCTACGCTCTCAGCGGCACCGCGACCCTTACCGCCAACGGTGTTTCGGCCTACAACGGTACGGCCAACGACGCTGGCGGCGGTGGCGGAGCCGGCGGCAGCATCGTTGTTCTTTCCGCCAACGGCGGCGAAGCCGGTCTTACCCTGCAAGCCAATGGTGGCAACGGCGGCAACGCCTGGGCCTCCCAGGCCTACACCCTCGGCAATCGCCACGGCCCCGGAGGCGGTGGTGGCGGCGGCGTCCTCCTCGTTTCCGGCACTCCAGCCGGCATCAGCGTCACCGGCGGCGCAAGCGGCACCACCGAGAATCCGGGCGTCGCCTACGGCTCCACCGCCGGCGCTGCCGGCACCAGCGTCACCAACGCTTCCATCTCGTCCACTTCCGGCACCCAGTCCGGCGCGCAATGCACTCCCGATATGACGCTCGGCAAGAGCCACGTCGGAAGTTTCACTCGCGGCTCAACCGCCAGCTACACCGTGCCAGTTTCCAATATCAGTCCCTATGGCTCTTCCAGCGGCACCGTGACTGTCAATGACACTTTGCCCACAGGCCTCACTCCAACCAGCGCCAGCGGCACCGGATGGTCTTGCTCAGTTGTGTCCCAGACTGTGAGTTGCGTCGATTCCACTGTCTTGGCGGCGAGTAGCAGCTATCCCTCGATCACCATCAACGCCAACGTGTTGCAGACCGCTCCCTCCACTGTCACCAACACCGCGATAGTGAGCGGTGGAGGCGAGATCAATCTGTCGAATGACACCGCCACCGACGTAGCCAATGTTGCCTCCAGCGCAGCGCTCACCGTAACCAACACGGCATTGCCCGATCCAGTCGCCGCCGGCGGCAACATCACGTACACGCAAATTGTCACCAACAGCGGTCCCAGTGCCGCTGACAATGCCACCCTGGTAGAGGCCGTCCCGGCAAACACTACCTTCGTTTCCATCGCGGCCCCCGCGGGCTGGAGTTGTGTCACCCCGAGCAGCGGCGCCACGGGCAACGTGGTTTGCACTACCTTGAGCATGCCCGGAAGTACCGCGGCTACTTTCTCGATGATCGTGAAGGTGAACACGGGAACCGCAAACGGTACCGTGATCACCGATACTGCCAGGGTAAGTTCATCGGTCAGCGATCCCAATTCCGCCAACAACACCGCCTCCGCATCCACGGTCGTCGGCACTACTGCTGGCGCGGAATTGACGGTCACCAACTCCGCCTCGCCAAATCCGGTTCAGGCCGGCAGCGACATTACTTATACCCAGGCCGTGACCAACACGGGAACGGTTGCCGCCACCGGCGCAACCTTCAGCGAAACCACGCCGGCGAATACCACATTCGTTTCCATCACGCCCCCGGCAGGCTGGAGTTGCGCCGGCTTCCCCTCGCTGTGTACGAACCCCAGTGTCGCCGCCGGCTCCACCGGAACCTTTACCGTCCTCTACGCCGTGAATGCTGGAACCACCGCCGGCACGGTCATCATCGACACGGTCACAGTCAACGCAACGAACCAGGCCTTCGGCGCCAGTTCCGCCACCATCACCGATATAGTGGCCACCGCGCTGCAAGCCGATCTGGCCCTGAACACCGCTGCCACACCCCTCAACGTGTTTCCCGGCAACAACATCACCTACACCCAGACGGTGACGAACAACGGCCCCGCCGCTGCTTCGGCCGTCAACTTCACCGAGGCCACTCCCACCAACACCACCTTCGCTTCCGTCTCCGCCCCGGCAGGCTGGACGTGCACCACCCCGGCCGTCGGCGCAACCGGCAATGTGACCTGCACTGACCCGACCATGGCTTCCGGTACCTCGGCCGACATCATCGTTGTCGTGAATGTTGCGTCCACCGTCATCGCCGCAAGCATAACCGCCAACTCGTCGGTCTCTTCCGCGACCAGCGATCCCACTTCGGCCAACAACAGCACAACCATCGTCACCACCGTCAGCACGGCTTGCAATCTCGCGGTGACCAACAGCGGCAGCCCCAATCCAGTGGCGGCGGGCGGCAACATCACTTATACCCAGATCGTGACCAACAGCGGTCCCAGCAACTGTGCCGGCGCGACCTTTACCGAAGCCTTCCCGGCCAACACCACATTCGTCTCGCTCACTCCCGTGCCGGCAGGATGGACTTGCACCACCACAGGTTCCATCAGTTGCAGCAATCCCACCGTGGCGCCCGGTTCCACCAGCACCTTCCCGGTGGTCGTCGCTGTAAACGCGGGCACCGCGGCGGGCACCATCATCACCGATACCGCGACGGTTGCAACCACCACCCGCGACACTAACACCAGCAACAACTCAGCCACGGTCACCATTGCCGTGGCGGGAGCCACGCAAGCCGATCTGAGCATTACGAATTCAGCCAGCCCGAATCCCGTGAACGCCGGTCAGAGCATCACCTATTCGCAGACGGTGTCTAACGGCGGACCCGCTGCCGCCACCACCATCACCCTCACCGAAACTCTTCCCGCCAACACCACATTTGGATCACTCACCGGCCCCGCCGGATGGACCTGCACCGCCGTTGCGCCCTACACCTGCACCATCGGAACTCTGGCAGCCAACGCCACCGCCAACTTCACCTTCGTGGTGAATGTGAATTCCACCGTAGCTGCAGGTTCCACCATCACTGATACTGCCTCCGTCGCCAGCAGCGTCACTACCGACCCAAATCCCGGCAACAACAGCGCATCGGTCAGCGTCGGGGTGGCGGACTCCGCCAACCTGTCGATAACCAACTCGGCCAGTCCAGTACCTGTGCTCGCGGGCGCCAACATCTCCTATACGCAAGTCGTAACCAACGCCGGCCCCAGCGCGGCAACCGCTGCCACGTTCACCGAGAGCACACCCCCCAATACCACCTTCGTACAACTCACCCCCATCCCAGCTGGATGGTCTTGCACTCTTCCGACCGCTGGCAGCGCAGGCACCATCACCTGCACCAACCCCAGCTTCGCCCCCGGAACCGCCAGCTTCCCGGTTGTCGTGAAGGTCACCGCCGGTACCGCTGCCGGCACCGCAATCAACGATATAGTCACGGTAACTTCGTCGACCACCGATCCCAACTCAGCTAATAACAGCGCGACCGCCCCCGACGTGGTCGCCACTGCAACGCAGGCCGACCTGATCACGACCAACAGCGCCTCGCCAACCTCCGTCGCTGCCGGCAGCAACGTCACCTACACGCAAAGCGTAACCAATAATGGCCCCGCCGCGGCCACCGCGCCGGTCACTTTTACTCAAACCACGCCGCCTAATACAAATTTCCAGTCCATCACTCCTCCCGCAGGTTGGACCTGCGTCAAGCCCGCCGTCGGAGCCACCGGCACCATCACTTGCACGGATAGCACTACGCTCGCTCTGAATGCCACGGCTAACTTTACTTTAGTGCTCCAGGTGAATACGGGCACGCCCTCCGGAACGAACATCGCGGAAGCCGCCACCGCCAGCGCAGGCAACATCGTTCCGAACCTTACCTCGAACACCGCCACCGCCACCGTGGTCGTAGCCAACGCCAACAGCGCTGACATGGCTATCCTGAAGACGGCCACTCCCAGCCCCACCGTCTCGGACGGCGACATCCTTACTTATAGCTTGGCCGTCACGAACAATGGGCCCGCAACGGCGACCGATGTAATCGTCACCGATACGTTGCCATCCGCAGTAAGCTATCTGTCGGCCAGCACCACCGCCGGCACCTGCTCGGAAGCTGACAGCGTCGTCACCTGTCTGCTCGGAACCATGGCCAACGCCGCCACCGCCACCGTCACCATTGTCACGCTCGCCGGAACGCCGAGTGTGGCGTCGAACACCGCAACCGTAAGCGCCGACCAGAGCGACCCCATTCTCACCAATAACTCTTCCACGCAAATCGAAATCATCACCGCTCCCACCAGGATTCAGTTGCACGCCTTCGCGGCCCGGATCATCCCGGACAAAACTGGCGCGAACCGCGTCGTGCTGTTCTGGAAGACGGGAGGAGAAGCGCGCAATCTCGGATTCAATGTGTATCGCGAACAGAGTGGCCAGCGCGTCCGCGTGAATCCTTCTTTGATTGCCGGCTCCGCCCTGCTGATGAAGGGAGCGCTGCCTAAACATTCCGGCAAAGCCTATGCCTGGATTGATTCGTCCCCAGGCGCCGGCGGCGGTGCCTACTGGCTCGAAGATGTGGATGTCAACGGCACCCACACCCTGCACGGCCCTGTGACGGCAAAAGCTGCCACCAGCTCGCAGCCGGGGAATGAAACGATTCCCGCGACCGCCCTCATGCTCAACCAGCTCAACCAGGCGCTGCCTGCCTCCGCTCATAACGAGGGAAGCCATCCCGCCGAGAACGTGTTGCCGGAGTTTGAGCCCACATCCGTCCAGAGGCAGAAACAATTCGAGCTGGCCGCCCATCCCGCAGTCAAGATCTTCGTAGAGCACGAAGGCTGGCACCGGGTGACGCAGCCTGAACTCCTCGCCGCCGGACTCGACCCCAACGTTGACCCGGCTCTCCTCCATCTTTATGCGGAAGCCGTGGAGCAGCCCATCGCCATTACCGGCGCATCGCCCGGCCCCGGAGGTTTCGGTCCCCAGGCTGCCCTTCAGTTCTACGGTACCGGAATCAATACTCTGTTTTCCGGCACTCGAGTCTACTGGCTGGTTGCGGGTCAGGAACCGGGCCTGCGCATTCAACGCCTGCGCCCCTCCACCGGCTCAAACCAGCCTCCCGCGAGCTTCCCCTTCACCGTGGAGCTCACGCCCCATACAACCTACTTCTCCGCGCTGCTCACTTCGAACGGAAACAATTTCTTCGGGCCTCTGGTTTCGTCTGCGCCGATCGATGAGACTTTGAACCTGCCCCACCTTGACAGGATTTCCACCGAACCAGCCAGACTGGAAGTCATTCTGCAAGGCATCATCCTGGGTTTTCCGCACGACGTCGCCATTGCGCTGAACGGCGCCAGCCTCGGCAATCTCACCTTCACCGGTCAAGCCAAAGGCAAGTTCCGCGTGAATTTGCCGCCAGGACTTTTGCTCGAAGGCGACAATACCGTCACCCTCACCTCCCAGGGCGGGGAATACGATGTCAGCCTGGTGCAGTCTATCCGGATCCTCTATCCCCACTCCTACACCGCTGACTCCGGCGGCCTGAAGTTTACCGGACTCCCTGGCGAGCAACTGCAAATCACGGGTTTCACCACCACTCCCGTGGCTGTCCTCGACATCACAAACCCGAACCAGCCCGTGCAACTCACACCCCGGATTTCATCGGAGAATCTCACGTCGGCCGCTCCATCCACTCCAACCCAGTACACGCTGCAACTGCAGGTGCCGTGGTCAACCACCAACCCGGCAGCCCCCGCTCTGCATACCCTGCTCGCCGTGGCGGCCGCCCGCGTTGCCTCCGCGCCCTGGCTTCGTCGCAATCACCCGTCCCATTGGCACCGCGCCCAGCCGGGCAGCGAAATCGTCATGGTCTCTCATGAGGATTTCGCCGCTGCCCTCACTCCGCTGGTCACTGCCCACCAAGCCGCAGGCCAATCAGCCGCGGTCGTGCCGCTCACCGACCTCTACGACGAATTCAATTTCGGCGAGCGCAGTCCCTTCGCCATCCGCGACTTCCTCTACACCGCCACCAAGGCGTGGCACACCGCGCCCCACTACTTATTGCTGAACGGCCGGGCCTCGCTTGATCCGCGGGATTACCTCGGCTTCGGCTATCTTGATTTCGTGCCCACCAAAATTGTGTCCTCAAGCTTGCTCATGACTGCTTCCGACGACTGGTTCTCCGACTTCAACAACACTGGCATGCCCACCATCGCAACCGGACGCTTCCCCGTCAGTACCGCCGACGAAGCCCTGTTCGTGGCCACCAAGGTCGCCGCCTACGAGGGTCAATCCACCAACGGTGCCTGGACCTCCCAGGCTCTCATGGTCGCCGACGTCAACGACACGGAGAACTTCACCCAGGACAGCGAGATTGTCCAGGCCCAGTTGCCCTCCACCATGCAAGTAACGGATGTCTTTGCCAGCACCATGAGCATCGCCTCGGCCCAGCAGGAAATCCTTACCGCCATCAACTCGGGCCAACTCCTGGTGAACTACGCCGGGCACGGTTCCGAGGAAGAATGGTCCGGCGACAATCTCTTCAACAACACCGAGGCCGGCGAGTTGACCAACGGCTCGTCTCTACCCGTGTTTCTCATCATGAACTGCCTCAACGGCTTCTTCCAGGATGTTTACCAGCAACCGCTGGCCGTCACCCTGATGCTCGCTCCCGGCGGAGGCGCCGTCGCCGTCCTGGCTTCCAGCGGCCTGAATCAGCCCGCGCCCCAGACCGCTCTCGACAAGCTGATCGTGCAAAATGCATTTAGCTCATCACATCCGGCTCTCGGCGATGCCATTCTCCAGGCCAAGGCAGGCATCACCGATATCAGTGTCCGCAGAACCTTCAACCTGCTGGGCGACCCCGCCATGCAAATCAAACCCCCAGGCAACCCCGCCCACTGAAGTATTCGCACAGAGGCACAGAGTGACAGCCAAGAAGGACCATGTGGGGACAGCCGCCTCGGCTGTCCGGCCAAGCGCAGCGAGGCCTTTACCTCCGATCTGCATAAGACGGAAGGAAAACCAAGAACAATCTAGAGATTTTCTCTGTGCCTCTGTGCCTCTGTGGTGAAAAGTCGTAGCCCCATCCTCTCACTCCCGCGCTCACGCGGACACCGCCACCCGCCGCAACGGCTCCCCAATCGCCCGCATCACTTTCTCAAATCCCCCGAAATCCAGCGACTGTGCTCCATCCGACAACGCCCGCTCCGGGCAAGGATGCACTTCAATGATCAGCCCATCCGCCCCAACCGCAACCGCCGCCCGCGAAACCGCCGCAATCAGGCTCTGCTTGCCCGTCCCGTGGGAAGGATCGGCGATCACCGGCAGATGCGATAGATCACGCGCCAACGCCACCGCCGCCAGGTCGAACGTATTCCGCATCTCCGTTTCAAACGTCTTGATCCCCCGCTCGCAAAGCACAACCTGGCTGTTTCCTCCCGAAAGCAGATACTCCGCCGCCAGCAGCCACTCCTTCACCGTCGCCGAGGGACCACGCTTCAATAGCACCGGCTTGTTCACCGTCGCCAGCCGCCGCAGCAGCGCGAAGTTCTGCATGTTGCGCGCTCCCACCTGCAGCATGTCCGCATGTTCACAAATGATGTCCACATCTTCCGTGCTCATCACTTCCGTCACCACCGGCAGCCCGCTTTGCTCCCGAGCCTCGCGCAGAATCTTCAGCGCCTCCAGTCCCAGTCCCTGAAAGTCATATGGAGAGGTCCGCGGCTTGTAGGCCCCGCCGCGCAGCATCGTAGCCCCGGCCTTCTTCACCGCGTGCGCCGTGCTAAGCAACTGCTCCCGCGATTCCACCGAGCAGGGCCCGGCAATCACCACCACTCCCGGTCCCCCAATCGCGACTCCGCCCACAGTAACGACGGTTCGCTCCGGCTTGACTTGCCGGCTCACCAGCTTGAAAGGCTGCGCAATGGCGACCACATTGTCCACCCCCGGCGCCACCAGCAGTGCCTCGATTTCATGCCGCCGCCCGTTCCCCACGGCCGCCACAATCGTGCGCTCCACTCCGCGCGTAACGTGCGGCTGGTAGCCAGCCTCGCGAATGCGCTCGATGATATGCGCAATCTCCTGTTCAGTTGCTTTCTCCGACATGTTGACGATCATTGGCTCTCTCCTGACTTAAGGCTTTTTCACCACAGAGGCACAGAGACACAGAGAAAATCTCCAGAATTGGTCCTTCGCCTTTTTCTTGTCTTCTCTGTGTCTTTGTGGTGAAAAGCCTCTCTTCCAAAAACAAAAGCCGCGATCTTTAGAATCGCGGCTCCTAACGGAAACTTGCTTGAATCTATTCGGTCATCACTGACTCGATCTCCTCGCAAGTCCCGCCGCAGCCGCTACGCCCCTAAACCAGCAGTAGCGAAACTGCACCGTAAACGAGGTAAATCGTGTCATAAAGCAAAACTCCCAGGATTCAAAACCTTGTCGGCTATCCAGCCGGGCCCTTTTATTGCATCGTACTGGCTACATTGGAAAATGCATTGTTTGCGTTAGATCCGATCAGGCGTATCGTGCCCACGACCAGAACCAGGATCACAGCCAGCATTACCGCGTATTCGGCAATGTCCTGCCCTGCATCTTCGGACCAAATCCTCCGGACAAATTCGGCCATGCGCTCCCTCCAATCCGTAACCTATCCCTGTGAAAGGGAAGAACCGCAATCGAACGCACCCATAATGCAGCACCCTATGGTCCTTGTCAAATGCCGCAACCCCAAGGTAGCAGCGCAGTTCAAAGGGTTTGTCATTCCGAAGCGCAGTTTTGTCGCGTGAGGAATCTGCTTTTGCCCGGCCCACAGCAGATTCCTCACCGCCAAGGACCTGACAAACCAGGACGTAAAGGCCCCGAGATGGAGAGAAAGGAAAACTGCAAACCGCGAACTGCCTTACAATCTTCCCGTGCCCATCCTCCACCACCTCCGCGTCACCCTCGAAATGATCAAGTGGGAGCACTCCATCTTCGCTCTCCCCTTCGCTCTCTGCGGAGCCATGTTAGCCGCCTCCGGCCTTCCCACCGCCCATCAGCTTCTCTGGATCATCATCGCCATGCTCGCCGCCCGCTCCGCCGCCATGGCCTTCAATCGCCTCGCCGATTCCGCCATCGACGCCGCCAATCCCCGCACCAGCACCCGCGCCCTGCCCGCCGGCCATCTCTCACCCGCCTTCGTCGCCACCTTCATCGTCGTTTCCTGCGCCACCTTCATCGTGGCCGCGTCCCAACTGAATCGCCTCACGTTCTGGCTGTCCCCCCTCGCCCTGGCCGTCCTGCTCCTTTATTCCTATACCAAGCGCTTCACCCGCTGGTCGCACCTCGTACTCGGCTTCGCGCTAGGCATGGCGCCCGCCGCCGCCTGGATCGCCGTTCGCGGCTCCCTCGACCCTCGCATCCTTATTCTTACCGCCGCCGTAACTTTCTGGGTCGCCGGCTTCGACGTCCTCTACGCCTGCCAGGACTTCGACTTCGATCGCCGCGCCGGACTCCACTCCATCCCCCGCTACGTCGGTATCCCCCGCGCCCTCTGGATCGCCCGCGCCTTCCACGCCCTCATGTTGCTCCTGCTCATCGCCCTGCTCCCAGCCTTCGCTCTCGGCAAACTAGCCGCAGCCGGCGTAATCGCCGTAGCCTTGCTCCTGCTCTACGAACATTCCCTGGTCAAGCCCACCGATCTCTCCAAACTAAACGCCGCCTTCTTCACCATGAACGGCGTAATCTCCATAGTCTTCGCCACCTTCGTAGCCGCAGACCTGCTCCTCAGAAAATAAGGGAAACGAGAAACACTAGAAAAAAAGGGAAACTAGAAACACTCATGTGGGGACAGCCGACTCGGCTGTCCAGCGAGCCCGGCGAGCCACATAATCACGAAGCGGTCGTTCATTAACCCATAGCGGCGACCGTCGAAGAACTTTCGATGGCGCAGCGCTTCCAGCGCTGCGATCAACCCCTAACCCCTAATCCCTAACCCCTGCCACCGACCACGAACCACCAAAATAAAACCGGCGTCCCCACCCCCTGCGGTGGCAACGCCGGTTTCCCCATTCCCTCACGGTGACCGAGGGCGTGAAGATCAATGTGACGATCTCCGATCAGAAGTCTGCTCCTGACCGCGCCCTCATCATGCCCTATCTGCGGCACTCATTTGTCAGGCTAATGTCTACAATTTGTAAAAACTATGTACGGGGAAGGGAACTAAAGTTGGAGAGGTTGGACGAAGAGTTATCCGCAACCGGCTTCTCCGCGTGGAAATACTTGCGGTAAGCCGCGATCCAGTCGGTCGAAATGTCGCGCTGTGCCGTTGCCAGGTCCAGATCGCCGCGGCACACCATCCGGTGCAGCCGATCCTCCAGTTGATCCTTTACATGCGCGTTCCACACCGTGTCCTGGTAAGGTTCAGGCCAGAGGTTACGAATATCGGTTGCGCCCCCAAGCTCCGGTGTAATCAGATAGTCCACTTCATAGGCGTCCGGCTGTCGTGGCGTCACTCCATACTCTTCAAACACTTTGCGCTTCAGCGAAACCGGAACCACCGGCTCCCTCTTCGTCGCAGCCGCCCCGCAAACCTCACTTGCCGTCACCGGAACGATCGCGCCAGGGGTCAAACGCAGATCAGGTTCTTCCCCATGCCCAAGCGCCGCCACCACCGACTCCGCTCTCTCCACCGGTTGCTTCACACTGATCTGCTTTGCACCGACCTGCTTTGCCCCGATCTGATCCAGCTTGCTCTGCCACAGCGTCATCCCGAGCAGCAAACACGCAACCATCACCACGCCCGCCAGTACCATCGTCTGGTGACGCTCAATGCCAGCCAGCCACCGTGAGCCCAACCATCCGTTCCCGCGTTCCCCAGCCGTCAACTCCGCCAGCCGTGCCTGTAGCAACGCGCGTGGCCCGGCCGCAGCCGGCAACTCTGTTTCCCAGTTTTTCCGATGAGCCGCAACGTACTCAGCCAGTGTGCTCTCCAGTGCCTTCAGCCGCGCCTGGCATTGGGAGCAGCCTTCAAGATGAGCCCGAATCTGGCCGCTCGAACTAGCACCCAGTTCCCCGCCCGCGTGCAGCAATAGTTGCTCATCCGCCACATGAAGATGTTCTTCCCTCATGCCCTAGCCTCCATCCGCCCGGCCCAGTTTTGCCAGTGACCGCGCCAGCGACGCCGCCACCGACCCCAAAGAAATCCCCAGTGCCTCCGCGATTTCTCGGTAGCGCAATCCTTCCGCGCGCATCCAAAGGCAGCACTGGTCCTGCTCCGGCAGCGCCCGCACTACTGCCAACAATCGGCTCTGCCTTTCCCGGCTCCGCAATTCTTCTTCCGGATTCGGACCCCGGTCGAAAGATTGTTCCTGCAAAGTCTCATCAAACTCCACCACCCGCCGCAGTCGCCGTTGCACTGCCGCACGCTGCTTCAATGCCAGATTGCGCGCCACCCGAAAAACCCAACCCCGAAGATTCTCCCGTGACTTTCCCCGCCGCAAATGTTCGAACAACAGCAGAAAGGATTCCTGAATAATCTCTTCCCCATCATGTACCGACAATCCCACAGCCAGCAGATAACGCAGAAGCCGCTCGCGCAGCTCCTCAAATAATTCCACCACCTCAATCTCGGGAGCAGCCCACGCATTCGCATCGGCCGGCCGTGAAAGCGGCCACGAGAGCACGGAATCTGTTGAGAATGGCAACCCAGCCACCTGTGCGTAAGAAATGCGGGGAGAATCCGAGCTTACCACATTCCGTAGCGACCATCTCAAACCGGCCACTCACCAAAAGCAAAAATAATCTCTGAACAAATCGCCCGCAAAAAGAATATTCACCAATGGGAGACCATCCAAAGGTTCATGTGGGGACAGCTGCCCTCGGCTGTCCGCCGGGCGCAGCCCGGCCTCTCTTGCTCTGTCATCCTGAGCGCCCTAAGTCTGTCATCCTGAGCGAAGCATGATCGTCTGAAAGACGATCATGCGCAGTCGAAGGATCCCTACCCCTCAACAGCTCCCAACCTCGATAGGAAGTTTTCCAGCAGCCAGACAACGATCCTGAAGCACGTCCGCAAAATGATCGCTTAGTGGCAAGTGCCCCGGAGGGGCATCCGACAATAGCCCGCCACTTCAGTGGCGGGGGGGCTCACACCACAAAATACTTAGCCCCCGGATGATGCACCACCAAAGCCGAAGTACTCTGCTCCGGCTCCAGCAGGAATCCAGAAGTTAACCGCACCCCAACATTCTCTTCCGGCTTAAGCAGCACAAACAATTTCGTCTGGTCTTCCAGGTTCGGGCAAGCCGGATACCCAAACGAATACCGCGACCCGCGATACTTCTGATGAAACAAATCCCGAATCGCCGCCGCATCCTCCCCGGCAATCCCCAACTCCTCCCGCATAGTCTTATGATGTAGTTCCGCCAAAGCCTCCGCCGTCTCCACGCTCAACCCATGCAGATATAAGTATTTCGTATACTCCCCACCCTCAAACAATTTCTGCGTCTCCACCGAAGCCTTAGCGCCAACAGTAACCAAAGAAAATCCAATCACATCCATCTTCCCGGAACTCTGCGGCGCAAAGAAATCAGAAATACAAAGTCGCCGCCCCTCTCGCTGCCGCGGAAAAGTAAACCGCAACAATTCCTTTGCTTCTGTGGGGACAGCCGCCCCCGGCTGTCCGGCCGAGCGCAAGCTCGGCTGCCCCTCCACCGGTTCATACACGACCACATCGTTCCCCTCACTCTGACAAGGAAAATACCCGTAAACCACCTTCGCCTCAAACAACCCCGTCCCCGCCACTTCCTCTTCCAGCTTCTTCTTGATCGGACGGAACTTCTCCTCCACCAGCCGCACATAATCCGCCTGCGAAGCCGTCTTCAACTGCCACTGATTCTTAAACAGCGCCGTCTCATTAATGTAAGGAAACACTTCCCGCACATCGTACTGCTTCACCCGCACTCCCCAAAACGGAGGCCGTGGTATGTCCGGAGCGTCCGTCACCACCATGCTCCGCTCCGCAAACACCGGCCCAGTCTCCTCATCCACCGCCGCCGCCTTGGCATACTCCTTCACCGTCCGCCCATCGAGCAGCCGCGTCTCCCGCGCTCCATCCTCCGTAACCAGGTCTTCCATCACGTGCAGCCCGGCAAACGCATCTTCCGCGTAAAACACCGCGTTCGCATACTCCCGCCGCAAATCGTCTTCCACATACTTCCGCGTCAACGCCGCCCCGCCGCAGATCACCGGAAACTCCAGCTTTTGCCGCTGCAAATCCTGGATTACATACTTCATCTCCAAAGTCGACTTCACCAGCAACCCGCTCAACCCAATCGCATCCGCTCCATGTTCCTGCGCCGCGCTGATAATCTTGTCCCCCGGCTGCTTGATTCCCAGGTTCACCACCTTGAATCCGTTGTTCGACAAAATGATGTCCACCAGGTTCTTCCCAATATCGTGAACATCGCCCTTCACCGTCGCCAGCACAATGGTGCCCTTCTGCGAACCGCCTTCCTTCTTCTCCATCTTCGGCTCCAGATAAGCCACCGCCTGCTTCATCACGCCCGCCGAATCCAGCACCGAAGGCAGTTGCATCTTCCGCGCGCCAAACAGGTCGCCGACAGTCTTCATCCCGTCCAGCAGAACCGTATTGATTAATTCCAAAGCCGAATAAGATCCAAGCGCCTCTTCCAGCAACTCCTCCAGCGTTTTCTTGCGTGCTCCCTCACCCACCGATTTCTCGCCGTTGATAATCGCAAACTTCAGTTTGTCCTCGACCGTCAAGGTATCCACATGCGCGGTCGTAGAAGCCGCCGGCTTGCCCTTCAGCCCGGCAAAATGATTCATGTATTTCTGCAGCGGATCCCCATCCGATTCATCCCGGAAAATCAGCTTCCGCGCCAGATCCACTTCTTCCTGCGGAATCTTGTACAGCGGATAGATCTTCGTGTAGTTCACGATGGCCATATCCAGCCCATGGTCCACCGCCTCATGCATGAACACCGAATTCAAAACCCGCCGCGGATAAGCATCCAGCCCAAACGAAATGTTGCTCACTCCCAGAATCGTCTTCACATTGGGCAATTCTTTCTTGATCCGCTCCACTGCCTTCAAAGTTTCAATCCCCGCGCTCCGGTACTCATCCTGCCCGGTTGAAATCGGCAAAGTCAGCGCATCAAAAATCAGGTCCGTCCCATCCAGCCCATACTTCTTCGTCGCCAGATCAAAAATCCGGTGCGCGATCGCCGCCTTCTTCTCCGCCGTCAGCGCCATCCCGTCTTCATCAATGGTCAAAGCAATCACCGCCGCCCCATACCGCTTCGCCATCGGCAGCACCAGCGACGTCCGCTTTTCCCCATCCTCCAGATTGATCGAGTTGATGATCGCCCGCCCCGGAATCCTCTTCAGCGCCTCTTCCACCACGTCCGCTTCGGTCGAATCCACCAGGATCGGCGCCGGAACCCGCGTAGCAATTCTCTCCAGAATCGAAGAAACGTATCCCTTCTCGTCTTCGCCCACAATCGCACAGCACAAGTCCAGCATGTGCGACCCTTCATTCACCAGTTTCTTGGCCAGCGCCAGAATGTCGTCGTACTTCTTCCCCTGCACCAGCTTCCGGAAATGTTCGACCCGCGTGGTCGTATTCATTTCCTCCGCAACGATCAATGGCTTAGGCTCCAGATCGAGCGGAACCGAAGTGTAAGCGCTGGAAGCAGCGCCCACCTTCTTCACATCGCGCTTGGCGGGTTCGACTCCGGAAACCGCATCCACCACCGCCTTCAGATGAGCCGGAGTAGTTCCGCAGCATCCCCCGACAATGCGAACTCCGTAATCCACCACAAAATGTTTGTGATACTCCGCCAGTTCCTCCGGAGTCAGCTTGTAAACCGCGTGCCCGCCTTCGTTGAACGGCAACCCGGCATTCGGCAGCACCGAAACTTCCTTTGTCGAATTCAGCGCCAGATACCGGACCGCGTCGTTCATCTCCTTCGGCCCGGTAGCGCAGTTCAACCCCAGAATATCCACGTCAAAAGGCTCCAGCGCCGTAAGCGCCGCGCCAATCTCGGTGCCCAGCAGCATCGTCCCGCTTTCCTGGAGTGTCACCTGCACCGCAACCGGCAGCCGTTTGCCCGCCTTCCGCATCGCGTCCAGCACACCTACGGTTGCGACCTTCGCCTGCAACAGATCCTGGCAGGTTTCGATCAGCAGCAGATCCACTCCGCCCTCGATCAAAGCCGCCGCCTGCTCCTCATAAGCCGCCGCCATCGCATCGAACCCGATGTGTCCCAGCGAAGGCAGTTTGGTAGTCGGTCCCATCGACCCCGCCACAAACCGCGGCCGCTCTTTAGTCGAAAACTGCTGTGCCACTTCCCGCGCCAGTTGCGCCGCCTTCACGTTGATCTCGCGCACCCGGTCCGGAAGCTCAAACTCCGTCAGCACAATCCGCGACCCGCCAAACGTGTTCGTCTCCACTATGTCGCAGCCAGCCTTAAAGAAGTCGGCGTGTATTTCCCGAATAATGTCGGGACGGCTGAGCACCAGCACCTCGCTGCAGTTCTCCTTCCCCCAATAATCGTCCAGAGTAGGGTTCCGCACCTGGATGTTAGTCCCCATAGCGCCGTCATAAACCACCACGCGCTCCTTCACGGTCTGTAAGAAATCACCCATCAGCGTTAGTCTCGGTAATCGGCACTAGGTACTAGCATGCACAAACGCCGGCCTCTGAGGACCGGCGTGTGATTTGCTCGAACTCAAAAACGTCTCGAACTCTTAACTCCCCGCCACCATCTGCGCCGGAGCCCCGCCATCCACATCGGCCTGGTTAAACACCACGCCGTCCCCCATATGCGCCGCCCGCGGCGCCAGCATCTGCTCTTTCCGGTAAACCAGATTGCTCGCATTGAACGTAGCCAGCTCAAACCCATGCCCATGCGTAATCGCATCCGTAGGGCAAGCCTCCACGCAATACCCGCAAAAAATACACCTGTTGTAATCGATGTTGTAGACTTTGGCGTAGCGTTCGGCGCCGCTTACGCGTTTTTCGGCGGTATTGTCGGCGGCTTCGATGTAGATGCAGTTGGAGGGACAGTTGGCGGCGCACAGGAAGCAGGCTACGCACTTTTCCAGGCCGCTTTCGTCGCGCTGGAGGACGTGAGCGCCGCGAAAGCGGGCTTCGAACTTCGCTCCCTTGAGCGGACCTTTGCCGTCGGGATAATTCTCCACCGTGGTGGGCTGGAACATTTCCAGGAACGTGATGCTCATTCCCTTGGCGATGGCAGCGATGTTTTTCAGAACCGGCATGCTCTTTTAGTATACCGAAAGCTGGGCAGTTGAGGCGCGCATTAGCCCACGGGCGCGCCCCCTCGCGTGAGGCAGGCAGGGAAAGATGCGCGTTACAACCGGGGGAGCCAGCGGTGGACGGAGCGGCAGTAGGCCTCGTAGGTTGCTCCGAAGGTGGCGCGGAGATGCGGCTCTTCGTAGAGGAGGACGAACAGGTGGGCGCACAGAATCCAGGGCAGAGTAAAGAGCAGAATTACGAGCGAGTGTTCGAAGAGGCCGTAGCCAAAGAGCACGATGTAGCCGGCGATGTACATGGGATTGCGCACGAATTTGTAGGGCCCGGCGGCAACGAACTTGCGGGGCGGATCGAAGGGCGCGGGTGTGCCTTCTCCGCGAGCGACGAACGTGGTGATGCAGGCCAGCGCCAAAACTCCGCCAGCGGCCAATAGCCCGATGCCGAGAGCGCGCGTCCAGTCGGGTAATGTGAAGTTGAGCGCGGGATCGTAGCGGCGATGCAGGCTCCCGGCGACCCATCCCCAAAGCAAAACGAAACCAGCGCTGAAGATCGTTGCCCGCAGAGCGACAAAGAGCGCTTTCATGAGTGTGGCCTCGTTACGTGCGAGCCTAATAGTAAATTACTGGGGATAGGGGCGATTCGCTTCATATTTCAGGCTGGCCGCGGCACGCCCCAAATCCTGTCAAGACCCTAAACCTGAGCATTTCTCTGCAAGTCATTGATTCAGCGCGTAATATAAACTTCCGAAATGTGGCGGGTTTACCCCCTCCAGTTTGATATTCTGAATATATAGAGTCAAGAAAACAACGGCGTGGGCCTTTTGGCCTGCGCCGTTCGTGTTTTTGGGAGAGAGTCAAGGTCAACGTCAAAGTCAACGTCAACGTCAACGTCAACGTCAAAAGCGACGGACAAGAGTGTCCGTCCCACACGTGCAGGGGTGATTAGTATGAATACGAGTCGCGGAAAAGGGTTGAGCTGGGCTTCGGAGACGAGGTCAAAGTCAAAGTCAACGTCAAGAACAGCGGGCGGGGGCGTCCGCTCCACACAGACTTTCACCAGCAAGCAGCGCGGGGAATTGGCCGAGATGATGTTTATGGTGAAGGCTACGCAGAAGGGGTTTGCAACGGCTAAGCCTTATGGGGACAGCCGGCGGTATGACTTTATTGTGGATGTGGGGCAGCGGTTGTGGCGGGTGCAGGTGAAGTCTTCGAGCGCGCAGCAGTATGGGTCTTACATGGTGAATTTGCAGAGGAATGCTCACGGGGAGGTGATTGCCTATGACCCTTCGGAGATTGATTTTGTGGTGGCGTACGTGATGCCTTGCGATGCGTGGTTTGTGATTCCGGTGGAGGCGATCTACGGACGGCAGTCGGCGAAGATGTGTTTGAAAGGGAATCCGAGGAGCGGGACACTGGGAAAGTATTGGGAGGCCTGGGCGTTGATGACGATGCGGTGGGTGGGGAATGGGTGAATCGGGTGCCCCGTCCTTGTCTCCGGGCTTTTGCGGAGACAGGGCGGGGACTTTGATCTTCCACGATCTGATTTGGTGCTTTCGGGGGAGAGTTGGGGGATGACGGCTTTCGTGATGGAGAACTCGGGGGGGATGGACAGCTTTGAAGCCTGATCCTGCACGTGGGTCCTCACTTCGCTTGGGGGGAAGATGTGCATGGGAGGTCAGAATCCCCGCCCTGTCCCTGCAAAGAACGCAGGGACTAGGACGGGGCACCCGTTGGCTGGGTCGTCTTCGCTTTCCTTGAAGCCGATCGTACACGCGGATCCTCATCCCGCGTTGGGGGGGAAGACATGCTTGGGAGGTCAGAATCCCCGCCCTGTCCCTGCAAAGAACGCAGGGACTAGGACGGGGCACCCGCTTGCCTGGGTCGTCTTCGCCTTCTTTGAAGCCGATCGCACACGCGGATCCTCATCCCGCGTTGGGGGGAAGACATGCATGGGAGGTCAGAATCCCCGCCCTGTCCCTGCAGAGAACGCAGGGACTAGGACGGGGCACCCGCTTGCCTGGGTCGTCTTCGCCTTCTTTGAAGCCGATCGCACACGCGGATCCTCATCCCGCGTTGGGGGGAAGATGTGCATGGGAGGTCAGAATCCCCGCCCTGTCCCTGCAGAGAACGCAGGGACTAGGACGGGGCACCCCTTGTCTGGGTCGTCTTCGCCTTCTTTTATCCTGTCTGAGGCGTTAGGGCGCGCTGCTCTCTTTTTCGCGCCGTCCACTGTGATTCGATCTCCACTACACCTTCGACTCCGGAAACGTAGTGACGGAAGCTGCTCCACAGCCACTGTTCGGGGCTTGGCACCAGTCCTCTTCTCACTGGATTGCGATGGATGTAACGCAGCTTCTCGATGCGTTTCGCTTCTGTCCAAACGTTGAAGTCGTAATAGCGAGGCAGCCAGAACGAACCGCCTTCCGGCTCGTGCAGCTGCCGCGCTACGTTTTGCTTGAGCATTTGTAGCGCCAGCGAGAGCTTCGCGCGTTCCGGCTCTGTGATGAGAAGGTGAACGTGCTCGGGCATGACTACATATCCTGCAACGTGGAATCCGTACCACTGTCGCACCTGTTCCAGCGTTTGCTCGAAGATGTCGCGGGAGCGCGAGATGCCCAGACGGGCCTCACGGTTGCAGCAGCTGAAGGTAAGGAAGTGCAGGCAGCGCGCTTCCTGGAATCGCTTGAGGCCCCGAGGCATATGGAGATAATCCTATGTCGGAGCTCAGGGCTCAGGGTGATATTTGGGAAATACTGTGCGTGGTCCTTCCGGGAATGGGAAGATGTGCTTGGGAGATCAAAGTCCCCGCCCTCTCGCAAAGGACGCGAGAAGGACGGGCACCCCTGTTGGGCTCGGGTGATATTTGGGACATACTGTGCGTGGTCCTTCTGGGAATGGAAGATGTGCTTGGGAGATCAAAGTCCCCGCCCTCTCGCAAAGGACGCGAGAAGGACGGGGCACCCCTGTTGGGCTCGGGTGATATTTGGGACATGATGTCTGTGTTCCTTCCAGGGATGGGAAGATATGCTTGGGGAGATCAAAGTCCCCGCCCTCTCGCAAAGGACGCGAGAAGGACGGGGCACCCCTGTTGGGGCTCAGCGTGATATTTGGGACATACTGTCCCGTGGTCCTTCTGGGAATGGAAGATGTGCTTGGGGAGATCAGGGTCCCCGCCCTCTCGCGAAGGACGCGAGAAGGACGGGGCACCCCTGTTGG
>Ga0070765_100000702_pt1 | contig 19998 bp, 16 predicted proteins | sample HubBroMetageWFT5_FD_71516 | JGI IMG/M metagenome (GOLD analysis project Ga0070765, IMG submission 71516) | Warmed and freeze-thawed soil microbial communities from the Hubbard Brook experimental Forest, New Hampshire - Hubbard Brook CCASE Soil... | ecosystem: Environmental > Terrestrial > Soil... | reverse complement strand
AGCTTGCGGTTGAAACGGATTTATCGTGCGCTGTTTGGGCGACGATTGTTCGAGGGAGCAAGCGCAATCATCGCAACGTCGGAGCAGGAAATCGAAGAGCTCGCGAGGGGAGGCGTGGCGCGAGAGAAGATCCTGCTGCGGCGCAATGGCGTGGAAACACCTGCTTCGTGGCCGGCGCGGGGAACTTTTCGCCAAGAACTGGGAATTCCTAATGAGGCCAAGATCATTCTTTTTCTCGGACGGCTATCGGGGAAGAAAAGCCCGGATTTGCTGCTTAAAGCATTTGCCTCACTCTCGAAAGAGCCGGTAGGGAAGAACTTGCGGCTCGTGTTTGCAGGTCCCGACGAAAGCGGAATGGAGGCGCGGCTCATAGAGATGGCGGCGCAGCTTGGGGTCAGCTCGCAAGTGCAATTCACCGGAGCGATATTCGGCGAGGCAAAGTGGGCGGCCTATCGAGATGCAGATCTGTTCGTGCTGCCGTCGCAGAATGAGAACTTTGGGAATACAGCCGCGGAGTCGGCGGCAGCCGGCACTCCGGTGATCGTGACGGAGCAATGTGGCATCGCTCCACTTTTGGCGGAGGTGGCAGGGCTGGTGGTGCCGCATGACGCCGGGGCGCTGGCCCGCGCCATCCAAGCCGTGATTAACAACACGAAATTGCATGCACGGCTGGCGGCGGGGTGCAGCAGAGTAACGGCGCGGTTGGGGTGGGAAGAACCGGTTCGTGAAATGGAAGCGTTGTATAACGAGCTTGCAATTAAGACTGCGCCCAGTGCAAAATTCGATACATTGGAGTGATTGTGTTGCCGACGAATAAGCACCTCATCTTCCGCGTGATGTGGCGAGGCGTGAACCTGCTGCTCGTCGCGGTGATGGTGTCTTCGCTGTACGCTGGGGTCCGGGAGTATTCAGTGCGCCGGTATCTGGACGGTTTCTCGGATGCGATCGTACCCAACGCGCTGCCGGAGGAACAAAGGCTCAATGCTATTTTGGGCTGGATGCGCACTGAACCATCGCGAGCGGTTTCTGCGAATCCGGACGAGCTTTCGAAGCGCGACCCGGAGATGACTCTCACTTACAGCCAACTGTTGAACGTCTGTGGCACGGCGACCAACGCCTTCCTGAATCTCGCGCGCAGTTCCGACTTGCGAGCGCGCCGGCTACTTCTGTTGACTCCCGATAACAATACGAAGCATGTAGTAGCCGAAGTCTTGATAGGCGACCGGTGGATCATCGTCGATCCAACGTATCACGTCATCATGAGGGATGCCGCGGGCCACTCTTTGACGCGCAAGGAATTGCAGAATCCCGCGATTTTTGAACAAGCGGCCAGTGCTATCCCGAAATATCCGCGTGAATACAACTACGATCGTTTTGCACATGTACGGCTGGCGCGGCTCCCGTACGCTGGATTTGGGCTGAGGAAACTGTTTGGCGCCGTCGCTCCCGGATGGGAGGAGGCTATCGATTGGAGCCTGCTCCTTGAGCGAGAGTCCTTTTTTTATCTGGTACTGAGCGTGGCGGCGATGCTTTTCTTTTTGCTGCTGCGCGCAGTGCTGGCGTGGTATGCCGATAGCCATCTGCGAATTCCTCGCTTCCACCTGCGCGAGCACGCCTTGCGCGCCGGCGTGGCCTTCTTTTCGACTCCGGAGATCAAGCAGTAGCGTGTGCGGTATTTGCGGCGTCGCCTTTGCTTCGGGCAGCAAAGAAGCAGCGTCGCGCGTGCGCGCAATGGCCGCCGCGATGTTCCATCGCGGTCCTGACGAAGAAGGGTTTCTGACCGGAGATGCGCGTGCGCCAGGGTTGGCGCTCGGTATGCGGCGGCTCAGCATCATTGACCTGGCCGGAGGCCAACAGCCCGTTTGGAACGAGACGCGGGATGTTGCGGTCATCTACAACGGTGAGCTGTATAACTATCGGGAACTTCGAGAGCGCTTGACGCTCCTGGGACACCGCTTCGCAACGCAATCCGATACGGAAATTCTGGTGCACGCGTGGGAAGAATGGGGCGAAGAGTGTCTGACGGAGCTCCGCGGCATGTTTGCATTTGCGTTGTTGGACTTGCGCGGACGATTTGCCACGGCTCCATTGCTTTTCCTGGCGCGCGATCCGCTGGGCATTAAGCCTCTCTATTACACGCAGACAGCGGAAGGCTTTGCGTTTGCATCGGAGGTGCGTGCTCTGCTGGCAAGCGGATTCGTGCCGAAGCAGATTTCTCAGGATGCGCTTACTTCATATCTCCTCTTCGGCAGTGTATCGGAGCCGGTTAGCTTGGTGGAGGGAGCATTCTCTCTTCCGCCCGGCAATCGCATGTTGCTGTACGTCCCGGAGCGGCGGCGCGTGCCGAGAGCGCGACCATGGTGGGACCCGCAGACAAGCCCCGCCGCGCGCGACCGGAGTAAACCCAAAGATATGGTTTCCGCGGCGAAGAGGTTGCGCCCGCTGCTTGAAGATGCCGTCCGTGCGCATCTGATCGCGGACGTGCCCGTGGGTCTCTTCCTTTCCAGCGGTTTGGATTCCAGCGGAATCGCCGCGCTTGCTGCCCGCGCTCAGACGGGCATTAGGAGCTTCACTCTGTCGTTCCCGGGCACTGCGTACGACGAATCTCCCTTGGCGCGCAGAGTCGCCGAACGATGCGGCACGCAGCACACCGAGGTTCCCCTCGATGGCGCCGCCATGCTGGCGCGCATCGACGAAGCCGTGGCGGGTCTCGACCAGCCGACGATGGACGGCATCAACACCTACTTCGTTTCGTGGGCCGCGCGCGAAGTCGGCCTGAAAGTGGCGCTCTCCGGACTTGGAGGCGATGAACTTTTCGCGGGCTACGCGAGCTTCGCCAACACGGCGCTCCTTCAGCGGCTCACTCGGTTGGCTTGGTTTGTACCGCGGCCACTGCGGCGGGCTACTGCACCGCTCCTCGCGAGTATTCTTGCAGGGCGCATGTCGCGCGATGCCGCAGGCAAAGCCGCTTCCGCATGGAGCGATCCCGATACGCTACCGCATCCCTACTTCTATGCGCGCGCACTTTTTCCTCCGGGCCAGCTCGAGCGGCTGATCGAACCGCGCTTCCGTCCAAGCACCGTGGGCGCCGACGGCGTTACTCTTGAACCGACCTGGCTAGGCTGGCTGGATCGCACGGCAAGCGAAGCTGGGAAACTGCAGCCCGTGGCGGCAACCGCCTGGCTCGAAATGCGCTGCTACATGGCGAGCACGTTGTTGCGAGACACCGATTCGGTGAGCATGGCGCGCTCACTGGAAGTGCGCGTGCCTTTGCTGGATACGCCGCTGGTTGAGTTCGTTAGTTCCCTTCCCGATCAGGCCCGACATCGCTCGGGCGCGCAGAAGGCGTTACTGGTGGAAGCGCTAGCTGGGCTCTTGCCGCAAGAAATTCTTGGCCAGCGGAAAAAAACTTTCACGCTGCCATGGGAGGAATGGCTTCGCGGACCGCTGCGCCCGCGCCTGGAAGCCAGCTTTGCCAGCATCGCTCCATCGCTTGCCCCGCAGCTTCGGGCAGAGGGCGTGCGCACCGTTTGGGCGGCATTTCTCGAAGGCAAGACTTCGTGGTCGCGCCCCTGGGCGTTGTACGTCCTCAACGAGTGGTGCAGACATCACCTCGCGGCATGATCCGCGGTCCTGAGGTAGACTGAATCCTCTCTCGCGATGAACATACTTGGGATAAACGCCTATCATGGCAACGCATCCGCAGCCATCGTCTGTGAAGGCCGCCTCGTAGCCGCCGTGGAAGAAGAGCGTTTCAATCGCGTGAAGTACGCTGCCGGTTTTCCGGCGCACGCAATTCGCTATTGCTTGAAAGAAGCCAGCCTGGAACTGAAGGACATCAATCACGTGGCCGTGCCTCGAAATCCCTACGCGCGGCTAGGGACGAAGCTTTTCTACGCCATGCGCATGCCGTCCTTCGCACGCGAGCGAGTGAAAGTGCTGGCTAAGTTCACAGGAATTCCGGAAGCGCTGGCGCAGGTCTTCGATACCGATCCCGCAAAGATTGCTGCAAAGTTTCATCGCATTGAACACCACCAGGCGCATCTTGCGAGCGCCTTCTTCGTTTCACCATTCGAACGAGCGGCCTTGCTTTCCGCGGATGGCCTTGGGGATTTCGCGAGCACGATGTGGGGCACCGGCGAAGGCGGCCGCATGAAGATCGATGGCGCAATCGCGTTCCCTCATTCACTGGGCCTCTTTTACAGCGCCGTCACGCAGTACCTGGGCTTTCTAAAATTCGGCGATGAGTACAAAGTGATGGGTCTGGCGGCGTACGGCGAAGCAGAACAACTCGAGGCTTTTCGCGATATCGTGCGCGCGAATGGAGACGGATTCCGACTGGGCCTCGATTACTTCACGCATCATCGCAGCGGACCGGAAATGAGCTGGGCGGACGCGGACAAGACACCCACGATGGGCAGGATGTTTTCGGAAGCAATGGAACGGCGGCTGGGCCCCAAGCGTAATCCCGAAGAACCGCTCGAACAGCGGCACCGCAATCTGGCGTCCGCTCTGCAGGCGCGGCTCGAGGAAGTCTATCTTGGCATGCTGAAAAAGCTTGCGGAGCGCACGGGCTTGAAAGCGGTGTGCCTCGCGGGGGGAGTGGCTTTTAATTGCGTGGCCAACGGCAAAATCTTCGATACCACGGGTTTCGAGCAGGTGTACGTTCATCCTGCGGCAGGCGATGGCGGCCTGGCTGTAGGAGCTGCATTTTTTGTGTGGCACCAGATTCTCGGAAAGCCGCGCTCCTTCGTCATGGATCACGCCTACTGGGGACCGGGATATACGCGCGATGAGATTCGGCACGCGATCGACGCGAGCGGCCTGCCACAAAACGGTTGGCGGGTGGAAGAGCTCGCGGAGGACCATCTGATGCAGCGTACGGCTGCGATTGTGGCCGACGGGAAAATTCTCGGATGGTTCCAAGGCCGCGCGGAATGGGGACCGCGAGCGCTCGGCAATCGAAGCATAGTCGCCGACCCGAGGCGGCCGGAGATGAAAGAGATATTGAACCAGCGCATCAAACATCGCGAAATCTTCCGGCCCTTTGCACCATCGATTCTCGCGGAGTCCACGGGAGAGTGGTTCGAGAAATCGCATCCTTCACCGTTTATGACGCTTGCATACTCGGTGCGACCCGGGAAGCGTGACAAAATTCCGGCCCCCACGCACGTCGACGGAACGGGCAGATTGCAAACAGTGACGCGCGAAGCCAATCCGCGCTATTGGAGCCTGATCAAGGCGTTCGAGCAGCTAACGGGACTGCCGGTGGTGCTGAACACTTCCTTCAACGACAACGAGCCGATTGTCTGCCGGCCTGAAGAAGCGCTGGACTGCTTCCAACGCACGCAAATGGACGCGCTGGTCCTCGGCGACTTCCTGATCACTCGATCGTGAATCGCATGCCGCGAGCACAGTTCGCATGAGAATCTTGCTGCTCAATATGTACTATCCGCCTGACACTTCGGCGACGGCGAAGATGGCAGCGACCGTAGTGGACGCACTTTCCGCGCAGCATGAGGTTACGGTTCTTTGCGGCAGGCCATCGTACGACCCAACGGAACGGCGCCCTTGGCGACTCTGGCAAACCGAACTGGCAGGACGAGTAAGAATCTTCCGCGTGGGTTCGACGGACTATCCGCGTTTCGCGATGAAGCGGCGTGTGCTGAATTATTTGAGCTACGTTGCGCTTGTCATCCCCAGCGCGCTGTTCACTCCGCGCGACGTCGTGCTGGCCATGACCGACCCTCCGTTCGAAGGAATCGTGGGGGCCATCGTTGCGCGGCTGAAAAGCAAACCGTACGTCTATAACATTCGCGATATGTACCCGGACATGGCAGTGGGCGGCGCGATTGTCGAACCAGGCTTGCTTGCGCGCGTTTGGGAAAGATTGCATCGCTGGGCATTGCGCCGCGCCACGCGCGTAATCGTGCTCGGCGAAGATATGCGCGCGCGCATCGTCGCCAAGGGTGTTGATCCAGCCCGCATCGAAATTGTCCGCGATGGCGCGGACATTCTCCCGCCCGATGCGCCGCAACCGGCCCTAGATAACGAAGTCATTCGAACGATTCGCGGCGACTTCAAATTTGTACTTCTTCACGCCGGAAATCTCGGATTTTACGGCGCGTGGGAGACTCTAGTCACCGCCGCGCGCAATTTGGAGGTGGACGGCGTGGGTCTCGTCTTCGTAGGCGAAGGAGCGCAGCGCGCGCACGTCGAAAATCTCGCAGGAGACGCAAAAAACGTGCGATTTCTTTCCTTTTTTCCGGCTAGCAAAATCCCTTCCGTACTGGCCGCCCCCGATGCGCATGTCGTCACGGTGAAGCGAGGTCTCGAAGGGGTTGTGGTTCCCAGTAAAATGTACGGAATCCTCGCCGCTGGAAAACCAATCGTAGCCATCGCCCCCGAAGAGACGGACGCGGCGTCGCTCGGCGCGAAATTCGGGTTCGCGATTTCCGCCGATCCAGACAATCCGGAGAAGGTGGCGGCATCCATTCGATTACTTGTGATGGACGCCGAAAAACTACAAAACATGGGACGCGCGGCCCGGGCTGTTGCTTCAGATTATGATAGAGTCAAAGAACTGCAACGATTTGTGAAAATTATCGAGGAGGCCGTGAAAGCGTGACATCTTCGGAGACCTTTTGGAGCGGAAAACTTGTGCTGGTGACCGGAGGCGCCTCCTTCATCGGCTCCACCCTGACCGATCACCTGCTCGCGCGGGGCGCGAAAATTCGCATCGTCGATGATCTGACGAGCGGGCATCTCGACAATATCAAGGAGCATTCAACTGGCCGAAAGATTGATTTTATCCACGCAGACTTGCGCGAACCCGGTGTCACGCGCTCGGCCATGCAAGGCGTCGACACGGTTTTTCATCTAGCCGCGGATCATGGTGGTCGTGGTTATGTCGATCTCCATCAGGCCGGACCCGCCTCTAATTTTTTCCTCGACGGCCTTGTGTTCGCCGAAGCTCTGCGCGCAAAAGTAAAAAAAGTGGTATTCGCGTCCTCCGGCTGTGTGTATCCCAACTTTTTGCAGTCGGATGTCAAGAAAGAGCTCTACCTCACAGAAGATCTCACAAAAGGCCCGAACGACGCCGATAACACCTATGGCTGGGCCAAGTTGATGGGCGAATTCACCCTAAGCGCCTACGCCAAGGAACACGGCATGGGTGCAGCGTCTTGCCGCTACTTCACGGTTTATGGTCCTCGGGGCGTCGAGAATCACGCCGTAATCGCCATGATCGCGCGAGCTTTTCTCGGTCAGAACCCCTTCGAAGTGTGGGGCGACGGCACGCAAATCCGCAATTGGACCTACATCGAAGACATCGTCGAAGGGACGATTCTTGCTGGCGAAAAAATCAACGACGGCACGGCCATCAATCTGGGAACGATGGAGCGCATCAAGGTGATCGACGCAGTGAAAATGGTTTGCGACTTTACCGGCCACAAAGCGGAGATAAAGCTGCGGCCCGACATGCCGACGGGCCCACTCAATCGCGTCGCGGACAACTCCCTGGCGAAGAAACTGCTCGGATGGGAGCCTAAAGTGCTCTTCCGCGATGGCTTGAAGCGGACTATCGACTGGTATTACGCGACGAAGAACCGCGAAGAAGTGAAGCGCACATTTGGCCGCATGCTCACCGAAAGATAGGGACCGGGCACCAAAACTGCGAAAACAGGCCGCTGTGCGGTTTTGAACAATTTTGCCACTTAGGCCAAGTCAGCTATCTTCCTGATTACCCCGCCAACAATCCTGATTGAAGCGAAACAATTTTCCAAGTATCGTGTTAAAGCTGCGTGGGGCAGCCATTTTTTCTTGGGAGCCGGGTCCCCAACCCGGCAGAACACGATTGAGGCACTGGCCGCGCCATCCCGGTCGGGACCTTCAAACAAAACGAGGGACGATGCCCGCAGGTCTGCTGGCGTTTCTGATTGCGCTATTCGCATCTCTGATGCTGACCGTACCGGTGCGCGCGCTGGCACTGCGCGTGGGAATGGTCGATCTTCCCGGACCGCGCAAGGTCCACCTCAGCCCGATCCCTCTTCTGGGGGGCCTGGCAATGTATGGGGCTGTCGTCCTTGCCGTTCTCTTTACGTTCAGTGGACCGGCGCGCGCCCAGATCGTGGGCATCTTGACGGGCGCAACGTTAGTTGCTGCGGTTGGTATCCTCGACGACCAGGGCCTGCTGCACCACCAGGTAAAATTGTTCCTCGCGATGCCACTGGCTGCTTGCGTCCTGCTGGTGACCGGCATTCACGCCCAGGTTTTTGAAATTCTTTTGGGCGGACGAACGGGCTATATTCTGGATGCAATTCTGACTGTTTTCTTTGTCGTGGGGATTACTGCGTCCTTCAGTATTCTGGACCATATGGACGGCCTTTGCGCTGGAGTGGCTGCCACGGCGTCCATCTTCTTCGCCTTGCTCGCTTACTTGAATGGACAGACCTTAGTCACGACTTTGGCGGCTGCAGTTCTGGGGGCTGCAACTGGCTTTCTGCGCTGGAACTTTAAGCCCGCCAAGATTTTCATGGGTGACGGCGGAGCCATGTTTCTGGGGTTCCTGATGGCCACGCTGGGGCTGAAGCTGAGGCTCGAGCAAGCCAACCCTCTTTCCGCTTGGCTGGCTCCGCTGTTGATTCTGGGAGTGACGATTTTCGACACGACACTCGTAACGATCTCGCGCTCGCGCCGCGGCCTGCTGCCCTTTACCACACCCGGCAAGGACCACGCTGCTCACCGCCTCGCCAATCTGGGACTGGGGCATCGTGGCGCTGTCATCAGTATGTACATTTTCGGACTTCTGAGCGGCGGAGCTGCCGTGCTCGTGAGCTACTTGCAGCCGCTTGCCGCAGTTCTGGTTGCGGTTGTTGCATTTGCCGTTGTGCTGTGTGGAGTGATGTTTCTCGAACGTGCTCCGTATGAACGCCAAGCTCAGAAGCCAGCTGCTTTCTCCTGAAGTTCGCCAAATTCGTGATGTGCTGGTCCCCGAGGTTGCGAAGGGGCTCCGCGGGTTGCCCGCACAAGTGGATTCGTTATAATTAACCGAGTTGACGTCTCACCGATTTTCAGTGCATACCGCTTCGGGTCAGACGGAAAGCTGTCAATATTCTTAAGAGTTTGAGCGCGCGTACCCGGGCGATTGACCGTCCGTAGTGTATGCGCGACTTGGAAAGCGAAACCGTGCCAAGCACTAAGCAGAGGCCCCCGCAGGACGGGGAGAGCGGCGAGGTCATCGTTGTCGGAGCTTCCGCAGCAGGCCTTTATACAGCTTCTACGGTTGCTGGTGGTGGACGCCTCGTACGCGTCCTGGAATCAAGGCCCGGCTTCGAACCGGCGCCGCGCTCGTTGATCGTAACCGACCAATTCCGCAGCCAGCTTGGCGCCGCCGCTTCCGAAAGCATCGTCAACGAAATCCGGCGCTTCGAATTGTTTACCGACGGCCGGTCGGCACAGGTCGCATTGGCGCGGCCCGATCTCATCATCGAACGCTCTCGTTTGATCCCGGCGCTGGCGCGAAGCGCGCAGCAAGCAGGGGCCAAACTTTCCTTTGACACACGCTTTCTTGGGCTTGCTCCAAACGGCCGGGGACTGCGTGTGGAAGTGGATTGCGCCGGGCATCGCGAGGAGTTGCACGCGGAGAGCGTTGTGGGTGCGGACGGCGCTTCCAGCCGAGTGGCACGGAGCGCCGGCTGGCCGCCCATTGAGACGGTCCCCTTGGTGCAAGCCATCGTACGCTTGCCGAAGGATCACCCGGCGGACACCACACGAGTTTGGTTCGTTCCGGACGATACGCCATATTTCTATTGGTTGATCCCGGAATCCTCGGAACGAGGTGCGCTCGGAATCATCGGCGAAGACGGCCGCGACACGAAGAAGTGCCTTTCGCGTTTCCTGGAGAAGAAACACTTGGAGCCCCTGGAATGGCAAGGAGCGCGTATCCCGGTTTATAGAGGATGGGTGCCGGTGCGTCGGCGAATCGGAAACGGTGACATATATCTGGTAGGCGATGCGGCAGCGCAGGTGAAAGTGTCGACCGTGGGCGGAATCGTGACGGGGCTGCGCGGAGCGCTTGGAGTTGGGCAATCGATTTTGCGGGGCGGGCGGAACAAAGAACTGACCGCGCTGCGCCGCGAGCTCGGAACGCACTGGTTGATCCGGCGTGCGCTGCATCATTTCCAGCAAAAAGACTATTCACAGCTTGTCGACCTGCTTGACGCTTCTACGCGTGAGTCACTCGGTGAGATCAACCGCGACGAATCAACACGCCTGCTCTGGAACGTCGTCAGACGGCAGCCTCGGCTCGTGCTGCTGGGTTTGCGTGGTTTGCTGATGGGAAGAGGATTGAAGACCTAAGCTTGTATGTGCGCGGGGCGGCAGCGACGTTAGCGTCTCCAAGAAGCTTAGAACTGATGGTGTGGCAACGCAGCGCCCCGCAATGATTTGCAGTCTTCCGTACCGCGGCTCGGTAGAGATAAATTGTTTTCGGTGAATTTGGAACTGCGCTTCACGATTGCTGCAAACGCTGCCAAGGAGATTCCTACTTGCGTCTTTCTGTGATTGGATGTGGCTACGTCGGATTGGTGACAGGCGCCTGTTTAGCTGCAGCGGGGCATGAAGTAACCTGCACGGATGTCGATGCGGAACGCATTCGGCGCCTGCAAGCCGGCGAGGTGCCTATCTATGAGCACCACTTGGAAGAAATTCTGGCGTCCGCACGCAAGGCCGGGCGCATTGCTTACACCGCCGATGCCGGCGAAGCGATCCGCGCGGGTGATGCCATTTTTATATGTGTGGGCACGCCGCCGAAAGAGAGTGGCGAGGCTGATCTTTCGGCGATTGATCAAGTCGCGCGCCAGATTGCCGAACAGGCGCGCTCCCCTAAGCTGGTGATTGAAAAGAGCACCGTGCCGGCGCGCACGGGACTCGAGCTGCAGAGGGCTCTTGCGGCTTATAGCAAGGGCGGCAAATCCAATTTCCGCGTAGCTTCAAATCCTGAATTTTTGCGCGAAGGCACCGCGGTTGGAGATTTCTTCCATCCCGACCGCATCGTAGTCGGCGTGGAAGATGAATCCGCGGCGGCAGATTTGCGCGAAATCTACCGGCCGATCCTCGAACGCAAATTCCATTGCCCGGTGCACAAAGGCACTTGCCCATCGAACCCCGAGGCTGCTTTTCTCGTCACCACGATCAACAGCGCCGAACTCATTAAGCACGCATCAAATTCATTTCTCGCGTTGAAGATCAGTTACGCCAACGTCATCGCCGATCTGTGCGAAAGAATCGGCGCAGATGTGAAAGAAGTTACTCACGCGATGGGATTGGATCCCCGAATTGGCGGGCAGTTCCTTAGCGCGGGACTTGGGTTTGGCGGCTTCTGTTTTCCGAAGGATGTGCAAGCTTTCATCCATCTCGCGGCTTCCGTTGGGGTCGATTTCGATCTATTGAAAGCCACGGAGCGCGTCAACAAGCAACGCATCGACCGTTTTCTTGAAAAAGTGCACAAAGCCCTTTGGGTGGTCAAAGGCAAGCACGTGGCCGTTTTGGGCCTGGCGTTCAAAGCCAATACGGACGACATTCGTTTTGCTCCGGCGCTCGAAGTGGTCAAACGCCTTCTGGAGGAAGGCGCAATAGTGCACGCTACCGATCCGGAAGCCATCTCGAGAACGAAGACACTCTTCCCTAAGGTGACATATCATGAGGACCCCTACGACGCCCTTCGCGGTGCGGATGCCGCGCTTGTCTGCACGGAGTGGGAAGTCTTCCGCGACTTGGACTGGAAACGCGCCAAACCGCTCATGGCGCGGGGCCTCGTCGTGGACGGCAGGAATCTCTATTCTCCCAAACACATGCGAGAGCTTGGATTCGAGTACTACTCGTTCGGCAGGGCGTAGACGATTTGAAGAGATAACCTAGGTCGTCGCCGGGAACTGATTTTCGCAAAAGCTTAATTCGCTTCGTGTTATGCGCTAGGCGGTTTTGCTGGCTGCGAATCCTTGCTTGAAATGATCGAGCGTCAATCGCAAGCCTTCTTCCAATCCAACTTTGGGCTCCCACTTTAGAATCCGCTTTGCCTTGCTAATGTCCGGACAGCGGCGCTTCGGGTCATCTTGCGGAAGCGGCTCAAGAACAATCGCGGGAGCATTTTCGAAATGTGAACGAACCCGCTCGGCGAATTCAAAAATAGTGATTTCCTGGGGATTGCCGATGTTCACCGGCAAGTGTTCGTCCGACTGCATCAAGCGGTAAATCCCTTCGATCAAGTCCGAAACGTAGCAAAAGCTCCGCGTCTGCTTGCCGTCTCCATAGACGGTGAGCGCTTTCCCGGTTAACGCCTGGTGCACGAAATTTGGCAGGGCGCGGCCGTCGTTGAGGCGCATACGGGGACCGTAGGTATTGAAGATGCGTACGATGTGCGTATCCACACCGTGATACCGGTGATAAGCCATGGTCATGGCTTCGGCAAAGCGCTTGGCTTCGTCATAAACTCCACGCGGCCCGATCGGGTTCACGTGGCCCCAATACTCTTCATGCTGAGGCGAGATTTCCGGATCACCGTAGCATTCGCTGGTCGACGCCAGGAAAAACTTTGCTTTCTTGGCAAGCGCCAGCCCGAGCGCGTTGTGCGTCCCTAGCGCACCCACCTTGAGAGTCTGGATGGGAAGCTTTAGATAATCGACGGGACTCGCTGGAGAGGCAAAGTGCAAAACGTAGTCCACCGGCCCGGGCACGTCGATGTACTTAGACACGTCGCACCGTGCGATCCGAAAATTAGGATGCTTGATGAGGTGCGCGACGTTGGAATCAACCCCCGTGACGAGATTGTCAAGAACCAACACCTCCCAGGCCTCGGCAATCAGACGGTCGCATAGATGCGACCCTAAAAACCCTGCCCCTCCCGTCACAACCGCTTTCATGCGTCCTCCCAAAAATGGCAGCCCGCTAGTGTAGCCTGCGGATTGCCCAATTGACCATATATCTCGCCAGGGATACGATGCGCCCACCCAGCGAGGAATCGCAGGTTATGGTGCCCGAGAAAAATTCAGAAACCACTCCGCCGAAGCATCGGCGTGCAGGCAGAATATTGCTTGGCCTCGCTTGCATGTTGCTACTCGGCGCCGTGGTATTTCTTCTTTACGTAGGCCGCTGGCTGGTAGTGGAAGACCCCCTCGAAAAGGCAACCGCCATCGTCGTCCTTAGCGGGCGCATGCCACTGCGGGCCATGGGAGCTGCCAAGCTGTACCGTGAGGGTTACGCGCCGAAAGTGTGGTTGACACATTCCACGGAACCTGGTGCCACGCTCGAAGCAATGCGGATCGCGTATGTGGGCGAAGATTTCTACAATGCGCGAGTGCTGATGCACGAGGGGGTGCCTGCAGAGGCCATCCACGTACTCGATGCCCCCATCATCAACACGGCGGATGAGATCGTGGCCGTTTCTGCGGCACTCGAAGAAGTAAAGGGCAGGACCGTAATCATCGTGACAAATAAAGTGCATACGCGCCGCGTGCGAATCCTATGGCGCCGGCTCGCGGCAACCCGCGGGCGGGCCATTGTGCGGGCTGCTTCGGACGATCCCTTTGAGCCCACGCGATGGTGGCGCACCACCAGTGACGCGCTCGACGTAGTTCGCGAACTCCTGGGCATCATGAATGCCTGGGCCGGCATGCCGCTGCGCCCGGCAAACTAACTTTTAGAAGAAGAAAAAGCGTTTGCGGCGGGGAACATCAATCTTATCCCGTACTCCAGGAACATGCGGCAGGTCGCGCCCCTCGAAGGCCGCCATCGGATTATCGACGAAAAGAGCACGGGCCACTTCTTCTCCGAACCGTTCCCGGACAAGGTCGAATGCGGGTTGGAGTTTAAGCGGCCGCCCGCGCATGTTGTGAGCATCGCTGGCAACCAAGTGAACCAATCCGTCGGCCATCCATCGCCAGGAATCCTTTTGCGCCCCGGGGCCAAAAACTCCAGTGAGGGAACCTGCTGTCACTTGTATGAAACAGCCGAGCCGGACCCATTTCACAAGCCGATCGGTCTGCAAGCGCAGGATGACGTTGCGCTCCGGATGAGTGATCACCGGCCTTAGCCCCATGAGCTGGATCTCGTGCAACGTCTGGTCCATGGCAGGCGGGATCGAGTATTCGTTGAATTCCACGAGCAAATAATTCCGCTGGTTGATGCAAAAGCGCGGAGCGCCGGCGCGAAGCGCGTCAAGATTCTCAGGATTTAGATGAAAATCGCAGCCGGTGGCCAGAATCAGACGGTCGCCTATTTTCGCCTGAAGTTCCTCTCGCAGTTTCCGCACTCGCGAATAGTCGAAAACATACTCACTGTTGGAGTGCGGTGTGGCCACCACATGGGTAATCCCATCCGCAATCGCGGATTCGGCCATCGCCAGCGAAAGTTCCATGTTGTCGGGGCCATCGTCTAGACCCGGCAGAATATGACAGTGCACGTCGACCATGATCTTTGCAAACTCCCTAGCGCCACCACGCAGCGGCCGCCTGCCACATTCCTAACACAAACATCGCTCCAGCAAAAACTTGTCGCATGCGCCGCGGCTGGAGCCGTTTAGCCAGCCACCCGCCCAGAACGCCCCCAACAAAAACTCCCGGGATCAGAAGCAGCCCGAATTTCCAAGAAGCGTAGCCCGCCCTGTCATAAGCGAGAAACGCCAGCAGGCCCGTGGGCGGTATCAGTGCAATTAGGCTGGTGCCCTGCGCGCGATGTTGCCCAAATGCAAAAAACAACGCCAGGAACGGGACCAAAAGCGCGCCGCCTCCGATCCCGAATAGCCCCGAAGCCACGCCGCAGACGCAGGCCGCAACAAAAATACTCGCGTTACGCAGCAGGCCGTCAGCCACGCGCAGTCTCCTCACCAACGGAATTGGCGAGTGGGTTCTGCGGCTGCGGTTTCCGCCAAAGCAAGAAAGCAGTCAAGATCAGAAAGCAGCCGAACAGCCCCTTGAGATGGCGTGAAGCAAGTGGAACTGCGATCAATCCACCGGCGTAGCCGCCTACGAGCATTCCCAACGCGCACAGGATTCCCGCGCGCAAGTCTACTTGGCCTTGCTTCCAATATTCGCGCAGCGCACCAAGTCCCACGGGCGGCAAGAGAATGAGAAGCGAAGTCCCTTGAGCCAAATGCTGGTCCATGCGCAGCAGATAGACCATCGCCGGCACCAGCACCACGCCACCGCCAATTCCCAGTAGCCCTACGAGCACTCCTACAGCGAGCCCGAGGAGCAAGACAATGAGAGTCATCGCCGAGCGGCGGCTGCGCTCTGCGTTTTCTTTCTCGTCGCGAGATGCATCGCTTCTATCTTCCTGCGTCTCGCGACAAGCCGCAACAGTTCTTGAACAAGCAGTCACGCTCCTGACGACTGCATTTTTTTGTTCCCGTGGAACCTGCTATATTTATGTGTCTTTATCCAATCGGCCGAATGGCCTGCTTTATCCCCAAAAAATGACGAGGAGAGCGACGTAACTCATGCCAACAGACCGGAAACCCGAATTCTTCAAAGGCTTTCAGCTGAAGGTCGCCATCATTGGCTGCGGATACGTGGGGCTGCCGCTGGCTCTGCGTTTCGCGGAAGCAGGCCACAAAGTCACGGGTTTTGACACCGATCCGAACAAAGTGACGATGCTTAACTCCGGCAAGTCCTACATCGAACACATTCCTCAGACCAAAATCCAGCAGTTCGTCAACTCGAGGCACTTTAGCGCGACCACGGATTTCGCGCGCCTCAAGGAAGCGGACGCCATCATTATCTGTGTGCCAACGCCGCTAGACGAGCGTCGCGAACCTGACCTCAGCTACGTTGAACAGACCGCTATTTCCATCCAGCCTCACCTCCAGAAGGGGCAGCTGGTTGTTCTTGAATCGACCACGTATCCAGGCACTACCGAGGAGCTTGTGCTTCCAATCCTCGAGAAGAGCGGCCTGCACTGTCCCATCGCTGCCGGACCGGAAAACGAAAATATCGCTTGCGATTTCTTTCTCGCATTCTCGCCTGAGCGCGAAGATCCCGGCAACAAACAGTTTGGGCTGGCGCAAATTCCCAAAGTCGTCGGCGGCGTGAATCCTCCGAGTGGGCGCGCCGCGCAAGCGATCTACGCGCAGGTTGTCGCTCGCGTCGTGCCGGTCAGCTCCACGCGAGCCGCCGAAATGGCCAAGCTCCTCGAAAACATCTTTCGTTGCGTCAACATCGCGCTGGTCAACGAGCTGAAGATGCTCAGTTTGCGCATGGGAATAGACATTTGGGAAGTCATCGACGCAGCCGCGACCAAGCCGTTCGGCTTTATGCCCTTCTACCCTGGCCCCGGCCTCGGGGGACACTGCATTCCGGTCGATCCGTATTATCTTTCGTGGAAAGCCCGCGAGTTTGACTTTTCCACCCGCTTCATCGAGCTGGCTGGCGAAGTCAATACCGCAATGCCCTATCACGTGGTCGACGCGGTCGCCGCGGCCCTCAACGAGCACAAGAAGAGCCTCAAGGGGGCGAAACTGTTGATTCTTGGTGTGGCTTACAAAAAGGACGTGGACGACCTCCGCGAATCGCCGACGCTGAAAATCATGCAACTCCTCCAGCAACGCGGCGCGAACTTCGAATATAACGACCCCTACTTTCCGCAGCTCCACAAAATGCGCCACTACAACTACGAAAACATGAAGTCCGTCCCGCTGAACTCGCAGACGCTGGGAAGCTACGACGCGGTCATCATTGCGACGGATCACTCGAGCTACGATTACGTCGCGATTGTGGACGCCGCCAAGCTTGTAGTGGACACGCGCAACGCCACGCGCCGGGTTATGCGTCATCGCGACAAAATAGTTCTTTGCTAGACACGGATGACCACATCGCCAGAGCCTTCATACAGCATCTGGCCACGGCCTGGCGTCTGCCTCCTTGGGCCACCTCGCTCCTTTATCCAGCTTTGATTTGGATAACGCTCTGAAACACTCAAACGATGACAGACCTTCTACTTCGCGTGCAGCAATTGCACCTGCGCCGTTGCGAACGGCATGATCGCTTCCAACAGCACGGGCGTGCGTGCAACGTTATTTGCGAAGTACATCGTGAAATGGGCGTCCTTCATCTCTTGCCCGTTTTCAAACACCCGAATCTCAATCTTCGAGGCTTTATAGCTTCCTGCAGGAACGGTGACTGCCTCGCCCGCACCAGCGAGCTTCGCTCTGACGTCATAGAGTTTATGCCCATCATAAACCGGGCATCGCAATTCCGCCGTCTTCGTCCAATCCACGTTCCGTAAATACTGCAGCATCCCGAGTGGGTCGCGCGTTCCAGGAAGGACGCGCGTCTCGGTGGCGTCCGGAGGGGCCGGCTCCTTTCCGGTGGCCGTCATTCGCTGGACGGAATCAACTTTCTGCCCTCGCTCATTCAAATGCATTTCGTACTGCAGACTGGTCATCGTGCCGGCGTCGCTGTACGAATCAAATTGGTCGTCCAGTTCAAAGACCATGCGTAACGGGTTTTCAGTATGCGCGAATGCTTGAAGATGCCATGCGTTCTTCCCAAAAAAATCCTTGTGCTCACCCACCTGCAATTTCAAATTGGCCACATTGCTCAGGTTCGCGACATTCGCGGTGTATTCCAGCACTTCACCCCCTCTCAGGGGCAACCCGGCGTCCGCAACAGGCTCGCCGCTCTTGTTCGCTCCCGAGGCTGCCGAAGGGGCGTTCGACACGGCCGCAGGTAGTTTTGTCGCTGGAGCGTTTATCGGTTCGGCGTCGCGTGCGGAAGCCGACGCGCGCGCAGACCGCTCGCTGTTTTCCCGCATCCAGTAATAGCCCCCCGCTGCTCCCCCGAGCACCACGAGTGCCGCGATGCCAATGACTTTCCGGTAGCTCATGCTCTTTGTGTGACCCGCATCCGAAACAGTGCCTCGCCTTTTGGTCTTCCGTCGTACAATACGAATTCGTCCGCGGTAGTCCGGCAAGTCCGTCGGGCACTCGGCACGAACTCTGAGGTTATCAAAACGCGAGGCCCGCGTCTTCGCCGGCGCCGCGTCAATGACCGAGACGGCACTCCGCCGCTCGCGGACCTCGATCGAGGAGGAATTCCTGAATGCGCTACCTCGTCACGGGCGGCGCCGGTTTTATCGGCTCGAACACGGTGGACGAACTCGTCCGGCGCGGCCACAGCGTGGTTGTGCTTGACGACCTTTCGTCCGGCAAAGAGGATAACCTCGGCGAAGTACGAAACAAAATCACTTTCATGAAAGGCAGCATCACGGACATCGAAGTCGTCCGTAAGGCCATGCACGAGGCCGAATATGTGCTCCACCTCGCGGCTCGTACGTCCGTCCCGCGCTCCGTCAAGGATCCCATCGAAACAAACAAAATTAATATCGATGGAACTCTTAATGTTCTCGTCGCCGCACGCGACGCCAAAGTGAAGCGCGTGGTTTTCGCCGCATCCTCTTCCGCCTATGGAGAGACGCCGACGCTGCCCAAAGTCGAAACCATGCCTCCGGCGCCCATCTCGCCTTATGGCGTTACAAAATTCGTCGGCGAACTCTACGCCCAAACGTTTGGCCGCTGCTATGGCCTGGAAAATGTCTCGCTGCGCTACTTCAACATTTTTGGCCCTCGTCAGGATCCCGGCTCGCCCTACTCCGGCGTCTTGGCAAAGTTCTGCCTGTCTTTTCTCGAGGAAACACAGCCCGTGATATTTGGCGATGGCGAGCAATCCCGCGATTTCACCTACGTCGAAAACGCCGTGCAAGCCAATCTTCTTGCCTGCGAAGCGCCCAATGTTTCTGGCAAAACGTTCAACGTGGGGACGGGCGCCCGCTTTACGCTGAACCAGACCCTTCAGCTGCTTGCAAAGATTTCCGGCAAGAAACTCGAAGCGAAGTACGAACCGCCCCGCGACGGCGACATTCGCGATTCCCAAGCCGACATCACCCAGGCGCGCGAATACCTCGGCTATGATCCCCAAGTCACCTTTGAAGAAGGTCTCAGCCGGACATTTGAGTGGTACCGCTCGACACAAACTAAAGTAGAAGCAAAAGCTAAAGAGTGAACGGCCGCTGAGTTGTGTTGCGCAATGGCCTTTGAGCGGCAGCCCTCCGCGCCATCTATTCTTAGCGAGCCGCGAGTGCTTTATGGATTCGCCGTCTTCCCGTAACTCAACGGCTCTCCAACCTTCGGTTTGTCGAAATCCCAGAAGTACAGCGGCCCGAGTTTTTTCTGCTCCGGCCAAACCTGATCCAGCGTATCGCCCTCAAACAGTTCGCCGTTTTTCATGACCCAGTGAATCGTGTTCGTGTTGTGAATATCGTCGAGCGGGTTTTTATCCATAATGACCAAATCGGCCAGCTTGCCCGCCTCAATCGAACCCAGATCCTCCGGCCGCCCGATGATTTTTGAACCATTGAGTGTCGCGCACCGCAACACCTCGAGGGGAGTCATTCCCCCGCTCGCGAGCATCCACATCTCCCAGTGATAGCCGAGGCCCTGTAGTTGCCCGTGGCTGCCAACCCCGACCAGTCCGCCCGCCCGGGATAGCTTCGCCATCTGCGCGGCAAGTTTCGGAAAGGCATATTCGTCTTTTCGGAACCAATCAGGTCTTCGTTTTGTCTTTTCATCAAGGAGGTTGTGCGGTGTGAAGCGGTTCAGCTTTGCGTTGTCGTGCACTTCCGTGTTCTCAAACCAGTATTCCTGCCCAAACGGACCGCCGTAGTTCACGATCAGCGTAGGCGTCTCTGCAATCCCGGACTGCGCAAAAATCTGCAACACATCCTTGTATAACGGCGTGATGGGCAGCGTGTGCTCGTTGCCGTGGAAGCCGTCAATGACGTGCGTCAGGTTGAGTTTCAGGTCCAGTCCGCCTTCCGTCGTCGGCATCATCTCCAATTCTTTCGACGCCTGTACCATGAACTGCCGCTGCTTGCGGTTGCCCACTATGTAGCTCTTGATGTTGTGCGTGCCGTAATATTTTCTGTATTTCGTCAGCACGCCTTTTACTT
>Ga0070765_100000701_pt1 | contig 20004 bp, 19 predicted proteins | sample HubBroMetageWFT5_FD_71516 | JGI IMG/M metagenome (GOLD analysis project Ga0070765, IMG submission 71516) | Warmed and freeze-thawed soil microbial communities from the Hubbard Brook experimental Forest, New Hampshire - Hubbard Brook CCASE Soil... | ecosystem: Environmental > Terrestrial > Soil... | reverse complement strand
CAATTGTAATTTTCGACGAATTGGAAACGCGAATTGGAGCCAGAATCGAAGCGCCACAGAAGCGGCAGCGAGACGGCCAATCCGAGAAACCCGAAGATGTTCCCCATCCAGCGATGCAAGTCGGGACGGTTGCTCGAGATGAAGAGCATCAGAATCGCGCCCACCAGCGGCGTGAATAAGATCGTGCTTAAAATGTGGCTATCGGAGAAAAGCATCCATTCCCTCGCCTTTATCTAATGTATGGCGTGACGCGCCATATAAAAGTAGTAGCCGAAAAATCCAATCAAGCCGATTACGATCAGAAGCATGTAACTTTGTACCAAGCCGTCCTGAATCAGGCGAACGGGGTAACTGAAAAGCCAGACGATGCGCGCGCCGAGACGCACGGATCCGTCCACGATCCAGGTGTCCCACCACATGGAAAGTTTTGAGATAGCACGCGTGAGCCAGCCTGCGCCGTTTACGCCGACGCCATCGATCACGTTGCGGTCGAACGCGCCTAGCGCCAGGCCAAGATCTTTCGCGCGATTCACGAACAGAGCGTCGTAAAGTTGGTCCACGTAATATTTGTTGTAAACCAGGCGATAGAATCCGCCGAAGCTGCGCGCGATTTTCTGCGGCAAATCCGTGCGCTTCACATATAAAAACCACGAAAACAAAATTCCCAATATCACCAGACCCTCAGAAAGCATCATGAGGAAAAGCTCGCCGTGCGTGGAACTGGGGCCTGTCACCGGCTCCATGCGCGCTTCGTGCGGAACGGCAACTACAGTCGAAAGAAAATGGATGAAGTGGCTGTTGCCGCCGAAGATTTCCGGCCAGCTCAGCCAGCCACCGACGACAGATAGAACGGCTAAAATCACCAGCGGGACCAGCATCGATTTCGGAGATTCGTGAATGTGGTGCTCGACTTCGTGGTCCACGCGCGAGGTGCCGTGGAAAGTCATGAAGATCAAACGGAACATGTAAAACGCGGTCATGCCTGCGGTGAAGTAGCCGATGGCCCAAAGCAGAGCGTCTTTCTCGTAGGCTCTGCCGAGAATTAAATCTTTGCTGATGAACCCGGCAAAGGGGAAAATCCCTGCGATGGCGAGTGCGGCAATCAGCATAGTCCAATAGGTGATCGGAATTTTTTTCGAGAGCGCGCCCATTTTGCGCATGTCCTGCTCGCCGGAGACGGCGTGAATTACACTACCGGCTGCGAGGAAGAGCAAGCCTTTGAAAAAGGCGTGGGTCATCAAATGGAAGATTCCAGCGGTGAATGCGCCAACGCCACAGGCCAGGAACATGTAGCCGAGTTGGGACACTGTGGAATAAGCTAAAACTTTTTTAATGTCATTCTGCACTATGCCCACCGACGCGGCAAAAAGCGCGGTGATTGCGCCGACTAACGCAACCACTCCCATGGCTTTGGGCGACAGCTGATAGATGGCGTTGGTGCGAGTAACCATGTAAACGCCTGCAGTGACCATGGTGGCGGCGTGAATCAACGCGCTGACTGGCGTCGGGCCTTCCATCGCGTCTGGTAGCCAAACGTACAGCGGAATCTGCGCCGATTTTCCTGTGGCGCCTAAGAAAAATAGCAGAGCAATTGCGGTGATTCTGGGATCTCCAATTGCGAAACCGCCTGCGGCGAGAGCTGGAGCAATCTCAACGAATCGAATGGTACCCAAAAGCGCGGAAGTAAGAAAAATTCCCAGGAGAAAACCGGCGTCGCCCACGCGGTTGACGATGAAAGCCTTTTTCGCAGCGTCCGACGCGGACTTCTTGTGGAAATAGAATCCAATCAAAAGATAGCTGCAGGTACCGACGCCTTCCCAACCGACAAAGAGCAGCAAAAGGTTGTTGGCTAGCACCAACATCAACATCGAAAACATGAAGAGATTCAAATAGCCGAAGAAGCGGTAGTAGCCGCCTTCGTGGGCCATGTAACCGGTGGAATATATGTGGATCAGGAATCCTACGCCGGTGACGATCAGAATCATCACGCAGGACAGCGGATCGATTTGAAAGCCCCAATCGGCGATGAATTTCGCGATTCTTCCGTCGAGCATGTGATACGTGCCGGCCGGAATCCACTCGAACAGAACCTTGGTGGCCACGCGTTCACCGGAAGGCTTCGCGATGAGCTGAAAGAATGCGCCAACGGAAAAAATGAACGACAGGAAAACGCTGCCGCAACAGAGCCAGCTTACGATTGGATTGCTAAGCCGCCGGCCGAAGAAAAGCATCACCGCCGCTGTGGCTAGCGGGAAAAGCGGGATCAGCCAAATGTGGTCGAGGAAATATGGCTGCGCGTTCATGCCCGGATTTTCACCATTTCAGCATGTCCATTTCGTCCGCGAGCAGCGTCTCGCGATTGCGGAAAAACGCCAGGATGATGCCCAGCCCGACGGCGGCTTCCGCGGCTGCGTCGGTGATGATAAAAATTGCGAAGACTTGACCGTCCAGGTTGCCGAACATATGCGAGAACGCCACCAGGTTGATGTTCACGGCGTTCAAAATCAACTCGATCGACATCAGGATGATAATCACGTTGCGACGCGTGAGCACGCCGATGACGCCTATGGTGAACAACGCGAGGCTAAGCCAAAGATAATGATCCACGGGAACCATTACAGCCTCCGCTTCGCCATCACTACTGCTCCGATCATGGCGACGAGAAGTAAAATTGATGCAATTTCGAAAGGCAGCATGAAGCGTCCGAAAAGCGCGTCGGCAACGGCCTCAGTGTTCTTGGGCAAGACTTCCGGAGCGCGCGCCTGCGGAAACAGCGACGTTTGACCTATTTTTATGACCATGAATAATTGCGCAGCTAGCGCCAGAGCCAGCACGCCAGCAACAAATCGCTGGCGGTTGAATTGATACTGTAAGAGCGAGACGTCCAAATTCACCAGCATGATCACGAACACAAAGAGAACCATGATGCCGCCGACATAGAGGATCACTTGCGTTATGAAAAGAAATTCAGCTTGCAGTAGCAGGAAGACGCCAGCCGTTGCAAGTAGCGTAGTGATTAAATAAACCGCGCCATGAACCACGTTTCGGCGCGTGACCATCAAGATCGCCGAACCGACCGCCAGTGCGGCGAAAAAATAAAACAGGATTGAGTTCAAGCCCATTTATTCACCGTCCGCCACGGGGACTATGCTATCGACTTCGTCATTCTTCGCCAGGAACATGGCCACCGCGAGCGTGACTGCATCCGCAAGAATCGTGTACAAGAATAAACTGCCGCCCCATTCGCGAGTTGCCAGCAGGGCTGTTGCGGTAGCAATTAAATTCACAAGCGCCAGCGGAATCAGGAATCTCCAGCCGAGGCGCATCAACTGATCGAAACGATAGCGGGGAAAAGTAAAGCGGAACCACAGAAAGAAATAAATGTAGGCGAAAACCTTGGCCAGAAACCAAAACGCGCCGTGAATGCCTTGCAAAACAGCCGGAGGCGCAAGAAGTGCCCCAGCCAAAGCTCCGGCGATTATCAGACATAGCCCGCCGGCCATCGCCATTACGAGCTTTTGGATCTTCACCGGCTGTTTCGGCGCCAGATAGAAACAGTACAGCGCGACACCGAGCACCAGCAGTGACGGCAACGCATCCAGCAACTCGATGGAAGTTCCCGGCAGCGCGGTATGGGAACTTGCGAATGGCCGCAGCCAGCCGCCGAGAAAGAGCGTTGTGGCGATACCGGCCACGATGATCATGTTCGCGTATTCGGCCAGGAAATAAAGCGACCAACGAAAGCCGCTATATTCCGTCATGTAACCGGCGACCAATTCCGATTCGGCTTCGGGCAAATCGAAAGGAGCGCGGTTCGTTTCCGCAATCGAGCCGACCATATAAATAAAAAATCCAATGGGGACGTAAAAGATGAACCAGATGCCCTGGTCGTACTGCGCCAATACGATGTCTTTCATCGAAAGCGAACCCGCGAGAAGTAGGGCGGAAATCAGCCCGAGTCCGGCGGCGGTTTCGTAGCTGACGAGTTGCGCGGCGCTGCGTAACGCACCGAGCAGCGAATAGTGACTGTTGGAAGCCCAACCGCCGAGAACGATACCGTAAATCCCCAGCGAGCTGACCGCGAGAATAAAAAGAAGGCCAATGTTCAAGTCTGCTATTTGAAACGCCGGACCAATGGGAAGCGCGGCATACGCGAGCAAAGCCATGGTGACGCTTACGAGCGGAGCAAGCCAAAACAAAAGCCGGTCAGCTTTGTCGGGAATAATGTCTTCCTTGAGAAGCAGTTTCACAGCGTCGGCGATTGGCTGCAACAATCCGTGCGGGCCGACGCGCATGGGGCCTAGACGCGCCTGCATGTCGGCCATGACTTTTCGTTCCACTAGAACGATGTAACCGGCGAGCAGCGGAAGCACGGCGACGATGACCACGGCGTAAAGAACCGGCAGTACAAGCTGCATGATTGACGGTGAAAGCAGATGGCTCATTAGCGGTCCACTTCCCCGAGCACGATGTCGATGGTTCCAATGATGGCGACGACATCGGCTACTAACGAGCCGCGCGCCATTTTGTCGAAGGCCTGCAAATTAATAAATGATGGAGGGCGCACACGCACGCGATAAGGCTGCGTGGTGCCGTCGCTCACGATGTAATAACCAAGCTCGCCCTTGGGGGCTTCGATTGAGTGGTACACCTCGCCCGGCGGCGGTTTCAAAACTTTTCCGATGCGCGCCATGATCGGGCCAGCAGGAATATTTTCGATAGCTTGCAGGCAAATCAGGCGCGATTGCCGCATCTCTTCCATGCGAACGACGTAACGGTCGTAGGTGTCGCCCGTTTCGCGCGTGGGAATTTCGAATTTATATTGGTCGTAGGCGGCATAGGGCATGGCTTTGCGCAAGTCCCACTTCACACCGCTCGCGCGCAACACCGGCCCAGTAACGCCTAGAGCAATGGCATCCGCAGCGGAAAGAATTCCGACGCCTTTTGTGCGTCCCACCCAAATACGATTTTCGGTGAGGAGCGTTTCGTACTCGTCAATTCTGCGTGCAAAATCATCGCAGAAGCGCTTTACGTCTTGTTCGAAACCGTCGTAGGTTTCATACTGCAGGCCGCCGATGCGAAATGCATGTGTGGTGAGGCGCGCGCCACAATATTTCTCAAAAATTTTCAGGATTTCTTCGCGTTCGCGGAAGCAGTAGAAGACCGGGGTCAGCGCGCCGATATCCAAAGCATGCGTCCCCAGCCAGAGCAAGTGGCTGGCGATTCTTTGCAACTCGGTGAGGATAGTGCGAACCACGCGCGCGCGTATGGGCGCTTCCGTCCCTAATAATTTTTCTGCTGCTTCGCAGTAGCCCAGCCCGTTTGACACCGCAGCAACGTAATCCATACGGTCCACATAAGGCGCAAACTGCTGATAGCTGCGATGCTCCGCAATTTTTTCCACGCCGCGATGCAGGTAGCCGATGATGCATTCGGAATCCACCACGCGCTCGCCATCGAGCTTCAGCTTCACGCGCAGCACTCCATGCGTAGAGGGATGCTGCGGCCCCATATTCAAAATGATTTCGTCGGCGCCCAGCACGGTGGTGCTGACGTTGGAAAGTTCGGGGATGCGCGGGCCGGTCATCTCTATTGAGCGCTCTCAATGCCCAGGTTTTCGCGAACCCAATCGGTGTCCTGCTTCAAAATGTCGTAATCCTTGCGCAGCGGATAGCCTTGCCATTCGTCGGGCATAAGGATGCGCTTCAGGCCCGGATGACCTTCGAACACGATTCCAAACATGTCGTAGCATTCGCGTTCAAGCCAGTTCGCGGCAGGCCAGATTTCGCAGACGCTGGGGACCGGCTCGGTCTCACCGGCGTGGGCTTTCAGGCGGACTCGCTCGTTTTTCGCGAACGAATACAGAATCAAGATTACGTCGAATCTTTTTTCGCGCTTGGGCCAGTCAACGGCGGTCAAATCCACGAGCATGTCAAACTTTTCTTCGTCACGGCAATAGCGCGAGATCTCGCGGAGTTGCTCGGCGCCTATCGTTACGATGGCTTGCTTGCGATCCAGTGTGGTTTCGCCGATGGCGTCACCAAAACGCGCCTTGAGCTTTTGCACCAGTTCATTGTCGAGCGGTAGAGGCTTCGGCGGTGCTTCTTTGGGCGGAGGTGCGGCCGCTTTTGGCGCAGCGGGAGTTGTTGTCGCTGGCGGTTTCGGCGCGGGTACATCCGCCGATTTAGGCGCGTCAGCAGAAGAAGCGGTTTGAGAAGGCTCCGCTGGCTTTTGTGCAACGGGCTTTTCTTCCGCCCCAGAAGCAGGCGGTTTCGAAACTGGATCTTTTTCCGAAGGGTCGTTGGCCATCGATTCCGTTTCAACAAGCTGCCGGTCCCCAAGAGCCGCGAGCAGCCCGCCTTTTTAACACACCCCAAAAAACCGCGTCAAACTAGTTGAGATTTAAATGCGTTGCAGCGCATGGCCAGGCGCAGGCGAAATTCGCCCGTTAGACCCAATCCAGCGCGCCCTTGCGATACAGCCAAACGTAGCCGACCAGCAGGATGCCCAAGAAGACAAGCATGGATACCAAGCCGTATGCGCCTAACTGGCTGTACTTTATCGCCCAAGGAAATAAAAATATTGTTTCCACGTCAAATATGACGAACAAAATAGCCACAATATAAAACCGAACCGAATAACGGCCGCGCGAGCTACCTTCCGGCGGCACGCCGCACTCATAGGGCTCTAGCTTCGCACCCGTAGCGCGCATTTCTGGCCGAATGTATCTGAAAATAATCAGTGTAACTGCGGGAAAAGCCGCGGCGAGGAGTGCGTAAATCAAAATCGGGATGTATTGGCTCGGCATCTCCGAATTAAGAGGGCATCCTAGCACACCAGTCGGGCGCCAGCCAGTGCCATGAGGAGTAATTTAATAACGCGGCTCGATCTATTTATTCAGGGTGGAAGGCCAATTAATCACGAGCGAAGCGGGTGTAACGGTTTGGACTCCGACCGGTGTGAGGATTAGGAGCCTGCCGTCCGGCGCGGAAGCGATTTCAGTCACTCCGGCACTGGTTGAATAGATTTTCTTCGAAGGACCGGCCTTGAAGGTATTCTTTGTCTCGACGGGAACCGCTACGATGCTACCGCCCGCATCAATGTAATACAGCGTCTTACCGTCACGACTCCACGCTGAGAACCGGATAGATTCTACGTTACTCAATCCCTGGCTGGATATTTGCCACTTTTGTTTGGCGTCGGGAAAGTCGGTGACGTAGAGCTCCAGGCGGCCAGACTCGCGGGACGCGTACGTCAACAGATGGCCATTGGGAGAAAGATTCCCGGCATACTCATCCGCTGGCGTCTGAACTAGAGGCGTGAGCTTATGTTCGCCGGTCAATGACAAAGTCTCTACGTCCTGATTGGTCTTCAAATTCTGAACAGTCATCACGAGTGTTTGACCATCGGCGGACCAGTCGGACGGATACTTTGAGATTTGGTCCGGGGCGAGCAGTTGTTCAGTCGCGCTGCCTTGACGGCCAGTTTTCCGGATCTCGAAACCGTTATTGACCGAGACGGCGAAATCTTGTCCGTTGGGATCCCAAACACCGAGGAACAATCCAGCAGGATCAAATGTTGCACGAGAGAGCGTGGCCCGTTGGGAATCCATGATCCACAGATCGCGCTTGGCCGATTGCTGGCCCCGCGTGAGCAGAATTTGACGGCCATCGGGTGAAATACTTGCAGCGGAATAATAGTCCGGCTCTCCCAACTTGGATACTTCGGCGCCGTTGCGGTCGAGCCATACAATCTGGTGTTTTGGAGATTGGTCACGCTGATAAATCAAGGTGCCATTCTGCGACACGGAAAAATTTCCCAGAGATTTTCCGGTGGCGTATTCCACGTTTCCTACCACCGGGACTGGCACGCCACGCACAGATTGATGACCCGGATCAAACGGCTGGGCCACCAGATTCCCGTCCGTCATATAGAGAACCGACCCGCTCGAGTACTGCGCATTGGATTTCGTCTGCAGGATTACGTGGAAGTCAGTCGAATCCAACGATCCGGCCGCAATGCCGTCGTCGGAGGTAAAGAGAAAGTGTTTGCCGTCGGGAAGGAAGGAAGGCCAGCGATGGCTTTGCAGGGCTGAAGTTTGCTTCACCGCGGTAACTGCTACAGGAGTTCCACCGCTTTCCGCAACCTTATACAGAGGCTCTTTCAATCCAGGTGTGAACACGATTACGCCATCCTGGTTCCATGTGCCGCCGCGACCGGCTGTGGCATCGCAAAGGATCTGTACCACTCCGCCCGCTGCTGGAACGCGCTTCAGTTTTGCGTCGGCGAAGAAGCCCAGATTCTTGCCGTCACCCGACCAAAAAGGATAAGAGGCGCCGTCGGTACCCTGCAGGGGTTGAGCAGTAGGGGAATTCAGCGTGCGGACGAAAATGATCTGCTTGCCTTGGCCGTCAGCGACGAATGCGATGGCAAAACCGTCCGGAGAAATCGCAAACTGATTGTCTTTGCCAACGGTTCCAAACGCGAAGCCATCAGGCGGCGTTAATTCCGCGTGGATTACTGGTTTCGGCTCGGAAGCTTTGCGGAAGTAGAAAATTGCGGCGGCAATTGCACACGCTGCGAGAACTCCCAATGCGATTAGCGAAATCTGAGACCATAGCGCGCGACTCTTTCGCTGGAGCACTACCGGCGCGGGAATTCCTATAGCCGAGCCTCCGTCTGCAATCCATTGCAACTCGCGTTTCAAATCGCCGGCGCTTTGCCAGCGGTCGTCCGGATCTTTGGAGAGGCAGGTCGTCGCGATGCGTTGAAGCGCGGGCTGAGATAACGGTTGTAGATCGCTGATTGGCCGCGGCTCTTCTCGTAGAATTGCGGCGATCAGGCTCGCTTGCGTTTTGGCTTCGAAGGCCTTCTTGCCGGTGGCCATTTCATACAACGTCGCACCGAACGAGAAAATATCGCTGCGCGCGTCCGCTTCCCCGCCATCGAGCTGTTCGGGCGACATATATTGCAGCGTGCCGACGATGGTGCCTTGCGTTGTAAGCGCAGCGTTTTGGCCGCTGCCCAGCAATGGCTGGCTCATGGTGGGCGACAATGCGGGATCGACAGCCACCGGCGCAGTCGCTTTGGCCAACCCAAAATCGAGGAGCTTCGCGCCTGACTTGGTGAGCATTACGTTACCGGGTTTCAGGTCGCGATGAATCACGCCCTGGCGATGCGCTTTTTCCAGCGCTTCGCAAATTTGGATGGCTATGCGCGAAAGTTCAAGCGGCGCGAGCGGGCCCCGCTCCAGACGTTTCGCGAGCGTCTCGCCCTCGATATACTCCATGACCAAATAATCGGTGGCGTCCTGCCGGCCAATGTCATAGAGCGCGCAAATGTTTGGGTGGTTGAGGCTGGAGACCGCGCGGGCTTCGCGTTCAAAACGCTGGCGCACTTCCGGCGCGTCGGCCAAATGCGGCGGAAGAACTTTCAGCGCCACGGTACGATCAAGGCGCGTGTCTTTCGCGCTGTAAACTTCCCCCATGCCACCGGCGCCAATAGGCGCTATGATTTCGTAGGGCCCTAAACGAGTTCCGGCAGCGAGCGGCATTACGCGCGGGATTATACGTGAGGCGGCCTGTAAGGGCCAACGTTCTCAGATGCGTCTTGTCTAGTTCTTAATCGTGCCGTTCGCCGTGCAGAATTGAAATTGAATGCGGGAGAAATTCCGCGATGGCGTCGAGCGATTCGATGGCACCGCGAGGACTGCCCGGAAGATTAATGATGATAGTTGTGCCGCGAATTCCGGCAACACCACGCGACAAAATGGCGCGAGGAGTTTTCTTGGCACCTTCGGTGCGCATGCGCTCGCCGAAACCGGGGATGAGCCTTTCAGCGACGGCGATGGTGGCTTCAGGAGTAACGTCGCGCGGTCCCACACCTGTTCCGCCAGTTGTAAAGATTACGTCGGCGTCGCTTGCGTCGGAAATATCTGCCACAAGCGTTTGAATCGCGGAACGCTCATCGGGTAAGACTTTTGAGGATACGACCTCCCAGCCGAGTTCCTTACAACGCGCCGCAACCGCGGGACCCGAGCGGTCTTCCGATTTTCCGGCGCTTACAGAATCGCTGATTGTAATAACGGAAACGCGCATGGCAAGATTTGCGGCGAACTATCCTTCAGTTACTTTCTGATCTTCCGTGGTGGACTGATTCTGTTCTTCATCGATCAAGCGCAAGGCCTCCATCAGCAGGCCGGTGGTTGTGCGCGAAATCGTGGAGCGGGTGGGGCCAACGTTGAAATCAATCTCAAATTCGCCGTCCGTCCAACGTACGGCTTGAAACACGGCCGCTTCACCTTCTGTAGAACCGAACCGCGCGTCCTTGCATTGGCCGGAGGAAAAGAATAATTCGCAAGTTTCCCCGCCGCGATGGATGCATAGCTGGCATGTCTTTTGGCCCATTTCCAGCGATTGCATCAAGTCCATGATGCTCATTTCTTCCAGGCGGCCTTGAATCACTCCGGGGCGAACCTGGCGTTTCTGCAATTTTTCGAGCTGCAGACGATCTACAACTTTCTTCGTGCGGCGAACCAGATCGTTTACGAAAAATGGCTTGGAGATGAACTCTTCCACGCCTTCGACGATGGGCCGGAGTTTTTCTTCGATATCACTACGGCTGGCCAGAAAAATAAAGGGAATTTGTTTGGTTTGTTGGCGAGTACGAAGTTTCTCGTAGAGTTGGCGGCCATCAAGACCCGGCATGCGGTAATCGCAGACTACGAGGTCGGGCGGATCATCCACTATTTTCAGAAGCGCGTCGGCACCGTCCGCAGCAGCTCGCACGTCGCAGTGCGGCACCAGCCCCTTCATCAAGAGATCGAGGACTAGTGCGTTATCATCGACCACCAGGACTTTCACATCTTTCCCGAGCGTCATCGCTTCACACGTCTTCCTGCGCGGGCGTAGTCACCGCTGCGTCCGCCCGACTTCTTCACCAGATGCAGTTCCGTGATTTCCATACCGCGTTCCAGAGCTTTGCACATATCGTAAATTGTCAGTGACGCGACAGCCGCAGCCACTAGCGCTTCCATCTCGACCCCGGTTGGTCCTGTAGTGGTAGCTTCCGAGGTGATCTCAATTCCATTCTGGCACAGCTTTGCGGCCACATCTACGTGCGTTAATGCGAGGGGATGACAAAGTGGAATCAGCTCGGAAGTTCGCTTGGCGGCGGTGATTCCAGCGATCCGCGCAATTTCCAGCGGATTTCCTTTTGGCGATTTCAGGCGCCGAACGCTAGCGACTGTCGCGCGCTGCATGCGAACGAAGGCATGGGCCACCGCGGTGCGTGATGTAGCGGGCTTCGCAGACACATCCACCATCCGAACGCGACCTGCGCTATCGTAATGCGAAAGTCTCTTCTCAGTAACGCCGTCCTTCACCATATTAAAAAAGCCCGCGGCGCGGCAGGATATCGACAATTTCGCCGGCTTCGAGCCTTAGCTTCGACTCGTGTACTAGTAAAAAGCAATTGCCGCGAACTACCGAGCCGATGTCGCCGGACCCTTCCCAATGCAATGCTTCTACGGTGGCTTCGCCGGCGGGCCAATGCACTCGCGCTGGAAGAAAATGCGCGAGCGGCGGTTTTTCGTCCACGGGATGCGCGAGCTTGGCTTTGAACAAATGTAGCGAACCTGGCGTGTGTCCGCTCATCGCTTCTATGGCAGGGACCACCAGCAGTTCGAAGGTCACCATGGTCGAAACTGGATTTCCCGGCAGTCCAAATACGGGGGTGTTGTTGCACGCACCAAAAACGGCGGGACGGCCCGGGCGAATCGCAATCGCGTCAAAGAAAAATTCAACACGCATCTCTCTCAGAACCTGCTCCACGAGATCGTACTTCCCTACCGACACGCCGCCGGTCAAAATCACGATATCGGCTTTCCGCGCCTGTTCGATTCGAGCGCGAAGCTCCGTCACATTGTCAGGCGCAATGCCTGCCACCAAAGGATCCCCACCCGCGAGCGAAACTTGCGCAGCTAGCGAAATGCTGTTGCTATTGCGGATTTGAAATCGCTGCGGAGAATCGCCGGCAAAAATTATTTCGTCGCCAGTGGAAAGAATTGCGACACGCGGCTTCTTCGCTACTTCCACTTTGCAGCGGCCTACCTGCGCGGCCATCGCAAGCTCGGCGTACCCCAGCCGTTTGCCGCGCTTAATCACGCTCTCGCCCACGCGCGTTTCCTGCCCTTCCACGACGTAATGTTGGCCAGGGCGCACTGCGTGTTGAATGACTACAAAATCTCCTTCCACGTGAGCGTCCTCCAGCATCACCACTGCGTTGGCTCCGCGTGGTAGCGGGGCCCCGGTCATTATCTGCACCGAGGAACCTGCTTCCATTTGGCCATCGAAGGCACGGCCGGCGCGGCTTTCTCCGATCAAACGAAGACGCGTGCCGGGATTAGCGGCATCGGCAGCGCGGACGGCAAAGCCGTCACGCGTGGAACGATCGAAGGGAGGATAGTTACGGTCTGCTATCACATTTTCGGCAAGAATGCGCCCGAGTGCTCTCGACGGATCGTCCGCGAACTCGACCGTCTCGGTTGCAGGAGGCGCGGTTGCGCGCGCACTCACAACCTCAATCACTTTTGCTCGGGCCGCCTTGTGGGAAAGCATCGGGGTATGTTTGCAGCGCTACAGCCAGGATGACAGCTTGGTTCCTCGCGGGACAATTGTAGCATCGCGCTCCGGGCCGGTGGATATCATCCCGATCTCGACTTGTAATTGGTCGGAAATAAAATTCAAATAGTCGCGTGCCGCAAGAGGCAATTCCTTCACATCGCGAATTCCAGGCGTCGGCGTTTGCCAACCGGGCATGGAGTGGTATTCGGGCTCAATTTCCGCCAACGTTTCAGCGTCGGGCGGCATTTCCGTTAGGCGCTTCCCTTTGTAGCGATATCCGGTGCAGATTTTTATTTCTTTCTGCGCATCGAAAACGTCGAGTTTCGTGACAACCAGAGAATCGATGCCGTTCAGCATTTTCGCGAAGCGCAAAACTTCCAGGTCCAGCCAGCCGCAGCGTCGCGGACGCCCGGTGACAGCTCCAAATTCTTTGCCACGTTCACGGACTGCTTGCGCGTCGAGATCCGGCATCTCGGTGGGAAATGGGCCGCTCCCTACTCGAGTTGTGTAAGCCTTTGTAACGCCAGCCACGCCCGTCAATCGCGTGGGCGCTACACCGAGACCAGTGGCAACGCCACCCGAAGTGGCGTTTGATGAAGTAACAAACGGATATGTCCCGTGATCGATATCCAGCATGGTGCCTTGCGCGCCTTCGAACAAAACGCTCTCGCCGTTATCGAGCGCCCGATTCAACAGCACTCCAGTATCGGCAACCAAACCACGGACGTGCGCGGCGAGTTCCAGATATTGCTCCAGCAATCCAGCAGTTTCCAGCGGATGCCCGTAGGTGGCCTGACTGATCGCATTTTTCTCGACGATCACGCGTTCGAGCTTTTCCGGAAACCGCTCGGTATCGAGCATGTCGCAAACGCGAATGCCGCGCCGCGCCATCTTGTCTTCGTAAGCCGGGCCGATGCCACGCGAAGTAGTGCCAATCTTCGCCTCGCCGCGCGCCGATTCAGCGGCTTTATCCATCTCGCGATGATAGGGGAAAATCACGTGAGCACGATTGCTCAGGAAGAGACGCCCGCGAACCTCGACTCCGGATTTTTTCAGGTTTTCAAGTTCGGTGACCAGCGCGGCGGGATCCACCACAGTTCCGGCTCCGATCACCGCTTTCTTATCCGGTCGAAGAATGCCGCTGGGGATCAACTGAAGAATGTATTTATGTCCGTCGAAAATAACGGTGTGGCCTGCATTGTGTCCACCAGCGTAGCGCGCGGTGTAATCGAACGATGAAGCCAGATAGTCAACGACTTTCCCTTTACCTTCGTCGCCCCACTGCGCTCCGACTACGACGACCGCCTTTGTTCGGGCCTTCTCCGCCACTCGCGCCCCCATTTTCGTCCGCAGGCCGCACCTTGCCGAACCATTTCAAAAGCTTAGCCTTACAGGTGGGCCTGGATGACCAACAACGACCTACAATCCTACGCCGCGCTCAACTCTAAACGCAAGTCCATCACTTGGCGCCAACGTTGCTCGGTCGAGATCTCCTGCGAGCTGTGCCCAACGCAATCAGTAGCTAAAACAATCGAGCGCATGATCGTTCACCATGCCGGTAGCTTGCATAAAGGCGTAACAGATGGTCGAGCCAACGAAGCGGAAGCCACGGCGCTTCAGATCTTCGCTCATCGCGTCGGATTCAGAAGTTCGCGCAGGCAAGCGCCGGGATGTTCGCCAATCGTTTTTCTTGGGCTTGCCGTCAACGAATTGCCAAATGTAGCGGTCGAAAGTTCCAAACTCTTTCTGCACCGCCAGGAATGCTTGCGCGTTTGAAATAGTGGAAGCGATTTTCAGCCTGTTGCGGACAATGCCAGGGTCGGCCAAGAGTGCGCGGACTTTGCGTTTGTCATAGCGAGCAATCTTCGCAGCATTGAACTGATCGAAGGCTCGGCGATAATTCTCGCGCTTGTTGAGGATTGTTTCCCAACTCAAACCCGCCTGCGCGCCTTCCAGAATTAAAAATTCAAAAAGAACGCGGTCGTCGTGCACCGGTCTGCCCCACTCTTTATCATGATACTGGATCATGAGCGGCTTGGTAGCCCAATGGCAGCGCTGAATTTTTTTTTTCGTTTTTTCCGTCACGGTGATCTTTCCGCGGAAGGATCGGGAGCGTTCACGGTGACTTGTCGAACAAGGCGCCGGTTTGGGCAGCTGAAAGACAGCGGGGGCAAAGACAATCGCCGTAGCGCACGCAAAGCTCACTCAGAGTTTTCTGCTCGAGCTTCGCGCCCTCGCACCAACAGCCTCCGGTGGACGAGCCGCAAGAAAACTTCTCGCCACAAGCCTCGCAGGTCTTCTGCGTCGGCGAGTTCCCAACAGTTTGTGGGCCAGTAAAACCGGCGCTCATGCGCCACCGTCCCTTACATTGCGGAGATTGCGCTAGGAAATATGGCGTTGAACAACTTTCTCGATCGCGTCCTTGGGAACTGCTCCCACGAGCTGGTCCGCTACCTGTCCGCCCTTGAAAATCAGCAACGTCGGGATGCCGCGAATATTGAATTTCCCAGCCGCGTTGACGTTTTCATCCACGTTCAACTTTACGACCTTCAATTTGCCCGCGTGGTCTTTGGCGATCTCTTCCACCGTGGGAGAAAGCATGTGGCATGGACGGCACCAATCGGCCCAGAAATCCACGAGCACGGGCTGCGTCTTGCTCGCTTCAATCACATCTTGGTCAAAACTTGCATCACTGACTGCTTCAATGTCTGCCATTTTCGTTTTTTCCTCGTTGCGCAGTTCCGGTCAGCCCAGGAGCCGAACCGCGTCTGTGCTTAGTTTTTAGATGTTCCAGCAACCCGCGGGATTCTAGATCTCTTAGCCGCTTCATACAGCGTGACATAGGACGCCGCTGAAGTCTTCCACGAAAAATCCTTAACCATGCCATTCCGTTGAATTGTCTGCCACGTCTTTTCGGATTGGTACATTTTCAACGCCGTACGCAGGCAGTCAAGCAATGCGTTCCCATCGTACGCTTCAAATTTGAAGCCAGTTCCCTGCTGTGTTTGCGGGTCGAAATTTTGGACGGTGTCGTCCAATCCGCCCGTGGCGCGCACAACAGGCACCGTACCGTATCGCAAACTGTATATTTGATTCAAGCCGCAAGGTTCGTAACGCGAAGGCATCAGGAACATGTCCGCGCCAGCCTGAATTTTGTGCGCAAGAGCGTCATCGTAGCCAATTTTAGCCCCGGCCGACGATGGATAGGTCTGCGCCAGCAGTCTAAACAGGCTTTCGTATTTCGGCTGTCCGGTGCCCAGCACCACGAGCGACAGCTTCTCGTTCATCATTTCAGTGGCGACTTGAGCGATCAGGTCGAAGCCTTTTTGATCCGCGAATCGTGAAACAATTCCAATCAGCGGGCGCTCCAAATCCTCCGGCGTCTCCGACGGCAGCCGGAAAATCTTCAACAAGTCCCTCTTGCAGGCTTTCTTGCCGTCCAGATTCTGGGCCGAATAATTCCGCGCGATGAGTGTATCCGTCTCGGGATCCCAGACCGAATAGTCCGCGCCATTCAAAATTCCCACCAAACGGTCGGCGCGTTGCAGTACGACGCCTTCCAATCCTGCGCCATATTCCGGTGTTTGAATTTCTTTTGCGTAGCGGCGGCTAACCGTCGAAAGATAATCGGCGAAGAGCAATCCGCCCTTCAGGAAATTTATTCGGCCGTAGAATTCCAACGCGTCGAACGAGAAAAGATTGGCCGGCAAGCCAGATTTGCGTAGAGCCGACTGCGGGTAGATTCCCTGATATGCCAGATTATGAATGGTGAGAACCACTGGAAGCGAGCGCACGGCCGGATCGTTCGCATGTTGGGTACGCAACAGAACCGGCACTAACGCCGTTTGCCAATCGTGGCAATGAATCACGTCAGGCAGCAAAACGCGCTTCGCGAATTCGATGGCCACGCGCGAAAATTCCGTGAAGCGCTCGGCGTTGTCGGGATAGTCGCCGGACTTGTCGCCGTAAGGGTGTTCGCGCTCGAAATAGCCAGGGTCGTCAACGAAGAAATAACGCACCCCGGCAACTGAAACTCCCTCTGCAATCGACGGAAACCGAATTTGATCGCCGAGCGAAACGGTCACGCTCGAAACTAGCGTGGAGGTGATCTTATTGCCTCGATAGCGCGGAAGCAGCACAGCCACCTGATGGCCCATTTCCACCAGCGCTTTGGGCAGTGCTTGCACCACGTCCGCAAGGCCGCCCGTTTTCGAGTAGGGCAATCCTTCCGAAGCCACGAATAAAATTTTCATCAGTCCTCGAACGAAATAAAAACGGTAGCGGAACGTCCCGGCTTCGTCAAGCGAGTTGCCGACCGCTTTTCAAAGCCAGCGCAAAGAATTTCGCCCACGATTTCTTCGCCTTGCTCCGCGCAGCATTGCTACACTCGGCATCGGCATGGCTCGACAGCGCATGGGACAGCACTTTCTTGGTAATGCCGCATGGCGGCATCGCATTTTTAAGATTCTTTCTCCCCATGCGAACGAAACCTGGATCGAAATCGGCGCGGGTCATGGAGAAATGACCCAAATGCTGGCCGCCGATGCACGTCGAGTGGTAGCCATAGAAGCCGATCCGCCACTAGCTGAAGATTTGCAAGAAAAAGTTAGCTCGCATCCGCGCGAATGGCCCAAGGTCGAAATTGTTTCCCGCGATATCCTCACAGTTGATTTTCACGAATTGGCCAGCGGTGATTTTCATGTTTATGGCAACTTGCCGTATTACATCACCTCGCCGATCCTGCATCATCTGTTCGAATATGCCGGCCAGATTCTTTCCGTTCACATCGTCATCCAACTTGAAGTTGCGGAACGCATTGTGGCCAAGCCTGGCCGGCGCGAATATGGCTATCTCTCCGCGCTCTGCCAGTATTACGCGAATCCCACGATTGTCTTGCGCATTCCGCCGGGGGCATTCCGCCCTCCGCCCAAAGTCCAATCCGCGCTCGTGCGAATGACGCTGCCCGGCCAGCGAGCGGCATTACACGTTAACGACGACAAATCCTTTTTGCAATTTATACAGGGATGCTTTGAACAGAAGCGCAAAACTTTGCGAAATAACCTGAAGCAGCTCGCACCAGACCGCAAAATTCATGAAGCGTTAGAGCAGTCCGGGTTGCGTCCAGATTCCCGCGCCGAACAATTGACGCTGGCGCAATTCGCTTCTTTATTCGCGAGTCTTGCCTAGCTTCAGGTTTTCAGCCTCTTGCAAGTCTTCAATCACAGCGCCCAGGCGGTCAGGAAAATTTGTCATAACTCCGTCCACACCGGCTGCGATCACTCGACGCATTTCTTCGGGATCATCCACCGTCCATGTGGCCACTTGCAAATCCGCGCCGTGCGCTTGTTCGACAAGTTCGCCCGTCACGAGGCACGCCTTGGGACAAAGTTGCCGCGCGCCAAGCTCGATTGCTTCTTTTACGCAATCTGTACCTGCTTCTTGCACCAGAAAGCCCATCATCACAGACGCGTCCACGCGTCGCAGCGCGGCTAGTGTGGTTTGGTCGAATGAAATCACAATCGTGCGCCCCGCATACGCCGGGGCTTGTAGCGCCGCAACCAGCGAATGGTGCATACCCCAGGACGCGTCGTACTTAACTTCCAAATAAAAAATCACATCGTGTTTGCGCGCGAACTCCAGGACTTGCTCCAGTGCAGGAATACGCTGGCCCATGTGTTCGCGGTCATACCACATGCCAGCGTCCAATTCTCGCAATTCCGCCAAGGTGAAATCGCGGACTTCCCCACGGCCGTTAGTGGTGCGCTCGAGCGCAGAATCATGGATTGCGACGAAGCGCGCGTCGCGCGTGAGGTGGAGATCGGTCTCGATGAAACCGGCGCCCAATTGGACCGCACGCTCAAACGCCACCAAAGTATTTTCAGGCGTATGGCCAGAAGCTCCCCGGTGCGCTATGACCCATGGTTTTCGCATGACGTGACGCTATCGTAGCAGATAACTCAACCATGCCTATTTGTCCTGGCGACCGGGGTTGTGGAAGTTGCAACTGTCCTTTTGGGTCATAAAGGTGTGCAATAACCGACCACTAGACCCGTCCTAGTACGCGGAGGCACATGCAAATCGTTTCCCAAATAGGACAATGGCTTTGCTCAACGGGTAACTTGCGTCAATGCCTTGACACCGCAATCGGGTTGTGATGTTTATGTGCCACCGGGAAATCTGCTATCTACCTTCCCTGCCACGACATAGCGGTTCCCGCCATTCGTGCTCGCAATACTACCCTTTGGTAAGCCGATTGCCCGCATCATTGCGTCTAAGCCAGAGGCACCGCGCGAAACGCGCGCGATCTGTCGGCCGGCACTTCTGAAGCAGCGATAGCAAGGTTTTAGGCCGGCGAGAATTTGAGCAAAGGAATGGTTGTTACCGAGGAGCTCAAGCTGCCGTAGAGTACGCGCAACGCGCCTCGGTTCTTTGGCGTAAGCAAGAAAGTCTAGAAATTAGTAGCAAAGCAATTTAGAAGCAAATGCAACAGGGTCTGTCGAAGCAACATTGCCGCACCCATAATGCGGCGATGCGCTGAGGGGATTCGACGGCAGCGGCCCTCGGCCGATTTGGCAGTCGTTAGAACTTTCGCGCTTCGCCCAGCAGGGGACGCAGCGCGGTAGGGTCGATAGCCAAGACGGTTCGCGCTAAGGAGGGGGAACGTGGCGCTGTTCGTTATGCTGATCGTTGGTGTCGTAGTCGTGCAAACGTGGCTCGACTGGCGGGATGCACGCAAAGAGTGGGTGTTGCCCGATTGGGCTAAGGGTTTGGCGCTCGCCGGCGCCTTGGGCGCTCTGCTGACCGCCGTAACTTCATCTGCTTCGTTCTTAATGCAGGACGCCGCCGGAGAATGGAGCGGCTTTGGTTCGCGGCTATTCTGGCCTGAGTTGGGTTTCCTGCTCTGCGCCTTGGCGGTCGTTCTTTTTGCCGTGCGCAAGAAACGAATGCGCGTACTCCTTGTGCTGTCCGCGCTGCTAATTGTTGCATTCTGGCTCGGTATGGTCTTCTCGTCCTAGCTGACAGAGATTCCCACGCTCGTCTTCTTTGATGCTTGGCTCCGGGAAGGCTACTTTCCCGTCTTATCCCGCTATTCACCGGTAATCAACCGCCATTCGCCGAAAAGCTAGAGACCTGCTCCGCATTTGCCTCTAATCTCGCCTCATGAACGGCAGCAAAGTTTCGACGGGGGATGAGAGTATGACAAACGCGAATCAGCAGGTGCGGTCGTCGATAAGCGGGTCCCTAGCCATTTCAGCAGCGGCAATCGTGCTGATTCTGGTGGGAGTGGTATTCCAGATGGCCGAACTCGGATCCGGACATGCTCAGCCGGACAACTCCTGGCTGTTTTCCGTGCTGGCGTCGAACATTTGGAATATCCTTT
>Ga0070765_100000700_pt1 | contig 20014 bp, 13 predicted proteins | sample HubBroMetageWFT5_FD_71516 | JGI IMG/M metagenome (GOLD analysis project Ga0070765, IMG submission 71516) | Warmed and freeze-thawed soil microbial communities from the Hubbard Brook experimental Forest, New Hampshire - Hubbard Brook CCASE Soil... | ecosystem: Environmental > Terrestrial > Soil... | reverse complement strand
CTTTAGTATTCGCTTCATAGGGCTCAAGGACGGAGATGCCTTGTGCAGTAAAAGAGCCGCGCTGGCCTGTAAGTCCTGCAGTCTGGGTCTCATCGACGATATTATAGACGTTGGTCGCCGGTGTTTCGGTGAAATGGTTCCAGCTCCAGGTGAAGGCAGCATCTAGCAGCAAGGAACTGCCGATGGCGCCGTCATAGCGAGTCGCCCATTGACGTGTTCCGTAATCCCACTTCGAGTTGGCCGAAGTGTTGTCAATATTCAATGTGCTGAAGGAAGTGGGATTGGTGTGCGAGGGGTCGCCAGAGATGCTGGACTCGAGGGTGTTGCTGTTGTTGATCTTGAAGGTCAACTTGGCAGCATAGTCATACCGGGTGGTGTCGCGATCAATCGTTGGATCAATGGCTGCGAGTCCCGAACCCGCCGCAGGAGCGAAGTAAGCGTTGTTCCACGAAGGATTGAAAGTTCCAAAGAAAAACAAACGATCGCGTAGACCTTTGAACGGTACATAACCGCCCACTTCGAAATCGCCTTCGCGGTTTGAATTCTCCAGGCGGCTGCCTACGAGATTGAGGTTATTAAAGGCAGGATTGTCCGCGTTCTGGTAAGTGTCCTGCATCCAGCGGGTGTTCACGTATGCGCCGATGGTTCCGAAGAACTTGGTGCCGCCGGACTTGGTGACCAACTGGACGATGCCGCCGCTGACGTGGCCATACTGAGGTTCGAATCCACCGGTCTTGATCTGAACTTCTTTCACGAAAGAAAGGTTGATACCGGTTCCGAGGGGCCCGTATACGCGAGACCATACGCCGATTCCGCCGAAGGCCGGATCGTTAATCGAAACGCCGTCCGCAACGTACAGGTTCTCAAGGCCAGAGGAGCCGGAAATGGAAGGATTCTCAGCGCCCGTCCCGATACCGGAGGTGACGCCAGGTGCCAGGTAGAACAAGCTGCTTACGCCGCGTCCCAGCGGAATCTTGGAATAAAAGCTATCAGAGAAGTCCGAGTTCACGGATGTTGTGCTGGTGTCAACGGTCACCGTGGCTGCGCTAACCTCCACAGTTTGAGTGACTTCACCAGTCTCCAGATCGACCTCAATGCTGGTGGTCTTGTTAATCAACACTTCCGTCGCTGGAACGCTCGCCGCCTTAAAGCCCGGCTTCGTAACGCGGACCGAGTAAAAACCCGGAACCAGCGTGGAGAACAGGAAGGTGCCCTGGTCGGTTGTTGTTTGTGTTTGGTTGCCGATCGGCCCCGTGATTGTGACTTGCGCCCCTGGAACGGACGCCTTGCTCGCATCCAATACTACGCCGCTCAAGTTACCGTGCGACGAGCCTTGGTCCTGTGCTGCCGCTCCGGTTCCGATGCAAAGTGTCAGAACGAGAGCAACGAACAGAAATGACCACTTCACTTTGTTCAAGGTAATACTCCTTTCAATCCCCCAATTAGAAAGACTCAAAAAACACAAAATCTGTTGGAAAAATTAGGAACCACAGACTCCGAGTGATGCCGAGACGAGTGCAATGCGAATGCCAAATGACCATGTTTCTGTGGATCACTAAAGCGTTTAATCTCTTTAGTTTAAAGCGGATACAGAGCTAGGGAGGTGTCCACGTCTACAGTTTTTAGTGGACGCACGGACAGATATACAAAATTCGGGATTGTCTAGCGAGCGGCCATCGTGGTCGCGAACCTTCTGGAAACACTCTAGTTTGGGACGGAGAGTGACTTGCCCTTCTTAATCACGGCTGCAGCTTTCTCCGCATCGCCGATCTGGTTGTAAAAGTCACCCAGGGCCATATACATCGCGGAATCTCCCTCATGAACAGCCACGCCGCGCTCCAGGATGGACTGTCCATCTCTTTGATTGCCCACTTTACGAAGGCTCGTAGCGATCTTCAGGAGGGTGCTGGCATCGGTTTCGTCGGTTACGCCAGCGTCTTTATACAGGGCGGCGACGGCCGCGTAGTCTTGTTTTGAGAAATAGGCGTCGACCAAGCGTCCGCGCGCCAAGTCATCACCGTGATTCGCAGACAGCGCACGGCGAAGCCACCCGCGACCCTCGGAATCCAGGCCCTGCGACATGTAGCAAAGCCCACGGTCTCGATCGAAGATACTTTTTTCCATGTCGTCACGAATCGTGGAGTCCACAACAATCCAGGGAGCCGGAGGGAGGCCGGCGGGATCGACGGCATTGAAATTTAGCTTTGCAAAACTGGGGGCCGCAGATCCCGGGCCGGTTACGGCAACCGTCAGAATGTAATTTCCGTAGCTCCCTTCCAGCGCAAGTTTCTTGCCGGTTACCAGCGATCCGCCGGAGTCGAACTGCCTGACGGATGCTTCATCCTTGATCGTCTTTGCGCTTCCCGGTACGGCAGGCTGTCCGACCCCGTACTCGATCTGAAGATTCTTCTCTTGACCAAGCGCGGGGTTGTTGGGAGCCGTCCAGATCTGGTAAGCCACCTGGAATTTCTGCTGACTGCCCAAGACGAGGTTGGAGGTTGACAGCGGTACGAAATGCACGCCCGCCAAAGTGAAAGGCAGAACGGGGGCTGCGACTGGGTCGACTTCTTCGGCGGAAGCAAAGGGCAAGATGCCCGGAACCAGGAATTGCGTGGTTTCCGTTTTAGGAATGGAGACCTCACGCTCGGTTTGATACGAAACGTTCTTGCTCCAGTCTGTGAACTGAAAAGCGAGCCGATAATTCCCCGGGGGAAGGGGTAACATCCCTTCATAAGTGAAGTTCTTGTCTTTAATGTCCCGGTAGCGATCTTTGTCAAAGATGTCGTGCAGATCTTTTTGAGTGATGAAAATCAGTTTATTGGTATCGCGATTAAAGACTTGCACCCGGATATGGAGGGAATACGCAAGCCGGTCGTCCTTGGTTGGAGTGACGCTCAAGTCGCTGGGACTCCTGAGGCCAAGGGAATAGTCGAGGCGGGTAACGCCGTGCTCATCGCGCACCGGCAAGAGGATGATGTCCAGGTTATGCCCCTGAAGAATCATGCTGGAGGTGACCTGCTCTTTGTTCATCCACTTGCGGCGAATGTCGTCGCGGTAGCGTGGCTGCTCTGCAAGGCCCTTTAGCTCCATGATCATGACGTCCGAAGCCAGGCTGGGGCGCGGATTGCTCGTGTCTACAGGCTCACCCACGATCAAGCTGAGAGAGATCCTGGCGACCTCGCCGCCCACGGAATTCTGAATCATCGAGAGGCCAGCCAGCGGATCGTTGATGGCCTCGACGCCGGTGGTCAATTTGTCCGGTCCGTCGTTGTACGGACTGTAGATTACGTAGTCGTTTGTATTGTCGCGATCATAGAAGAGCACGTAGAAGGCCTGCGGGAGAATCGGGCTGACGTTCGCATAGAACCAGATTTCGAACGGCCTCAAATTAGCGGCGTTACGGTAGGTTTGTTTCGACTGAGGCGCACCCAACGTGATGTAGACGTGGCCACGATCCGTGCGCCAGCCGTCTGTTCCCGAGCCCACAGCAAATCGAGAGTCGGCGAAGGCGATCCTCTGATAAATTTCCTCTTTGTAGGCGTTTACTTGCGATCCCGGAACGGGATTGCGGACCTCCCAAAAGTCATTGATAAACTTGTCCCTCGCTTCATCCGTGGGGAGCCTCATAAAGCGATCGCGCTCTTCTTTGGTGATGATGTAGACGACGTCGCGCTCCAACCATTCCCGGTAGTTTTTCGCGAGCTTTTCTTTCTTCTGTGCAAAGCCCGCAGTTGCCGCTAGTGCAACGATTATCGCGAGTAACAACGTGCGCCCAAGATATGATCCGCTCGCTCCGCTCTTCAGGCTGATTCCACGGCAAGTTTTATGATGAAATACTCTCATTTCACATTCTCCAAATTTTTCTTTCGAGTTACGTCCCAGCTCAGCTGGTATGCCTCAACCGCTCGGCCAAGGCGCGCGCGCGTTGCCGCGCAATATCCACGAACCGCGTGTCTTCCGCAATCTGCTCCAGCAGCGGCAGAACTTTCTGCGGCTCCGGCAGCACTCCCTTGCTTACATCGGTGTCCAGTTGCAGTAGCGCGTCGTTCACTCCCAGGCGGTCGTACTTCATCCTGCGTTGTAGCAATTCGATCAATTCCTGCTGTCTGGCGAGCCCTTCGCAGATTTGCAACAGCTGCGAGGCGTTGCTGTTCAGTGTGTAATTGAAGGTTGTCTCGTAACCCTCCGGCCCATTCTCCCAGCGAAACGTTTTCTCTCCCAGATTGGCGATTTTGCGATGCACGTCCAGATCGAGGCTCTTGAAATGATTCAAGTGCTCGACCAGTTCGAAGATCTTGCCACGCAGCGGCCCGCTGACTTCAAACGCACTCGCTCCGCCGTCTTCATCCAATTGCCGAATTTCGTAACTCGCGGTATCGGAGTTTTGCCGAATCTTAATTTCTATAAACTCCGGCGTGCTGGACTTGAAAACCCTCCGGTACGTGAATACGGGCCCGGGCGCAGCCGCCCGCCCCACTTCTTGCAGTAAGCAAACAGCGAGAAAACAGACCAATACGCGTACGAGGACTTTCATTGCCTTGGTTGGATGCCTGCCGGGCGCTGCGATGTTGCGTGGGCCTGACCCGCGCCACGAGGGCTCCGGGCCGTTGTCCCGGCCTGCCTGGCACCGATCCCGAAACGCTGCTCGAAGCGCCTCGTTTGGATGTGGCAGATGGCTACCGCGAGCGCATCCGCCGCATGCGACGGCTCCGGCATTTCTTTCATTTCCAGTAAAGCCCGCACCATCAACTGCATTTGCCTCTTATCTGCGTGGCCGTAACCTGCCACGCAGGATTTTATTTCCCGAGGAGAATAGCTATGAGCCATCACCCCGTGTTGTTCCGCAGCCAGTAGCACTACGCCGCGAACTTCCGATAGCCTTAACGCCGTGCGCAGATTCAAGGCTGCAAACACGGACTCGACAGCCATTGCATCCGGTTGAAATTCCTGGAGCAGCTTGCAGAGCAACTCGTGAACATCGTGCAACGCAGCGCCCGCGGAGGCTTTCTGCCTCCTTGCTGGGATTTTCCAGGCACCGTAACTCAGCACACGGTATTTCCGCCCATCGCTTTCGATAATTCCAAACCCGGTGGGTCCCGCCGACGCCGGATCCACGCCCAGAACCCGCACTGATACGCTGCTTCCGTTTGTTACCAAAATTTCGCTCATCACCACTAGTCTACGGCGAACCACGAACCCCTTCCAATGAATTGTCGCGATTCGCCTCTATACAAAAAGAAAAACAAAACGAAAATGGCCACCGCAATGCCCTCCGGTGGCCGTTTCCCGCAAATATCGCTCAATTCGCGCCAACGGCCGCCTGTATTTCGGACTCGTCGATGTCGAAGTTGGCGTAAACGTGCTGCACGTCGTCATGTTCTTCCAATGCTTCCACCAGCCGCAACATCTGCGTCGCCTGCGGACCGGTGAGCTTGATGTAATTCTGCGGCACCATTCCAATTTCCGCGGACGCCGGCGTTATGCCGGCCTTCGTCAACGCCTCTTTCACAGTTTCCAGCGTTTCCGGCGGCGTTACGATGTACCACGCTGAGCCATCGTCCTTCATATCTTCCGCGCCGGCTTCCAACACCAGGTCCAGCAGCTTGTCCTCGGACGCGGCTTCCTTTGCCACCGTCAGCTCGCCTTTGCGGCTGAACATCCAGCCAACGGCACCGGCTTCGGCCATGTTCCCGCCGTTCTTGCTCATCAAGTGGCGGAATTCTCCCACGATACGATTGCGATTTGTTGTCACCACCTGGATCAGCAGGCCGACGCCGCCTGGCCCGTAGCCTTCAAACATAGCCTCTTCGTATTGCTCTCCCTCCAGCTGTCCGGTGCCGCGCAGAATGGCCCGCTCGATATTATCGTTGGGCATGTTTTCGTTCTTGGCTGCGAGAATCGCGGTGCGCAAGCGAGGGTTGGAGTTGGGATCGCCGCCGCCTATGCGCGAGGCGATCGTAATTTCACGGATGATTCTGGTGAAGGCGCGGCCGCGCTTGGCGTCGGTTGCCGCCTTCTTGTGCTTGATCGTGGCCCATTTTGAATGCCCAGACATGGCAAGTCCTCTTTGTGAAACGTGACCGGCGTGCGGTCATCTTAATTTCGTTTAAGCAATTCCCGGCCAGCGCCATCACCGCAAGAGGCAAGGACGCTTGGCATATTTCGACCCGCAATGGGGAGCTAAAAGTGCGGAGAAGTATTGCGTTCCGGCAATCGCAAGTTGCGACTCCCCTTGTTTTTTGCTGGAACCACAGGATTCTAGCACACTTAGTGAACCTCCAAAACCGTGTATACTTTCGCCGGGGTTTCTGCTTGGACCTGCTAGACCTTTCCTCCTCTTACTGCAAAGCTCGCTTGCACGCGAGGCTGAAGCATGGCTGACCGCCGCTACCGTGTTCTGGCCGTTTGTGCTCACCCGGTCCAATATATGTCGCCGATTTTTCGACTCATGGCGCAACACCCCCAATTAGACCTCAAGGTCGCCTACTGTTCGCTACGCGGAGCCTCGGCCGGCCACGATCCTGAATTCAACGCCACAGTGCAGTGGGACGTTCCACTACTGGACGGATACGACTGGCTCGAAGTTCCTAACCGTGGATCGGGTTCCGAGTCTTTCTTTGGACTCTACAATCCGGGATTTTGGAAGCTCATACGGGAGGGCAAGTTTGACGCGCTGTTGTGTTACACCGGGTACCTTCGCGCCTCATTCTGGATTGCCTTCGCGGCCGCCCGTTGTAGCGGCAGCGCCATGATCTTCGGCACAGACGCGAGCAGCCTGGCGCCTCGCGACGCGCGAGGCTGGAAAGTTTCGATCAAAAAAATTGTCTGGCCGCGTCTCTTTGGAATGGCGGACCAAGTCATTGTTCCTTCCTCGGCGGGTAGGGAGATGATGCAGTCACTTGGGATCCCGGCTGAACGGATAACCCTGACTCCCTTCGTGGTCGACAACGACTGGTGGTCCGCCCAGTCTTCTCGGGTCGATCGTTCGGCGGTCCGGACCTCGTGGGGTGTCGCACCGCATCAACCTGTGGTGCTTTTTTGCGCCAAGCTGCAACCTTGGAAGCGGCCGTTTGACCTGCTACGAGCATTCGCCACAGCCGAGGTTACCGATTCCGTGCTCATCTTTGCCGGCGAAGGTCCATTACGTCCACAACTCGAATCCGAAGCGCAGCAGCTCGGTATCGCATCACGAGTCCGCTTTCTGGGCTTCGTCAATCAGACCCAACTTCCAGCGTTGTACACCGCTTCGGACCTTCTCGTTTTTCCGTCCTCCTTTGAACCGTTCGGCGTGGTAGTCAATGAAGCCTATGTGTGCGGCTGCCCAGTTGCCGCGAGCAGTCAAGTTGGGGCGGTTCGCGATCTGATCGCGCCGGTCGATCCGAAGCTCGTTTATCCGTGCGGCGACGTTTCTGCGCTGGCTCGAATCCTTCACGATACCCTGAACGATCGAACTCGCCTTGCTCACCTTGGCGAAGCCGCGCGTCGCCACATGGAAACGTGGTCGCCCAGGGAGAATATCGCACGCACCGTGGAAGCTGTTGCTCTCGGAGTGTCCCGTGTCAGATCGGCGCGTGACCGCAAAGGTGATTCCTCCTTGCCCGCTTCGCAACGACTTTCTTGATGAAATTTTCCTGATGAAACTTCTGCTCTACTCACATTTCTTTCCGCCCAGTGTCGGGGGAGTGGAAAGCATCGTGCTCTCGCTGGCCCGCGGTCTTGCAGAGCTTTCCGCCGCAGAGCCTTCGAAGACATTCGATCTCATCGTACTCACGCTCACGCCCGCCAATTCCTTCAAGGATGAAGAACTACCGTTCAGAGTCGTTCGCCAACCAACGACGAAACAACTTCGGCAATGGATTCGCTGGGCGGATGTGGTTCACATCGCGGGCGCCTCTCTCGCGCCCATCGCCTGGGGGCTGATTATCGGCAAGCCGGTTGTGATAGAGCATCACGCGTTTCAGGCCGTCTGCCCAACAGGCCAACTTTTTCAGGAACCTCAGAACGTTCCGTGTCCCGGCCACTTTATGGCAGGCCGCCACTCGAAGTGCGTGCGATGCAGTCAGATTCCGCACCCCATTCGCTCCTTCAAATTGTGGCTATTGACGTTCGTCCGGCGATTTCTGTGCAGCCGTGTGGCTCTCAACATCGCTCCCACGGCGTGGCTCGGTTCGCTCCTCGATTTGCCGAGGACCGAAGTAATCCCTCACGGAGTCGACACCGGCAGCGCGCTGGTATCCTTCGCGTCCTCGCAGCAAACTCCGGTGCTCCTCTTCGTCGGCAGGCTGGTCAGCACCAAAGGAGTCAGCGTACTCTTGCGAGCCGCTAGAATGCTTTCCGATCAGGGGCACCCATTTGAGCTCGTCATCATCGGTGATGGCCCGGAGCGCGCCGCACTTGAGGGGCAGGCGCAAACTACTGCGCTAACTTCCCAGGTAAAATTTCTTGGCTCCTTGTCCGCGCAGGAAATCGAGAAATACTTTGCAAAAGCGAACATCATCGTCGTTCCTTCGCTCGCGGGAGAAGTATTTGGCTTGGTGGTGGCGGAAAACATGCTGCGCGGAATTCCCATCGTGGCTTCGAAGCTCGGCGCATTTTCGGAAGTGCTCGCGGAAACGGGCCGGCTTTTCCCGATCGGCGATGCCGCTGGTCTGGCCTCACAAATCGGGCACCTTTTGGAGAACCCGGGCGAGGCTGCCGATCTGGCAGCCGCCGCCCGCCGGCGGGTGCTCGATTTTTTCCCTTTGCGACGTATGATAGAAGCGCATGCTGCCGCCTACCGGCGCGTCTCCGCCAAAATGGGAAGGTAATGCTCCACAGGACCACGAATAGCGGGCTGCACGGATTTGTTGGGCAGCAAGTTCTTGTTGTTGATAACCAGGTCCTCGTCCTTGAGGTTGCCTCGTGAGGCTCCTTGCCGGATCCCTGCCAGGACCGTCCCAGAAAAACCCGTTCATAGTTTTGGGCGTGGTTGCCGTGATTTTTCTGATGGCTTACGAGCTTGCGCAATACGTAATCGCGGGCGATACCATCGGACTGACATACATTGCGTTGGCCGTGGTCGTGGGCGCTGCCATGCTGACGATGCTCAACAACTGGCGCGCCGGAACATTTATATTCTTTGGCTGGCTTTTCTTCGAGGACCTCGCGCGCAAGTATCTTGGCAACAATATGGCGATTTACTTTGGCAAGGACTTTCTGGTCGCCATCGTCTACTTGTCATTCTTCATCGCCTATCGCCGGAAACAAGTCCAGATCTTCCGTCCGCCTTTCCTGATTCCCCTTCTCCTGTTCGTGTGGTTTGGAGTAATTCAGGTCTTCAACCCCTCTTCCACGAGTTTTTTCTTTGGCATACTCGGACTTAAGTTGTACTTCTATTACATTCCGCTGTTCTTCGTCGGATATGGCATTATCGAGTCCGAGCGGGATCTCCGGCGTTTTTATCCCTTTCTCCTGCTGTTGACGGTAATCGTCACCGGTCTGGGAATTGTCCAAGCCATCCTCGGCCACACCTTTCTCAATCCGGCTGTTTTGCAGGAAGATATTCGGGAACTGAGCACGAACTATCGTGTCGCTCCTATTTCGGGCGTCATTGTTTATCGTCCCACGTCCGTTTTTGTCAGTGCCGGGCGTTTTGCTTTCTTCCTCGTTCCCGCTTTCCTCTTCGCTTTTGGCTATGGCGCCTATCTACTCCTGCGCAGCAAATCTCATCGTTTGCTTGCTCTTCTAGCGCTCGCGACGACCACCGTGGCGATCGCTCTTTGCGCGTCGCGCGGCACGCTCCTCTGGGCCGGCTGCAGTGCCCTCGTTTGCATACCCGCCTTTATCTGGGGCTGTCCCTGGCAGAAGGGCCAGCTGACTCGAGTACTTCGCGGCTTTCAGAGGGCGGCGCTCGCCGGCATCGCCGCGGTCTTACTGACTCTGATGTTTTATCCGGACGCCATCAAGGACCGGGTTGCTTTCTACTGGGAGACCCTTGATCCCAGCAGCACCACCAGCGAATTGGTGCATCGCACGCAAACGTACCCACTTCAACAGCTCGGATACGCCTTCCAATATCCTGATTGGCCCTACGGCTATGGGATTGGCACTGCTTCGCTGGGCCTACAGTACATCAGCCGGATTCTACACGTTCCGTCCTTAGGCATCGGCGTGGAGAGCGGATTCGGTGCTTTGGTTCTGGAACTCGGTATCGTCGGTTTGATTCTGTACCTGATTTCGGCGTGCGCAATCGTCATCAGCGCTTGGTTCGCGGCTCTGAAGCTGAAGGGCACTCCGTGGTTTCCCCTGGGGTTCGTTATATTCTGGTACGCCTTTTTGTTCTTCTTCCCGTATTTGTGGGGCGGCTTCCAGTCCTTCCAGGATTTTATCCTCAATGCGCTTCTCTGGTTTTCACTGGGCATCCTCTTCCGCATGCAGTCCTTGCCCGTGATCGGGCAGGCTTCGCGAGCGGCTGTCCGCCATGCTCAGGGTTTCAGGCAGGCCTGAGTTGCGCCTGGCAGTCGTCTCTCCTTTTCTGGACCGCCGCCACGGCACGGAACTCTGCATCGTTGAGCAGATCGAGCGTTTTGCAAAACAGAGTAACTGGCAGATCCACATTTATTCTCAACGCGTAGAGGACGTGAAGGATTTGGAGCGCGACGATTCCTCGCCGGAAAATTCCCCGGGATCGATCGTCTGGCACCGGGTGTCACGTTTGCCCGGGCCGCATCTCCTTCAATATCTGTGGTGGTTTTTCGCAAATCGTTTTCGCCGCCGGTCAGACGCGCGCTCCGGAAAATTTGAGGCCGACATCACTTATTCTCCCGGCATAAATTGCGCCGACGCTGACGTAATCGTGGTTCACATCGTGTTTCACGAGTTTTACAAAAGAGTTCGCGCCGAACTGAAACTTCTCCACGTTCCTTTGCGAAGCTGGCCGCTGATTCTTCATCGCCGCCTGTATTACCGGCTCATTATGGCGCTGGAGACAAAGATCTATCCGAATTCACGGGTGAAGCTTATTGCCGTGTCGCAGCTCGTCGCCAATCAGTTGCAAACCTATTTTCAGCGCTCGGACGTGGCCGTCATTCCAAACGCCGTTGACACCATTCGCTTCACGCCGGCCGCTCGTGAAGCCCGCCGGAGTGCAGTGCGGCATTCATATCACCTGGAAGAAAGCGATTTTGTTTGCCTGCTTATCGGGAATGACTGGAAGAAAAAAGGGCTGGATACGCTGTTGAACGCCTGCAGCAGACTTTCGGACCTTCCCCTTAAGGTTTTCGTTGTCGGCAGCGATGATCCGTCGGTCTACCAGCCGCTCGTGAGGCAATTGAATCTCGAAGGCCGTGTACGTTTTCTGCCTTTGTCCCATGATGTGCTTTCGTTTTATGCCGCGGCCGATTTGTACGCTGGGCCTTCGCTGGAAGATGCCTTCAACCTGCCGATAGTGGAAGCCATGGCTTGTGGTTTACCGGTCATTGCCAGCGTCCGCGCGGGGGCCAGTGAACTTGTTCGCGACGCGGAAACCGGCTTCCTGCTTCGTGATCCCAAGTCCGCTGATGAATTGGCAACGGTGATTCGACGTCTGGCTAACGATAACGATTTACGCCAGAGCCTGGGGCGGGATGCGTCTCGATTTATTCAACAGAACTGCAATTGGGATCGCAACGCCTCTCGCACGCGGGAGTTTCTCGAAGCCGCCTTACTCCGCGTCTCGCAGAATTAGCGCTTTGCCCAGTCCATGCCCGAGCTACTGGCTTTCCCGAATCCCCCGGCTGCGCCATAATGGTGGGATTGGGTTTGCGTCCTCGCAAAGGAGGCTTCGGCCTGCCTGGCGCTAGTCAACGCGCCGCGTCGGTTTTGCATCTCAACCCAATCAGGGTGCGTCTCGTGATCTCCCCCCTCATGGGAGGGAGTGCGGCGCCAACCAATCGTGCGGATACGAAGGAGTTTCGATGAGGGGTTTTTGGACAGCACTGACTGTCATGGTTTGCTCGGTCTGCGTATTGGCCGGCTGTAACGATTACAACAATTCCATTCAGACCAGCACCGGCGCAACGATCACGAACCTTTCGCCGTCGGGGGTTGCTGCAGCGCCCACCAGCGATTTGACGATTACCGTTATAGCGTCAACGCTCAACCCTCTTCCGACAGGCTCAGTTGTGGAGTGGAACGGCGTGAAGCTTGTTAGCACCCAGATTGACACCATCACGATTACTGCTGTCGTTCCCAAAGCTTACCTAGCCAAGCCCGGAACCGCATACGTCAACACCTATGCCCCACAATCCGGCACCGGCATGAACGGTCTCTCGAACGCTCTGGCATTTCTCATCTACGGTGCCCCAAACCCGGTTCCGCAGCTAACCTCGATTTCTCCCAACACCGCCCCCGCCTGCGGCACTTCTTGTTCAAGCAACGTGACGCTCACGGTTATGGGTTCCAATTTTCTTCCGGCTTCCAATAACGGAGGCACCACGCTTGCGTTCGCCAGCCCAAGCAGTCCGAATGGGCAGGCCACAGCTCTAACCATCACCAGTTACTCCGCCACGCAACTGGTAGCGACACTTCCAGGTGCCTACCTGGCAACGGCAGGGACTGCGACCGTTACGGTCATCAATCCGTCCAGCGGCGTTTGCGTTCAGCCCTATTGCCAGCCATTGGTCGGCGGCGGCCCCAATCCGGCGAGTCAGAACCAAACGTTTACGATCACTGGTTCCGGTTCCAACTCAGCGACGGCATCCGTCGCCGAGGAAACGCCGGCAATCAGTCAGGACGGGCGTTACGTTGCATACACCGCGCAACAGAATGGCATCTCGCAAGTCTTCGTTCGCGATACTTGTGTGGGTGCGGCAAAGGAATGCGCCCCCGAAACCAAACTCGCTTCCGCGTCCGCCGAAAACAATCCCGGCAACGCGGACAGCCACACCCCGTCGATGAGTCCGGACGGCCGTTACATCGCGTACAGTTCAGCGTCAACGAACCTGGTTACGGGAACTCCCACGGGGCGGCAAGTATTTATGTATGACAGCTGCATGGGTGCGGCGACAACCTGCAAGGCCGCCACAACTTTGGTTTCTACCGATAGTCAGGGAGCGCTCGCCGGAACGGAAAGCATTCTTCCCTCCGTAAGTTCTAGCGGCAGGTTTGTGGCGTTCGTGGCGATTACTCCTTCACCTGAAACGCAAGCTGCGCAGCGCACGGCCGGTGCGAATGCAGCGGCTGTTGCGAATAACGCGGCCAACAGCGGTCTGCGCCAGGTCTTCGTGCGCGATACCTGCACCGGGGTCGCTAGTTGCACGCCCAAAACTACCCGCATCTCTCTCGAACCGGGCGACGGCCAGCAAAACAATTCCAGACCGGCTGGTCCCGCGCTCAGTGGTCTCGCCAAGCAAATTGCTTTGGCCAACGGAAACAGCGCCACCGTATTCACGCCGACCGTTGCCGTGGACGATCGGGTGTTCCTGGCGATCACCAACGAAAACAAATAGCTCTTTCGCGTTCTGAGCTGCCGCCTAAAAAAGAAAGAGGCTCGCCGTTTCCGGTGAGCCTCTTTCCTTGTGCGTGCTCTCGGCCTCTCACGAATTCATCTGGGAATTGCTCAGCCCATGAATCCCAGGTTGTTGGTCGGGAAATTCGCCAGATTCGGAAAGATTGTGGGCAAGTTCGCATTGCTGACTCCAAACCACGAAGCCATCGTCGCTGCGTATTGATCCAGCGCGGTTGTCGGAATCCAACGGCCGTTGTTGCCGGCATCGTCCGGACCGCCGAGCGCGAGCGTTGGGAAATTTCCGTAAAGAGTGTTCCCCTTCACCGCTCCGCCAAGAACCAGTTGGTGATTTCCCCACGCATGGTCCGTTCCGCCGTTTGTGCCGGGCTGCAACGTTCGTGAGAATTCGGAAAGCGTGAAGGTGGTCACCTGATTGGCCACGCCGAGTTCCTGCGTCGCCTGGTAGAAGGCGGACATGCCCTGGCTCAGTTGCGTCATCAACTCCACTTGCTGAACCAACTGGTCGCTGTGCGTGTCGAACCCGCCGTACGAACAGAAGAAAATCTGCCGGCCCATGCCGAGTGCGCTGCGCGCCGCAATCACCTGCGCTACCTGCTGCAACTGCTGCGAGAGATAGGTGTTCGGGAACTTTGTCTGCAGCGCCGGCACATTCTTCAGCGCATCCGCGAGAACCACGGCATACTGCACCGCTTGCCCGGTCACCGAATTTGCCGATTGCACCATGGAAAATCCGCTGTCAAAGGTCAGTAGTTGCTGTACTGCCAGGAACCGCGCATCGGAGGCCGCATCGTTGCCGAAGCCCTGCAATCCTGGAGTCTGCCCGGGGTTCATCGTAAAAGGTTGTTCCGTCACCCCCGTGCAAAAAACAGGATTTCCGCTGATCGAAAGGATCGGCGGAAATTGTGCGGCGCCGTTAAACGAGCTCTGCACGCTGTCCGCTATTTTTCCAGCCCATCCGGCAGTGGGGGTTCCCGCGAGTTGTGCGCTCTGCCACTGATCCTGCTGGTCGGAGTGCGAGTACAAATTTTCCGGAAGGTTCGTATATGCCTGGTATGCCTGCTGGGTGGTGGGCTGCACCAGCGTCCCTACGTTCGCCAGGATCGCCAGATTCTTCTGATTGTTAAAAGTGCTTTGCAGCTCCGGCATGTTGGGGTGAAGACCGTAAATCGATTGATTGCCGGATTGCAACGGCAGTAATTGTCCTTGGGGCAAGGCAAGATTCGAGCGTGAGGTCTGGTAAGCGGCGTAGCGGGTATCGATTGGCACAACCATGTTGTTGCCGTCGTTACCGCCGAACATGAAGATGCACACAAGAGCCTTGTAGTCCGTTCCGCCCTGTGCCAGCGCGCTGACCAGCCCGAATTTACTCAGCCCTCCCACCAATGACGCTCCTGCAGCGGAGCAGCAGGCCAATCTCATGAAGTCTCTTCGTGTGTGGTGCGTCATCTCGTTCTCCTCTTAGTGCTGGACCTGGTACATCGAAGACGACGTGACCAGATAAATTGCTCCCTTTGCCTGTCCCGTCGTGTCCGACGGATTCACTGAAGTCAATGCTGTCTCGATGGTGGTCTTCATCGTGTCCGGCACAGGTCCGTGCAAGAACAAGGTGCCTAGCCAACTCAACATCGCGTCTTGCGTGCCGGCATTGATCACCGGCGCGAAGTTGAAGTGCGTGTTCGAACCCACCGCGCCGTACACCACGTCGTCGATGAAATTCACCCGCGAAAGGCTCGTCGCCGTGTTGAATATCGCGAACTCGGGCCCGTTCAGGGTTGTGTTCGGGATCGGCGACACCGGTGGGAAGAAGTTGAATACCGTGGCGGGGTAGAACACGTTCTGCCCCATGTTGTTGCCCTCGTTGGACAACCCTCCGCCGTCCGTCTGCGCGTGGAACGCCCGCACCAGGCTGACTTCCATGACGATTGGCTCGCGCAATTTTCCGTCGGTCGCCACAGACGTTGTCGGATCGTCGCCGCGGCGCGCCTCTGGATCGAGCAGGACTGCGGCCAGCAACGCTTGCATGTCTCCGCGAGTTCCTGCGCCATAGGTTTTGCCGGTTGGGCTGCTAAAGCTTCCGGTGTTGAATGCCTGCGCCACGCGTTGAACGTATGCGGGGCTCGGGTTGCTGGTCGTCAATCGAAGGATGAACTGTTGTGCAACGAACGGCCCCACGTTGGGGTGATTGAAGATGATATTCAGCACCGAGCTCAGATCCGCCTCAGCTGTTTGCCCGGCGGGAATGGTTTGCCCCAGGAACGTCTTCGCTCCCATATCGTGATTGGATTCCACCGCCACCATCGGCCCGCCGTAGTACTCGGGGTTGTGTTTCTGCGATGTCATTCCTGGGGTCACGGGGAACGTCCAACCGGTAAATGCCCGTCCGAGCGCCATCACGTCATCCTGCGTATACGTAGGTATGGGCGTTCCGGTGCCATCCAGAACCGGGGTTCCGTCGGGATTCAATTGATTGAGGCCCAGTGTGAAGAGCTGCATGATCTCACGCGCATAGTTTTCGTTGGCGTGTTGTCCGGGCGCGGGTGCGTCGTTGTTCACCATGTCCAGGTAATTGCCCATGGCCGGCGTCAGCGTCACGTCCGTCATGATGGTGAGATAATTTCCAAGCGCATCCTTATCGAGCGTGCGCAGGTAATTCGTGTAGCCCAGTGGGTCGCTTACCTTATCTCCCGCCACTACCCATAACTCGTTCAGCGCCAGTGCGGAGCGCTGCCGAAGTTGGTCGCCTCCGGCGAAGGAGTTGATGAAGAAACGTGTTTGCACGTCGTATACCGACGAGTTCGGAATTGGATCGGGATACGGTGTCGTCGTTGCCGTCAGCTCGTTTTGCAGGTACAGGTCGTAACCCAGTTGTTGGATCTGGTTCACCGATTCTGGAGAGGGACCAAATGTCGACTGTTCCAGGAAGCGCACTGCAGCGGAAGGAGTAATCGGCGTTCCAGCAGTAGTTACCAGAACGTTGACCGCCCCCGACACACCCCCACCCGGAGCAGGATTCGTTACAATCACCGGCACGTTGCCTGCCTGTGCTGCGGATGCCGTTCCGATTCCCACCAGGCTGTTGGGCGAGCCGTAAACCACCGTCAGTGGCACTCCGCCAAACGTTGCGGTGGACGTATTCACAAATCCAGTCCCGTTCAGCGTGATCTCGAAGCCTCCCGGAGCGATACTCGCCGGGCTGATCGATGTGAGCACTGGAGGCGGGTTCAGGAACGTCACCGTCGCGCCCGCCGATTTCGTTGGGTCTGCGACGCTCGTGGCCGTCACCAACTCGCTGTTCGGCTGAGGAATGTTCAAAGGAGCGATGAATAGTCCAGTGGTGTCGATCGTTCCCACTTGCGTGTTGCCGTTAATTTCTCCGGCTACAGACCACGTGATGGCCGTGTTTGTCGTGCCGGTCACCGTTGCAGTGAATTGTTGCGACGCGCCGGTTACCAGGTTTGCGCTGGTCGGCGAAATGGTCACTTTGATGTTGGCGTTGGGGGCGCTTAGCACAACCGTCACGGCGTTCGAAACCGCGGAGCCGGGATTTGGATTCGTGACGGTAACCGGAACGTTGCCGGCTTGTGCCGCTGTCGCCGTTCCACTGGCCGTCAATTGTGTGGGCGACACAAATGTCGTTGCCAGTGCCGTGCCCCCGAAATTCACCACCGCGCCGCTTACGAAATTCGTTCCGATCACGTCGAGCGTAAACGCTCCAAGGGTCAGTGCCGGTGGTGTGACTGAAACGATGGTGGGCATCGGATTCTGCAACGTCACTGCCGCTGTGCCGGAACTTGTGGTGTCGGCAATGCTCGTTGCCGTCACGTTAATCGCGCTGTTCAATGGCAGGGTGGACGGCGCGTTATAGTTGCCGTTCCCAATAATCGTTCCCAGGGTCGCGTTGCCGCCTGCGACTCCATTCACCGCCCATGTCACGCCGGTGTTGGTGCTGCCCGTCACCGCCGCCGTAAACTGTTGCACTCCGCCGGTGCGCACACTCGCAACGTTAGGCGTAACCGTCACAACGATTCCGCTGCCGATCACTTGTGCCATCACCTGACCGGACGTAGCCGAACCCGGATTCGGGTTTTGCACCGTGATGGAGATGTTTCCAACTTCACCTTGGGTCGCCGTGCCCGTGGCGGTCAGTTGCGTCGAAGAAACTCGCGTGGTAGTCAGGGCTACCGTGCCGAAGTAAATCGTGGCGCCTTGCGCGAAATGCGCGCCAGTCACCACCAGCGTGAACGCGCCCACCGGAATCGAAGTTGGAGCGGCGGAGGTCACCTGCGGAACCGGATTCATCAGCGTTACTTTGCTCGCACCGGTCTTGGTCGCGTCGGTGGTCTCTACCGCGTTGATCGTAATCGCGTTTGGACTGGGAGGAAATTCCGGAGTCGTGTATAAACCCGTTGCATCAATGGTTCCGGTCGCCGCGTTTCCACCGGCCACACCGTTCACCGCCCAGTTCACAGCTGGACTTGACCCATCGCTCGCCGTTGCGGCGAACTGTTGCGTAATCATTCCGGGTATGGAAGCTGTTGCAGGCGTTACCGTCAGCGCGAAGGGTCCGGTCCCGCCCCCACTGGGGCCGGGGCCGCCGGTTAGCGCCGTTGCGCAGCCGCTGATCAGAAGAACGAGAGTGCAAAGAAGTGCGAAGCTTACGCGGTTCACGGGTGTTCCCTCTTATCGGCTTGCCGTGACTTCTATCCCGGTCACACCCGGTCAGGCATTCCAACTGCCGTTATCGACCTGTGTGCAACCTGGGGCAGGACTGGTTTCGGGAGAGTAGAGAGATTGTGCGCAGGACACTACTGTCCGCACGTACAGATTCAGAGCAACTGTTCCATGGTGGGAATTACGATTCGTGCCGGATTCGGCACGCTCTACGCCACCGCAGCGGCAGGGCTTGCCCGTCCTCTTGGGTTTCTCTTATTCGGACGGGGATGTCGCACCCTCCGGTTTTTAAGGTGCGGGTTTTCTCCAGCGTGCCACGAGATGTGAGGTTGTGAGAAAAAGGCGCCCGCCTCAGAAGGCGGCCGCTACACGGAGGTGCGACCCGCTAATTAAACCGCACCTTAATGTCGGGCCGCTTCTGCAAATGCACCGACTCAATAAACCGCACCTGCCGTTCATCCAGTGTCAGAATCATCGACGAAGTCCGCACGCCTTCGCCAAAAAATCGCACGCCCTTTAAGAGGTTTCCGTCGGTTACTCCGGTACACGCAAAAATCATCTTCTTGCCAGGCGCCAGATCCTCCGTGTCATAAATCCGGTTTGGGTCTTTTACGCCCATTTTCGCCAAACGCTCGTGGTGTTCGGGCTTGCTCACCACCAGCCGCGCAAGAATTTGCCCGTTCAAGCAGCGCAACGCGGCCGCGGTGATTACGCCTTCGGGCGCTCCGCCGATACCCATCACCATGTGCACGCCGGTTCCGATGACGGCGGCGGAGATGCCTGCGGATAAGTCGCCATCTCCGATCAGCCGGATGCGCGCACCCGCAGCCCGAATATCTCCGATCAATTTCTCGTGTCGCGGCCGGTCCAATACGATCACAACAAGTTCTTCCACTGTGCGATCCAGGCGTCTCGCCACCGACTTCAAGTTGTCGGCCACCGGCGCATCCAGATCCACTGCTCCCTTGCACGAGGGGCCTACCACGATTTTTTCCATGTACAGATCGGGCGCGTGCAACAGGCCGCCCTTATCGCTTGCGGCCAGCACGGCGATTGAATTCGGCGCGCCGGTAGCACAAAGATTGGTGCCTTCCAGCGGATCGACCGCGATATCCACGGAAGGGAACAGCGCCTTGGGTGCGTGCGTTGCCAGGCCAACTTTCTCGCCGATATACAGCATCGGCGCTTCGTCTCGTTCGCCCTCGCCGATGACGATGGTGCCGTCCATCTCCACCTGGTCCATAGTCTTGCGCATTGCTTCCACGGCCACTTCGTCCGCTTTATGGCGGTCCCCAAATCCCATCGTGCGCGCCGCGGCGATGGCGGCGTTTTCGACCACGCGCAAAAACTCCAGGCTAAGTTGCTCTTCCATTGGGATGCCTCCGCGGTGGCTAATCTTAGGCCAAAGTTTCGCGCAGAGTCGATAGGAAGACGGCGTCAATGAACTCAAATCGCCAAGTTCTGCTTAAGCGTCTAGGTTTGTGGTACGGCGAAATGGGCTCTTAGCTTGCCTGCGGCAGGCAGGTCTTGAAGAAGGTTCTCGCTCTACTTCCTCACTGGCTGCAGCACCACATCAATCAGGCTGGGATTACTAAACTCCGTCCGCTCGCCCGCGTGCTTCCCCGCGATCACCAATAACCGCGCGGACAGCGGCTTGTTCCATTTCACCGCCAGCGTCGCTACATCACCGACGATTCGCGCAATCTCTTCCACGCTGGTATCTCCCGGCAGCGGCACCGTATCCAATCCCGTGCCGCATACCGCCGAATAACTCAGCAGCGCATCGATCGATACATACCCATTGTTCCAGCGATCCGCGAGCCGCGGATCCTCCGCGATCGGCAGCATCAATCCCGA
>Ga0070765_100000697_pt1 | contig 20090 bp, 19 predicted proteins | sample HubBroMetageWFT5_FD_71516 | JGI IMG/M metagenome (GOLD analysis project Ga0070765, IMG submission 71516) | Warmed and freeze-thawed soil microbial communities from the Hubbard Brook experimental Forest, New Hampshire - Hubbard Brook CCASE Soil... | ecosystem: Environmental > Terrestrial > Soil... | reverse complement strand
TCTCCCGTACGGAGGAGCGTCCACTTCACGATCGTTGATCCAGAGGTCGCGGGCCGTGGCTCGCGTCAGGGCCGCAGCGGCGGCGCCGGCCTGTGGCGCGAGCGCCCGTGCCTGGCGCAGCGCGTCCCTCGGTGCCGTGGCCGCGCCGGCGGCGGCCACCAAGCCGAACAGCACCGCGGAGAAGACCGCGGCGGCGAGCGCGGCACGCCGCGCGGATGTGGCCGAGCGGATCATGACGGCGGCGGCGGCGGCCTGTGGTACTTGCGTAGGACCGCGGCAGCGGCGGCGCGCACTCCGCGAGTGCTGCAGACACTGCCCGGGCGGCCGTTGGTCGCGCTGCAGATCGCCGCCGTGAACAGGTTGGCCAGGCCATCCACCTCACGCGCGATCCGATTGCGAGGATCTGCCAGGGTCCCGGCGATCTGCGACCACGTCATGTGCGCGAGCGTCCCGGGGTCATATCCCGACCCGGCAAAGCCCCAGGCCCCCCCGATAGAGATCGCGGGAGTGACCCCCTGCAGATGAACCGCCCCGAGCAAGCGCCGCTCGTGCCGAGTGGGCTTCTGGAGGTTGTGCCCGTTGACGTCCTGGATCTCGACCGGCGCAAAGCTGACGTAGGGGCTCCGGTAAGTGGAGCCCATGAAGCTGAGCCCGTGCGTGTACGGAAAACAGTAGAGCGGGTTCAGATTGCACGGATCCTCCGCCGTCTTGCAGAAATACGTGCCGGTGTTGACCTCGCCCAGCCCGCTGAAGGTTCCGAACCGGCTGAGCGCCACCGCCAACGCCCAGCTGTTCGCCGCGCAGTGAGGGCACCAGGCGAGCTCGGCGGTCACGATCTGTAGCTTGCCGCCGGTCGTGAAGTGCCCGTCGCCCTTGATGATCCCGAAGTAATGGCCGGTGACCGGGTTGCGGCTGTCGCCGATGCCGACTCGGTTGAGCGTGCTGACCGGCACGTTGGTCACCAGCTGGGTGACCTGCGGCGGCGCCGGGACCGAGCCATCAGGGCGCGTTGCCGCCTGCGCGGCCGGAACCATCACGACCAGCGTTGCGACCAACACGACCGCCAAGCGCCCCACATGTGAAACCTATCCCTCCTTCTTCATGCTTGCAAGTAGGCGGTCAGCGGGTAGACCAACACCGCATGGCGGGAGGACTCAAGAAAATGCTCCGTGCGCCGTTCGGGCCCGCGGAGGCGTACGTGCGGATGCTCGCCGCGTTCGGCGAGGACATTGCCGCCACCGTGAGCGACCACGGCGAGCGCGACCCCTTCGCGCTGCGCGACCCCGTGTACATCGAGCGCACGCTGCCGGCGGTGAGGCTCGCCTCACAGCTGTATTTCCGCGCTGACGTCCGTGGACTCGAACACATTCCCCCCGAGGGGCCGGTGCTGCTCGTCGGCAACCACTCGGGCGGCACCATGATCGCCGACACGTTCGTGTTCGGCCAGTACTTCTACGACCACTTCGGCCCTCGCCGGCGCTTTCACCAGCTCGCGCACGACCTGGTGTTCAAGGTTCCGGGGCTGCGCGCGCTCGTCGAGCGCTACGGGACGGTCCCGGCCTCACCGGCCAACATGGCCGGGGCGCTGCGACGCGACGCCGCGCTGCTCGTCTACCCGGGCGGCGACCACGAGACCTACCGTCCGTCATGGGAGTCGGACCAGATCGACTTCGCGGGCCGGACCGGGTTCATCAAGCTCGCGCTGAAGCACCAGATCCCGATCGTCCCGGTGGTGGCGATCGGCGGACAGGAGACGGCACTGTTCCTCGGCCAGGGACGAAGGCTCGCTCGGGCGCTCAAGCTCGACGAGCGCCTGCGCCTGAAGGTGCTGCCCGCCGCGATCGGCCCCCCGCTCGGACTGACCGTGCTCGATCTTCCAGGACGCATCCCGCTGCCGGCGAAGATTTCGATCCGTGTACTGAAGCCGATCGACCTGCGCGACCGGCTCGGCTCCAGCCCGGATCCCGAAGAGGCGTACAAGCTCGTCACCTCGACCATGCAGCGCACGCTGACGAGGCTGTCGAACGAACGGTCGCTCCCCGTCGTGGGGTGAGTCGTCGCACTGTCCCCTGGCCGGCGCGGTTCACGCTGCTGGCGATCGCCTGGGGGTCGACGTTCCTGTTCATCAAGATCGGCGATGAGGCATTCGCGCCGTTCGAGGTGTCGCTCGGACGGGTACTCGTCGGAACAGCGACTTTGCTGGCGATTCTGGCGCTTCGCGGCGAGCGGTTGCCCAGCGGAGGCCCGCGCCTCTGGGGTCAGCTCGCGGTCGCTGCGATCCTCTTGAACGTCGCCCCGTTCACGCTGTTCGCCTACGGCGAGCAGCACGTGTCGAGCGTGTTGGCCGGGATCTGGAACGCCACCGTTCCGCTATTCACGCTCCCGATCGCGATGCTCGCGCTCACCGACGAGCACGCGACCCCGCGGCGACTCGCCGGACTCGGCATCGGGTTCGCCGGCGTGCTCATCGTGCTCGGGGTCTGGCGGGGCGTCGGCGCCACCTCGCTGGGGGGCAACCTGCTGTGCCTCGGCGCGGCCGCGTCGTACGGCCTCGGCTTCCCTTACGCGCGCCGGTATCTGGCCCGCCGCCGCGACGGACCGCTGGCGCTCGCCACCGCGCAGCTCATCTGCGCCACCGCGATCCTGGCGATCCTCACCCCGCTGTTCAGCTCGGCGCCGCACGGCGTGGCCGCCAACCACATCCTGAGCATCCTCGCCCTGGGCGTGATCGGCACCGGCTTCACGTTCCTCCTCAACTACTCGCTGATCCGCGACGTCGGCGCGACCGTGACGTCCACCGTCACCTATGTGATGCCGATCGTTTCGACGGTGCTCGGCGTGGTCGCGCTCGGAGAGCCGCTGCTCTGGAACCAGCCCGTGGGGGCGGCGGTGATCGTCGTCGGCGCCGCGCTCACCGTTCGACGAAGTACGTCCCGCTCCCCTGCCCGCTCGAGAACCAGCGGCTGGTGACGGTCTTCTTGCGCGTATAGAACTCGACGGCGTCGGTGCCGTGGGCGTGCAGGTCGCCCAAGAAGCTGTCTTTCCAGCCACTGAACGGGAAGAAGGCCACCGGCGCGGCCACACCGATGTTGACGCCGACCATCCCGGCCTGGATCTCGTGTCGGTAGCGCCGCACCGACGCGCCCGACTCGGTGAAGATCGAGGTGCCGTTCCCGAAGCGGGTCGCGTTGACGATTCCGATTGCCTCGTCGAGCGTGGGCGCGCTGATCACGCACAGGACCGGACCGAACACCTCCTCCTGGGCGATGTCCATCTCGGGCGTCACGCCATCCAAGATCGTCGGCCCAACGTACGAGCCGTTCGGCTCGCCGCCGTCAGCAGCCCGTCCATCCAAGACCACCTTCGCCCCGTCGGCCTCCCCGCGCGAAATCCAGTCGCGTATACGGTCGCGCGCGGCGCACGAGATCACCGGTCCGACGTCGCTCGCGTCCTCCAGCCCGTCGCCGACGCGCAGCGCCCGCGACGCCTCAACCAGCGGACCAAGGAGCTGCTCGTGCGCGTCGCTCACCGTGACCACCACCGACCCAGCCATGCATCGCTGCCCGGCGGCGCCGAACGCTGAGGCGATGATCCCCTCCACGGTCTTGTCGATGACCGCGTCGGGCATCACCACCATGTGGTTCTTCGCGCCGCCCAGCGCCTGCACCCGCTTGCCCGCCTTGGCCGAGCGCTCGTACACGATCCGCGCCACCGGCGCCGACCCGACGAACGACACCGCGTCGATCCCGGGGTGATCGAGGATTCCCTCAACCACCTCGCGCCCGCCGTTGACGAGGTTCACCACACCCGGGGGCAGGCCCATCGCGTGCAATTCCTCGAACGCGATCTGCTGCGTCATCGGCACCTGCTCCGAGGGCTTCAACACGAACGTGTTGCCGCACGCGATCGCGAACGGGAGAAACCAGAACGGCACCATCGCCGGGAAGTTGAACGGCACGATCGCCGCACACACGCCGACCGGCTGACGAATCGTCTCGGCATCGATGTTCCGCGAGACGTCCTCCAAGATCCGGCCTTGCATCGTCGTCGGGATCGCGCACGCCGCCTCGACCATCTCGATCATCCGCGCCACCTCGGCGCGGGCGTCCACCAACGTCTTGCCCATCTCTGTGGTCACCGACCTCGCCAGGTCCTCCTGGCGCGCCACCAACCGCTCGCGGAGCTCGAACAGCTTCCGGGCGCGCGCGATCGTCGACACCGACCGCCACTCGGGCAGCGCCTCGCGCGCCGCGCGGACCGCGATGTCGAGATCGGACGCACCCGACAGGGGCACGCGTGCGAGCACCTCCCCGTTGGCGGGGTTCAACACGTCGAGCTCGCCGGTCGCGGCCTGCGCCGGCGTCCACTCGCCGTCGATGTAGTTGTCAAGAAGACGGGTTGCGGTTACTGCCATCGATGATCCATTCATGGTCGGGGTCGTTGACGATCGCCCACAGACGTTGCGGGCCGGCCATCACGTTCAGGTAATACGAGTCATAGCCGGGCGGGGCCGACACGGTGTGGTAGCCGCGCGCCACGAGCACGCAGTCACGATCGCGGAACGTCAGCGCTTCATCCAGCGCCGTCTCGAAGTCGTACACGCGCATCAACCCGAACCCCCGCTCGGGCTTGAGACGGTGGTAGTAGACCTCCTCGAGCAGCGACTGGCGCGGGGGATCGTCCTTGTCGTGCTTGTGCGGCGGATAGCTCGACCAGTGGCCGCCGGGGGTCAGCACCTCGACGACGAGCAGCGACCCGGCGCCTTCGTTCTCCATCAGGATCGGGCGGATGGTGCGTTCGAACTCGCCGCGACCGCGCGTCTCGACCTCGATCGCGCCGCCGGGGAGGACGCGCGGTGTCGCGCCTCTCAGCGCCGGCGCCCAGCACAGCGCGACCTCGGCGCCCTCCTCGCCGGCACGCAGCCCGACGTGCGACTCGGGCGGCAAGTACGCGGCGTCGGGCGAGCCCGCCCATGGATCGGCTCGGCCGCCGAGGTCGAACCACTCGCCGTGCTCGGAGGCGACGTGCACGACGCCCGAGATCACGACCACGCACAGCTCGCGGATGCCGCACGCACGCTCGGCGGTACCGCCGCCTTCGAGCGCCAGCACTTCGAAGCCGACGTAATCGAACCCAACCGACTCGGGGTCGAACGACAGGATCGCGCCGTCGGGCCCGGGGGCCGAGGCGCCAGAGATCAGGAGCTCACTCATGCGGTCAGCCTAGATACTGACGCTGATTCGCGTGGGCGCGCTCGTATTCGGCGCGCGCGTCCTGCACGGTCTCCTCCTCGGACACCTCCGCGACGGGCACGTCCCACCAGCTCTCATAGCTCGGCACGCCGTAGTAGCGGTCGGTCTCGATGTGGATGACGACGGGTCCGTCCGCGCCCCGCGCACTCGCGAGGCCCGCGCGCAGCTCGTCGATGGTCCGCGTCCGCACTACCCGCGCGCCCAGGCTCCCGGCATTGGCCGCGAGGTCGATCGGCAGGACCTCCGTCGACGCCGGGTCGACGGGCACCGAGCCGTTGTCCGAGAACCGGTAGAGCGTCCCGAACCCGCCCGACCCGACCGACCGCGACAGTGCCCCGATCGACGCGTACCCGTGGTTGTCGACCAGCACGATCACGATTGGCACGCGCTCGGCGACCGCGGTCACGAGCTCGCCGGGAAGCATCAGATACGACCCGTCGCCGACGAGCACGTATACCTCGCGCTCGGGCGCGGCCAGCTTCACGCCGATTCCGCCCGGGATCTCGTACCCCATGCACGAGTAGCCGTATTCGACGTGGTAGGACTTGCCGTCCGGATCGCGCGCGCGCCAAAGCTTGTGGAGGTCACCGGGAGCCGAACCGGCCGCGCACACCACCACCCCGGTGTCGCCGGCGGCATCGTTGATTTCTTTGATTACTTGAGACTGGGTCGGTGGGCCCCCGTGATCGCCATCGAGCGACTGCACCCGCCCGACCTCCGTCGCCCATTGGTCCGCCTCGTCCCGAGCGCGCGCCTCCCACGCCGCATCGACGCGCCAACCGCTCAGCGCCTCGCGAAGCTGGACGAGCGCTACCCGAGCGTCCGCGACCACCGGCAACCCGCTCTGCTTGCCGGCGTCGAACGCGACCACGTTGACGTTGACAAACTGGACGCCCTGGTCCTGGAAGGCGGAGTGCGACGCGGTCGTGAAGTCACTCCAGCGCGTCCCGATCCCGATGACCACATCGGCGTCCCGCGCCAGCCGGTTAGCCGCCGTGCCGCCGGTCGCCCCGACAGCGCCCAGACTGAGCGGATGGTCGGACACGAGCGCGCCGCGCCCGGCCATCGTCTCGCCGACCGGGATCCCGGTCGCGTCAACAAAGGCCCGGAGCGCGCCGGTCGCCTCGCCGTAGATCACCCCGCCGCCGGCGACTATCAGCGGCCGTTTGGCGTTCCGAATAAGGTCCACGCCGCGGGCCAGCGCTTCGGACGCCGGCGGCTGGCGGTAGATGGTCCACACGCGTCGCTCGAGAAACGCGTCCGGGACCTCGAACGCCTCGGCCTGGACGTCCTCGGGCATCGCCAGCGTGACCGCACCGGTCTCGGCCGGATCGGTCAATACCCGCATCGCCTCGAGCGCGGCCGGGATCAGCTGCTCGGGGCGCTCGACCCGCTCGTAGAAACGCGACACCGGGCGGAAGCAGTCGTTCACCGACACCGTCGCGTCGTGCGGGACCTCGAGCATCTGCAGAACCGGGTGCGGCGTCCGAGTCGCGAACGTGTCGCCGGGGAGCAGCAGCACCGGGAGCCGGTTGATCGTAGCCAGCGCCGCGCCCGTCACCATGTTCGTGGCCCCCGGTCCGACCGAGGTCGTGCACGCGAACGTCCCGAGACGGTTGCGCTGGCGCGCGTAGCCGGCGGCGATGTGCACCATCCCCTGCTCGTTGCGCGCCGGGTGGTATGGCAGCAGCTCCTGGTACTGGTGAAGCGCCTGGCCGAGCCCGGCCACGTTGCCGTGGCCGAAGATTCCGAAGCAGCCGGCGAAGAAGCGGGCGCGCGCGCTATCGCGCTCGACCTCCTGGACCGCGAGGAAGCGGACGAGCGCCTGGGCGACCGTGAGACGGCTCATGCCAGGCTCCATGATGACTCGACCTCGGCCTCGACCCGGAGCCGGCGCAGCATCGCGTCGAGCGTCGGCAATTCGACGCCCAGCCGCGCCGCGGTCTCGGTCGCGTCTAGCCGTGTGTCGCGGGGGACCCGCTCCGCTCTGGTGAGGCCGTCCGGGGGCTCGACGACCTCCAGCAGATCGGGGTCGAGCTCGAATATGTCGATCGCCCGGCGCGCCAGGCCCACCCGGTCGACGTGCTCCCCGCCGCAGCAGTGGAGGACGCCCGTGGCCTCGCGCTCGAGCGCCCGCCAGATCATCCGCGCCGCGTCGGTGGCGAGCGTCGGCGTGGCCAGCAGGTTGAGCCCCGGACCGTCCCACACGGCGAAGCGCCCGCCCGCTCGGAGAGCGTCCACGAGCGATGCGACCAGATAACCGAACCCGGCGTCCTGCGCCCTCGGCGTCTCCGGTCGTGCCCGGTGGATGCCCTGGACGCCCGCGATCCGGGCGATCGTTCCGCGCCCGGCGTTTTCGGTGACGATCAGCTCCGAGCACGCCTTGAGGAAGCCGTACGTGTTGATCGGGTTGGGCGGTTCGGTCTCGGCCGCCGGTGCTTGCGTGCCGTCGAACACCCAATCGGTCGAGATCAGCACGACGTGTGCGTCGGCGGCGTTGGCGGCCGCCACGACGTTGCGCGTGGCGCCCACGTACTCGTTCCAGGCACGGCGGCGATCGTTGTGGAGCGCGGCCGGGTCGTTCCAGATCGCGGCGTGCACGATCGCGTCCGGCCGGGTGGCGAGCACCGAGCGGCGGACGACCACCTCCTCGGTCAGGTCGACGTGCTCGTGACCCGGGGCGACCACCTCCGCCCCGGGCTGCCGCGCGAACACGTGCGCAAGGTTCGAGCCGACGAAGCCGCTCGCGCCCGTCAGGTAGATCCTCATGTTGGCCGCACCTCGTCGATGCGCACGGGACGACCCTCTCGCAACGACCGCCCCGCCGCAATCCCGATCACGAGCGGGGCCCGCGCGTCGGTGGTCGACACCGGCGGGGCCGCGCCCGTCTTGACGGCCTCGACGAACGCCTCCCACTCGCGCACATAGCTCGGCAGATACCGCTCGAGGAAGAAGTACGGATTGGGCGGCCGGCGCCCGCCCGCCGCGGTCAGCACGCTTCCGGTGTGGGCGCGGGGATTCTCGGACATCGCCATCCCCGCCGACCCGAACACCTCCACCCGCTGGTCGTAGCCATACGCGGCCCGGCGCGAGTTGTCGATCGCGGTCAGACATCCGTTCTCGTGGACGAGCGTCACCAGTGCAGTGTCGATGTCGTCCGCCTGCGCGAACGAGGGCTCAATCCGGAGCGCGCCGCGCGCGAACACCTCGACCACCTCGCTCCCGGTCACAAACCTGGCCATATCGAAGTCGTGGATCATCATGTCGAGGAACAGCCCGCCCGACGTCTTGACGTACGCGAGCGGCGGCGGCTCGGGGTCGCGGCTCGAGATCCGCACCAGGTGAGGCTCCCCCACCACGCCCGCCACGACGGCGTCACGGACCGACGCGTGCGCCGGGTCGAACCGGCGGTTGAAGCCGATTTGGAAGGGCACGCCCGCCGCGGCGATCGCGCCGAGCGCGCGGTCGACCTCGGACAGATCGAGCGACACCGGCTTCTCGCAGAACGCCGCCTTGCCGGCCTCCGCGGCGGCGACCAGGAGGTCGACGTGCGTGTCGGAGCTCGAGCAGATCGCCACCGCGTCGAGCTCCGAGTCGAAGATCTCCTCGACGGTCGCCGTCGCGGGCACGCCGAGGTCGGAGGCGACGCAGCGCGCCGCCGGTTCGTACGCGTCGTAGACCGCGCCGAGCGCCGCCCCCGGGACCTGGTGAGCGATCAGCTCCGCGTGCATTCGCCCGATCCGACCGACGCCGATGACGCCGATCCTCAACGGTGCGACGGCGGTCGTCGCGGTCACGACCGCACCTCCTCCCACCTCCCGCTCAGGGTCGAGCGCAGGAGCGCGTCCTGCACCTCCGCCCACTCGCGCGCCTGCTCGAAGCTCGGCTCGTAGGGCCGCCCCTCGGCCACAGCCGTGCAGAACTCGTAGTCCTCGATCGTCACGAGGTCCTCGAACCCGATCGTGTTGCCGCTCCCCGGGACGAATACGCCGTGGTGCCCGAACCGGTCGCCCCCGAGCACGGTGGTGTAGCCGGCCCCGCGGTCCTCGGTGGCGCGATACAGCCGCAGCTCGTTCAGCCGCTCGAAGTTCCACCCGACCGCGCCACGCGTGCCGTAGACGTCGAACGCGTTCTCGCTCTCCGGTCCGACGAGCGTGCGGCTGACCTCGAACGTGCCGCGCGCGCCCGACGCGAACGTGCACAGCATCGCCGCATAGTCCTCGTTGGTCACCGGCGTCTTCGGGTCCTCCGCACGTCCGCGTCCGTAATGGCTCGCGCCGTCGCCGGGGGCAGGGCGCTCGCGGATGAAGGTCTCGAGCGTGCCGGTCAGCATCGTGATCGGGCCGACCAGCATGTGCGCGAGGTCGACGGCGTGACTCATCAGGTCGCTGGTGACGCCGTAGCCCGCCTGGTCGAGCTGGAAGCGCCACGAGTTCACCCCGAGCGGGTCGGCGCCGTACATCGAGAAGAACCGCCCGCGGTAATTCGTGATCTCGCCGAGCTCGCCGGTCGCGATCAGCTCGCGCGCGTACCGCACGAGCGGCGCCCAGCGATAGTTGTAGCCGACGCCGCTGATCACGCCGGCGCTGCGCGCGGCCTCCGCGGCCCGGGCCACCTGCTCGGGGGTGCCGCCCACCGGCTTCTCGCAGAACACCGCCTTGCCCGCCTGCGCGGCCGCCTCGACCAGCTGCACGTGCACCATGTTCGGCGCGGCGATCCACACGACCTCGACGTCGGGGTCGTCGATCACCGACTCCCAGGCGGCCGAGGCGCGCTTGAACCCGAACGAGCTGACCGCCTGATCCACCCGGGCCGGCAGCGCGTCGCTGCACGCGACCAGCTCGGGATCGAAGCCACGCTGCTCGAAGAGCGTCGGGATCCGCAGCAGCGAGCGGGTGTGGGCCTGCCCAAGCCAGCCGAACCCGATCACGCCGACCCCGATCCTCCGCGTCGCCACGGTCATGCCGGGGACCCTTCTAGAAGCTCCACGACCTCGTGCTCGTACGGCATCGCCTGGGAGCACAGCAGGCGAGAAGCGACGATCCCGCCGGCCGCGTTCGCGAACGCGATCGTCCGCTCGTGCGCCCAGGAGTTGAGCAGCCCGTGTGCGAGCGCGCCGCCGAAGGCGTCGCCGGCCCCGAGACCGCACAGCACCTCGACCGCCGGCGGCTCGATCAGCCGCTCGCCCTGATGGCTCGACAGCAGCACCCCGTCGCCGCCGAGCTTCACGACCGCGAGCTCGACCCCCTTTGCCCGCAGGCGCGCCGCCGCCTCGCGCGGGTCATCGGTGCCCACGGCGACGGCGCACTCCTCGCGGTTTCCGACCGCGATCGTCGCGTGCTCGACGGCGGCGCCGATCCGCGCCGAGGCATCCTCGCGCGAGCGCCAGAACGTCGGGCGGTAATCGAGGTCGAGCACGGCATGGCGTCGGCGGACACGGGCCTGGAGCATCCCTGCCGCGGTCGACGCGCTCGGCTCCTGCGAGAGCGCGCTCGCCGTGATCCACAGGATCGGCACCTCCGCGACCGTCGCTCGGTCGACGTCGTCGGGTCGGAGCTGGAAATCGGGGACCGGCGGGTCGCGGCGGAACAACAGCTGCGGGTCCTCGGGCGGGTCGAGCACCGCGAACGCCAGCGGCGTCACCGTGCCCGGCTCGACGCTCACGTAGCGTGTGTCGACCCCGAAGTCGCGCAGCTCTCCGAGCGCCACTTCACCGAACGGGTCCGCGCCAACCTTGGTGAATACCGCGGTGCGGTGCCCGAGGCGGGCGGCCGCGATCGCGACGTTCGTCGGGCTCCCGCCGACCGCCTTGGTGAACGTCTCCGCGGCCTGCCAGTCGGCGCCGATCTGATCGCAGTACAGGTCGATGCTGATCCGTCCCACCGTCAGGAGCTCGAGATCCGTCGCCATCTGGTCAGGCCGGCGTTTGGGCGTTCGAGGGCGCCTCGGCAGCCAGCTCCTTTGCCACCTCTTTGAGCGACGGATCGACCGTTCCCTGGAGCTCGTGACTCAGCTCCTCGAGCTCCGCGCCGCCGGCCATCATCGAGGTCAGCTCCGCGATCGAGGTTTCGGACTTGGCGAACGAGCCGAACATCCGCCCCCGCTTGAGCAGCACGAACCGGTCTCCGACCGGATACGCGTGGTGCGGGTTGTGGGTGATGAAGATCACCGCCCGCCCCATGTCCCGCGCCTGGACGACGTACTTGAGCACGATGCCCGACTGGCGTACCCCGAGCGCGGAGGTCGGCTCGTCGAGGATCAGGACCTTGGCCCCGAAGTACACGGCGCGCGCGATCGCCATCGCCTGGCGCTCCCCACCCGACAGCGTTCCCACCGTCTGGTCGGGGTCACGGACGTCGATGCCCATCTTGGCCATCTCCTGGCGCATGATCTTCTGGGCCCCTTTGACGTCGAGCCGCTGGAGCGGGCCCTTCCCGCGAGTCGGCTCGTTGCCCAGGAAGAAGTTCCGCCACACCGACATCAGCGGCACGGTCGCGAGGTCCTGGAACACCGTGGCGATACCCCTCGCGCGCGCATCGCGCGGCCCGGCGAAGGTCACGGGCTCACCGTCGAACAGCACCTCGCCGTTGTCGGGCGAGTACACACCCGAGAGGATCTTGATCAGCGTCGACTTGCCGGCGCCGTTGTCGCCGAGTACGCACGTCACCTGGCCGGCGTAGACCGACAGGCTGATGTCCTCGAGCGCGTTGACGCTCCCGAAGTACTTCGAGACCGAGCGCACCTCGAGCGCGGGCGTGCCGTTCGATTCAGGGTGCGCGGTGGCGGCCTTCGCCTCGACGTCGCCGGCACCGGTCTCGCTCATGTTCGAACCTCTTTCGCTCATCGCCGCGCCTTCAGAGCCCGCCGGTAGATCAGCGTGTTGACGATCACGGCCAGGAACAGGATGACGCCGAGGAACGCGAAGTCCCACGAGCTGTCCCAGCCGGCATAGATCACCCCTTCGAACGCCATCCCGATGATGCACGCGCCGAGCGCCGCGCCGATCGCCGACCCGTAGCCGCCCGTCAACAGGCAACCGCCGACGACCGCCGCGATGATGTAGAAGAACTCGTAGCCGACGCCCTGCTCGGACACGGCCGAGGACGCCTGGGTGAACGAGATGATCCCGACCAGCGCCGCCGCCAGCGCGGTGCCCACGAACAGCAGGACCTTCGTGCGGTTCACGGGAACGCCGGTGTTGCGCGCCGCGTTCTGGTCGCCGCCGGAGGCGAAGATCCAGTTGCCGAACGAGGTCCGGCTGAGCAGCCACGTGCAGACAATCGTGACCGCGATGAACCACAGGATCGCGGTCGAGTAGCCGCTCGGAAGCGCCCCGCTCGAGAAGAACGAACTGCCGAAGATCGACTTCGCGCTGTGCAGGCCGGGCGGATTGGCCGTGGTGACGGTGATCTGCGTGCTCCCGCTGTTCAGCAGCAGCACGCCGCCGGTACTCGCACCGCGTAGCACGAAGAAAGTCGCCAGCGTGACGATGAAGCTGGGCAGCTTCGTCAGCACCACGATGTAGCCGTTGATCAGCCCGATCGCGGTGGCGAACGCGATCGTGATGAGGATCGCGATCCAGGTGTCCACGTGCCACTTGCCGACCAGCAGCGCCATCACGATGGCGGTCACGCCGGTCATCACTCCCGCCGAAAGATCGAACTCGCCGCCGATCATCAACAGCCCGACCGGGACCGCGACGATCCCGAAGAACGCCGCCTGCTGAGTCCACGCCGCGATCCCGGTCTGCTTCAGCCAGAGATGGTTGGAGCTCGAGTCGGTGATCGCGAACATCACAAACACGAACAGCGCGGCGAGGAAGGACCCCAGCTCCGGCCGTCTGAGCGTGCGGGTGAGTCGGCTGATCGGGACCAGCCGTTCGTCGTCTTGCGCCGCCGCGGGCGGCGTTGCTATCGGAGGTGAGGTGGCACTCATGGTGGCGGGGGTGGTGGGGTCCTCTCTTGGATGTCGTCACCGGGCGGGCTCGGACTCCCGCCCGGTGACCTTTGTTGAGTGGCGCGTCCCTGCCCGTCAGTCCTGTCCTGCGGCGATCGCCGCCGAGACCTTGCCGATGTTCGCCTTGGTCACGATGAGGGGCCCGCTGGCGACGGTGGTCCCGCCGCCCACGCTCTGACCGTTCTTGCGCTTGTACAGGTCGAGGAACACGATCGGCAGATAGCCCTGGAGGTACTGCTGCTGATCGATAGCGAACGACATCGAGCCGTTCTGGAGGTCCTGCTGGACCCCGGAGTTCAGGTCGAACGTCGCGATCTTGGGCTTACTCGACGGTGCGCTTGTGATCAATGCCGTTCCGATCGCGTTGTTCAGCGTCATCACCGCGTTGATCCCGGGGTGTGTTTGGAGATACGAGGTCACCTGCCCGATTGCCTGCTGCGGGTTCGACGCCGCGTTCGGCGTGGACAGTGTCAGCTCGGTGCAGGCGGGCCCGCTCGAGGGCGCGCCCCCCGTCTTGCACTGCGAACCCACGCCCAGCCCGGTCGCGATCCCGTTGCAGCGGTCGAGCAGGTTCTGCCCGGACTGGTGGATTACGCACAGGACGTTGGTGGAGCCGAGCTTCTTGAAATACGCGCCCGCGGCCTGGCCGGCGAGCGTCTCGGGCTGACCGACGCACGTCAGCGCAGCGCTGGCGGCGATGTCGGTGTCGTCACAACCCGCGTTCAGGAGGACGACCGGGATGCCCGCCGCCGCGGCCTTGGTCAGCGTCGGGTTCATCAGCGACGGGTCATGATCGGACACCGCCATCCCATCCACGTGCGCGTTGATCGCATCCTGGATCTGGGCGTTCTCGGCGTTGTCGTCGGGCTCCGCCTGGCCCTGCTGCTGCGAGCCGTAGGTCTCGGTGAGTGTGCACCCGAGATCGGAGGCCGCGTCCTTGGCTCCCTTGTAAACGACGCTCCAGAAGCTGCCGTTGTCACCGTGGGTGATCAGCGCGAACTTGTAGGGGCAGTTCTTGGCGCCGGTGCTCGCGGCGATGTTCACCGCGCTGGTCGTCGAGCCTCCGCTCGCCTTGCTGCTGCTCGAGCCGCTGCTACCGCACGCCGCCGCCAGCAGGACCAGGGCGCCCACGGCGGCGACGATGCCGATAGTGCGAGACAGTCGTCTCATTGATTGATCTCCTCCGTCGTCCGAGCCGTATGGTGAAGAAAGGCGATGCTCTCGCGAGCGTCGCGCATCGGTCCGCCTGCCACCGTCGGCTCATCTCCGGTGATGGCGGTGTCCTGCTCGAGTACGAGCCAACGGTCGTACCCATGCGCCTGCAAGGCCCCCATGACCTCGGCGACCCGTGCGTCGCCTTTGCCCAGTGGAAGGAACAGGCCGTTGCGCGTGGCCTCAACCAGCGACCGCCGGCCCGCTCTGAAGTCGGCGGCGATCTCAGCATCGACGTCCTTGAGGTGCACGTGCACGACACGGTCGCCGTGGCTTCTGGCGAATTCGACCGGGTCCACCCCGCCGATCGTCAGGTGCCCGGTATCCAGGCACCACCCAACGTCGACGGCTTCGATCGCGCGCTCGACCTGCTCGGAGGTCTCGATCAGCGTGCCCGCGTGCGGATGCAGGGCCAAGGTCAGGCCCTGGTCCGCGACCACGGCGTCGATCTCGCTCAGGTTGTGAGCGAGGCGGGCCCAGCCGTCGTCGTCCAGCTCCCGCGGACGGCTCCACTCCATGTCCTGGAGCACGCCGACCACGAACATCTCGCCGCCGGCCCCGGCGATCAGGCTCGCGGCCCTGCGAGCCTCGTCGATCGTCCCGATCAGATCGGGTTCGTGGAGGACGAGCGCCACGAACCCGCCGACGAGCTCGAGTCCGTTACGCGTCAACAGCTCGTCGATACGCTCCGGGTCGTCGGGGAAGAAGCCTGGAGCGCCGAGCTCCGTTCCCTTCAGCCCGAGCTCCGCCATCTCGGCCAGAACGCGGTCGACCGAGGGCATGATGCCCCAGCCGGGGACCTCGCACGCACCCCAAGAAATGGGCGCGCCGGCCAGCCGATCATCGATGCTCGCCATGTTGTGCGGTCGTCTCTCTCCCAAAGCCGTAGACCGCGCTAACGTCGCCTACTAATTAGAGCGCTCTAACAGCCGAGGCGCGACTATAACCACTGGCTTCGGAGGAAGTCAAGACCGCGAGTGGAAATGACCCGGTTTGGCCTGGCGCTTAGAGCGCTCTAACCCAATTGCAATGTTGTCGCGCTCCAAGTAAGGTCCACGCGCCATGCCACCGCCGTCGCGCCGCGCCGCGGTGCCCCTCCACTCTCGCCACGCGCCTACGATGGACGACGTCGCGCGCGAAGCCGGCGTGTCGCGCGCACTCGTCTCGCTGGTGATGCGCGAGCGCCCCAACGTCAGCGACGAGCGCCGCCGCCGCGTGCTCGACGCGGCGTCGCGGCTCGGCTACCGGCCGAACGCGATGGCTCGCAGCCTGGCCAGCCGACGAACCAAGACGATCGGCGTGATCCTCGACGACCTCCGCAACCCGTTCTTCGCCGAGATCGCCGGCGGCGTTGAGGAGCTCGCCTCGGAAGCCGGGTACCAGCTGCTGCTCGCCGCCGGCGGCCGGTCGTCCCGGCGCGAACGCGCCGCGGTCGGCGCGCTCCTCGAACACCGCGTCAGCGGGCTCATCCTCGTCAGCCCACGCATGCCCGCGGGCGACATCGCCGCCGCCGCGTCCGAGGCCCCGCTCGTGATGGTCGGGCGCGGGTTGCGCAGCGTCGACGTCGACATCGTGCTGATCAACGAGGCGCACGGGACGGGGCTGGTGCTCGATCATCTGATCGAACTCGGACACGAGCGGATCGCGCACGTCGACGGCGGCAGCGGCGCCGGCGGACCACAGCGCCGCTCGGCGTATCTGCGAGGAATGCGCACGCATCGGCTGGGCCGGCACTCGCTGGTGATTCCCGGCGACTTCACCGAAGAGGCCGGAGTCAAAGCCGCCGAGGAGCTCCTCGCCCGGCGCGAGCTCCCGACCGCGATCTTCGCCGCCAACGACATGGTCGCGGCGGGCCTGCTCGGCGGCTTCGACCGCGCCGGCATCGACGTGCCCGGCGACGTGTCGATCGTCGGCTACGACAACACCTCGATCGCGCACCTCGCGCACGTTTCGCTGACGACCGTGGATCAGCCCCGTACCGAGATGGGCCGGCTCGCGCTCGAGCTGTTGCTCGACCGGATCGACAACCGCCGGCCGAACGAGCTCCGCCTGATCGAGCCATCGCTGGTCATCCGGTCGACCACGGCGCCACCGCGCGTGATCGCGGCGCCTTCGGTCGTCGCGATCGCGTGACGTCGTGGCCTGGTTCGGCTGATGAGCTGATCGCGGCGCAGCCCGCGCTCGCCGCGGCTGCTCGTCGACGCCACGGGCGCGGACCATCCGCGCCGCGCCGGCCTCGCGCTTCAGCTCGGGGCGGTCCTCGATCTGCCGACCATCGGCGTCACGCACCGGCCGTTGCTCGCGCACGGCGATTGGCCTGAAGACGTGCGAGGCGCGGACTCGTGGCTTTCACTCGACTCACGGCGCGTGGGCGCGTGGGTTAGGACGCGGACCGGGGCTCGGCCGGTCGCCGTACACCCCGGCTGGCGCACGTCGCTCGAGGTTGCCATCGACGTCGTCCTGTCGTGCGCGCTCGCCCACCGCACGCCCGAACCGTTCCGTCATGCACGTCGGCTGGCGCGTCTCGCCCGCGCTAGGCGCTAGCTTGTCCGCGGTCGCATTCGATCCCAACAACACAAGGAGGCAGCCGTGCCCCAGGCCAGAAGCAGCGGTTCGAGCTCCGGCAGCACGTCGGGCCGCAGTCAAACCAAGCGCTCGAGCGCCAAGAAGTCCACGGGCGCCAAGCGCACGACGCGCAAGACCGCGTCGAAGAGCAGCAGCACCGCGAGCAGGAGCCGCTCGACACGCGCCAAGGCGTCCGCATCATCCGGCTCCGCCGCGCGGTCGAACGGCACCGCCACGGCCGATCCTCGCCTCGAGGCCGTCGCCCAGCGCGTCCGCAAGCTGAACGAGCGCATCATCGAGGAGAGCAAGTCCGCCGGCGAGACCACCCTGACCGCCTACGAGAAGGCGCTCAAGGCGATCGCCAGCTCGCTCGAGCGCGGACCGGGCAAGAGCGACGTCGAGTGGGTTTCCACGCTGGCCACGACGCAGGCGAAGTGGATCCGCGACGTGACCACGGCATGGACGTCGGCCGCGCGGGGGATGCTCAAGTAACCGCGTTCGCGTCCCACAACTCGTTGAGTGAAACCTGGAGGTAGGCCCAGAACGCGGGACCGATGACGATGTAGAGGACGAGCGCGATCCATCCGTTGACCGGCTCCGTCCCTCCCTCGATCGCGGCGGACTGGACTCGCTTGGTCCCGTTCCAGTAGCTGACGAGCGGCGGCACGATGATGAAAACGCCCGGGAACAGCGCCAGCATCGACAGCAGGGGGTTGGTCCCGAGATCGATGTTGTTGGCGTAACCGAAGTCGCTGAGCTCACGGTTGATGCGATACCACCACACCAGGTGGTAGATGCCGAACGTGACGAACGGAAGCAAAGCCACCGCCCACGGACTGCGGATCTTCACTCGTTCATCGCTGTTCCTGATCGGCAGTTCGCGTGCCATCGGACGGGCACACGCTATCCCTGTGCCCGGCTGTGCTCAAGCCGCCCTTCCGACTGCCGGCGCTCGCGCGCGAGCGGCCGGGCGCGGGCGAGCAACGCGACGGGCGCGGTCGCGAGCACGGCGCCGGCCGCCGCGAACAGTCCGCCCGTCGGGTCGGCCGCCCGGGCGGCAAGCCCGACGATCGGGCCGCCGAGCCCGACGCCGGCGTCGAAGTAGGCGAAGAACGCGCCCGCTGTCCGTCCGTGCCGGCTGGGCGGGACCGACGCCAGCGCGAGCAGTCCGAGCGACGGGACCGCGAGGCCCTGGCCCACGGCCATGACCACGAGCGCGAACAGCGCCAGCGGCGGGCTCGTGGCCGCGGCCACGCCCGCCAGGCCTGCCGCCTCTAGCGTGACCGCCACCGTCAGCGTGCGCGCCGCGCCGAACCGATCGGGGACACCGGCGAGGATCGTCCGGCTCGCGATCACGCCGACGCCGAACACCGGGATCACCAGCGAGGCTATTCCCGTGCCCTGCTCGGTCGCGGCCGCCGCGCCAAACGACAGCACGGCGACGTAGCCGAAGTTGACCAGCATCAGGCCGAGACCCGGGCGTAGCGTCGCGCGCAGCGTGCTGCGCTGATCGGTCGGATCGGGCTCGGGTTCCTCTGCGGCCGGTTCCCACGCGACGCCGCGATCAGGCGATCGCCCCAGCACCGCGGCGGACGCCGCCGCCAGCAGCGGCAGGATCGCCGCCACGATCCACACCCGCGTCGGGTGTTGCTGGCCCGACAGCGCCTGCGCCAGCAGCGGACCGACCGTCAGCCCGGCGTAGTTGGCGAGTCCGACGTGGCCCATCGCGCGGCCGCGACGCTCGGGGCCGGCCAGGCGGAGGAGCCACAGCACGGTCGCCGCCATCATCGCGGCCTCGCCGGCGCCGACCACGAGACGGCTCGCGATCAGCAATCCGAGCGAGCGGACGAACGCGGGGACCGTGCCGATGGCCATCACGATCGCGCCTGCGATCACGATCCGCGCCGGCCCCAGGTGATCGGCCAACCGTCCGCCGAACGGGCGCCCGGCCGCGCCGGTGAGCGCCGGCGCCCCGACGGCGAAGCCGACGAGCACTGCGCCACCGCCCAGTGAATCGACGTAGTCGGGCAGGATCACGAGCACCGCGCCGAGCGCGGCGTAGCAGAGGACCGCGGTGCCGAAGACGATCAGGTATCTGCGCTGCGTGGAAAAGGTCACCTAGAGATGGTTACCCAAGGATGTTTCGGCGATCGTCGAAATGTTGGAGTCCTGATACAACGCACTCCGTGCCGCAGGCCGTGATGTTCGATCTCGACGGAGTCCTCCTGGACTCGGAGCAGTTGTGGAACCAGTCGAAGCGCGAGGTCGTCCGCGAGGCCGGCGGGCACTGGCGCGAGGACGCGCCGACGGCGATGATCGGAATGAGCTCGCCGGAATGGTCGGCGTACATGCACGACGAACTCGGAGTCCCGTTGGATGCAGACGAGATCAACCGCGCGGTGGTCGACCGGATGGAGCGGCACTACCGCGAGCACCTGCCGCTGCTACCCGGTGCGGTCGACGTCGTTCGCCGGCTCCACCGCTCCTGGCCGCTCGCGCTGGCCTCCTCGGCCAACCGCGAGATCATCGATCTCGTGCTCGACGTCGCCGGCCTCGCCGGCGAGTTCAGCGCGACCGTCTCCTCAGAGGAGGTCGAGCGCGGCAAACCGGCGCCCGACGTCTACCTCGAGGCCGCCCGCCGGCTGGGCGTGGCGGCGGATCGATGCGTCGCGGTCGAGGACTCGAGCAACGGGCTGCGCTCGGCCGCGGCCGCCGGCATGGCCGTGATCGCGTATCCCAACGAGCACTATCCGCCCGCCGAGGATGCGCTGGCGCTCGCGGCGGCGCGCGTCGACAGCCTCGACGAGATCACACCCGAGCTCGTCGAGCGGCTGCGCTGACGGCGGCTGGCGTATCGCCACACCGCCACACCGCCACTCGCCACACCGCCACTCGCCACACCGCCACTCGTCACCCCGCAACACCGCCACTCGCCACACCTCCGCCCCGTCACCCGTCACCCGGCCGCCCGGCCTCCCACCTACCGCCGAGCGGTGCTTTGCCCTACCTCGATCAGATGGCCGTCGGGGTCCCGGATGTAGCAGCGGATCTCGGTGGCGCGTTGCTGCGGCGGCGTGAGGAACTCGGCGCCGCGGGCACTCCATT